>Ga0070681_10007483_pt1 | contig 10672 bp, 12 predicted proteins | sample KBSC83BmetaG_FD_65650 | JGI IMG/M metagenome (GOLD analysis project Ga0070681, IMG submission 65650) | Corn rhizosphere microbial communities from Kellogg Biological Station, Michigan, USA - KBS C8-3B metaG | ecosystem: Host-associated > Plants > Roots > Rhizosphere | place: USA: Michigan...
AACACCACCACTACGAACGCGAGCGCAAACGCGACGAAGACGAGCCCCCGATACATCAACCGATCCTCGACACCTTGAGCAACTTGACTACGTCCTTCTTGATCTTGCTCGGATCGGCGTCGCGCGGATAACGCATCATGAGATTGCCGAGCGGATCTACGATGTAGATGTGATCGCGCACCGAGCGCTCGGCGGGCAGTCGCGACAGCAGCGGGCTGCCTTGCGCGGTGAGCAAGTGCGTGCCCTCGTACTCGGACGTGACCGCGCTCGACGGCTCCTGGTTGTCGTCGATCAGCCAGGCGCGCTCGATACGATCCATGTCCTTGCCTTGCGTGAGCCGCACCTGGCGCATGTCATATAGCTTCCGTCTGCAGAATTCATCGCACGCGCCCGAGTCGACCATCAGGAAGACCCATTTGCCCTTGAATGCAGCGAGCTTGAGCTCCTTGCCGTCGGGCTGACGCATCACGGCATCGGCGATCGGGGTCGGCGTGATGAGCTCACCATAGTTGGTGAACGTGGTTGGACGCCACACGTAGTAGACGGCATAGGCCGCTAGCATCGGCATGATTGCGACGGCTGCCATCAGCAGCAGGTTAGTCCGCGTCCGGCTGCTGGATCGTTCGTTTGACATTGAGGACCACGTATAAAGCGATGATGACCGCGCCCAACGAGAACCACTGCAGCGCGTAGCCGCGGTGGCGGTCGATGCCCACATCCGGGCGTTTCCACTCGCGCACCAGGCCGTCGCCGAGATCGTTCTGCTGCTCGATGATGATCGGCTGCAGGTCGAGGCCGAATGCCTTGCGATAGCGCTCGACCGAGACGTTCTGCCAGACCTGCCCAGCTTGAACGTCGCTAGACAGCTCGAATACGCGCGGGTTGCCCGGCAAGGCGATGCCTTCGACGCGGACCCGCCCGGGAGGAGCAGCTACGACTGGCAACCGGCTGCGGCTCGCCTCAGCTTTGACCCAGCCGCGGTTCACGAGCACATACGGACCGCCAGCGACGCGCAACGGCGTAATCACCTCATATCCGACCACACCGTCGCGCACGCGATTGTCGCTGTAGACCGTGCCGTCGTCCTTGAATTCCCCACTCGCGTCGACTTTGAAATAGGCCACGTCTTGCGAGTTCAGGTGAGATGCGCCTACGTGGATTGGCGGCTCGTGGCCAGCCTGCTCGATGCGCTGCTGGAGGCGCAGCTTTTCATCGGCACGGTTCAGCTGCCAGTTGCCGAGCAGCGCCGTGATTACGACCCCAATGAGTGCGGCCAAAGTCGGAACCAGGGGTGGCTTGAAACTCAAACGCACGCGGCGCTTCATGTTTTTACACGCCACGAGACGCGAGATGGTGAGCGGCGTAGACTCAGACAAAATGCCAGGACACACGAAATGAGAATCTTCGTAATCGCAATACTAGTACTGATCGTCGGCAGCCTGGGCTCTGCCCTGTGGTTTCTGGTCCGCGACAAGGGCAACTCGACGCGCACCGTCAAGGCGTTGACCGTACGTATTTCACTGTCGATCGGACTGTTTCTTCTGCTCATGGCCGGTTACTACTTCGGCCTGATCCCGAAGACGGGCCTGCACTGAGCCCCCGACCGCTGAGCGGCTGTTTGTGGCCTCTCAAAAAGCGCGCCGCACGGTCTACGTGCGGCGCGCGTCTTGCAGCCCGCGTCTAACGCGCAGGCCTCCCCCCTCGAGGCTCGTTGCCTTACAACCAGTAAACCAGAATGAACAGCAGCAGCCAGACCACGTCCACGAAGTGCCAATACCACGACACCGCTTCGAACCCGAAGTGATGCTCTGGGCTGAAATGTCCTTTCAAGCTGCGCACGAGGATCACGATCAGCATGATGGTCCCGAGCGTGACGTGAAAGCCGTGGAAGCCGGTGAGCATGAAGAACGTCGCACCGTAGGCACCGGTCGTGAGGTTCAAGTTCATCTCGGTGTAGGCGTGATGATATTCGTACGCCTGCAGGCACAGAAACAGCGTCCCGAGAGCAACCGTCAGGAACAATCCGAAGCTCAACTGCGCCCGGTTGTTTTTCTTGAGACCCCAATGGGCCCATGTCACGGTCGCTCCCGAAGACAGCAGGATCAGCGTGTTGATTGCCGGAATACCCCATGCGCCCATCGGCGAGAACTTCTCGGACAGGCCGGGACCGGAGACCGGCCACGCCGCTTTGAAGTTGGGCCACAGCTGCAGCGCGGTCTCGCCGCTGCCGAGGCCAGGCACGGACAGCACGCGCATGTAGAACAGCGCCCCGAAGAATGCGGCGAAGAACATCACTTCGGAGAAGATGAACCAGCTCATTCCCCAGCGGAACGACAGATCGACCTGCGGGTTGAACTTGCCGCCCTCGCTCTCTCGAATGACCGTGCCGAACCAGCCGAACAGCATGTAGACCAGTACGGCAAAGCCGGCGGCGACGAGATACGGCCCGATCTCGATGTCGTTCAGCCACGAGGCTGCGCCGAAGGCCATCAGCAGCAGCGCGATGGAGCCGAAGATCGGCCAGCGCGACGGTTCAGGTACGTAGTAGCGTGCAGCCTGACTCATTTATCGTTCTCCTTTACTCCCTGCATTCATGTCTCGACCCGTACCCTCAGCGCGTCACGTACTGGACGACCAAAACAAGGCATAGCACGAACAGCGCCGCTCCTATGACACCTGCCACAATCACCTGCACCGGCGAGATTGTCGCGGCGTCGGCGTCGTGGTCCTTCGACTTGCGTATTCCGAAGAACGACCAGAAGACGGCCTTGGCCACTTGAAGCGGCCCGGCGCGCTTTTTGTCCGGCCTCGTGCCGCTCTCACTCGCCATTCACGCGCACCCTCAACCTGGCTTCGCGCCTGCGCCCTCGACCCGAAAGAAGGTGTAGGACAGCGTCACCGTCTTCACGTCATCCGGCAGATTCGGCTGAATCAAGAATACCACCGGCATCTGCCGCGTCTCGCCAGCCTTCAATTCCTGACGCGTGAAGCAAAAGCATTCGAGCTTCTTCACGTACTGGGCTGCCAGCTGCGGTCCGTAGCTCGGGATCGCCTGCCCGAGCACCGCCTGCCCAGAGGTGTTGCTGACTTCGTACGTCACGTGCACCAGCTCTCCCGGATGCACTTTGATGCTCTGCTGCAGCGGACGGAAGGTCCACGGCAGATCGTCGCGCAGGTTGGCGTCGAGCTCGAGCGTGATCGTGCGCTTGGTGTCGACCTGCGTGTTCGCTGAAGCGTCGGCCGTCTGGATCTGGTTGAGCCCCGCAACTTCGCACAGCTTGTTGTAGAACGGCACCAGCGCGAAGCCGAAGCCGAACATGCCGACCGCGACGATCAACAGCTTCACCAGCAACGTGCGATTGGCGGAAGCTTCGCTCATGGCCACAACCAATGCCGGACGATCACGCCGGCGAAGAAAAGCAGCACGACCGACACCAAGATCAAACCGGTCTTCAGGTTCCTGGACACGTCCGCTGCGGCTCTATTCTGCAAAAGGCCTGCGGGGCGGCATCCCACCCCGCTCCGAATCAATGGTTACTTGACGACAGGAGGCGTCTCGAAGCTGTGGTACGGCGCCGGCGACGGCAACGTCCACTCCAACCCCTCTGCGCCTTCCCAAACCTTGCTGGTCGCCTTCTCGCCGCCGCGAATGCACTTCACGACGATATAGAGGAACAGCAGCTGCGAGACACCGAAGACGAATGCCCCGATGCTCGAGATCATGTTGAAATCCGCGAACTGCAAAGCGTAGTCCGGGACACGTCGCGGCATTCCGGCCAATCCGAGGAAGTGCTGCACGAAAAACGCCACGTTGAAGAAGATGAAGGTCAGCCAGAAGTGGATCTTGCCGAGCTTCTCGTCGTACATGTGGCCGGTCCATTTCGGCAGCCAGAAGTAGGCACCGCCGAAGATCCCGAACAGCGCGCCGGCCACCAGCACATAGTGGAAGTGCGCGACCACGTAATACGTATCCTGAAGCTGAATGTCGACCGGGGTGATGGCCAGGACCAGGCCGGTGAACCCGCCGATCGTGAACAAGAAGATGAAGCCGATCGCGAACAGCATCGGCGTCTCGAACGTCATCGAGCCCTTCCACATGGTCGACACCCAGTTGAACACCTTCACGCCGGTCGGAATCGCGATCAACATCGTGGCGTACATGAAGAACAGTTGGCCCGCGGCCGGCATGCCGACCGTGAACATGTGGTGCGCCCACACGATGAACGATAGGATCGCGATCGACGCCATGGCGTAGACCATCGAGGAGTAGCCGAACAGCGGCTTGCGGGCGAACGTCGGGATGATCTGCGAAACGATGCCGAAGGCCGGCAGGATCATGATATAGACCTCGGGGTGCCCGAAAAACCAGAAAACGTGCTGGTACAGCACCGGGTCACCGCCGCCGGCTGCATTGAAGAAGTGCGTGTCGAAGTGACGGTCGGTGAGCAGCATCGTCACCGCACCGGCCAGCACCGGCATGACCGCGATCAGCAGGTACGCGGTGATCAGCCAGCCCCATACGAACAACGGCATGCGCATCAGCGTCATGCCGGGCGCGCGCATGTTCAAGATCGTGGTAATGATGTTGATCGAGCCCATGATCGATGACGCACCCATGATGTGGAGCGCGAAGATCGCCATGTCCATGCCCGGGCCCATTTGCACCGACAGCGGGGCATAGAGCGTCCAGCCTGCGCCGGTCGCACCCCCGGGAGCGAGGAACGACGTGACCAGCAGGATGGCCGCCGGAGGCAGCAGCCAGAAGCTCCAGTTGTTCATGCGTGCGAACGCCATGTCCGGCGCGCCGATCATCATCGGCACCTGCCAGTTCGCAAAGCCCACGAACGCCGGCATGATCGCGCCGAACACCATGATCAGGCCATGCATGGTGGTCAACTGGTTGAACACTTCGGGGCGGACTATCTGCAGGCCGGGCTGGAACAGCTCGGCGCGGATGGTCAGGGCCATGATCCCGCCGGTGATGAACATGATGAAGGCGAACCACAGGTACAGCGTGCCGATGTCCTTGTGGTTGGTGGTCGTGACCCAGCGCATGATCCCGGAGGGATGATGGGCATGCGCGTCGTGTCCGTGGGCGTCGCCGTGTACCGCTTCCATAGCTTGCTCTCCTGAGCTTTAGACTCCGTGTCTGGTTATCGTGCCCGGTTGCCTTGCTCGCCGCCTACTTGCCGCGCGCTGCCGCGATTTCCTTCGGCTGCACCATGTCGCCGGCCTGGTTGCCGAAGGAGTTGCGCTCGTAGGTGATGACGCCAGCAATCTCCAAATCCGTGAGCTGGGTCTTCCACGCCACCATGGCCGGGTTCTTCTTGCTGCCGTTCACCACGATGTCGATATGTCCCGCGATCGGCCCGGTCGCGATCTTGCCGCCGACGAGCGATGGGAATGCGGGCGGCATGCCCTGGCCATTCGGCTGGTGGCAGGCTACACAGGTCTTGCCGTAAACCTTCTCGCCCTCGGCCTTGAGCTCGTCAATCGTATAGGTCTTGTTCACGTCGGCTGTCGAGGCGGCGGCCGACTGGGTCTTCTTCGCGTGCTGTTGCGCGACCCATTCTTTGTATTTGTCTTCTGGCACGGCTTCGACCACGATCGGCATGAAGCCGTGTTCCTTCCCGCACAACTCGGAGCACTGGCCGCGATAGGTGCCGGGTGTGTCGACCTTGAACCACGCGTCGCGTACGAAACCCGGAATGGCGTCCTGCTTCACGCCGAAAGCCGGCACCGACCAGGAGTGAATCACGTCGTTGGCGGTGGTCAATATGCGTACGCGCTTGCCGACCGGAACGACCACCGGGTTATCCACTTCGAGGAGATAGTGCTCGCCCTTCGGCGCCCGATTCTCGATCTGCTCGCGCGGCGTGGCCAGGTTGCTGTAGAAGCTCACGTCGTCGTTGAGATAATCGTAGCGCCACTTCCACTGATAGCCCGTAGCCTTGATCGTCATATCCGCGCTCGACGTGTCCTTCATCGCGATCACGGTCTTGGTGGCAGGGATCGCCATGCCGATCAGGATGACGAACGGGATGATGGTCCATACGATCTCGACCGTCGTGTTCTCGTGGAAGTGCTGGGCCTTGTGGCCGACCGACTTGCGGTGCTTCCACACCGAATAGAACATCGTCCCGAAGACGCCGATGAAGATGACGACGCAGATGAGCAGGATGATCGTGTGCAACTCGTAGATGTCGCGCGCGATGACGGTTTCGGGTGTCTGGAGATTCAGCCGCATCTCTGCATGCCCGAGGCCGGCTGCGACGAGAAAGAGGTATAGGGCGGCTAGGGTCTGCGCGATTCTTCTGATCATGGTTTCCCCGAGGTACTCTTTTATCAGTATGGACGGCTTCTCAACTGCTGCCTGAGGGTGTGCGCCACCGCCTCCCTCTGGTGTTCGGTCAAATGCTGCCCGAATTCTACCTCGCGCCCGTGCGAGCGCAGAGCCAGCGTTGTTCTCCCGAGCGGCGGATCGTTGCGCAGAACGACCTGCGCCCAACCGCGGTTGAACTCGTACCGGAACACTTCGCCGAGCTCCCACTTCTCGACCAGCACGCTGTCGCCTTTGATTGCAATGCTCTCGAAGTCCCCGGCATGCCGCCCGATGTAGCGGAAGGCGAGGACCAGTACCGCCATCTCAACGCCGGCGAACGGCAGCACGAGCCAAGCGCCGGTGAAGGCGAAAGCTAAGGAGATTGCAAAGGAGAGTGCGACGAGCGATCCGAGGACCATCGTTCTGCCCGTCGAAGACAGGGAGTTATTCCGTCTCGCGATGAGGAGGAACTCGCCGGCTTCGCTGGCATCGTTGCATTCCATCCTAGCTTCTCTAGCCTGCTCAACTGCCGGGCTCCGGGCCTCGAACCGCGGCGAAATGTAACATACGGTATGTTGCCTCGCAAGGACAGGCCGCCTGTGCAAGGTCCACCGGCTCTTCGTCCACCGTACTGCGCGAGCCAACTCCACTTCCGCCGAGTTTGTCGGCGGACCCAATCACCTCTTGCTTCGCGGCATGTCCACGCGGATCACCGCACGCCCGTCGGCGCTCACGCGAGGCCCTTGCTCCGGCTTCCACGCATGACCGTAGACGATCTCGAAGGTCGCCGGCAAGCGGCCGTCCGTCCTGAGCTGCTCGTAGCGTTGCGCCAGACGAGCGCGCCAGCGCGGCGTGCGCAAGCCGACCGCATCGGCGCGGGCCGACATCGAGCCAGTCTCGCGCAGGTCGCGGAACAAATCCTCTACTTGAGGATAGGTGAGCGTAAGGTACTCCATGTCCATGACCGGATCCGCGAAACCGGCCTTGAGTAGCAGGTCTCCCACGTCGTGCATGTCGATAAAGCGATGGACAGGAGAGTGACCTCGCAAATCCGCGCCGGCCGTTGCGAGCTCCTTCAGCGTGTCCGGGCCGAGCGTGCTGAACATCAGCAGTCCACCCCGGCGCAGCACGCGTTGCAGCTCCGCAAGTGTCAGCTCCGGCGCGCTGGACCAATGCAACGCCAGGTTCGAGACAACCAGGTCCATCGCGGCGTTGCGGATCGGCAGCCGTTCGAAGTCAGCGCATACCGCGGCGCCCGCAGTTCGTCCGAATATTCCGCGCAGCGCGCCGGCCCACGATGCTGCGCGCTGCTCGACTTGCAACATCGGAAGCGAGAGATCCACTCGTGTGATCTGCGCGTGCGGATAGCGCTGCGCGAGCGAGCGCGCCGCCAGACCGGTGCCGCTGCCAGCATCGAGAACATGCGCGGGATCGAGGCGCACGAGATCGAGACGCTCGAGCATGCGCGAGCACACCTCACGACTCAGCACGGCCGCCATCTCGTAGCGATTCGCCGCGCGCGCGAAGTTTGTGCGGATGCGGCGTTTGTCGAGGGCAAATTCAGCAGGCATCGAAGATGGGCGGATGAGGCACCGTCAGACACGAGCGCGCAGCCAAGGACTTGTTAGACTCGTGCACGGAGAAATCATAACCCCGCTGGATCGCGACCGAGCCGCCAATGTTCTCACGTACTCGACGCAGAATAAGAGCTTTGGTCGAAGCCTGGGCGCTGCCTCAGCGTTGTGTGTTCTGTGGTATCGCCCGCCCCCATGACGGCATTTGCGCGGGATGCCGGAACGATCTTCCGGGGCGCGGCGCGGCGCGTTGCCCGGTGTGCGCGAACCTTACGACCGCGGCGCAAGTCTGCGGCGCGTGCCTGTCGCACCCGCCGAGCTTCTCGCGCACCAGCGTAGCCGCTTCCTATCGTTTTCCGTTGGACTCGGCGATCCTGCGGCTCAAGTACGGAGCCGATCTTGCTGTCGCCGAGCCGTTGGCCGCACTACTGGTCGAGCAAATGGCGCACGAGCCCGCGCCCGATCTGCTGGTGCCCATGCCGATGGCACCGTCGCGTCTGCGCGAGCGTGGCTTCAATCAGGCCTTGGAAATCGCTCGCGGCCTGTCGGGCCGGCTGGATCTGCCACTGGCAACGGACGTTTGCCATCGAACTCGTCACACCCCGCCGCAGGCATCGCTGCCCTGGGATGAAAGGCGTCGCAATATCCGTGGCGCATTCGCGTGCGAGAAAGATCTGACCGGGAAGCGCGTGGCGATCGTGGACGACGTCCTGACGACCGGCGCTACGCTCGATGAGCTGGCCAGGACACTGCTGCGGGCAGGCGCCGCAGAGGTAGTCGGCTGGGTCGTCGCCAGAGCCGAGAAACCCTGACCGCCGCATCGCGAGTTGCGGCGCACCGCACGCAGCTCTTATTTGAGCTCCTTGATCTGCTGGTCCACGAAGGCCGCGAGCTGCCCGTCGAGGCCGCCCAGATCTTTCGCCCGCTGAAACGCGGCACGCGCCTCCTCGGGTCGGTTATCCGCGCGCAACTCGACGCCCATGCCCATGGGCCATAGCGGATTGCGCGGCGCAAGACGTGTAGCCGCCTCATAGCGTTCCGCGGCTTCCTTGTGCCGCCCTACCCGCGCGAGCGTCGTGGCGAGCATGGCCTGATAGTCGACGTTGGAGTCGCCGTAGGGCAGCGTGCGCTGCAGAGACACGAGCGCCTCGCCGTTCGCGCCTCGCTCGAGCTGCAGGCGTGCCAGCGCCATCGCAAAGCCGGCGTGCCTGCGGTCCAGACGCAAGCGATCTTCCAGAAGACGCTCGGCATCCTCGCGCCGGCCGCGCTGGACGTAGAGACCCAGCAGCGCCTGCCGCGCCTTGTCCGCGAGCGGGTCGATGGCGAGAGCGGCGCGCAGCCGATCCTCTCCCTCGGTGTCATTGCCACCTTGCAGCGCGAGCATTCCCCGCCGGAATTCGGCTTCCGCGCGCTCGCGATCGGAGAGGGGACGAACCTGCTTGTCGATGCTGGGTGCCGGCGCCGGACCGTCCGGTTCGGGATACTCGGCCGACTGAACGGCGGGCAGCCCGTGCTTGGCGGCATCGGAGCCTGGGGATTTCGAGCGTGCCTTGCGCGGCGGCTTCGCAGCGCTATCCGCGGTGGGCGTCGCTGCCGACGCTTCCGTCGGCGGGAGCGCCTTCGCCGGTGGCGCAGAGACCGGTCCTGATGCCGAAGCGGGCGCCCGCGACATTGCCGCCATTCCCGGGTTCACCTTCGCAGGTGGACCTGCCGGGGCAGTGACGGATTGCGCCGGCGTCGGTGGCGGTGGCGTCGTCGGTAGAGAGGCGTTCGCCGCGGGCGCTTGGGCGGTTGCGGCCGAGGGCGACTGTGGCGATGAATTAGAGTCCGGTGCGACGTTCGGCACGCTGGCCGCCGGACGAGCCGGCTTCTTGGCGAGCGGTGGCGTGGCAGCTGGGTGCGATTCCGACCCCGACAGATACCACCAGGCTCCGCCGCCGCCGAGGACGCAGACCGCGAGCACGCCTAGTGCGATCCACAGTCCTCGACGGGGACCATCCTCCGGCAGCGGCCGCACTGCGCGAGCTGCCCCGCAGCCCTCGCCCGCGTGACGCCTCTCGAGGTCCTTCAACACCTGGTTGATCAGGCTCATCGCATCTGCAGCAGGAGCCAGGCGCTGCCCGCCGCCGCGACCGCGAGCGAGGGCACTACCCTCCACCACAATGTCCGCAGCTGTCGCGCCGACGGTGTGTCATTTGCGGCCATACGCACGTGCCGCGCTCCCGCCTCGTGTCCGCCCTCGCCGTAGACCACCAGCAGGCACTTGTGGGCGACGATGTTCACGAGCCTCGGCACGCCACGCGTTGCCCGATAGATGAGCCGCAAGGCGCGCGCCGTGAACAACGGCTGGCCCATGTAGCCCGCCACGCGCAGCCGGTGCGCCACGTAGTACTCGACCTCTTTACGGCTCAAGGCGTCCAGGCGATGGTGAAAAGTGATGCGCTGGCGCAACTGGCGCACGGACTCCTGGCTGAGCTTGTCGTCCAGCTCGGGTTGCCCGAACAGCACCACCTGCAGCAGCTTGCGCTTCTCGGTTTCCAGGTTGCTCAGCAACCGCAGCGCTTCGAGCGATTCCAGCGGCATCGCCTGCGCCTCGTCCAGACACACCACGACACGCTTGCCCTCGCGCGCAAAATCCAGCAGCGCGTGGTTGATCTGCTTGAGGATCTGATGCTGCTCGGCACCCGCGTCGATGGCTACGCGCAGTTCCTCGGCGAGCGCCAGCATCAGCGCGCGTGGCTCGAGATAAGGGTTGGGGATGTACGCCGTGACGTGC
>Ga0070681_10007485_pt1 | contig 10671 bp, 10 predicted proteins | sample KBSC83BmetaG_FD_65650 | JGI IMG/M metagenome (GOLD analysis project Ga0070681, IMG submission 65650) | Corn rhizosphere microbial communities from Kellogg Biological Station, Michigan, USA - KBS C8-3B metaG | ecosystem: Host-associated > Plants > Roots > Rhizosphere | place: USA: Michigan...
GGCTGGATGATAGACCGCCAGGGCCGCCCGCTCACCGATCCGAAGCGCGCAAGCGAAGGTTTGCTGCTGCCGATCGGCGGTTACAAAGGCTATGGACTCGCGCTCGTGTTCGGTCTGCTCGCGGGCACGCTGAACGGCGCGGCGATGGGACGCGATGTTGTCGATTTCAACAACGACGACGCCACCCCGACCAATACCGGTCACGTGATCGTCGCAATCAATATTGCGATGTTCCGCGCGCCGGCCGAATTCAAGCGCAGCGTCGATGAGCTTATCCGCGATATCCGCGGCTCAAAACGTCTGCCCGGGATCGATGCCATCCGGCTTCCGGGCGAACAAAGTCACGCCAAGCGTGAGGCAAGAACGAAACACGGGATTCCGTTGCCGGCGCCGCTGCTGAGAAGCCTCAATCAGCTCGCAGCGGAACTGAAAATCGAAGCGCTCGGATAAGTTTACTTGATTGACCTTGGGCGGCCACGTTCGTTTGGATCTAACCCGGCACCGGCGCCCGTCCCGCCCACTCATCGCTTTGCCGGCGTGCCACATCGTTGAGCGAGCCGAGCTCAGCGTGGACGTCGCGCAACCACGCCGCGTCGCTGCGACGCGCGTCGGCTTCGGCGCGTAACGCGGCGAGCGCCTCGCCGGTGCCGAGCTCGGCTGCGTGCGGCTTAAGTACTTCCAGTGTATTGATAATGTCGCGCTGTAACGGAATCTGCTGTTGCGTGTAGGCATCGACGAAGGTCCCGGCCAGGCCGTAGCGGCATGCCTGGAAACGGTTGTGTCGGTAGACGAGGTAGACATCGGGCGACGCTGGCAGTGGACGCCGCGTGAATGCGTAGTGCGCGAGTGTCTGCGCATACGCCGCAAGCCGCGCTGCGTGCTCAACCGTAAGCGGGGTATCGAGCACGCGTATCTCGACCGTGCCGAATTCCGGCTTGGGCCGGATATCCCAGTAAAAATCCTTCATGCTCTCGACGATTCCGAAACGGCGCATCTTTTCGAAATAAGCGACGAACTCGTCCCAGGTCGTGACAAATGGAATATGGCCCGATAACGGAAACGCGCTCACCGTGTTCAAGCGCGACGACTGAAAACCGGTATCTTCCCCCTGCTGAAACGGCGAGGACGCCGACAATGCGATGAAATGCGGAATATAGCGCGAAAATACATGCGTCAGGTACACGGCCTCATTGCCGTTCGGACAGCCGATGTGGATGTGCTGGCCGAACACCGTGAACTGCTTGGCCAGATACCCGTAGACCTCGAGCAAATATTTGAAGCGTTCGGTCGGATATATCCGGCGCTCGCTCCATTTATGAAAAGGGTGCGAACCGCCGCCCGCGATGCGCAAATTAAGCCGCGTCGCCGCCTGCACCACTGCATCGCGGATTCGTCTGAGCTCAACCAGCAATGTGTCGTAGCGCGTGTGGACCGAAGAGTTGATCTCGATCATGCTTTCGGTGATTTCGGGCTTGACTTCTCCGGGGTGCTCGAGCATTTCCAGCACCTTGAGAAGATCGGCGGCATCCCGCGCGAGGTTGTAATCGCGCGAATTCAGTATCTGCAACTCAAGCTCGACCCCCATCGATAAATCCGGGGAGGGCTTGAAATCCATCTCGCTTGTCGTCATCGCGGTCACTCGTGAGCCTCGCCGGCGTGTCTTAACGCGAACTGCACCGCAATCGGGCCGGCGAGCTCAAGGATCAGCGCCGCTCCCAGCACGAGCGCGCCGAGCTCTGCGGCGAATACCGGATATAAGCTGGTTGCACTGTACGTCATCGCAAGCGCAATGCCCGACATCGGCAACAAAGCGATACTGAGCAACCCCCCGCTGCCGGCGCGGATGCCGCTCAAATGCGCGAAGCACAATACTCCGATCGATTTGCCGACGAAGCGCGCCGCGATGTAGATGGCGGCGATCGCGCCGCTCGCCACCAGATCGGTAATTTTAAGCATCGCGCCGGTTGCTACGAACAGCACGATAAAAAATATCTGCCCAAAACGCCCAACGTCCACCGGCATCAGCGCATGATCGCGGTCGAGATTTTTGACCAGCACGCCGAACGCGAGCAGCGCAATAAGAACCGAGAATTTGAGCGTCTCGGCAGCTCCGACGAGCACCACGATCACGGCGAGAAGCAATGCGATGTGCATTTCGGCCTGCTTGCCGAACCAGCGCGCCAATCCCAGCGCAACCAGGCTCGCCAGATATCCGGCGAACAGCGACACGCTCAAAATATAGGCCGGATGCAGCACCATGACGAATACCCCCGCGTGATATTCGCGGTGGATCCACGAGAGCAGCATCGTCACCAGCACAAACGCTATCACGCTGTTGATCGCGACCAGGTTTAGCGCGCGCTCGGTCACTTGGCCCTCGGCATGCAATTCCCGCGCGACCAGCATCACGATCGCCGGCGAGGAAGAAATGCCGATTGCAGCCGCCACTGCGGCATGAAGCGGCTTGATGTCGAACCAGACCAGCGCGCCGAACATGCAGCCGAATGAGAGCAAGCTCTCGGCGCTCGCCATTACCAGCAGCCAGCGATCACCGGTGAGCCACATAAGGTTCAGTCGGCGGCCGAGTTCGAACAGAACGAGGCCGAGCCCGACGTCGAGAAATACCCTTGTGTATGCGAGCATTTTCGCATCGAGCACATTAAGCCCGCTCGCTCCGAGCGTGAGTCCGATCAACACATAACCGGTAATGCGCGGCAGGTTAAGCACGCGCCGCGTCAGCTCGCCTCCGAGCGCGCCGACCAGCAATAGCACGCCGAACAGCGCGAGCGGATTAGCAGGCAGCGGAAACTGTGGCAGGAACTCGAGATGGGTCATGGTGTGCGCAATGGCGTGGCTCGCGTCTGATCATCTGCGCGAAGTGGCCGGATCAGGGACGGATTTTACCGGGCTTTTCTTTATTGTCACGTGGATTAACGCGATCGCAGCGCGACTTCAGGCGACGGTATCGAGTCCATCGCGCTTCGCTGCTGGTTGTCAAGGTTCGGCAAATGCTTGTAATCTCGCGTGATGCGCTACCCGCGATCGTTTCTCATGTTGCTGCTGATCGGTTTCATACTGGTCGTCTTGCCGCTTGCGATCGCATTAGTCACGAGCTTTGTGGCCGTCGATCGGCTTGCCAATCGGAGTCAAACTGCCGTCTATCAGGCCGTACAGGCGACGCAAAGCAGCCGTCGCCTGAATGAGTTGTTGCTCGCGATGGAACGCAGCGCGCGCCAGATTGTAATCCTGAAAGATCGCAGCCTGCTTGACGCCTACCAGATCAACCGCGTGCAATTCCGGGATACGGCGGCACAATTGATGCATTTGCCATTCGGCGCGGAGCAGCGTGCCGATCTGGAAACGATCCTCAAGATCGAGCAGGAAATATTCGGCGCGCTGTCAGACGAGACTCTTAAGCCGGCGATCCTGCAGGCGCAGGTCACGCGGTTTGCCGGGCTTTCCGATCGCGTTCAGGCAATCACGGCTAAAAGCGGCCGCCTGATCGACCGCGAAGTCGACTCAATGCGCGAAACCGCGGATCAAGCGCAGCGCATCATGCTGTGGCAGGCGTTGGCCCTCATCCCGGTAATGCTCTTTTTGATAACTGGCTTCACAGTTCTGATTTCACGCCCGATCCGGCAAATCGATGCCGCGATTCACGAGCTCGGTGACGGTAATTTCAATTCTCCGATCGTCGTCAGCGGTCCCGCAGATCTCGAGTACCTCGGGGAGCGGTTGGAATGGATGCGGCGAAGTCTGATCGATATCGAACAGCAGAAAAACCGTTTCCTGCAGCAGATATCGCACGATTTGAAGACGCCACTCACTGCGCTGCGCGAAGGTGCGCAACTGCTGGCCGACGATGTCGTCGGCACACTAACTCCCGCGCAGCACGAGATCGTTCAAATCCTGCGCCATAACAGTATAGAATTGCAGCAGCAAATCGAGGAATTGCTCGATTACGGTGCGATTCAGTTTCATAAGCTGAAACTCGAGCTCCGAACAGTCGACCCGCGGAAGATTCTGGAAGGTGTTGCGGAAAATCAGAAACTCACCTTGCAGGCAAGGAATCTGACGCTGCGAACACAGTCAGTTGCCGACACGTTGACTGCCGACAAAGAGAAAATTCGTGTAATGCTGGATAATCTGATTTCAAACGCGATCAGGTATTCACCCGAAGGAGGAGTTATCACAGTAAACATGCAATGCGAGGCCGGGAGCTTCACGCTTGACGTGATGGACGAAGGTCCGGGCATCGCAGCAGCCGACGCGCAGCGTATTTTCGAGCCATTCTATCAGGGCCGGATTCGCGCTTCGGGTCCGGTGAAAGGCAGTGGTCTCGGCTTATCGATCGTGAAGGAATATGCCGCGGCGCACGGGGGCAGCGTCGAAGTTATCGCCAAAACCGGCGCGCGGGGCGCTCATCTGCGTGTACGGCTGCCGTTGAGATCGGTGGAGGCGGCGTGAGACCGTGGCTGCTCGTCATCGTGATTTCGTTGCTGATGACAGGCTGCGCTGCGCCGCCCAGCCCGGATGCCACGACGGAGCCCGCCCCGGGTAGTACGAGCGAGCCCGGTCCGGATGCCACGGGGGAGCCGTGTCCAGGTTGTGGCACGCGGCCCATTCCAGAATACGGCGCTGAACCCTGGACCAGAACAGGCGCCAGGCGCCCTGCGGGAGACGCTGAGAGCCTGCTCATGTATTACGAGTATGTGCGCAAGCTGCCGGCTGCCGAACGCGTCAAGGATTACGAGACCGCGCGTCAGCGCTTTATCAAATCCAGATCCGAATTCAATCGTGTACGCTATGCGATTTCGTTGAGTGTGCCGGGCACCTCGTTCAACGATGATGCGCGCGCACTCGACACGCTCGAACCTTTGCTTAGGAACCAGCATGCTGTTTTGCACGGTCTTGCCTACATGGTAGGCGCGCAAATCCAGGAACAACGGCGGGGCCAGGATCTGCAACAGAAGCTCGAAGCGCTGATGTCTCTCGAGAAGAGCCTGATCGAGCGCGATCCGGGTGGTGGGTCAAAACGGCGATGAGTGATCTTGCGCGAAAAATTCTCGTGGTCGATGACGACCCGGATTTGCTGCGGCTGCTGACAATCCGGCTCAAGTCCGCGGGCTACGACGTTACCGCGGTCGCCAGCGCGGAAAAAGCGCTCGCGCAATTGAGCGTGACGCGGCCGCATCTCGTCGTGACCGATCTCAGGATGGGCGGAATGGACGGCATCGCATTGTTCGATATCATTCATCGAACCTATCCGACGCTTCCCGTAATCGTACTGACGGCCCACGGTACGATACCGGATGCTGTCGACGCTACCAAACGCGGCGTATTTGGGTATCTGACCAAGCCTTTCGACGCGCAAGCCTTGCTTACGGAGGTCGAGCGCGCACTTGCGGTCGGCGGCGGCATCGCTGGGGAGCCGCAGAACTCTTCCGATGAATGGCGCTCTGCGATCGTTACGCGTAATCCCGCAATGGAGGACGTCATCGCCACGGCGCGGCTGGTTGCGGCAAGCGACGCGAGCGTATTCATCTACGGCGACTCCGGCACCGGCAAGGAATTGTTGGCACAGGCAATACACAACGCGAGCACGCGCCGCGAATACCCTTTTATCGCGATCAACTGTGGTGCTATCCCCGAACAATTGCTCGAATCTGAGCTGTTCGGCCACGTCAAAGGCTCCTTTACAGGCGCAGTGCGCGATCACAAGGGCCTGTTTCAAACTGCCGACAAAGGCACGCTCTTCCTGGACGAAATCGGCGACATGCCGTTGCCTCTGCAGGTAAAGCTGCTGCGTGTGCTGCAGGAAATGCAGGTGCGGCCGGTTGGCGCTGCGCAAAGTTTCAGCGTTGACGTGCGCGTGATATCCGCGACGCATCGCACCATAGAGACGGAAATGACGGAAGGCCGGTTCCGTGAAGATTTGTATTACCGTCTCAATGTCGTTGCGCTCAGGCTGCCGCCTTTATCCGAGCGGCGTGAAGATATTCCATTGCTCGCGAACTATTTTCTCGCGACGCTCACCAAAAAATACAATAAGACCATCAACGGCATCGTTGCGGAAGCGTTGGAAATGCTGATCTCTGCCGCGTGGCCCGGCAATGTGCGCCAGCTCTACAACGTCATCGAACAGGCGGTGGCTCTGTGCAATGCGCCGCTGGTGCCGCTCGCGCTCGTGCAGCAGGCGATCAAATATCAGCAAACCGAGTTCGCGTCGTTCGAGCAGGCGCGCAAACAATTCGAGCGCGAATACCTGACGCGACTGCTCAAGATGACCGGCGGCAATGTGTCGCAGGCGGCGCGGCTCGCGCAGCGCAACCGAACCGAGTTCTACAAGCTCCTACAGCGGCACGCACTCGACCCGGCACTATTCAAGGCTCTCAAATAGCAACGCTGTTGCCCAAGCTCCAGGCAGCACCGCTTTGGTCGCCGCCGGGCGACAAAAAATTGGCATGCAGATCAACGCACTCGCCGGAACGATTCCTGCACGCGTCGCTCGCCTGCGACATACGCTGTGGCTCTCCAAGCGCAACATGACGGCTATCTACATGATCTATGGGAACAATGCCAGCATGGCACGTGGTTTGCTAGATCACGACGCGGGATGCGTTTCCGCGTCCCGGCCAGCCCGAGTCGCGAAAAGTTCCAACGAATGTCGCCCACCACGCGACTCGCAGGCAGGAGGCCACCATGAACATCAAAATGCTAGGCTCGAAGGGATCGGGCAGAAACGACTTTCTTTACGCGATGCTATGGATTGCGGGGATTACCGCGACCCTATTCAGCATGATCGGCATTGCCATGATAATCGGCCTCATCCCGCACGCACATTCGGATTCGGCGCAGCACTGGGAGTCCGTCCCGGCGTCGTCAATGCTGGTGTTCGCCGAGCCATCGTTTTTGGACGCGACGCCATGGCCGGCTGAAGCAAGAAAATGATGCGATGGATCGCGCTAGTCGCGTCGGTGATTCTTGTGGGTTGTGCTGCTCAGCCGAGTACGGCGCCGACTCCGAGTCCGACGCCTGCGCCTGGTTCCAAAATCAACCTCTCCGGTTATCCGCCCGGCTTCAAACAGGGCTATGCCGAAGGCTGCGCAAGTGCGCAGCCTAACGCCGCCCGCAAACGTGACGATACCCGTTTTAAGACCGATTCAAGCTACGCGCAGGGATGGCAGGACGGATACGACATCTGCCGGCGACAAAAGTAGATATTGAGTGCTTAGCGTGCAAGGCGTTCCGATCCGGACTCAATACGCCCGATCTGCCTTTAACGTGTTTGCTTTAGCAGGTTTCAGGTTTTTACACGCGTGATTCGGATGACTTCCGGGAGCCGCCGCAACGCGCGCATGATCTGCGCCAGGTGCAGCCGGTTCGCGACCTGCAGCGTGAACTGCAGGGTGGCGTATTGATCGCCTTCTTGGGGGTCAACCGCGACATTGTCGATGTTGGAGTTCGCCTCGGCAATTTCGGCAGCGACCTTGGCCAGCACGCCGCGCTGATTCATCGCTACCAGCTTGATGCTGACATTGAAGAGCTTCTTGGTCTCGGGCGCCCAATCGACGTCGAATACCTTATCCGGATCGGCGCGCGTCTTCGCGATTGCCGGACAGTCGTGGGTATGGATCACCATGCCCTGACCTTTATTGATAAGGCCGATGATCGGATCGCCCGGAATCGGCATGCAGCATTGTGCAAACTGCACCGCCATGCCTTCTGAACCGCGGATCAGCACCGGTCCGGCAGATTTGCGTTCTTCTGCGGTGCTTTCGCCGCGCGACAATAACCGCCGCGCCACGACCGCGCTCAACCGCTTGCCAAGCCCGATGTCGGCGAGTATGTCGGTACGTGACTTGGCGCCGGTTTCTTTGAGCAGCTTGTTCCATTGTGCTTCCGTGATTTCGGCGACGCCCGGCTGAACCGCGGCGAGCGCCTGATTCAGAAGCCTTTCGCCAAGCTGCGCCGATTCCTGCGACTGTACTGTTTTGAGGAAATGCCGGATATGCGATCGCGCCCTTCCGGTGATGACATAGTTAAGCCATAGAGGATTGGGCTTGGCGTGCGAGGCCGTGATGATCTCTACGCGATCGCCGTTTCTGAGCTCGGTCCTGAGCGGGACCAGCTCGTCGTTGATTTTGACCGCGACGCAGCGGTTACCGATGTCGGTGTGCACGGCGTAGGCAAAATCAACCGCGGTCGCGCCACGCGGCAGAGATAAGATCTTGCCTTTCGGTGTGAATACGTAGACCTCGTCTGGAAACAAGTCGACTTTGAGATGCTCGAGGAATTCGATCGAATCTCCGCCGCCGGACTGAATCTCAAGCAGGCTTTGCAGCCACTGGTGTGTTTTTTTCTGCAACTCGTTAAGTGACGCATCCGAGCTCTTGTAGAGCCAGTGCGACGCGACGCCGGCCTCGGCGATCTTGTGCATTTCATGGGTGCGGATCTGCACTTCGATCGGGCTGCCAAATGGACCGAACAGAGTGGTATGCAGCGATTGATAACCGTTCGCTTTGCGAATCGCAATATAGTCCTTGAACGTGCCGGGAATCGGCTTGTAGAGACCGTGCAGCGCGCCCAGCACGAGATAACACGACGGCACGTCCTTTACGATGATGCGAAAGCCGAATACGTCGAGCACCTTAGCGAAAGACAGATGCTTTTCGCGCATCTTGCGGTAAATGCTGAAAAGATGTTTTTCGCGACCATGCAAAACGGCGTCGATGCCGTCCTGCTTGAGGCGTTTCTTGATCGTCTCTCCGACTTTGCCGACAACCTCGCGTCGGTTTCCACGCGCCGCCTTGAGCGCTTTCGAGAGCACGCGATTGCGCGCCGGGTACAGGTAACGGAAGCTTAGATCTTCGAGTTCCTGGTACATGCCGTTCAAACCGAGGCGGTTCGCGATCGGCGCGTAAATCTCGAGCGTCTCGCGCGCGACGCGCTTGCGCTTTGCCGCCGGCACTGCATCGAGCGTGCGCATATTGTGTAACCGGTCGGCGAGCTTGATCAACATGACGCGCACATCGCGTGCCATCGCCAGCAGCATCTTGCGAAAGTTTTCGGCCTGCGCTTCCTCGCTGGTCTCAAATTCAATGCGATCGAGCTTGGACACGCCGTCAACGAGCTCGGCCACCGGTTTGCCGAACTTCCTGCTGATTTCGGTCTTGGTGACTGACGTGTCCTCTACCACGTCATGCAGCAGTGCGGCGGTCAGCGCCTGCGGGTCGAGGTGCAGCTGCGCAAGGATATTCGCGACCGCGAGCGGATGTGAAATGTAAGGGTCGCCGGAAGCGCGGTATTGGCCGTTATGCGCCGCTTCGCTGAAGTGGTACGCGGTTTCGAGCCGCGTCACATCCTCCGGCTTGAGATAGCCCGCCCACTCCTTGAACAGCGTTGCGGCTTCGGCCATAGCACCGGAAGGATCAAGGCGAAAGGCGCAAGGATGAGATCAAACCGGGCCGTGCGGGGTGCCGGGCTTCATCTCTCATCCCTTACCCTTGAATTTACGACGGCGTCTTATTGAGTATCTCGACGCCATATTTGCCGGCAGCCAGTTCGCGCAACGCGATTACGGTCGCTTTGTCGCGGTTGGCTTCCAGCATCGGCGCGGCGCCGTTCGTGATTTGACGCGCGCGGTAGGTCGCCGCGAGCGTCAGCTCGAAACGGTTGGGGATAAGCTTGAGGCAATCGTCAACGGTGATGCGTGCCATATAACACCTTTACATCAAACGGTTAATCAACTCATGGTAACGGGCCAGCTGGACGGGAAGAAGCAGCCGCCGGGCGCGGACGATGGTGGTCAGGTCCCGCACCGCAGCATCGAATTTGTCGTTGATAATAACATAATCGAACTCGGTGAAATGGCTGATTTCCGCGCGCGCCGCGGCAAGACGTTTTGCGATCACTTCCGGATGGTCTTGCGCGCGGTTGTTGAGCCGCGCCGTCAAAGCCTCGAGTGAAGGCGGCAGAATGAAAATACAGACGCAATCGGGTATCAACTTTCGCACCTGCGCCGCGCCCTGCCAGTCGATTTCGAGCAGAATGTCGCTGCCGCTGTCGCGCTGTGCGGCGATCCAGCTCTGCGAAGTGCCGTAATAATTGCCGTGGACCTGCGCGCTTTCGAGAAACTCACCGCGTGCCATCATGTCCTCGAATTCCTGCGTCGATATGAAATGGTACTCGCGCCCATCGACATCGCCCGGCCGCGGCTGGCGCGTGGTGTAGGATACCGACAGCTTGATTCCGGGGTCGGCTTTCAACAGCTCCTTGACGAGACTGGTCTTGCCGGTGCCCGATGCCGCGCAAACGATGAAGAGGCTGCCTGTCATGACGGCCGGGGAAGGGCGCGGCGGGTGAGGCGCCTGAAATCAATAAATCGACGCCGCGCATGATTGCGGCTTAATCTGCAGCTGGATTCTTCACTTTTACGCCTCACGGCCTTACACCTCACTCGATATTTTGGATTTGTTCTCGCATCTGCTCGATCAGGAGTTTCAGATCGAGCGCCACCCTCGTGACTTCGACGTCCACCGACTTTGAGCCCAGCGTATTCGCTTCGCGGTTTAGTTCCTGCATCAGGAAGTCGAGCCGCTTGCCGACCGCGCCGCCGGCCTCGAGGACACGTCTGATTTCGCTGAAATGCGCGACCAGCCGCGAGAGCTC
>Ga0070681_10007489_pt1 | contig 10669 bp, 10 predicted proteins | sample KBSC83BmetaG_FD_65650 | JGI IMG/M metagenome (GOLD analysis project Ga0070681, IMG submission 65650) | Corn rhizosphere microbial communities from Kellogg Biological Station, Michigan, USA - KBS C8-3B metaG | ecosystem: Host-associated > Plants > Roots > Rhizosphere | place: USA: Michigan...
CACGCGTTTGCGCCCTTCGTCCATCAGAGGGACTCTACCAGTGCGCTCATTTGGTGTTCCATCCAGCGCTTATAAGCAGCCGCGAATAGTTCGCGAGAAGTGCGCTCTGCAGTCGCGTCTACCTCGGTAAGAATATTGAACTCGCGATGATGGTCAGCGATCTTCCTGGATTGGCGGTATTCGAACGCCTTGTCAAACACACCTTTGAACTCAGGCGTTAGATATTCAGAGTTCCCGGCTTTCGCGTTCACGACCCAGGCGTGTACGACCTCTTGAGCCAACTCGTCAGCGTGCTGTATGTACTCTTCGAGTGCATGAGTCTTCATGCGAAGAAGTCTAGCACTTTCGCCTTTTATTCGCCACGACCGCAGTGGAGCCTCTCGCACAGCCAGCCAATAGTTTGGCTTTCGGACGACTACGACTATTTTTGGTTCCGAGAAACCTAACTCCAGCGGGTCTTTCAGGTCTAATGGGCGAATGGAGATGGACGAGACAGCGGTCGTGGCCCGGGTGAGGGCCGGCGAAAAGGATGCATTTCGCTTGCTTGTTGAACGCCATAGTCGAGACATCTTCCAGCTCGCTTATCGGATTATGGGAAACGAACACGATGCAGAGGAAGTTGTGCAGGACACGTTCCTGCGCTGCTACCGAAGTCTAAGCTCCTTTGAGTCTCGATCGAGTTTTAGAACCTGGATTTACAGGATCGCCACCAACCGTTGTTACGACCGCCTTCGTCAACGAAAACTGGAACCGCAACCATTTCCGGACGATCTCGAGAGCGGCGATTCAGTGATAGACCTCGTTCCATCCGAAAACCCGGGCCCTGAAAGGCACCTTCTCAGCAAGGAAATTGGCGAGCGCTTGAGGCGCGTGGTCGGTCAATTATCCGCTTCTGAGCGGACGGCCTTTGTTCTGCGACATTTTGAAGGGCGTTCCCTCGAGGAGATCGCCAGCGTGCTTGACATCACTGTGAACTCAGCGAAGAACACTGTCTATCGCGCGGTGCAGAAGCTTCGAAGCGAACTTCAACCTTTGAGGGCGGCGCAATGAAGCATTTGGACGAAGCTGATCTGCTCCTCTATTACTACCGGGACGGTGGCAAGGTTCAGGAATCAGAACAACATCTCAAATCTTGCGCGGATTGCCGTGGGCGATTTGAAGAGCTCTCAGCCTTGCTTCAAATGGTTGTTCCACCTGTGGCGCCGAAGCGTTCGGAAGAGTATGGGACTGAGGTCTGGAACCGGATCCGCGCGTCTCTTTCCGAAAAAGGTTCCAGTCGCCGATGGTGGATCGTATCTCCGCGTTGGGCACCGGCTCTCGCAATTGCCGCTCTGGTGATCGTTGCGTTCGTACTGGGAAGATACTCCCGGCCGCCGCAATCTCCAGTCACGACCGCGAAGATCTCGGGATCAGAATTGCGAAATAAGGTTCTGCTGGTGGCTGTCGGCGATCATCTCGATCGTTCACAAATACTCCTGCTGGAACTCGCGCATGCCTCTGGAAGCGGCCAGATCGACATATCCCAGCAACAGCGGCGTGCGGCTGAGCTTGCGGCAACAAATCGTCTCTATCGCCAAACAGCTAAGGAAGCTGGGGATACCGATATCGCTAACACGCTCGACGAGCTGGAGCGTGTGCTGCTGGAAATCGGACATCAGCCAGATGAAGTTACCGCCGCGGAACTCCAGCAGATCCAGCAGAGAATTCAAGCACAGGGAATAATTTTCAAAATACGCGTGATCCGATCGAAGGTGAACGACGAATCGCATCCGCGCACCGAACCTAACACTTCGAAGGGACAAACAACATGAGGAACCCATGGAAGGTGATTGCAATTCTGAACCTCGCTGGTGCGATCGCAATGTGCGCACCCGTACGGGCGCAGAACATGCAACCTGGAAGTGGTTTTTTACCGGCGCAACCCGTACCGGCACAAACACGTGAAGATCAGGCGTATGACGCAGCGAATGTGGTGCTGAATGAAAGTAAATGGGAAGCCGCGGCAGACCAGTTCGGAAAAGTCGCTGATTTACACGGAAAGCGTGCAGACGCCGCCTTGTATTGGGAGGCCTATGCGCTCAACAAGCAAGGCAAGCGCAATGAAGCCTTGGCAACCGTGGACTCCTTGCGTAAACAGTATCCGCGCAGCACCTGGATCAAGGACGCTGGTGCGCTCGAGGTCGAAATTCGTCAAGCCTCCGGGCAAACCGTTGATCCGCAGGTCCAGTACGACGACGAGACAAAAATACTAGCGCTGAATGCTTTGATGTCTAGCGATTCTCAGCGTGCCATTCCCGTGCTTGAGAAGATTCTCGCCTCTAATTCATCGAACAAGGTGAAGTCCCAGGCTTTGTTTGTGCTCGCCCAGAGTGATTCCACTGAAGCGCAACAGTCACTTCTGGCTGTGGCGCGCGGTTCCGCTCATCCAGAACTTCAGCGGAAAGCGATTGAATATCTGGGAACACAGCCCTCGCCGCAGCACATGACGGCACTCGCCGAGGTCTTTCGAACCTCCACTGATCCTGACGTGAGGCGCGCTGTCCTGAATGCGTACGTGATCTGCGGCTGCCGCGATCAAATTTTCGAAGTCGCTAAGCAAACGACCGACCCTAGAACGAAACGGGACGCAATTCACTCGCTGATCGCGGTCGGCGGTAAAAATGAACTACGTCAAATGTTCAGCAATGCCAAATCGACAGAAGAAAAGCGAGAGCTCATTCAGGCGTTCATAGCGACCGGCGACAGGCAGTCCGTCGACAATGCCTACAAGAACGCGACCACTCCCGAGGAGAAGAGAACCGCCATTCAAGCCTTTATTGCTTTGGGCGATCGAGAAGCGATCCATCGAGCATATGACGAGGCGACTTCCGCTGAAGAAAAGCGTGCTGCTTTCCAGGGATTCATTGCGCTCGGGGACAGAGATGCCATTCGCGATGCTTACAAGAATGCAAAGACGCTTGAGGAAAGAAAAGCTGCCATCCAGGGCTTTATCGCCTTGGGCGATAGCGAGAGCATCGCCAAGGGCATTCAGACTGCATTGGATGACGATACTAAAATTGCCCTAATCCATGCTTACGGTGCTTTAGGTGGACAGCCGGCCACTACAAGCACTTTGCTCCAGCTGTACAACAGTGAGAGCAGCCCTCCGGTAAAAAAAGCCGTCATCAATGCGCTTTTTGTCGGCGGCGATGCCAAGGAACTCGTCGCGCTGGATCGCAAAGAACATGACCCGGAGCTGCATCGATCTATCGTTCAGCAACTGTCAGTGATGAACGATGCTGCGGCCAAAGATTACATGCTAGAAATCCTGAATCGGTGAGGGGATCAATGAAGAAGCTGATCGTCTCGGCAACGCTACTGCTTTCGCTTTGCCTTCCAGACTGGGCTGAAACGAAGCCTCAGGTGACTGGCACATCGCCTATCGAGGTGTCTACCACCGACGGAATACAGCCCGCGATCAATCGAATCTTGAAAGAGAGCTCCGGCGATGTCTGGATTGCATACGCCGTTCCCTCCATTTCAAGTGAACATCAGTCGTGTTGTTCCAACGAATCATTCGGTTGCTGCGGAGCTTGCAGCCTTGATGACCATAAGGGCTGTGCAATAAAGAGAACTAACCCACAGCAGGGAAGCGCAACGCTGGCATCATTTGTAGAGATCTTTCTGAAATTTCAGCGTACACAACTTCGTCAGGTCAGGATGTTCTCTCCCGATTGCGTCATCGACGCAGCTGGCATGACCGTGTACTGGCTCAATGGTGTAAAGGACGATCAAAGTGTCGCGTATCTATCGCAACTAATCGATTCCGACGTGTCGTCGCGTAGCAATGTAAACGGTCTCATTGCGGCAATCGCATTTCATTCCGATCCGACTGCTGGCTCTTTGCTTGAAAGTCTGCTTCAGCCTGAGAAGAACATCAACATTAGGAATCAGGCTACATTTTGGATTGGAACCACTCGTGGTAGCCACGGGCTCGATGTCCTGCTTGGAACACTGGCGACGGACCATGATGGTGAGTTCTTGAATCATGTAGTTTTCGCAATTAGCCAGAGCACTGAGGAGCAGAGGGCCCTCAATGAACTTGTGCGTCTTGCCCGGAATGACTCGCGTCAGCGCGTCAGAGAGCAGGCTCTATTTTGGCTAGCTCAGAAAGCGGGGAAGAAAGCCGCAAGTACGATCACAGAGGCAATTGAGAATGATCCCGATACAGAGGTCAAGAAGAAAGCTGTTTTCGCGCTCTCACAAATGCCAAAAGACGAGTCCATCCCTTTACTCATCGATCAGGCCAAGCGCAATAAAAACCCGGTAGTACGGAAAGAGGCAATCTTCTGGCTTGGACAGTCGGGCGATCCCAGAGCCCTCGATTTCATTTCATCGGTATTGGCGGAATAAATCCGAGATCAATTTGGCCATAACGGGTTTACCTTGATGGCCGCTGGTACCGCCTTTTTGGATGACAGCTCTTCGACGATACTGAGCGTTCTCCTCAACAAGGTGCCGCTCCGACTTTATCTTTGGCAGGCTCGGCTAATTTTGCATTTGCTGCCGCAAGTCACTCGCGGCGCTCGGCGGGGGGTTGTTTCCGATATCCGGGACCTCGCAAGACCTTCCCGGGAAGTGCGTCCGTCATCTTACCTGCTTCGATGACCGGAACGCCGTTCACCAGCACGTACTGCATCCCTTCGGAGAGCTGGTTCGGATTTTCGAAGGTTGCGACATCGTGGATTGTATTGGGATCGAACACGACCACATCAGCCCATAGCCCTTCTTTCAGAACGCCACGATCGGCCAAGCGCATCTTCTGCGCCGGCAGCGCTGAAAACTTCCGGATCGCATCTTCCAAACTCAGCTTGTGCTCTTCGCGAACGTATTTGCGGAGAACTCGTGGAAAAGTTCCGTACGCTCGCGGGTGCGGATGCTCTTTGCCCAACAGGCCCTCGGGTGCGGTTCCTTGTGAATCGTTGTCCAACGAAACCCAGGGTTGCATCAGGGCGAGATCGACATCGGACTGCGACATGCCAAACACCGCGACGGAGGTGAACGCCTGGTCTTCTATCAGGATGTCGAAGAGCGCTTCTATCGGTTCCTTGTTCCAGGCTTTGGCCACCTCGGCCAGAGTCTTGCCTTGCAATGGCAACAGCTTCGGATTCTGGACGACAGAAATCAACACAGCTTCAGGACCGGGAATCTCCTGCCATTCGTTATCCCATTTACTGTTCGGGCTCTCCATGTCCTTGCGAATCCTCGCGCGGATGGCAGGATCTTTTAAGCGCTCTACCAGTTTGGCATCACCGCCGTCATGCGCCCAAGGCGGAACGAACGCCGAGAAGGTGTTGAACCAGGCCGTGTAGGCATAAGTATTCGCGGAAATATCCAGGCCCGACGCGCGGGCTGCATTGATCTTCGCCACGATGTCGGGCATGCGTCCCCAGTTCTGCTTTCCGGCCGCTTTCACGTGCCAAACCTCGACGGGAATGTTGGCTTCGCGGCCAATGCGGATCGCCTCGTCCAATGCGGTCAGGACTCCGTCACTTTCACTGCGCATGTGAGTGGCATAGATGCCTCCAAGCTTCGAGGCTTCACTGGCCAGGGCAATCAGTTCTTCGGTCGAAGCGTAAGGGGCGGGAGCATATTGCAACGATGTTGAAACGCCAACGGCTCCCTGCTGCATAGCCTGGCGGACCAATTGTTTCATCTGCTCGAGTTCAACTGCAGAAGGTGCGCGATCGGCGTCGCCAAGTACCATGCGGCGCACCTGCGTTGCTCCCACGTAGCTAGCGAGGTTGATGCCCATTCCCTGCTTCTCGAGACGGGCAAAATACTGCTCGAACGTTCTCCAGTCGGGGGTAATGCTGTAATGCTCGTATCCGACACGATCTGCTTGCACAATGGCGTCGTTCAGGGGCGCAACTGAGTTTCCTTCGCCTGTAATTTCAGTCGTGATCCCCTGATAGATCTTGGAAGGAAGCTGCGGGTTCACCAGGATCGATATTTCCGACTGTCCCAGCATGTCGATAAAGCCGGGTGCCACCACCATGCCATGAGCGTCGATGGTTTTCTTGGCCGAAGCGTCGCGGAGACTGCCGATAGCCGCGATCCGACCATTACGAATTCCAACGTCCCCCGCATACCAAGGCGATCCGGTACCGTCGACGATGTGTCCGGCGATGATGAGAATGTCGAAATCCTGGGCGTTCGCTGAAATTCCGAGTAGCAGAATCGTACAGAGCCAGAGTAGTCGTCTCATTTGTCTCCGCGGGTGTGATTGGTCCTGTCTTGTGTCTGCGAGGATACACCGTCTCTCAAGAATGCAGACACATTAGCTGCGCTCAGTGGCCATAGGCCGCAAGAGAACTGTGCGAGGTTGAGCTTGGAATCGTCATTCTGTTCTCACAGGTGAGTGGATGACGCCAGGTGCGGCCAAAGGATTTACGCTGGCCGCTAGAGAAGCGGCAGGGATGAGCTCAGCCCTCCTGAGCTGCGAGCGACAGACCGTCGGTTCAGCTGAGGTCGCGGGTGGAATGCCGTCGAAGCCGAACTGAAAGGGCGCTCTTCATGTGATTTTCACTTTACAGATTCCGGAAACCCTCCTAGAGTTCCTTCATCAGCAACTAGTTGTCTATACAACTCCAGGTTCATCGGTTGGCAACCGATAGGAGAACGTATTTGGTGTTAGCGCTCGACCGGCAAAGTGTAGTTCCCTTGTATTACCAGATACGGCAGTTTCTGCTTGAGCAGATTCGATCTGGCGGGCTCAAGCCTGGGGAACCCGTCCCGTCTGAACAAACGATCTCTGCTCAGATGGGCGTCAGTCGCATGACGGCGCGGCAAGCGCTCAAGTCACTTTGTGATCTGGGAATTATCTACAGTCAACGGGGGAAGGGAACCTTTGTTTCAGGCAGCAAGCTAGAAAAGAGCTTTCGGCAAGTCCTTTCGTTCAGCGAGGAGATGGCCGCACGGGGCTCTCGGGCCAGTTCGAAAGTTCTTTTGTTCGAGGTGGCGCGAGCCGACGCGAGTGTAGCGGATGCTCTTGGCCTCTCACCCGGCGACGAGGTCATCAACCTTCGACGGCTTCGTCTCGCTGACGCGATCCCTATGGGCATTGAGTGGAGCCGAATTCCGCTGCACTTATGTTCGGACTTGCCTGACAAATTCGACCCAAAAACCTCGCTGTACCAGATACTCGAGCAGCGCTATGGAATCCGCGTTCTGGTAACGGATGAAGTGGCCGAAGCAGGCTTAGCTCGGTCGGAGGAAGCGCGACTACTCCATATCGCTAAGCGCAGTCCGGTACTCCTGTTTTCCAGGATTTCTTATGCCGAAAACGAGAAGCCAGTCGAATATGTCAACTCGGTTTACCGGGGAGACCGCTACAAGATCGTGAATCGATTGATCACAAAACGCTGAGCTGTTTGGTAGCGGCCGGGTGATATGGAATCGCGACTGAAAAAATCTATCGTAATTATCCTTTCCTTTCTGCTCTGGTTCTCAAATACCTCCCAGGCATCGCACGGGGAGAAGCGATCCGAATACGTGGTCACCAAGCCCGTCGTGAATATGTACAGGTTGCCATCACACGATTCGGACGTAGTCTCGCAAGCTATTTATGGCAGTGAAGTGACGTTGCTCGAAAGTCACAGAGGCTGGGAAAGGGTCCGTACTTCAGATCAGTACACCGGTTGGGTACGGAAGGACGGGCTTAAGAGACTTGAGGAATACGGAAAAAGCGGTTCAGTTGTCCGCGTATCACAACTAAGCGCGAACATCTATCAGGATAGGAACATTACAAAGCATGAACCTATTATCACCATACCTTGGGAGAGCCGTCTGGAAGTTATAGAGAATGATGCTTCCGATCGCCGATCGCTTCAGGTTCGTTTGCCAGATGGCCGGTACGGTTATGTTCAACGCGGGGATGTCAGCGCAAGTTTCGAAACTGTGGACATCGCTACCAGTATCGCAATCGCGAAACGGTTTTTGGGCGTCACGTACACATGGGGCGGCACGTCGGCATTCGGCTTTGACTGCTCCGGATTCGTGCAGATGATTATGCGTCAGCGTGGCATTCTCATGCCGCGGGATGCTGATCAGCAAGCCGCATGGACAGGCGTTCAGTCCGTCGAGCGCAAAGACCTACAACCAGGAGATCTTCTTTACTTCGGTTCCTCAATCAACGACATCACCCACACAGGCATGTACATTGGCGACCATCAGTTCATCCATGACACGACCCACGAGCATCCGATGGTGCAAATCAGCAATCTCGATGATGCTCCCTGGACCACATTGCTGGTGGCCGCCCGGAGAGCGAAACAATGAATCGACGCAACTGGCTTAAAGCGGTTAGTGCTGTAGGATTCGCAAGCGTTCTGCCGAGCGAGATGGTGGCTTCGTGGTCGGAATCTGACATTACAAGGAGTGGATCCCCGCAGGTTGAGACAGAAATAAAGAAGCTGCAATTGCGCCACACGTGGACGACTACCATGTCGTCCAGTGCGTATCGCGAAACCGTACATGTGCGGTACTCCCGCGACGGTATCGTGGGTTATGGAGAAGGCGCGCCTATCATTCGGTACAAAGAATATCCGGATCAAGCCAAACAAGCGATTGATTCGGTTCGCGATGTGATCTTGTCCGAGAATCCAGTTTACTTCGACAAGTTGCTAGGGGATGTGCGCCGCCGTCTTGGTGAGAATCAACACGCGGCGATGTCGGCGGTCGATATCGCAATGATGGATTGGGTCACGAAGAAGCTGAATGTCCCTCTCTATGCGTACTTTGGGCTCGACCCGGCAGATGCTCCCGTGTCGGATTTTTCGATTGGAATTGATACGCCGGAGATCACCAGGCAGAAGACCCTCGAAGCCGCCAATTACCCCATTTTGAAAGTGAAGGTCGGTTTGAATACCGACGAAGAGACGATTACAGCCATCCGCAGCATCACCAACAAGCCAATTCGTGTCGATGCCAATGAGGGTTGGACTGACAAAGAAGAGGCGATACGCAAAATCAACTGGCTCGAGACCCAGGGCATTGATTTGATCGAGCAGCCTATGCCGGCCCACATGCTTGACGAGACCAGATACGTGCGCAGCAAGGTGCACTTGCCGATCATCGCAGACGAGGCTTGTACCAGCGCCAGCATGATTCCCCAACTCATAAATTCCTATGACGGTGTGAACGTCAAGCTGGATAAGGCCGGAGGTATTTTGGAAGCATATCGGTGGATCAAAATGGCGCGAGCAATGAACCTGAAGGTTATGCTCGGATGCATGGTTTCGAGTTCCTGCTCGTGTACGGCGGCCGCGCACCTCACTCCGCTGGTGGACTACGCAGATCTGGATGGCAACCTGCTGGTCAGCAATGATCCATATGTTGGCTTAAAGATGGAGAAGGGTAAATTGATTCTGCCGGATGGACCGGGGCTTGGATTGCGAACTGCACAGGGATAGCGCGCACTTGGTGACGCAAGCTTTACAGTGCGAATCCGCAGTGGTGGTAAAAAGACGCAATCAGGAGTCTTCTAGTTCCCCACGGCCTAAGGGGAAGGGAAGAAGAATCTTATCTGTTGATCAGACTTCAGCTATGGGGAAACTACTAGCATTTCTCGCGCTCTGTTCCACGCTATCATTTACAGACGATCTGCAAACGCGACTGGAACAGATGGCGGCTGCACACCAGGGCAAGGTTGGCTTATTCGCCAAAAATCTGAAAACCGGCGCGACCGTAGCCGTGAACGCGGATGCGGGGGCGCAGACCGCATCTGTTATCAAACTACCAATCATGCTGGAAGCCTTCTATCAGGTGAAAGAAGGCAAGCATCGTCTGGATGAACGGCTCACGCTGACAAAAGCGAATCAAGTTCCGGGCTCCGGAGTTCTAACCCTGATGCAGCCCGGCTTACAACTGTCGCTGCTCGATGCTGTCACATTGATGATCGACGTGAGCGACAACAGCGCAACCAACCTGGTGTTGGATGATATTGGAATCTCGGCTGTCAATGCACGGCTCGAAACCATGGGGCTGAAGAGAACACGCCTGTTTCGCAAGGTGTTCCTGCCATATAGCGCACCAGTTGCCGATGAAGACCGGCGGTTCGGATTAGCGCGAACAACTCCGCGCGAGATGGCGAGCGTTATGGAGAGCATCTGGCGTTGCGATCTAGGCGACAAGAAACTGTGCTCCCAGACGCTTTCCATTTTGCACAATCAGTTCTATCGCGAATCGATACCTCGATATCTGGAGCAGATCGACAGTTCCAGCGGCGAATCAAAAATCGGGAACAAGAGCGGGGCGGACGACGGCGTTCGCAACGACGTAGCCCTGATTGAAAGCAACGCCGGTTCGTTCGTCATTTCAATCTTTACATGGGATAACAAGGACAACAGCTGGAGTGTCGACAACACGGCGGAACTGCTTATCGCCCATATGGCCAAAACGATTGTGGAAGCGTGGGCGCCGACGGCAAATTCCCAGAAAGCTCAAAAATAGGCGATCTTCAATACCTCTCGGAATTGCGTGGAGTTCGCGCAAGCTTGATCGAGCCTGATGCGCGACAGAGGCGGGCTCTTCTTTCATGGACTCTGAGGTCGCCACTGGTCTCTCAGTCAGTTGGAGTGACTGTTATGCGGGCGATTCTCTTCGATCAACTCTGGTCGGTTATCTAAAC
>Ga0070681_10007499_pt1 | contig 10662 bp, 6 predicted proteins | sample KBSC83BmetaG_FD_65650 | JGI IMG/M metagenome (GOLD analysis project Ga0070681, IMG submission 65650) | Corn rhizosphere microbial communities from Kellogg Biological Station, Michigan, USA - KBS C8-3B metaG | ecosystem: Host-associated > Plants > Roots > Rhizosphere | place: USA: Michigan...
TTTGCTGGCGCGCTGGTGCTGCCTCCGTTTTATTACAAAGGCGTGCCGGATGACGGACTCGTGGCCTCCATCGAGGCCATCGTGACGGCAACCGCGCAAAAGCCGATCCCGGTCTATCTCTACCACTACCCGCAGCAGTCCGGCCTGCCCTGGCATGTGGCGCTGGTGCGGCGGCTCCTGGACACGTTCGGCAACCGCATCGTCGGGCTGAAGGACTCCTCGGGCAATATGAACTATGCCCGCGAGGCCGCCGCGATCTCAAAAAGCTTCGCCGTGTTTCCGTCAACCGAAGCCGCGCTGCTGGAGGCCCGCGACGGCGCCTTCGCCGGCTGCATTTCGGCCACCGCCAACCTCAACGCCGACCTTTGCCAGCTGGCCTGGAGCACGGGCGACAAGGCGGCGCTCGATGCCGCGGTCACCATCCGCAAGCTGTTTGAGGGTAAGTCCTTGGTGCCTGGGGTGAAATCGCTGCTGTCGCACATTCATTCCGACCCGGCCCTGGCGCGGGTCAAGCCGCCTTTGGCGGCGTTCTCCGCCGGCGATCGGGCCGCGGTGGTGGCCGGCTACGACCAGGTGCGAGGCAAACGGGTGGCCTAACGCCCGATTCCGGGCCTTTCCGGGTCCGCCCGGGGCTCGCGGGGCTGTGAGGGCGTTGACGGCAAAACACCCGCTGATTATAAGCAGCGCACTGGCGGCGGGAGCCCTCGCCGCCTTTGTTTTTTGACCCCTGACAGGTTTCAAACAGCGTTCATGGCCAACACCACCTCCGCACGCAAAGCCGCCCGCAAAATTGCCCGTCGCACCGAGATCAACAAGGCGCGCCGGTCTCGCATGCGCGGTGCCTTGCGCAAGGTGGAGGAAGCCATCGCTTCCGGTGACCGCAACAAGGCGCTCGAAGCCATGAAGGCCGCCGAGCCGGCGCTCATGCGCGCCGCGCGTCAGGGGCAGGTGCATCGCAACACCGCCAGCCGCAAAGTGTCGCGGTTGACGCACAGCATCGCCAAGCTCGCCAAGTAATCACTCCCGAGCAATCATAAGCATCAAGCCGATCGTTCAATCGCGCCGGATCCCGGCGCGATTTGTTTGACTGCGTTGCCGCGGCAAGCAGTCCGTTGTCGACGATCGTTTCGTATCCAGACAGAGCCGGAATCGTATCGCGTCTTCAACACGCGATGTGTGGCGTTGATGCGCAGCGTCGACGCCTTGTGCGCAACGCCCCTTCGCAATCGTCCCTCGGCATAACGATCAAACGACGCGGCACCGCTTCGCACGAAGCGTTGTCTGCGGCGTTGTTTTTTGCGTCACCGGTCGTTGCAATATTGTCACGCTGGCTTGAGAACATCGTCTATCCGTATTCTTACCTATTCCCATGATTCAACCATTGACCCGTTTCGGCGCTGTCTTGAGCAGGGGGCTACCCTGTCTCACTGCTCACAAAATCGTCATGCAAACGAAGGGCTTAAGACGCATGCCTTGATGAGGAGTCGGAATCGCCCGATTCGCGGCCACATTGGTGAATGAGAAAATTCACGCGTGGCGATGCCCTCATGCTGCAAATTGATAGGGGATAATCTGCACGTTGATTCAAGACGTTGTCCCCCGATCGACGCGCAACTTGCAACGCAGCGCCACGCGAAAACTCAACGCGCATCTATGTTTTCGAAACTATTCGCCATTGCGGCTCACTCGCAGCGTGCTATTTTTTTGTGGCTTTCGGGTCGCCCACGAATTCAGCCGAGGGACACGCATTCAGACTCATCACGCACTCCAACTCATCAACGATGATCGCACGGTTGTCTTCGACAGCTGCGCCCAACCGAAGGTGAGAACGAATGAAGTGCCGAGATCGATGCGAACCGCCGTCGTCTGAACTTCGCCGATGTGTTGCGGTGGCAATGGGTGTCCCGGAGTAGAGGGTTTGTATTTAACAACGTGAACACGACGCACCTGCTGCGGTAACGCCGCATTGGGTGAAGGGGGCGCTATGGCCGATCGGTGGGATTTTTCTCCAAATGCGACCGCCAAGCTGATTTTGCAGGCACTGCGCGAGGCCGGAGACCCCACCCGAGGCGGTAGAGCGTCGTCCCTCAGCGGCTGATTTCCAGCCATCCGCCTGCCTTCGGTGAGCGCCGAAGGATGAGCCACCACCCGATACTGAAATTCCGAGTGATGTAACCGCGCGTAACGGCACAGGCGGCCTCTTCGCCGCCGCCGTTTCACCGAGTTCCGCCACCAACCGTCGAACGCCAGGGAAAAAATAATGACAAGTCCGGATCATGATCGCTGGCTGCGAGTCAAAGAGCGGCTTCGCGCCGAGGTCGGCGAGGACATCTTCCAGAGTTGGTTCGCCCGCATGGACCTGGAACGCGTCGACGGCGCGGTGGCGTTTCTTTCGGTGCCGACACGCTTCCTGAAAAGCTGGATCCAGTCCCACTACGCCGACCGTCTGCTGGCCTGCTGGCAAAGCGAGAACACCGAGGTACAACGGCTGGACGTCGCCGTGCGCAGCGCCGTCATCAAGACCACACCGCCCAAGATCAAACAGCCGGACGCCATCGACACCCACCGCGACGCGCGGCTCGGGCGCGGCGATATCGGCGATATGCGCGCAGCCTACGCTCCGGTCTCGACCGGACATGATGCGCTGGGCGGCTCGCCGCTCGATATGCGGCTGACGTTTGAAAGCTTCGTCATCGGCCGCTCCAACACGCTCGCGCACGCCGCCGCCAGACAGGTGGCGGTGGCCCAGCGCGGCGAGCCGGTGATGTTCAATCCGCTGTACATCCATGCCGGCGTCGGCCTCGGCAAGACGCACTTGCTGCAAGCGGTGACCTGGGCCGGCAATCATGGCGCCGAGCGCAAGGTTCTCTATCTGACCGCCGAGAAGTTCATGTACGGGTTCGTATCGGCGCTGCGGAGTCAGACGGCGCTGGCCTTCAAGGAAGCGCTGCGCGGCATTGATGTGCTGGTGATCGACGATCTGCAATTCTTGCAAGGCAAATCGACCCAGGCCGAGTTCTGCCACACCCTCAACGCGCTGATCGACGCCGGCCGCCAGGTGGTGATCGCCTCCGACCGGCCGCCGACCGACCTTGAAAGCCTCGATGACCGGATGCGTTCGCGCCTCGCGGGCGGACTGGTGGTCGAGATGGGCGCACTGGGCGAGGAGCTGCGGCTCGAAATCCTCAAGACACGCGTTGCGGCGGCACGGCAGTATCATCCGAGCTTCGACGTTCCTGCGCCGGTTCTGGCCTATATCGCCAAATCGGTCACCCACAACGGCCGCGACCTCGAAGGCGCCGTCAACCGCCTGCTCGCCCACAACAAGCTCACCAGCCAGCCGGTGACGATGGAAATGGCCGAGCGCGAGGTGCGCGACCTGATCCGCCCCCAGGAGCCCAAGCGGGTCAAGATCGAGGACATTCAGCGTGTGGTGGCGCGCCAATACAACGTCAGCCGCGCCGACCTCCTGTCCTCCCGGCGCACCGCCAATGTCGTGCGTCCCCGCCAAGTGGCGATGTATTTGGCCAAGACTCTGACCCTGCGTTCGCTGCCGGAGATCGGGCGGCGCTTCGGCGGCCGCGACCACACCACCGTGCTGCACGCGGTCCGCAAGATTGAAGGGCTGGTCGGCAACGACACCATGCTGGCCGATGAGATCGAGGTCTTGAAGCGGCAGTTGCAGGAATAATCCGAAACACGGCGGGATCGGTCATGCCCACCGTGCGCAGGCCTTGGAATGTCTCCGGGGAAAGACCCGGAATCCGGTATCCAACGTGACGGTGGCGTGAATCGCGGGGATACCCGCCCTGTGAACGGGCGTCGGCCTTGCGAAAAGCACGTAATCACGCCACGTTTGGCACCCACCGAGGCTGTCTTCGCCATGAAGGTCACTGTTGAGCGCGCCGAGCTGTTGAAGTCCCTGGGCCACGTCCATCGCGTGGTCGAGCGCCGCAACACCATCCCGATCCTGGCCAACGTGCTGGTGCGCGCCGAAAAGTCCGCCCTCAGCCTGAAGGCCACCGACCTCGACCTTGAGGTGATCGAATCCATCCCGGCCGAGGTGTCGCCCGCGGGCTCCACCACGGTCCCCGCGCATATGTTCTACGAGATCGTGCGCAAGCTGCCCGAGGGCTCGCAGGTCGTGCTGGAATCCTCCAGCGATCGCGCCGTGCTGGCGATCCGCGCCGGCCGTTCGCGGTTTACGCTGCAGACATTGCCGGAGAGCGATTTCCCCGATCTCGCCGCCAGCGACATGGCGCACAAGTTCACGCTGCGCGCCGCCGACCTGAAGCGGTTGATCGACAAGACCCAGTTTGCGATCTCGACCGAGGAAACGCGTTACTATCTCAACGGCATCTATCTGCACGTGGCCGGCTCCGGCAAATCGCAAACGCTGCGTGCGGTGGCGACCGACGGCCATCGTCTGGCGCAGACCGACCTTCCGGCGCCGGCGGGCGCGGCCGGCATGCCCGGCATCATCGTGCCGCGCAAGACCGTGATCGAAGTGCAGCGGCTGCTTGAGGACAACGACGCCGAAATCGCCGTCGAGCTGTCATCGGCCAAGATCCGTTTCTCGATCGGCAATGTGGTGCTGACGTCCAAACTGATCGACGGCACGTTCCCCGACTACGGGCGCGTCATTCCAAGCGGCAACGACAAAGAGTTGACCGTCGACAAGAAGGATTTCGAGGCGGCGGTCGATCGCGTCTCGACGGTCTCCAGCGAGCGCGGCCGCGCCGTCAAACTTTCGTTGTCGAGCGGCAAGCTGATCCTGTCCGTGACCAATCCGGATTCCGGCAGCGCCACGGAAGAGATCGAGGTCGATTACAGCGCCGATCCGATCGATATCGGCTTCAACTCACGCTACCTGCTCGACATCGCCGCCCAACTCGATGGCGAGGTCGCCGTGCTCAAGCTCGCCGACCCTGGCTCGCCCACGCTCATTCAGGACAAGAACGCGCAAGGCGCGCTCTACGTGCTGATGCCGATGCGGGTGTGACGGAGTCTGGCTGCCGCCACGCCTGACCACCCTTCGCAACGCACCGCTCGCCGGACGACGCGGCCGCAGCCGCACCGCTCTCAAATCCCCAGCTGCCGATATTGCGAAACCGCGCCTGAAGGGGCAGTGGTGGTGGATTCGGCTCACGCTGGCGAACGCCCGCTTGGCCGGGACGACAGGATGCCATGACCGCCGCCTCGATCCGCCGCCTCACGGTGACGAATTTCCGTAGCTATCGCGCGGCAAGCCTCGACGTTGACCGCAGCCTGGTGGTGCTGACCGGTCCGAACGGCGCCGGCAAGACCAATCTGATCGAAGCGGTTTCGTTGCTGATGCCGGGACGCGGGCTGCGTCGCGCCACCTTCGACGAGGCGGCCTGTTCCGCCGGCGATGGCTCTTGGGCAGTGTCTGCGGACATCGAGGGAATGCTCGGGCTGGCCACTCTCGGCACCGGAATCGAGCCCCCTGAGGTTGCCGGCACCACACGCACCCGCGCCTACCGGATCGACCGCGAGCCGGTCCGCTCCGCCACGGCCTTCGCCGATCATCTGCGCGTGGTCTGGCTCACGCCGGCCATGGATCAATTGTTCGCCGGACCGGCCTCCGAACGGCGGCGCTTCCTGGACCGCCTCGTGCTTGCAGTCGACGCCGAGCATGGCGGCCGCGTCTCGGCCCTGGAGCGGAGCCTCCGGGCGCGCAACCGGCTGCTCGAAGACCCGCGCCCCGATACGCACTGGCTCGATGCGCTCGAACATGAGACCGCGGAGCTTGCCGTCGCGGTGGCGGCGCAACGCGCGGAAACGGTGCGCCGCCTGCAAGGCGCATTGGCGAACCGCAACGGCGATGCCTTCCCCTCTCCCGAAATCGCGCTCGACGGATGGATGGAGCGTCTTCTCCCCGAGCAGCCCGCCGTGGAGATCGAAGAACGGTATCGCGGCATCCTTCGGGACAACCGTGCGCGCGACGCGGCGGCCGGGCGGACGCTCGATGGCCCGCATCTCACCGACCTCACGGTCATCTACGCCCCGAAGAACATCCCCGCAGCGAACGCGTCCACCGGCGAGCAGAAAGCGTCGCTCATCGGGCTGGTGCTGGCGCATGCCGAACTGCTGACGGACATGACCGGCTCGGCCCCCGTGCTGCTTCTCGACGAAGTGGTGGCGCACCTCGACCCCGTTCGCCGCGCCACGCTCTACGATGCCCTCGACGCCCTTGGCGCACAGGTCTGGCTGACCGGCGCCGATCCGGCGGCGTTCGCCGATGTCGCGGATCGTGCGCAGGTGTTCACGATCGCAGCGGGGCGCGTGCGTCCTCACGAGTGATCCAGCCCTGAGGCGCCGCGGCGTATCGTCAAAGTTCCCGGAACTTCCGTTTCCTCAAGTGCTTAACCCAACACCCAGGGCGGAACATCGGCGGTCGAAGGCCCCGAGGGGAATGGGAGAGCGTGCAATGCGTGCCGACATATCTGCGAACGAAACCGTCGCCTTCCGGCTGCGGCAGGCTGTGGAGCGGCTCCACGTCGAAATCGAATGTGTGGAGTTTTGGGCGACGGCGCTCGATCAATTGGCGCGTCCGATCCCCGATTACGACTCCAGCACCCGACAATTGAACGCGTTCAACCTCGCACAGGCCAGCCATCACGAGCCGCGGGCCTGATGTCTGGATCGGCGCGGAAGAGCGCCTGGATGGGTCACAGCCGAACCGGTTCCATGCGCGTTGTGTGACCCTCAAAACGCCGCCTCAAACGGACCTCCTCAAAGGCCATTCGCGCCCCTCGTTTCGCGGTCGATTTTTGGCCCTGCAGGCCTTTAAAAACCGCCCCTGAATCAACATATTAGCAGCACATACTTTGCGCTGTACGGCACCCTTCATTTCATGCCAAATCAGTGCTGATTCTCACGCATTTTTTGCAGAGCCTTCGAGGCATAGCGCATGGCCGAACCCGCCCTCAACATCCCATCCGATTACGACGCCGAATCGATCAAGGTTCTCAAGGGCCTCGATGCGGTGCGTAAGCGGCCGGGCATGTATATCGGCGACACCGACGACGGCTCGGGCCTGCATCACATGGTCTATGAGGTCGTCGATAACGCCATCGACGAAGCGCTCGCCGGTCACGCCACGGCCGTGACGGTGACGCTCAATCCGGACGGCTCCTGCACGGTCTATGACGACGGCCGCGGCATTCCCACCGACATTCACCGCGGGGAAGGCGTCTCGGCGGCCGAGGTCATCATGACCCAGCTCCACGCCGGCGGAAAATTCGATCAGAATTCCTACAAGGTTTCCGGCGGCCTGCACGGCGTCGGCGTTTCCGTCGTCAATGCGCTGTCGACGTGGCTGAAGCTGACGATCTGGCGCAACGGCAAGGAACACACGATAGAGTTCCGCGACGGCGATGCTGTCGCGCCGCTCAAGGTGACAGGCGAAGTTGCGAACAAGCGCGGCACCGAGGTCAGCTTCCTGCCCTCGACGCAAACCTTCACCATGACCGAGTTCGACTTCGCGACGCTGGAGCACCGGCTGCGCGAACTCGCCTTCCTCAACTCCGGCGTCACCATCGTGCTGTCGGACATGCGTCACGCCGTCGAAAAGCGCGAGGTGATGCGCTACGAGGGCGGCGTCGAGGAATTCGTCAAATATCTCGACCGCAACAAGAACGCGCTGATCCCCGCTCCGATCATGATCAAGTCGGAACGCGACGGCATCACCGTCGAATGCGCGTTGACGTGGAACGACAGCTACCACGAGACGGTGCTGTGCTTCACCAACAACATCCCGCAGCGCGACGGCGGCACCCATCTGGCCGGCTTCCGTGGTGCGCTGACGCGACAGGTCACCGGCTACGCCGAGACGCTGGGCGGCGCGCGCAAGGAAAAGGTCGACGTTACCGGCGACGATTGCCGCGAAGGCTTGACCGCGGTTCTGTCGGTGAAAGTCGCCGATCCGAAGTTCTCCTCGCAGACCAAAGACAAGCTGGTGTCCTCCGAGGTGCGTCCGGCGGTCGAAGGCGTGATCAACGAGCGGCTCGCGGCCTGGTTCGAGCAGCATCCGGCTCAGGCCAAGGCGATCGTCAGCAAGGTCGTCGAGGCCGCCGCGGCGCGCGAGGCCGCGCGCAAGGCGCGTGAACTGACCCGGCGCAAGGGCGCGCTCGACGTCAACTCATTGCCGGGCAAGCTCGCGGATTGCCAGGAGCGCGATCCGGCGAAGTCCGAATTGTTCATCGTCGAGGGCGACAGCGCCGGCGGCTCCGCCAAGCAAGGCCGCAACCGCGAATTCCAGGCCGTGCTGCCGCTGCGCGGCAAAATTCTCAACGTCGAACGTGCGCGGTTCGACAAAATGCTCGGCAGCCAGGAGATCGGCACGCTGATCACCGCGCTTGGCACCGGCATCGGCACCGAGGAATTCAATGCCGAAAAGCTGCGCTATCACAAGATCATCATCATGACGGACGCCGACGTCGACGGCGCCCACATTCGCACGCTGCTGCTGACGTTCTTCTATCGTCAGATGCCTGAATTGATCGATCGCGGGCACCTCTACATCGCGCAGCCGCCGCTTTACAAAGTCGCTCGCGGCAAATCCGAACAATATCTCAAGGACGAGCGCGCGCTTGAGGATTACCTCATCTCCACCGGCCTGAACGACGCCGTGTTCAAGCTGCACACCGGCGAAGAGCGCGCCGGAGTCGATCTGCACGATCTGGTCGAGCAGGCGCGCATCATCCGCAATGTGTTGAATGGCATCCACAGCCGCTACAACCGGCAGGTCGTGGAACAGGCCGCCATCCTCGGCGTGCTGAACGCCAGCATCTTCGGCGATCTGGCCAAGGCCACGGCAGCGGCCCCCTACATCGCCAAGCGGCTCGACGTGCTCGCCGGCGAAACCGAACGCGGCTGGGAGGGGAAATTCATCGAGGGTGAAGGCTTCGCCTTCGAGCGCACGCTTCGCGGCGTGAAAGAGGTCGCCATCATCGACCACGCGCTGCTGAATTCGGCCGACGCGCGGCGGCTCGACGAGTATGCCGCCACCTTGCAGAACGCCTACATGAAGCCCGGCTCGCTTCGCCGCAAGGGCGAGGAGACGCCAATTGCGGTGTACGGTCCGGTCGGCCTGTTCGAGGCCGTTACGGCGTCGGGCCGCAAGGGACTGACCTTGCAGCGCTATAAGGGCCTGGGCGAAATGAATCCCGAGCAGCTTTGGGAGACCACGCTCGATATCGACGCGCGGTCGCTGCTTCAGGTGAAGGTCAAAGAGATCGACGAGGCGAGCGACATTTTCGCCAAGCTGATGGGCGACGAGGTCGAGCCACGCCGCGCCTTCATCCAGGACAACGCACTGGCGGCCAGCGTCGACGCCTAAAACCTCGCGGCAATTGAAACGGCTGCGCGCGACGCGCCGCCCATTTCAGGCCAGATCGAAATATTCGTTGTGCTCCCAGGTGGAAACCTCCGCCGGATTGTTGGGCTGGCCGGCGGTTTCCTTGTCGCACCGCGCGATCTCGGCTTCCTTGAGACGAACCAGATAGTCGACGAAACTGTCGCCGAACCCCGATCGGAAGCACGCGCTGGTTTTCAGCGCGCCAAGCGCCTCGGCCAGGGTTTTCGGCAGCGATGCAGCAGAGGTTTCGTAGGGCGCGTCGGCAGACGGCCCCGGCGCAAGATGTCGCGCGATGCCGTCCAACCCTGCGTGAATCTGCGACGCCATGTAGAGATAGGGATTGGCCAGCGGCTCGCCGACGCGGTTTTCCAGATGCGTCGCCGGATCGCCCGGCGCACCCAGCACGCGGACCATGACGCCGCGATTGTCGCGCGCCCAGATTGCCTGGATCGGCGCCATCGAGTTGACGCCGTGATAGCGCTTGTAGCCGTTGATGGTGGGCGTGGTGAACGCCGCCGCGGCGTCGGCATGCGTGAGCAGCCCGGCGAGATACTGCCGGCCGAGCGGCGACAGCAGCTCCGTCTTGTCGCGCGACACGAAAAGGTTTTTCCCTGACCGGTGGTCCAGCAGCGACTGATGCAGATGCCAGCCGTTGGCGAACGCATGCGGAAAGCGTGGCCGGCACATCAGGCTGGCGACATAGCCGTGCCGCCGCGCCACCTGCTTCAACGCGCTGCGAAACAACACCATGGTGTCGGCCGCGGCCATGCCCTTTTGCGGGGCGAAGGTGAATTCGTACTGGCTCGGGCCAAGCTCCATTTCAAGCGAGAGCAGTGGCATGCCCAGCGCTTGAACGGCCTTTCGCAGGGTTTCGAGAATTGAATGGACCTGATCCAACCGCGACTCGGTCAGATATTGGAATCCGTGCGTGGTGTGTTCGACCACCGGCGCTTGCGGCGGCCAGGTCAAATTCGCCGGCGACAGTCCCGGATCGATCAGCTTGAACAGCTGAAACTCGACCTCCAGCCCGGCAAGATAATCGAACCCGGCAGCGTTCAGCTTTGCAAGCGCGTCGCGATAATGCGCACGGGTGGACAACGGCACCGGCGTGCCGTCGTCGAAATAAAGATCGCACAGCATCCAGCCGGTGTCGTTCGCCCACGGCAGCACACGGAAGGTCGTGGGGTCGGCCACCATCACGACGTTGCCCGCGCCGCCCATCGCCTCGAGCCCCATTCCGCCACCGGCCGAGAACACCGCGAACACGGTGCGATGCGACG
>Ga0070681_10007502_pt1 | contig 10662 bp, 11 predicted proteins | sample KBSC83BmetaG_FD_65650 | JGI IMG/M metagenome (GOLD analysis project Ga0070681, IMG submission 65650) | Corn rhizosphere microbial communities from Kellogg Biological Station, Michigan, USA - KBS C8-3B metaG | ecosystem: Host-associated > Plants > Roots > Rhizosphere | place: USA: Michigan...
GGTTTCATTGATTCAGATCAGGAGGTAGGGCTGATGAAGCTCGATGTCGAGGGTCACGAGCCTTCAGTAGTTCGCGGATCACACGGGTTACTATCGAAAGGAGCAGTGCGGGATGTTGTTTTCGAGGATCATGGGCCATATCCTAGCGCGACTCAACGAGAGCTTCGGTCCTTTGGGTTCAGTATTTTCCGCCTCACTCGGACTTTCTGCCGGCCGGTGCTTCTAGACCCGGAGAAGAGAAGAGGGGCGTTAATGGATTTCCCTCCAAACTTTCTTGCAACGCGGGATCCAGTACGTGCGAGGGAGCGCTTCGCTGAACCTGGATGGAAAGCTCTGCGCCCCTTTACTCGTCTCGGCGACTGGTCGACCTGACCGAACTAGGGTATGTTTTGCCGGAAGCCCCTCATTGCCAATGGCTATAGCAGGATCTATATCGCGGTACCTGATCATTGGAGGTAGTCCGGCGTCTATTGGAATCTCGCAAAAATCGATTTCCTTTGGCGGATCATTAAGAACTATCGCTTAACTTTGTTCCTGGAAATCTCGATTTTCTTGAATTTCGGTCGTCCTTTCTTTGACCTTCAGAAAGGCAAGATTGTCAATTACACAAAATAGGGTGATAGGCGGCCCAAAGGGCGATATCGGCTCGCAAATGAGCAACGTAGCCGAAGTGAGCGTTGACGAACTCGGCTCGACCTCTTCCGAACCCGTCCGCGTGCTCCACTTAAATAGTGGCAACTTGTACGGAGGCGTCGAAACCATTCTGGTCACTCTGGCACAGTTACGCCATCTCTGTCCGACGATGGAACCTCATTTCGCGTTGTGCTACGAGGGGCGGCTGAGCCAGGAGCTAGTCGAGGCCGGTGTTCCGGTTCACCTGATGGGGAGAGTCCGAATTAGCCGCCCGTGGACGGTTTGGCGCGCGCGCCGCCGCTTGCGTGAGATTCTTCGGCTGGAACGCTTTGACCTGGTGATTTGCCACATGCCGTGGGCACTGACGGTTTTCGGTAAAGCCGTGCGTGCAGCAGAGCAGCATCTCGTGTTCTGGGCGCATGGCTTCCACCACGGTCGGAATTGGCTGGAGATTTTGGCGCGATGCACGACTCCTGACTTCGCCATCGTCAACAGCCGTTTTACCGAAACGGGCGTAGCCAAACTTTTCCCCAGGGTGCCTCGTAAGGTTCTCTATACCCCGGTCGCGTTGACCGACTTACCGGATGCGGACCGACGGCGAAACCAAGTCCGACACGAACAAGGGATCGACGATGATACCGTTGTGATCGTGCAGGTAAGCCGTATGGAGGCATTGAAGGGGCACCTTCTCCATCTGCGGGCGCTTGCGCTTTTGAAGGATCTCGGCGGATGGGTATGCTGGATAGTCGGAGGCCCTCAGAAGCCGGGAGAGAGAGATTATTTTGGGATCTTACAGAAGACCGCGACTGAACTTGGTATTGCCGAACGCGTCCACTTTCTCGGGCAACGTACCGACATTTCCCAACTACTCGGGGCCGCGGACATCTTCTGCCAACCGAACGAGCGGCCGGAAGCGTTCGGTATTGTGTTCATCGAAGCACTGTGGGCCGGTCTTCCCATCGTCACCACAGCGATGGGTGGGGCGGTGGAAATAGTCGACGAGTCGTGCGGGTTGCTGGTGGAGCCTGGGAATAGGACTCTGCTGGCCGAATCGCTGCGAAGCCTGATTGAATCATCGGAATTACGTTCTCATCTTTCGCGCGCCGGTGCAACTCGCGCGCGGCAACTTTCCGATCCTCATACGCAAATGAACCGCCTGAGAGATCTTTCGCAAGGTATGTCTGGCCGCCAGACGCGAGCATCGCAATGGTCGCTCCAACTGTAGAAGTTCGCGGCCCGGCAGAGACGTGGTATCAGCAATGAAGCGATCCTGCAGATGGTGTGCGGCGCGATGGATCGACGGCAGACCTCCCGCGGATGCCTGGTCGACGTGGGTTGCGGAGCAGGAAACCTGCATCGTCATATCCGTTCACGCTTCTTCCAATATATTGGTGTCGATGCAGTCCGATATGAGGACTTCTCAGAACAGGCGGACTTCTGCCGGTTCGAATTGGATAGTGAACGGATTCCGCTGCCCGATGCGAGTGTCGACGCGTAACCGCCATCCAAGTCATCGAGCATCTAGAGAATCCGCGCGCATTCATGCGTAAATTGGTTCGCCTGGCAAACCCGGGCGAGTGGGTTGTCGTTACAACTCCCAATCAACTCAGTCTGCTGAGCTTACTGACGCTGCTTGTGAAGCACCGTTTCCAGGCGGATGTTCACTATCCGGCACATCTCACCGCTTTGCTGGAGATAGACCTGAGGCGCATCGCGGCTGAAGTCGGTCTGGCAGAGTTCGAGATCGAATACAGCCTGGCCGGCAGAATTCCCTTGACCGCGAGGCATTATCCGCAGTCGCTGTCGCGATACTTCCACGCGCGTTGTCGGAAAACGTGGTGATGATCGGCAAAAGGACAAGCGACTGATGGTAGCCATCATTATCTGCATCGCGGCGTTTGGTGCCAGCTACTGGGCCGGTAAGCGCTCTCTAGGATGGGGTTTGATTACCCTCCTCGCGGTCGGCTACTTCTATGGGATCCTTCGGGCGAATCTCCTTACGACGTTCTCTCATTTCATGTTTGATGCGGGCCTGCTGGGCCTCTACCTGTCACAGAAGTGGAGCTCGATAGACCCTAAAGAAACACAGCGATTGCGAACGATTCGATGGTGGACGGGGATTTTAATCGTTTGGCCTGTCCTGCTGGTAGTCATGCCGTTCCAGCCTTTCTTAGTCTCCCTGGTAGGGCTGCGCGGAAGCGTATTCTTCATCCCCGTAATGCTGCTAGGAAGTCGTTTAGCGCAGAAGGACCTGTCGCAGCTATCAATGGGTCTCGCGGTATTGAACGTGGTCGCGTTGGGGTTTGCAGCGGCGGAGTATCTTACCAACGTGACGCGGTTCTACCCGATTAGCCCTGTGACGCAAATCATCTACGCGAGCGGGGATGTTGCAGGTGGTTTTTTCCGAATTCCGGCAATATTCACGAGCGCCCACGCCTATGGTGGAATGATGGTAGGTTCGTTGCCGTTTCTCATCGGCGGCTGGGACTGCTTGCTGACGCGCAAATCCAGATTGTTGGCAGTGCTTGGCATCGGTTCAGCGCTCCTCGGCGTTCTGATATCTGCAACCCGTCTAAATTTCGTCTTGGGGGTTGCCATGGTTGGTGTGGCGGTCTTCACCTGCCGCGTGACAGCAGGTAAACGCGCGATTTTTCTTCTGCTAGTCGCTGCAGTTGGGATTGCCGCGATTTCTAATGTGCGCTTCCAGCGCTTCCAGAGCCTCTCGGATACCGACGCCGTCGTGGACCGCATCGGTGGCAGCGTAAACCGCGGTTTTTTTGAGATTCTTGTGGAGTACCCCATGGGCAACGGATTGGGCGGCGGAGGAACCAGTATTCCCTACTTCCTTGAGGGACAAGTGAGAAATCCAATCGGGATGGAGAACGAGTACACCCGGATCCTTTCCGAGCAGGGCGTTGTCGGCTTGCTGCTTTGGCTAAGTTTCATCGCTTGGTTTCTAACTCGAGCGCGAAGTGCTTTTGCGAGTGGTCCCTGGGGAAACAGCCGAAGGATGGCTTGGTGCCTGGCGGCCTTCAGCCTGGGCACGGGTTGGATAGGACTGGGACTGTTCACTTCCATACCAGCAACCGTGACGCTGCTGCTGAGTATAGGATGGACGGCCGTGCCAATACCCGCCGAGGTTCGTCGTTCAAGAGAATCGAGAACTAGCAATGCTCTCGTTCGACAGCACTACGGGATGGCAGCTACGAGCTAATCCTCCGTCCGCGGCACGTCCTTATCAAAATGCATGTCCTGATCACGGGCGGCGCCGGCTACATCGGCAGCCACACGGCAAAGGCCCTCGCAAAAGCAGGTCTGTATCCTGTTGTGGTGGATAATCTCCAACGAGGGCATCGGGGATCTGTACAATGGGGGCCTTTGATCGAAGCCGATATCGCCGACCGCGAGGTAATGCGGAAGGTGTTCCAGCGATATCCCATCGAGGCTGTGGTCCACTTTGCGGCCTTCGCTTACGTAGGCGAGTCGATGCGAACGCCCGATCTGTACTTTCGCAACAACGTTGTCAACACTCTGAACCTCCTGGACGCGATGCGGGATGAGGGAGTAGGAAAAATCGTCTTCTCCTCCAGTTGCGCCACGTACGGATATCCTCGGCAGATCCCAATTCCGGAAGACCATGTCCAGCACCCGGTGAACCCCTACGGGGAGTCTAAACTAATGGTCGAGCGTTTGCTCCATTGGTACGGCAGCATCTTCGGGTTGTCATGGGCAGCGCTACGGTACTTCAACGCGGCTGGTGCGGACCCCGAAGGTGAGTTAGGCGAAGATCACGATCCTGAGACCCATCTGATCCCGCTCGCTATCGCTGCCGGGATGGGACTGATTCCGCACTTGGAGATCTACGGTACCGATTACGACACACCGGACGGAACTTGCATTCGCGACTATCTCCATGTCGCGGATCTGGCGGACGCGCACCTAGCAGCATTAAAGAATCTGTGCTCTGGGGGAGCCAGTACAGCATTCAACCTCGGCACAGGTTCGGGCCACTCCGTACGAGAAGTTGCTGCAATGGTGGAAAAGGTGACTGGACATGAGGTGCCGGTGAAAGAAGTCGGACGGCGGCCCGGCGATCCCCCCTGCCTGATCGCGGACGCTGCCAGATCCGCTAGCGTCTTAGGATGGCAGCCGCGTTACTCAAGCTTAAAGCAAATCGTCCAAACCGCTTGGAACTGGAAGACCCGGTGCAATCACTCCCATTTCGTCACTTCACATGGTCTCTGAAAGTGCTGCCGATTTGTTCGCATTTCAAGAGGGCCGGTAATCCATGAGCCGCTCGAGGCGATTCTTAGGCGGGCTCATGCTCACCTACGCTTACCAGGCGATGCTCGTCCTAACGGGACTTTGGCTCACGCCCTTTTTCCTGAAACACATTGGGCAACACGATTATGGGCTCTGGCTGGTCGGCACTCAATTGCTGACATATTTGACCCTGACCGACTTCGGCGTGGTCGCCCTGCTACCGCTCGAGACAGCCTATGCGACGGGCCGAGTAAAGGATGGGATAGCGCGGGCAGAGGAGCTGTCTCAACTCATTGGGCAAACCACTCGGCTGGTCTTATACCAACTTCCCATCGTGATCGCCATCGCCGCCGCCATGTGGTTCACCATCCCCGCGGAATGGCAGGGCTTGCGCGGACCGTTGGGTGTTGTTCTCCTCGGCTTCGTCGTTGCTTTTCCACTTCGTATTTTGCCGGGATTGCTACACGGCCTGCAAGATCTCACCTTCACCGGTAGTATGCAGATGGTCAGTTGGGCATCAAGTACTACCATCACGGTGTTGATGGTCGCATCGGGCTGGAGCCTTTATGCTTTGGCCGTCGGTTGGCTCATTAGCCAAACGGCACTGGCTCCCGTGTTTTGGTATCGACTGCGGACGCGGTTTCCCGGAATTCTCCCCCGACGGCTTCCCGCGCTTTCCTGGAGCGCAACTCGGACCCAACTCGGAAAGGGCTTCTGGATTAATGTCGCGCAGATCGCGCAGCTATTGATGAGCAACACCGACCTCTTAATCATTGGCAGGTTGCTCGGACCTGCGGCGGTTGTGCCCTACGCTTGCACGGGCAAGTTGCCGGGCGTGCTCGCCAATCAAGCGCAGCTGTTCATGCAAAATGCGACACCTGGATTATGCGAACTGAAAACCGGCGAATCACGCCCAAGGCTCTTTCAGGTTCTGATTGCACTGAACCAGGGCGTCCTTGTGTTCAGTGGCTTGGTGTTCTGCATCGTGCTCGTCGTCAACCATTGGTTCGTGGACTGGTGGGTAAGCGCTCACCAGTACGGCGGTTTCTTGCTTACGGCTTCGATCCTCTTAAACATGGTAGTTCGGCACTGGACAAGTACGACCGGCTATACTGTGTTCTCCTTTGGGTACCAACGGAGAATCTCACTCACCAACTTGTCCGATGGCCTTGTGACAGTCCTTGCGTCCGTAGGGTTGATCATGCTGTGGGGACCCTTGGGCGCGCCCATCGGCTCGATAATAGGGGCGTCTCTAGTGAGCCTGCCGTGCAACCTAAGTGTGATTGCCCGCGAAACGGATGTGACGGTGGCGCGCCTGGTCTCCGCAATGTCAGGGAGCTGGATGTGGCGTTTTGTGCTGGTGGCGGGTGCGTGTTGGGGGCTGGGTATGTGGTGGTCGCCGAAAAATTTGCTAGAAGCCGCGGCTGCAGCGGTCTCCATCACCCTTCTATACCTCTTGGTGATGTTGCGTAACGTATTACGTTCCCCACTGGGTAACTATGTCCGGCCGGTGTTCGCCTCGTTTCGCGGAACCTACGCCGCATTTCAAATGAGACTCTCGTCGTGAGTCCTCTTCCCATTCGAGTTGCAGTCATTTACGGAACGCCTGCCGGGATCGGCGGCTTAGGTCACTCCGTATCGGCGGGGATCACCGCGGTGGCGAAAGGCGATTGTGAGCTTTTCGCGCTGGGGCCCGGAGCCTCGGTGCCTTGGTCACTTCCCGGTGGGCCACCGGCCGCAACGTGGATAAATTCGCCGGCCGGGATCCCGCCTTGGATTATGCGCTATAGCTGGCTGCGTTGGCGAGCGGGCCAAACGACTCTATTGCGCGATCGAAGCCTCGGAAAATGGGGCAAGCAGGAAGTCGCTCGCTTGCACCCACAATCCTGTTATTTGTTTACCCAAGTTGCTTTGGAGACTCTCCGCTGGTGCCGCAATGAGGGTGTGCCGGCGGTGCTGGATAATCCGAACGGTCACATCCGCAATTTCCAGCAGGTTTGTGAAACAGAGTCCTTGCGTTGGTTTGGAAGAAGTTTCCACGGACACCCTTCGCCCGTAATGGTGGAGAGGGTAGAGGAAGAATATCAGCTTGCCGACCGGATCCGTGTGTATTCCCAGTGGGGCAAGGATTGCATGATGCGCTTCGGCGTGCCCGGAGAAAAGATCCACATTCTGCGGCAAACCGTGAATCTGGAGCGCTTTCGTCCGGCGGCGGCGCGTCCGCCCAGTGACGGTCCGCTGCGGATCTGTTACGTAGGCAGTCTTGATCTTCGCAAAGGTTTCGTTTACCTGCTGCGAGCGATCCGGGCCGTCGGCCCGAAGCACATTCGGTTGCGAATTGCCGGCGCAACAGGCGACGGCGACAGCGCCCGGCTCTTTGCGCGCGAGTGCGTCGGCCTGCAGATCGAATGTGTACCTGGAGAATCACTGCCTGTGTATCAGCGGTCGGAATTATTCGTCGTGCCCACCCTCGAAGACGGTTTGCCGTTTGTTTTGGTGGAGGGTCTCGCATGTGGTATTCCGGCAATTGTGACCAGGGAAGCAGGCGCGGCCGAATGCGTTCGGGAGGGGAAGAGCGGATGGGTCGTTCCCCCAGCAGACGTAGAGGCCTTGGCAACGGCAATAGAAGAGGCGTTCCGGCGCCGCAAAGAACTTGTGAGCATGGGGCAGCAAGCTCGTGCGGATGTCGAAAAATATGCGGGTCAAGCGCAACTGCAGCAGCTTTCGGATTGGTTTCACAGCCACGCTGGCGTGGAGGTCTGTTCCTGAGATGTCCCCTGCGTTCAAAAAGTTTGCCTTGCGATGGTTTTGGCCGCTAATGCCGGGCTGGCTGGACGAAGGGCGGAGGATGGTGCAGGGCCCGCATCTGCGGGCGCTCCTCGATCGCGCCGCGCAATCCCACCGGTTCCACACTGTCTTCAACGCCGGTTCGGGTGAGGGCGGCTACTCGCCGTTGTTACTTTCCCTCCCGGGAGTAGAATCCGTAGTCGAGAGCGATTTCGGATTTCGTGATCACAGCCCACACCGAATCGATGCGAAACAGGTTTTCTTTTGCGCATCGCTGGCATCGATTCCGTTGCCGGATCAGAAATTCGACCTGATTCTATGCACTGAAGTACTGGAGCATATTCAGGAACATGAGCAAGCTCTAGATGAGATTACGAGGGTGTTGGCGCCGGGCGGCTGGCTCTTGATCACGGTGCCAACACCTCCAGCTCCTCCAGATCCAGCGCATGTCCGGGAAGGTTACCGTCCCGAGGAGCTCAGTGCGATGCTCGCTCAACGAGGCTTTCAAATCATCGAAACCCGTTGGTGCATGTATTACTTCTTTCGGTTTCTGTTCGGGAACTGGTCGCGGTTGCCCTGGAAGCCGCGAATTCTGATCCGGTCACTTTCCGCACTGGACAGGATACTTCCGCTAGGGCCCCCCATGGACCTTATGATTTTGGCCCGGTTTGCAGACGCTCAAGAGGTGCCGGCGTACTCGCTGGCAGAGAAGACGAATCACGCTGTGTGGGAGGCTTAGCCTGTGTACAAGCCGAATGTTGAACGTATCTTAGAATCACTAAGCCCCAGCGATGTGGTGCTGGATATCGGCGGCTGGGCTTGTCCGTTCAACCGGGCCAATTTTATACTCGACGTCGAGCCGTTCGAAACCAGAGGTTTCTACAGAACCTTTGGCGCGCCATCGTCTCAAGGCGGCGAACGGGAATATTTCACGAAAGATACCTGGTTGCAGCGCGACCTGTGCGACCGAACGCCGTTTCCCTTCGCTGACAAAGAGATTGATTTTGTCGTCTGTTCTCACACGCTGGAAGATATTCGCGATCCGTTATGGGTATGCTCTGAGATGATCCGCATCGCAAAGAGTGGGTATATTGAAGTGCCGTCGCGGATCGCGGAGTCGTGTCGTGGCTGGGAGTATCCACGGGAAGCCGGGCTGTCGCATCATCGCTGGCTCGTTACGATTAAGGACAATTCCATTGACTTTCTGATGAAGTATCACCTGATCCACACTCACTGGCGATTCTCGCTCCCGGCATCTTACCTACAAGCGCTGCCTGAGGAGAGGAAAGTTCAGTGGATGTTTTGGGAGGAGTCCTTCGCCTACACAGAGCGGTTGACTCATGGCATGGCCGCGCAAATTGCCGAACTCGAAAGGTTTGTCGAAAGTGTTCGTCCGTATCCGCGTTCGCTGCTCATCGCCGATAAGCAGGTTCGTAAGGCGCAGCAGCTCACCAATCGAGTGGTTAACAAAGCTTGGCGGCTCATGGGCCGAAATCTCGGGGCTGCGAAAGAAGCATAGGCGAAAGAAACCGTTGCGATTCTGATGTACAACGAAGTAGTCAATAGCGTTCGCGCCAGCGGAAAGGAGCGCGCGGCCCAGCTCTGCCGGCATGTAATCACGAGCGAGTATCCTCCCCAATCCGGCGGTGTGAGCGACTACACGCATGGCGTAGCCACCGGCCTGGCCGCTGAGGGTGATGAGGTCCATGTCTGGTGTCCCGCATGTCCTGGCCCGCAGCCCCAGGCGGACGGTGTGGTCGTACATCGGGAATTGGGTTCACTGACGCCCGCCGACCTGCGCCGCGTGGGGCGGCAGTTGGACCAATACCCAAGCCCGCGACATATTCTGGTCCAATGGGTGCCACATGGCTACGGTTACCGATCCATGAATCTTGCGTTTTGCTGGTGGCTGCGTAATCGGGCCGTGCGCCATCGCGACCGGGTGGAAATCATGGTGCACGAGCCGTATTTGACCTTCCGTGCAGATTCATTTCGGCAAAGCGCGGCCGCGTTCGTGCATCGGCTCATGACGATGATGTTGCTCCATGTCGTGGAGCGGGTGTGGGTGTCGATTCCCGAGTGGGAACGACGCTGGCGGCCGTATGCGCTGGGTCGTCGGGTTCCGTTCCAATGGCTACCGGTCGCCAGTAATATTCCGGTTGCGCAAAACCCTTCGCGCGTTCAAGAAATTCGGCGCACTTATAATGCTGGTGGAAACTTTTTAGTCGGTCACTTCGGAACTTACGGTTGGCCGATCGCCTGCCTCCTGGAGCCGATCTTGACAGCCCTCGACGATGAATCCATTGGCTACAAAATCTTACTGATGGGAAAGGGGAGCAAGAAGTTCCATGCGGAATTCGTCCGAAAGCACCCTCGACTCGTCCGCCGCATGCAAGCCGCGGGCGCGCTCTCACCAGAAGAACTCTCTTATCACCTGGCCGCCTGCGACGTTCTCGTGCAACCGTATCCTGATGGAGCGAGCAGCCGGCGGGGAAGCCTCCTGGCGGGCTTGAGCCACGGGAAGCCAATTGTAACCACGGAGGGGCCCCACAGCGAGCCTTTCTGGAAGCGAAGTGGCGCGCTCGCATTGGCTCCTGCCGGAGACACGCAAGCCTTCGTATTTCTAGTGCGGCAACTACAATCCGATCCCGCAGAACGTGCGCGCATGGGTGAAGCCGCCCGAATGTTGTACCAGGAACGTTTTGATATCTCCTACACCATCGCGGCACTGCGGCAGACAGCTATATGCGCATCCTGATCGCAACCGGCAACCGCAATCTGGTCGGCGGGATTGAGAAGTATCTCCAGACTTTGATCCCGGGACTGCTCGATCGTCGTCATGAGTTAGCTCTTCTCTACGAAAACCAGTTCGATCCGCAACGGGAAGTGATCGATCCAGTAGCAACTCCGCTGACGGCGTGGTGCACAGCGGAACAGTCTCTGCAAGCGGTACTGCATTCGGTCGCAGAGTGGAAACCG
>Ga0070681_10007503_pt1 | contig 10661 bp, 9 predicted proteins | sample KBSC83BmetaG_FD_65650 | JGI IMG/M metagenome (GOLD analysis project Ga0070681, IMG submission 65650) | Corn rhizosphere microbial communities from Kellogg Biological Station, Michigan, USA - KBS C8-3B metaG | ecosystem: Host-associated > Plants > Roots > Rhizosphere | place: USA: Michigan...
CGCACGCGATGCGTTCTCCGCCATGCGAACGCTGCACGAAGCCGCCGGCGCTCCTTATCGACCGGCCGCTGGCGTTGAATATCCGAACTCGCCGTTCGGCAAGGCGCTGGCGGAGATTGCGCGACTCGCCAAGGCGGATGTGGGCCTGGAGGTCGCGTTCACCGAATTGGGCAACTGGGATCATCACGTCAACGAAGGCGCGGTCACGGGACAGATCGCCAGCAGACTCGACGACTTTTCGCGCGCGCTCGCCGCGTTCGCGGCGGATCTCGGCAGTCAGCTCGCCGACACCGTCATCGTCACCATGTCCGAGTTCGGACGGGCCGTCGCGGAGAATGGCAATCGCGGCACCGATCACGGTCACGGGAACGCGATGCTGGTGATTGGCGGCGGCGTGCGCGGCGGGGTACACGGCCACTGGCCTGGCCTTGGCACCAGCGATCGATTCGAAGGACGCGACCTCGCCGTCACAACCGACTTCCGCGACGTGTTCAGCGAAATCGTCACGTCGCACATGGGGGTCTCGCGGGGGGCGCTGTCGCGGATCTTCCCGGGATATACCGCGTCTCCGCTGGCAAAGTTGATGAGCGCGTGAGATGCCGGGACCGTGTCGGGTAACATCGCTCCTCCGCGGGACCCGGCCTACAGTGGGCGGCGTGGCCATATAATTTCCAGAGTGGCTACCCGCAAGTCGAACATCACGAAAACCAAGTGCGCGCTCTGTGGGGCGAAGGAAGTGTCCGAGCCTCGCGGCGAGGAGCGCTACTGCCGCGATTGCTGGGAGAAGAAGATCGCCGTCGAGGAGATCGTCGCCCGCGAGTTCGCGCTCAAGCGCTACATCCGCGCGCACAGCGCCGAGAAATATCTGATCTACCACTCGACCATCAAACGGCCGTCCGGCCAGATCATCGTCGTCGACGACGGCTACGACCTGTTCCTCACGATGGTGCTCTATCCGAATTTCGGGTGGGACGAACCGGCCTATCATCTCGACGGCGACCCCGAAGGGCGCACCTTCGCCGAGATCCTGGTAGACGTCGTCGCCACGGAAGTGATCGAGCCATGGGGCGGCGGGAAATGGCACCTGGAAATCTTCCGATCGGCCACCCCCGACGCGGAGGATTGGAACGGCGAAATGTAAGCGTATAATGCGCCACAGAAGGGCCAGCGCCTCGCGGATCCGGCCACTTCTGACTTGCCTGGGGGAGAATCAGACATGAGTATCAAGGTGAACACAGTGCTGGCACTCGGTGCCTCTCTTCTGCTGGCGACGAGCGCGCTTGCGGGCCAGGCCAAACCGGCGGCTCCTGCGAGCCAGGCTCCGCCTGCGGCACCGGCCAAGTTCGTGCCCCCGATTCGCGGCGAAGCGCCGGTGAGCATGACGAAGCCGGCCACGAGCCGGACCAAAGACGAGATCATCACCAAGTTCAAGGTGAAGAACCCGTCGGCGACGAACTCGATCGCCGGCCTGAAGATCAGTGAGTTTTGGTACGACAAGGGCGGCAACCCGGTGAGCGGCGACGAATTCCGGTATCGCAAGCCGCTGATGCCGGGTGAAGTGATTGACGTCGAGCTGCGCTCGCCGGTGAACCCGAAGATGGCGAGCAGCCAGTACAAGTTCGAACAGGCCAACGGTTCGGTAAAGCCGAACGTCGTCCCGAAGCTGTAGTCGGTTTGCAGGGCGGACCTGAAGGTCTGCCCTGCGACCTCTATCCCTAACGAACTCTAATCTGCACGTCGCGCGAGACCGGCGGCACGTTGCCGTCTCGCCGCTTACCTTCCACGTGCACCACGTAGAGTCCCGGTGCGACGTCCTTCAACGGAATCTGCACGGTGTAACCGTACCCGCCTCGCCCACCCTGCAAGTCGGTTGACGAACGCGATTCGCTGTTCCTGAACACCACCTGTCCGCCTTCCGCGCGGACCTCGCTGGAGATGTCGACCATGTGCGGCTGTGTGTTCTGCTGGTTTTCGTACACCTCGGCGAAGAGCACCAACTGATCGTCACGGGCGAACTCGCGTGCGGTGGTCGGCGGCCGCATCAGCACCGTGCCGACAGGATCATCCTTCACGCGCGCGGTCGGCACCTGCAGGCCTGAGACCGAGAGCACGGACACGCCGCTCATCGTCAGCGGCTGCTTGTAGAAATCAGGGACGACGAGCGTGCGTCCGACGCTGCCTGCAACGCCCGCGCTGTCCGCCGCGGAGAGGCGCAGCTGGTATCGGCCGGGCGGAAGGTTCACCGCCGTCGTGACGCGGAAGCCGCGTTCGCGCGCCCGCGCAAGCGTCGCCGGCATCAGCGTGAGATCGACCGTGGACTTCTCGTTGACGCGCGTCTTCCCCGCGTCATCGGTGACGAAGGTGATCACGGTCAGTGTGTCGTTGTACGTGCCGTCTTTCTGCGTGAACATCAACGTGGTGACGTTGACCTCCAGAGCCAATGTGATTGCTGCATTCGGCGGGGCGCCCTTGTACGGCGCCGCGAACAGCCGCAGTGGAATACCGGACGTCGGCAGCGGGCTTTCGACCGCCGCCTTGAGCGCCTCTTCGGACGCGTTCGCTGCGGGCTTCGACGACGCAGCGCGTCCGCGCGGAGCCACGTAGCCACGTCGCGCACGCACCGTGAGGCCCGGACGCATGACGCGCACCTCGATCTTGCGGAAACGTCCGTCGCGGCGATCGTTGGCCGGCACGTAGCCGAGCACGTAGTAGCTGCTGTTGTCGGCGACGATGCGATCGAACGCCTCGTCGACGTTGTTGCGATTCACCGCCGCGAACCCACCTGTTTCGTCCGCGAGCTCGCGCAGGCTGTCCTGCGACAGGCGCAGTTCGTCCATCGCCGACTGCACGCCGAGGCCGAGACTTAGGTCGTCGCTGACGGCACCTGGCGATCCGATGAGATCGGCGTCGGGGGACATGAGGCCACGTGGGTCGATGGCGTAGATGCTGACATTCCCACGCGTCGCCGCGGCAATCGCGTCGCGCGTGGCGTCGATGATGGTCGACGCGGCGCCGTTGTTGCCGAACAGATCGTAAATGTCGTAGTCGATGCCTTCGCTGACGAGTACCATCGCCTTGCGGCGGCCGTGCACACCCGCCATGAAGTCGGACAGCTTCTGCAGCGACTGCATCGTGTTGCGTGCGTTCTGGACCCGCTCGAGCGCCAGCGGATCGTTGACCGGATCGCCCGTGTTGCGCGTTCCAGCCGTCCGGTTGTATTCGTCGATCCGTTCGAGTGTCGGCGATCGCAGCTTGCGGCCGGCGAACTTGTCCACGGCAGCCAACAGCAGGCGCGGGTTGTTCGTGAAGTCCTGTCCGTCCTGGGAGCGCCCGCCCGTGAACACGACGGCGGCGAGATCGTTGGCGCCGAAGTTACCCTCGAAGAACCGGTGCAGCGCCGCCTTGACCCTCGGCCCGCGCGTGAGATCGACGTGCAGATCGTCGAGCACGAAGAGATAGATTCGGCCATCGATGCCGGCATTGGTGTCGACATCGGGCTCGATCGCCGATGGCGAGAACAACGGGCGTTCCCCACGCGTGATGGGAATGTTGACGAACGAGAAGGCGCTCACGTTCTGCGGCTTTCCATCTTCAAGCAGCTGAAAGTCGCCTGGCGCGAGTCCCGGAACCGGCTTGCCGTCCGCATCCGTGACAAACGCATCGACCTCGACGAGATTGGTCTCCGCGCGGAAGGTTAACGGCGGCTGCTCGCCCTGTGACGGCTGCTGAGCCGCATCGGCGAGCACTCCGGCGAACAGCGCCGCGAGCACCGAATAGAGAATGCGCCGCGTCATATGGGCATTATGAGCCAATGCCCAAGGCTCTACGCCCAAGGCTCAATGCTCAAGGCTCAGGAGCTATTGAACATTGGGTCTTGAGTGTTGGTATTCAGCGTTGGGCGGTGAGCCTTGAGCCTTGGGAATTGAGCATTGAGCAAACTCGCCGACCAACCGATTCACCCCCGCGTCCAATGAAGTGAATCCGTTCATGTCCACCGTATACTCAGACGTCATGCCGCTCGACGTGGCTGCCATCCAGGCGAGCCTTCGCGCCGACCATCTGGATGGATGGCTGCTGTACGACTTCCACGGCTCCAATCCAATCGCTGCGCGGCTGGCCGGACTGACCAACGGCGCGCACATGACGACGCGTCGCTGGTACTACCTGATTCCGGCGTCCGGCACACCGCGTGCCCTGGTACACGCGATTGAGCGCCACAATCTCGACGCGCTGCCAGGTACGAAACGCATGTATGCGGGGCGAGAGGAACTCGACGCCGGTCTTGACGAATTGCTGCGCGGCGTCACGCGCGTCGCGATGGAGTACTCGGCGCAGTGCGCCATCCCCTATCTGTCGCGCGTCGATGCGGGTACCGCGGAGACGATCCGCGCGCGCGGCATCGACATCATGTCGTCGGGCGATCTGGTCCAGCGATTCGAAGCGGCGTGGTCACCCGCGCAGCGCGCCACGCACATGCGCGCGTCGGATGCGCTCTATCGCATCAAGGATCGCGCATTCGATCGGGCACGCCGTGCGCTGCGGGACGGTGAGCGCATGACGGAATATCAGCTGCAGCAGGAGATGGCGCGCTGGTTTGATGAAGAGCAGCTCGTCACCGACTGCCCGCCGGTGGTTGCGGTCGGGGCGAATGCCGGCAATCCTCATTATCTGCCGTCAACCGAACAGACGGCTGTGATTGTTCCAGGGCAGGTGCTGCTGCTCGACCTGTGGGGAAAGACGCGGGATGCAGGCGCGGTGTTTGCTGACATCACCTGGGTCGGGTTTACCGGCGGGCGCGTTCCCGACGAAACGGCCCGCGCGTTTGACGCGACTGCTCGTGCCAGAGACGCGGCGGTCGCACTCGTGGAAGAGGCGGCGATGACAGGACGCGAGCTGCACGGCTGGGAAGTGGATCGAGCCGCTCGCGGCGTGCTCGAGCAGGCCGGCTACGGCGACCACATCCTTCACCGTACGGGGCATAGCCTCGGCGAAAGCGTCCACGGAAACGGGGTCCACCTCGACGACTACGAGACGCACGACGACCGCCGCATCCTCCCGGGCGCGGGGTTCACTGTAGAACCTGGGCTTTACTTCGATACTTTTGGTGTACGGACGGAAATCAATGTTTTTCTGGGCGAACGCGACGTAACCGTGAGCGGACCACGTCAGACCGCTGTGGTTACGCTTGAAAGTTGAGGCATCAAGACGCAAGTTTTCACAATTTCGTCAAATGTGAATTCGTAGAGTCATAAGAGAGCGCCCAGCGGGCGACAATACAAAGCAGGGGCTGGGACGACGATTAACGAGGATTGAAGAAGATGTCGAATCGCAAAACCACTCTTTTTTACGCATTGCTTATCGCCATCGCGTCGCTTGCGGTCGGGATGGTCATTGCGTCGCGTCTGGACCTGACGCCTCAGTCAGCGGCCCAGACCGTGACCGCAACGCCATATAACAATGCGCCGATCACCGGCTCGATCACGGCGACGACCTTCCGCGATGTGGCCAAGGCGGTAACCCCGGCGGTGGTCAACATCCGCACCGAGTCACGCCAGCGCACCCAGGACCTCAGCGAGTTCTTTGGCGGCGGGGGCGGCGACGACCTGTTCGATCGGTTCTTCGGCCAGGGGGGCGGGGGCGGCAACGCGCCGCAACAGCGGCAGCGTCCGCGTGATCAGGTTGTGCAGGCCGCCGGCACCGGCTTCATCATCGACAAGGCCGGCCTCATCCTGACCAACAATCACGTCGTCGAAGGCGCGACAAAGATCGAGGTGTCGCTCTACGGCGAAGATGACGATCAGGAATATGCCGCGAAGGTCGTTGGACGCGATCCGCTGACCGACAGCGCCCTCATCGAGCTCACCGAGAAGCCGAACCACACGCTGCCGGAAGTCAAGTTCGGAGATTCGAGCCAGGTGCAGCCCGGCGACTGGGTGATGGCCATCGGCAACCCGTTCGGACTGGCGCATACCGTGAGCGTCGGCGTCATCAGCGCGCTCGAGCGTCCGTTCCCGACCACGGAAGGCCGCAGCACCCAGGTTCTCCAGACTGACGCCGCCATCAATCCCGGCAACTCTGGCGGGCCGCTGCTCAACATCCGCGGTGAGGTCGTCGGCATCAACTCGGCTATCTACACCGACGCGCGGCAGGCCGGCAACATCGGCATCGGGTTCGCGATTCCGATCAACACCGTTCGCGAGCTGCTGCCGCAGCTGCGCAGCGGCAAGATCACGCGCGGGATGATCGGCGTCTCGATCGGAACGATTCCACAGAACGCGGTGGACGAGCTCGGGTTGAAGAACCGCCAGGGCGCGCTGGTGTCCTCGGTGGTACCGGGCGGACCGTCGGCCAAGGCGGGCATCGAGCCCGGGGATGTCATCGTTCAGTTCAATGGCAAGCCAGTAAAGGACCGCGACACGCTGGTGGCGATGGTCGTGGCCACGCCGCCCGATTCGACGGTGCCGGTGCGCGTGGTTCGCGACAAGGAAGAAAAGACGATCAACGTGAAGGTTGGCGAGCTGGATCTCGAGGCCGAGCAGGCCGCGCTCAACGGCGGGCGCGGCGGACGCGACAACGGCGGATCCCCTGAGGAAACGAGCAGCGGATTCGGCATGTCGCTGAGCAACGTCACCCCGGATCTTGCGCGCCGGCTGCGGCTCGACGACAACACCCGCGGTGCAGTCGTCGTTGACGTCGATCAGGCCAGCCCCGCGGCACGCGCCGGCATCATGCCCGGCGACGTGATTACACGCGTCGGCCGCGTCAGCGTCAGCAGCGTCGCCGAAGCCAGCCGCGAACTTGGCCGTATCCCGTCCGGCGGCACGGCGATTCTCCGCATCACACGCAGCGGCACCGACATGGCCGTTGTCGTGACGAAGGAGTAAGGACCGGGGGACGGACCTGAAGGTCCGCCCCCGACATTTGTTCGGTAGTAGACAGGCGATCGCAGGGGCGGGCCTTCACGCCCGACCCAGATTCGTAGGGGCGGACCTTCAGGTCCGCCCTTTGTTTTTTGTGATACAACCGCCTTTTTGAGGCGCATGGCGTGACGCTAATGGTCGAGCGGGAAATCAAGCTGCGGTTTGCCAGTCCGGATGACGCGCGTGCCGCCATCCTGGCGACGGGGGCAACCCCGCTTCGATCGCGCCGCCTGCAGGAGGACGCGCTCCTCGACACGGAGGACGAATCGCTGCGGCAACGCCGCTGCGTGCTGCGCATCCGCACGGAATCCGGCAAGAGCCTGCTGACGTTCAAAGGGCCGGTGCTTCCGGGTTCCATGAAGGTGCGTGACGAACACGAGACCATCATCGGCGACGGCGAGGTGCTGCAGCGTGTGCTGGAGGAGCTGGGACTGCACGTCTGGTTCCGCTACGAGAAGTACCGTGAGGAATATGCGGCAGAAGACGTGACGATCGCGATCGACGAGACGCCGGTCGGAACCTTCGTCGAGATCGAGGGTGGCGAGGAGGGCATCCTGGCGATGGCAGAGGCCCTCGGACGCACGCCGACCGATTTCGTCCTCGACTCGTACCGCGCACTCTTCATCAAACATCGCGAGCAGTTCGGCCTCACGGGAGCGAACATGGTTTTCAGCGGCGAATGAACCCACTGCATGCTCAGGGTCATGCCGATGCTCGCGCCGGCATGATTCCGGCGCTGGTCCTCACCGCAGGACTCGCCACTCGCCTCCGTCCGCTCTCGTTCGTCCGTGCCAAAGCCGCGCTCCCCGTCGGTGGCGTTACTATCGCGCAGCGGATCCTCCGCTCGCTGGCCGCATTCGGCGTCACCGATGCGGTGCTCAATCTTCACCATCTGCCGCACACGATTACCGCGGCCATCGGCGACGGCAGCGTGGACGGTGTTCGCGTTCGCTACTCGTGGGAATCGCCGGTGCTCGGCTCCGCGGGCGGCCCGCGCCGGGCGCTGCCGTTGCTCGGCAGCCCGAAGTTCCTCATCGTCAACGGAGATACGCTGACGGACGTTAACGTGCGCGCCCTCGTGGATGCACACGACAGATCGGGCGCGCTCGTCACACTCGCGGTCATTCCCAACATCGAGCCGCAGAAGTACGGTGGCGTGTTGGTAGAAGACGAGGGCGTCGTGCGCAGCTTCGTGAAGCGGAACACCGACACTGCGAGCTTTCATTTCGTTGGCGTGCAGGTCGTCGAAGCGGAGGTGTTCGCCGGCTTGCCGGACGGCGTGCCAACCGAATCCGTCGGTCAGGTCTACCCCGCCCTGATCTCCTCGCGCTCCGGCAGCGTGCGTGCGTTTGTCACGAACGCGGAATTCCACGACATCGGCACGCCGGTGGATTACCTGACCACCTGCCTCCACTTCGAACCTCCCGAATCCCGAATACCCTTCGACTCCACGCGGGGCAATCCGAATTCCGGACCCCCGATCCCGGATGCCGGATCCCGGCCAGGACTCCGCGATTGCGTCCTATGGGACGATGTCGAGGTGCATCCGGATGCGCAACTGCGACGCTGTATCGTGACGGACGGTGTTCGCATCCCCGCCGGCGCTTCGTGGGAGAACGTGACGATTCGCGTGGCGCATGGAGAGTTGATGGAGCGCGAGCGTCTGATCGGAAAGCTCGCCATAGGACCACTCGATGGATCGACGGGCGCCTGACGACGTCAGGACACGGATCGACGCGTATCTCTCCGCGAACGCGCTGCACGGCGCGAAGGTTGTGCCGCTCACAGGCGACGCATCGGATCGCCGGTACTTCCGCGTCCTCGTCAGGGACGAAGCGACGCAAGTTCTTGCGGTGCATCCGGGACCGATCGACTTCGCGACGCTGCCGTTCGTCAACGTCGCGACGCTGCTGAGCGCGATGCCGGTGCCGGTGCCGCGCATTCTCGGCCATTCCGACGAGCTGGGCATCATCGCGCTGCAGGATCTCGGAGACGTCACCCTGCAGGCTCACCTGGGCGCGGCGTCGCCGCAGCAGCATGCGGAGCTCTATCGGCAGGCGGTGACGTTCATCGACACGCTGCAGCGCCGCGGTACGGAGCTCGCCTCGCGGGATTACCTCCCGTACGGCATCGCATTCGACGTCGAGAAGCTCGGGTGGGAACTGCAGTTCTTCACGAAGCACTTCCTGGAGGCCTATCGCGGAGCCCAGCTGACGGCGGCGCAGCGCGACGCCGTCGCCGAGGAGTACACAGCGATCATCGAAGAGCTCGCCGCCGAGCCGCGCGTGCTGTGCCATCGCGACTATCACAGCCGCAACCTGATGCTGCACGACGGCAGCCTCTACATCATCGATTTTCAGGACGCCCGCCTCGGTCCCGACACCTACGATCTGGTGTCGCTGCTCCGCGATTCGTACGTGGACTTCACCGAGACGCAAATAGACGGGCTGATCGCGTTCTTTCTGGCGCTCCGGGACGGGCGGCTCTCCGCGCGATCCGATCCCTCAGAATTCCGAAGGCGTTTCGATGTGATGGCGCTGCAGCGCAATCTGAAGGCGCTGGGGACATTCGGCTTTCAGACAACCGCGCGCCAGAACACGGTTTACATTCAATACATCCCTCGCACGCTCAATTTCGCGCGCGGCAACCTCGCGCGCTACCCACGGTTCGGCCGCCTTCGCGAGATCCTAGCCGAGCATCTGGAGGAATTGCGCTAGGCCCGCCACGTTAGAATTGGTGGTTGTCCGACCATCGCTTCGGCGTCTCCACACATCTGTTTCACGAATCGCGGCTCATCCGGGAGCAACTCGTGGACATCGCGGGCCACGGCTTCGACGCGGTCGAGGTGTTTGCGACCCGAGCCCATTTCGACTATCACGACGAACGTGCGGCCGCGCAGCTGGCGGAATGGCTGTCGGACGCGCGGCTGACATTTCATTCGATGCACGCGCCGATTGTGGATGCCATTCGGGGCGGGAAATGGATCGGCTCCTACTCCATCGCGTCCGGCGATGAGAACCGGCGCAAAGCGGCTGTGGCCGAGGCGGCCGCCGCGCTGGGCGTCGCGAAGATCGCACCGTACAAATACCTGGTCCTCCACCTTGGAGTGCCCGACGGCCAGGCATCGGGCGGCGCCGACAATCAGCCGGATGCCGCCCGCCGCAGTGTCGAGGCGCTTGCGGCGCTCGCGGGCGAGGTCGGGGTCGGCGTGGCGCTCGAGATTATGCCCAACGCCCTGTCAAGCGCCCCGGCCATCTGCCACCTGATCGAAGAGCAGCTCGAAGGCATCGACGTCGGCGTCTGCCTCGACTACGGGCACGCACACCTGATGGGTGACCTGAGCGACGCGATCGAAACCGTCAGCGGGCACCTGTGGACGACGCACGTGCACGACAACGACGGACGGAGCGACGAGCACCGCGTGCCGTTCGCCGGCCGCATCGACTGGGACGCGGCGATCATGGAAACGCAGAAGATCGGCTACGACGGCGTGCTCATGTTCGAGGTCGCCGACACAGGCAATCCCATCGACGTACTGCAGCGGACCGCGAAGGCGCGCGAACGGTTGGAGCATATGTTCGTTGCCTTCTGAACCCCGAGAACCACGAAGGGCACGAAGATAAGGAATGTTTTTTAACTTCGCGTGCGTCGCGTTCTTCGTGGTTTCAAGTTCCTCTAGAAGGCGGCGTTGCCGGGCGTGCGCGGGAATGGGATCACGTCGCGGATGTTCGCCATGCCCGT
>Ga0070681_10007507_pt1 | contig 10659 bp, 7 predicted proteins | sample KBSC83BmetaG_FD_65650 | JGI IMG/M metagenome (GOLD analysis project Ga0070681, IMG submission 65650) | Corn rhizosphere microbial communities from Kellogg Biological Station, Michigan, USA - KBS C8-3B metaG | ecosystem: Host-associated > Plants > Roots > Rhizosphere | place: USA: Michigan...
GAGTTGCATACACTCACTTTTGAGAGAACCGGGGCGCATCCTCCACCTCTGGATGTCGAGGCGATCCTGCGCGACTCCCGGGAAGCACAGAGCTCCTACCTCATCGGCGCATTCGCCAACGACGGGCAAGCCCCGCAGGACCTCGTCGCGTTCGCATGGGCCCGCATGCATGGCGACCACGCCGTACTGGAAGCGACCGCGTCGGAGCGCTCCCCCCTGTTTCGCAAACACCTCTCGCCCGGATTCGGGCTGGTCTCGCACCTGGTGGCCTGGGCCATCGAACACGGGGCGCTCTGGATGGACCTCGGGGGACTGTCGACCGCGACCCCGACACCGACGGATCCCATGCGGGGGATAGTCGAGTTCAAAATGCGCTTCTCCACCGACTTCCGCGAGGTTGCCACCGAATGGCGCCTGGAACCCCACCCGTTGCTGGCGCGGGCGGCGGCTGCGGTCCGCTCCATCCGGGATTCTGTCAACTCGGGCACATCCCGCTTTCAGTAGGGCCGCCCGGTAGGGCGCCTCAGTATTCACACTCGGCGATACAGCCGGGTCCCAACTAGGTACAATGATTGTGACTACAAATAGAAAAGCGGTCGCCAGTCATTACAGTCCATTCCGCATCGGCCCGATCCACGCCTCTTGCCGTCCCCTCCAGCCGCGAAACCGGTGAGGAGCAGGACCGCGGCGGCGCTCGCCCATGTTATTTCGGACGTCATGACGCGCCGCTGTTCGGATGGCTCCATGGGCCCGCCCACCCGTCCCATTCGCTCGGGCTGCTGATCTGCAACCCCTTTGGAAACGAAGGAATCTGCGCCCACCGGACCATCCGGCACCTCGCCGAGCGGGCCGCCAGGGCTGGCATACCGACGCTGCGCTTCGACTACGCGGGCACGGGGGACTCTTCCGGACATGACTTCGAGCCCGCCCGCCTGGCCGCATGGATCGACAGTGTCCAACAGGCCGCCGACGAGTTGCGGGCCGCGGCGCAAGTGGATCGTGTCTGTATCGCGGGTATCCGCCTCGGCGTCACCCTCGGGGCTCTCGCGGCGACCCACCGCCGTGATGTCGCGGGGTTGATAGCGATCGCACCCGTCGTCAGCGGCCGAACCTATCTGCGCGAGTTGCGCATGCTGGCCCGGGCGATCGATTCCAAGCGCAACATTGTTCGTGACCCGGGCGAGGAATTGCTGGAGACAGCCGGCTTCGTACTGGGCAAGGATACCCAGAAGTCGGTCGGTGAGATCGATTTGAAGCGCCTGGAGACGGTCCCCGCGCCACGGGTGCTCATCCTGGACCGGCATGATCTGCCAACGGCCGCCGACTGGGCACGCCACCTGCGCGAGCGTGGGGCGCAAGTAACGGAAGCCGGCGTAACCGGCTATACCGAGATGATGTTGGACAGCCACGAGACGGTGGTTCCCCAACATATGCTCGGCACGGCGCTCGACTGGCTGGCTAACCTGACAGCGGCCCGATGTGAGCCCGCAGGGCCCGTACTGGATTTTGACCGCCAGCGCAACCACCGGCCCGTCGGCACCGCTTCGCGGCAAACCGTACTTTCCGGGACCCACTTCGCCGACCCCCTGACGGGGGATGCTCCGTCGATTCCCATCCAGGAGATCGCTGTGCAGTTCGGCGACGGAGCCGATCTGTTTGGCGTAGTGAGCCTGCCGCTGGGGCCGAAGCGCGGCGCGGCGAGCGAACGCAAGGCTGTGCTGATGCTGAACTCGGGCGCGGTACATCATGTTGGACCCAACAGGGCTTACGTCCACGTTGCCCGTCACCTTGCCCGGCTCGGGCACGTCGTCCTGCGGATGGATATCTCGGGCATCGGCGACAGCCCGCCACGCGAAGGACACGAGGAAAACGTAGTCTATTCACACTCGGCCCTGCGCGACGTCGGTGATGCACTCGAATATCTGCGCCGCGACTACGGGGCCAGCGAAATTACCGCTGTCGGTCTGTGCTCGGGCGCCTATCACGCCTTCAAAGCCGCCGTGGCGCGGCTGCCGTTGACCGGGGTGGTCGCCATCAACCCCCTGACCTTCTTCTGGAAGGAAAACATGTCGCTGCAGTATCCGGAGTATCGGATCGTGGCCGACGTGTCGAGATATAAAACCAACGTGTTGCGCGTCTCCTCGTGGATGAAGCTGCTCAAGGGGCAAGTCCACCTGCTGGAGCTGACCAAGGTGCTTGCGTTGCATGCGCGCGTCACGGCGGCGAGACCATTCCTGGCTCTCGCGCGTATCCTGGGCATCCCGCTCCGGGATGACCTCCCCGCCGAGCTGAACCGCTTGCGGCACGACGCGATCGATCTGCAGTTCGTGTTCGCGCAAAACGACCCCGGCTTCGACATCCTGCGCGACCAGGGGGGCGGCACGGTGAGGCGCATGCTCGCCCGGGACGAGCTGCGCCTGAAAATCATCGAGAACGCCGACCACACCTTCACCGACTTGACAGCACGGGCCCTGCTCGCGAGATTCCTGGTGGAACAACTGGGCGAGCCTACGGAAGCTGCATGTCGAATGTCGGAAGCGGGAGCCTGAGAGAGCCGGCGGTCGACGCGGCCGAGTCCGCGGAGATCGGACGTCACATTCCTGGCCTGGACGGCTTGCGAGCGCTCGCCATCCTGCTGGTCATCCCCCACAACCTGGATCTGTTGCGGCCACCGGTCCCGCTGGCCCTCTACCCGATGGTCACCTTGATGCACGCCGGTTGGATCGGCGTGCAGCTCTTCTTCGTGCTCTCGGGATTTCTGATCACCGGAAACCTGCTCGACACGCGGGGGAGCGAAAATTACTTCCGCGCCTTCTTCGGCCGCCGGGCATTGCGGATCCTGCCGCTGTATTACGCCGTTCTGCTCATTGCATTCATCATCGTTCCGGCTTTCGTCGCCGTCCCTGCGGAAACGAACGCGACCCGGTTGAACCAACTCTGGCTCGCGACCTTCCTCATCAACTGGGTGCAGCCCTTCGGCGCCGGCGTGCACGGCTTCACCCATTTCTGGTCGCTCGCGGTGGAGGAGCAGTTTTACCTGTTATGGCCTTTTCTGGTCATCCTGTGCCGGCCGATGGCTCTCGCCTGGGCCTGTGGGGCGGTAGCGATCGTTGCGCTCGGGGTGCGAATCGCGCTGGAGGCGCTGCATTTCCCCTCCGATGCACTCTACATGTTCACGATATGCCGCATGGATGCCCTCGCGCTCGGCGCAGCGGCCGCCAGCCTGATGCGAATACCTCGCGCGCGGGAGTGGCTCGCGCGTTTCAAGGGCCGGGTCGCGCTGGCCGCGGTACTGACACTGGCGGCGACGACTGTTGTGACACGCGGGCTCGTGCTGGATGCCGCGAGCACGCAGACATGGGGTTACACTCTCCTGTCCCTGGGCTTCGCGATGGTCGTCCTGCTCACAGCCCTCCCGCAGAGCGGACTTCCGGGCCGGATATTGAGTCCGCTTGCGTGGCGGCCACTCAGGCTGATCGGACGGTACAGCTACGGGATGTATATCTTCCACCTGCCGCTGAGCGTTTTCGTCGCCTTTCCGCTGTTGCAGCGGATGTTTCCACACATCACCACCACGGTCGGACTGACTTACGCCGTGATCATGACAGTGGTGACGTTCTGCCTGGCGGCAGTATCCTATGAGTTGTTCGAGTCGCCATTCCTGAGGCTGAAAGGACGGCTGATGCCCAAGAACGCGCGCAGCGCGCGCGCCAGGTCATCCGCGGACCATCCCGCGGCGACCGAATAGCGCAGCTCCCGGCGCACCCAGCGGTACACAGCCAGACCGAAACAAACATACTGCTTGCGGCCGGAAGGCAGAAACCGCCTCAGATACTCTTCCAGTCCCTCGATCTCCGCACCCAGCGAGCCGGACTGGATCACCCCGAGCAGTTGGCCGACCACTTCGGCCAGATCGTGACGGCGGCTCGAGAGCCTGCGCTGGAGTAACAGGTTGAAAAGATCGACGCCTGTCGGAGTCGCGCTGCTGGCCGTCTCCCAATCGATGATGCCCCGCAAGTCACCCGTGTCGGCGGCCACGATCGCGTTGCCAAACCCGAAGTCGCCGTGGGCCCAGCCATAGTGGAAAGGCTCGGTCTGCAGCGCACGGCTCAAGAGGTCGCGAGTGGCTGCCAGGGGCTCCTGCAGTTGCGCCGACTCCCAACTGTGTTGCTCGGCCCACACGTTCAACTGCGCTTCGATCTCCTCGGCTGAGGCACTGCGCGAGGCGGACGCCAGAGCGCCGACGCCAGAAAGAAACTCGAGCAGTTGCTGCTCCACGTGCTCGCGCAGTTGTACCGGCAAACGCCAGCTCACGGTTCCGACCACCCGCTCCTCTATCCACCCGCGATACTCGTCGAGATCGAACTGTGCAACTCCCCTGGGGATATAGGCTGCTACAGAAGGGTCGCGCTGCAAGTCGGCGCGCACCGCGCTCTGCCGGTCCCAATGCCGTTGCAGCTGCTGCCGCGTGGCTCCGGCGTACCCGAATCTGCAGACGAGGTCGTACTTCAGAGCACTGGCGCGGAGAATGAGAACGAGCGCTCCGCGGGCGCGCAAATCGAAACGCGCAACCTGCAAATCCCCGGGCGTGACCCCTTCCTGGTGCAGCTTTTCCCGCAGCACTTCCAGGAGGGCAGCCAATCCATCCCCCTTCTTGCGTGTGGCATGCACGCCGAATCCGTCGGAGAAGTTTCGGAACAGGCGACTCTTACCCGCCCCCCGTCCCAGCGAGGCTGCAACCTCCGCGGTGTTGGCCGCATACGCGAGCTCTTCGAGATCGTGCAGATGGGGCAGCGGCACCCACAGGCTGTAGCTCAGACCGCTATCGCGCAGCTCGCGCTCCAAGCGATATTGCAGAACCGCATCCGCTCCGAGCAGGTTTCTGAGCGCGCCACGGACACCGCGGAAAATCGACAGGCGCCGGCGGAACAGACCGAGAAACTGTCCTCGCTCACCTACCGAGGCCAGCAAGGAGCGTAGTGGCGGCCGCTGTTTGTCCTTGCGTCCGGGGAAATGCAACACGGCATCGCAATCGGCCGGCTGCCCGTGGGCAGGCACGACCGGACGGTAGCCCCTGGCGGCAAGACTGTGCTCCCAGGCGGCGGCAAGCTCGCCATGCAATGCGATGCGCGCGCCCGGTGGCAATCGCAGCAGCAGGGCGATCTTCCACGAGGGGTCCGAGAACTCGTCCATCTGCCTCACTGCGCCTGTCGCTTCGAGGGCTCCCAGACGACGACCCTGCGCCCCATGACGAATTTCAGGCCGGCATCGGCGATGGCCAGGTTGACCTGGACGAAGTAACGCAGCAGGCGCAGTACGGCTATGCGTTGCAGGGCCGGCCAGACGGAGGCCAGCGCCGCCAGGGCGTACAAACACAACTGCAACACCAGCAGCGCGGCATACAGTTGCGACACCGGCGCGAGGTATGCGCCGAGAGCCAGGCAACCCAGCATGCACCAGGGAATCAACCAGCGCGCCAGCTTGTGGCTGAATACCTGGAAAGAAAACCAACCATACCGCACGGCGTTCAACACCACGACGTTCTTCGCAAGCGCCGTCATGCCCCGGATCGCCGTGCGCACCTTTCTGCCATACTCCTTCTTGGGATCCGAAATGTCCTTGTATATGCCGCGTACCTGCGGATCCGTCACCGCGATCTTGCCGGCCCGCACGGCAGCCAACGCGCAGGTGAAATCACTCGGTATGTCGGTGCGCCAGGAAGTCAGAATCGAGCGGCGCACGGCGAAGAAGGAGCCGCTCAAGCCCACCAGGCCGGCGCGTTGTGACTCCAGGCGCCGCAGCCACATTTCGTACTTGACGTAGGCGCCCTCGCCCACGAGCTTGCCGTCGGCGCCGACGAACTGATCCTCGCTGGAGACGGCCCCCACCGCCGGGTCGGCGAAGTTCCGTACCAGCGTGCGAATCGCCTCTGGCGGGATATCGGTACCGGCATCGGAGAAAACGAGCACTTCCCCGTGCGCGGCCGTAATCGCAAGTCCCTGGGCGTGCTCCTTGCCGAGCCGCTGGGGCGAGCGCACCAGCTTCACTCCCGCGGAGTCGAACGAGCGCACGATCTCATCGGAGCCATCGTCCGAGCAGTCCGAGGCCACCAGGATCTCGAGCCCCGGATAGTCGATCGCCAGGCTGCGCTCGATCTTGGTCCGCAGCCTGGTCTGCTCATTGCGGCAGGCGATGATGAGCGACACACTCGGGAGAGCCGCGTCCAGGGTCTGCGGCGCGCGACGGCGCGGCACCAGTTGCAGGGCGAACGGATACAACAGATAACTGTATACAGCGCCCACGGCGCACAGCCAGAAGAGGATCTGCAGTGGCAGATAGCTCGTCATTGGGTCCTCCTCAAGACCTGCATGACCCGGTCGCAGTCCACGCGGCTGCGGCTCTTCAAAGTAGGGATGGTCAACAAGCGGCGGGCAAACCCGTCAGCGCCGGGTACGGCGCGCGCGAAACGCCCCTCGAGCCCCGCGATGTCAGGCAATGCATGTTGGTAGAGTGCCGAGGCGCCCACACCTGCGCCCCGCAACGCGGCCAACGTCTCATCTCGCAGACGTTCCGTTCGCGCCAACAAAGGGATTCGCAACAGCGAGCGCCGTAGCGCCACCTCACGGACGTGATCGGGGAAGGTGAAGGAGCCCATCGACCCGTCTTCGATGGCCTCGCACAACTCGCGTTGCAACCTCCCCGGCTCGGCATTCGCCACGCGTGTCACGTTCGTTCCGAGCAGCCTCAAACCGTCGGGGCTCATTCGCTCCAGCCTCGTCAACTCAACATACCGCGTCGCTCCGACATGCAGGAAAGGCAGCTTCTCCAGCCACCAGAACACGTTCGGGTGCAGGGCCAGGTTATGAATGCGAATGCGCGAGTCGAGTGAGCCCGCCCGCCCGGCTGCCAATTGCTCCGTGCCGCCCGGACTCGCGCCGCGCGCCAGCCAGGCGCCCCCGGTCGTCACGGAGACCGGTTTGCCGCGACCGAAACTGAGCGCAACCGCCGACCAGCCCGCCAGCTCCTGCGCACTCGGCCACCCCTGGCAGCAGTCGTATACCACCGCGGCACCGCGGGAGGCGGCCGCGCTCGCAAGCGTCTCATACGGTGGCGCCACTCCGAGAAAATTGACCGCAACGACCGCCGCCGTCCGTGGACCCACGGCATCGATCAAGGCCTGCTCCGCTGGAAACGGCGAATCGGGCTCGAGGTCGACCAACACCGGGCGCAGTCCGCAGAAATCGATGGCGCTGATCACGGCCGGACAGGTGTAGGCCGGAAGGATCACCTCGTCCCGCTCCGGTTGGCGTGGCCTGAGGCTACTCAGTCCGAACGCAAGAGCCTGCGTGCCGGACCCCAGGTAGGTGGCGCTCCATCCGGGCGGCCATTCGATGAGCTCTTCGGAGCGACGCCGGCCAATAGGCTCTCCGACAGGCGGGATCAGGCTAAACAAGGGCGCTCAAGCGGCACCCGCGAGTTGCCTATAGAGCTGCTCGAACGCGCGAGCGGCTACACGGGGATCGTAGAGCGCCTGTACCTTTGCATGGCCTTTGCGCCCCATCCGCGCGGCGAGCTCGGGGTCGGCAACCAGAGTGGCGATCCGCGCGGCCATCGTCTCGCGATCCTCGGGATGGACGATGTAGCCCTCGACGCCTTCCTCAATGATCTCGGGCGCCGCGCCCAAAGAGGAGGCCACGATCGGCCGACCCTCCGCCATGCCCTCGATCAGCACCATGCCGAACGGCTCCGGTTGGATGGAGGCGTGCACCACGACGCTGCAGCGACGGTAGTAGGACGTAACGTCGGTCACCATGCCCGTGAACTCGATGCGATCAGCGTATCCGGAAGCTTCGGCGATCGCGCGGCACTCATCCATGTACTCGGGCTCCCCATCCGACACTCCCCCGACAATGAGCAGCCGCAAATCGGGGAAGCGCGGCAACAGGGTCACTGCCGCCTGGAGAAATTCTTTTTGGCCCTTCCAGGGAATCACGCGACCGAAGATGCCCACGACCGGCTTGTCCGGCAGCGGGGGCGGCGTCGCCGCGGGCGGCCACTCGACGAAGTTGGGGATGTTATGAATGCGTTGCGCCTCGATACCGGCCCGCACGGCCGAGTCGTTGACTCCTTTGGAGATCGAGACGAATGCCTCCACGTGGCGCAGGTTGCGCCTGGCGCTGCGCTCCAAGGGATTGGGCAGATAGCCGTGCAGGTGATAGAGGATCGGAATCCGCAGCATACGGGCGACCCACAAGGGCTCCATCACGTAGTTGTTGAGGTGCACGACGTCGGCGTCCGTGCGCCAGCACTGCAGGGCCACCCTCATCATGTAGGGAACATTGGCGACGATGCCGCCGATGATCACGGCGATTTCGAGCCCCCGGCGCACGATGCCCGGCGCGAATCTGCGGCGCACGGCGCGCTTCCAGTTCTGCAGGCGCACATAATCGGCATAAGGGGCAATGATGCGCACGCCCGCCGGGCCGGCAAAATCACTCGATACGAAGCCATCGGAGCTGGCGCTCACGAGCGATACGTCCACGTTGGCCCGGTCCAGGTGTTTGGCGAGATTGCGGGCGACCACGAGCGTGCCGCCAAAGGCGATGGCTGCATCGATGATCAACACTTTCACGCAACGCCGGCTCTCGGTCCGCATTTCTTCCCTCTTGTCGTTCCACTCGCCCGAATTTCCCCCACAATGTGCTTTGCCATACAAAGCACGGCCGGAGGGCTCAACCTGCCCTTGGCGAAGGAGTCGGCGCGGAAGCCTGCAAGAATGTCAGTTTTGCCAATGAAAACCGTGACCTAGGCGACAAAATGCCACACGGGAATCACTATAATTTCCGCTCTCGTCCACGTACGAAACGCGCTCTTGTGATAGCGTAAACCCGTAGCTCAAAAAGTAATCCGCAATGAAATCGACGCTCCCCGCCCCCGCAGACATCAAAGCATTCTATGACAAACAAGTGCGCGCCCTGGGCGGCGAGTACATGCGCTACCGCTGGGCCGGCTCCGAAATCCAGCGGCGGCATTTTAAGCAAACTTACTCCTCGTTGGCGGCGGTCTTCGGTGAATTTCCGGTGCGCGGGGACGTACTGGAGATCGGCGCCGGGCCGGCCGTGTGGACCGAGCTGTACATCCAGAATGTCACCAGCCTCACGCTGCTCGACATTTCCGTCGAGATGCTCAACGCCGCGAAAGCCCGGATCGCCACCTGGGAGGGCGGCAAATATGCGCCGCTCGTAAACTACGTCTGTGGCGATGTCGGTGAGGCCAAGCTGGCCGACAGCAGCCTCGATTCGATCGTGACGATCCGCGCGTTCGAATACTTCGCCGACAAGCCGCGCTTTCTCGCCAACGCCTTCCGGATGTTGCGCCCGGGTGGGCAGCTCATTCTCGGCACGAAGAATGGCGAGTGGCAGGACTCGGTTGCCGACCAGGCCCGCGCGCCGGCCGCCGGCGCGGCCGACGTCGGCACGGCGATGCAGAACGATCTGATCGCGCCCTTCGCCCTGGAAAAGATGGCCCGCACGGCGGGTCTGGAAGTGGTGCAGAGCCGGCCGCTGGTGTTCGGCTCGTACATGCGCTCCTACCGGCTGCCCGGGTCGCTGTGGTATTTCGACAGGCTGCATCGGAAAAACGCGGCGCGCACCCTGGAGGCCCGTTTGAGCCGCTTGATCGAAAGTTACGTGTTGATCGCAAGGAAGCCGCGCTGACCGGCCTTTAGCTGCAAGCGTCGTAAGGAGATGGCGCCGAAGGAACTGCTAAAGGGCACGGCTATAACGACGAGGTAGGGCTTCGTGCAATGAAAGCGTTGTTCCGACAACTTTTGACCGGAGCGTTGGCCAACTCGGCCTCGTCCCGGCTGCTGCGTCCCCTCTGGCGCGGCCGCGCCTCGATCTTCATGATCCACCGGACGACGACCTTTCCGGACGTACCGGCCGACCGGATGCCCGAGCTCATCGGCTCGTCCGTGAAAGCGCTGCGCAGCGCAGGCGCGAACCTGACCTCCCTGCGCAACCTGTTCGAGATGGCGCATCGCGGGCTCACTCCGCCGCCCGGCTCCGTTGCCTTCACGGTGGATGATGGCTACTGGGACCAGGGAACCATCGCAACGGCGTTTCTGCGCAATGACTGCCCGGTGACCATCTTCCTGGTGTCCGGATTCATGGACGGCAACCTCTGGCCCTGGGACGAGAAACTGGCGCACGCCGTGGCCACCACGACCCGCGCCCAGCTCGAGGTGCCCAGTCTGCAGCGGCGCTACGAGTTGGCCACCCGCCAGCAAAAGCACCTCGCCATCCAGCAATTGCAGAATGCCTGCAAGACCCTGCCGTGGCCTGAGGCGGACGAGGTCCTGCGTGAGATCTGGACGCAGACCGGCATCGATCCGGGCGACTCGCCGCCGCCGGCGCATCGTCCGATCGGGTGGAGCGACGCGCGAGCCCTGGAGCGGGAGGGTGTCGAGTTCGCGCCCCACTCGGTCACTCACCGGATCACCTCCCGATTGACGGACGATGAGGCCTCGCACGAGATCGTGCATTCGGTGGAACGTCTGACAGCCGAGCTCGTCAGACCAACACCGGTGTACGCGTGGCCCACCGGCCGCACCCAGGACTTCGGTGCGCGCGACGTCCTGTTGGCGCGCAAGCATGGAAT
>Ga0070681_10007508_pt1 | contig 10658 bp, 10 predicted proteins | sample KBSC83BmetaG_FD_65650 | JGI IMG/M metagenome (GOLD analysis project Ga0070681, IMG submission 65650) | Corn rhizosphere microbial communities from Kellogg Biological Station, Michigan, USA - KBS C8-3B metaG | ecosystem: Host-associated > Plants > Roots > Rhizosphere | place: USA: Michigan...
CGCGATCCGAGCTCTGGAGCAGTCCAACAATCGAGGAGAAGCGTCATGGCGAAGTCGAAGAAAAGTGCAGCCGATGCGGTCTACAAGGTCGTCGAAGTGATCGGGACCAGCCCAAAGTCCTGGGAAGAAGCGGCCGCCAGTGCCGTAGCCAGGGCCGCTGAGACCTTACGCGATTTGCGTATCGCCGAAGTCGTGAAGCAGGACATGAAGGTCGAGGACGGCAAGGTCGTCGCATACCGCACGCGCGTGCTGCTGTCGTTCAAGTACGAGGGGTAGCTGCCGAGAGCCGGCGCGGGTTCGCCTGGGGGCGGACCCGCAAGCGCCGATACTCAGTGTTCGCTCCAGAGCGAACCTGCACAAACCCAGAGAGCGCGCACGAGCGCGACACCATCACGACGGAGGAGAAGCTTGATTCAATCCGAGCGCCGTGCCTTTTTGCGCGCAGCTGGCGCTGCCGTCATTGCATCGGCATGGCCGGCCGGAATGCTGCGAGCAGCCGAAGAGAAATTCGATCTGGTTATCCGCGGCGGCGAAGTCCTCGATCCGAGCCAGCAGTTGCGGGCGCGCCGCGATGTCGGGATACGCTGGGGCCGCATCGCGGCGGTCGAGGCGAGCATTGCACCAGAGCGCGCACCGCAAAGCATCGATGCCAGCGGCAAGCTGGTCCTGCCCGGACTGGTCGACATGCATTCGCACGTGTATCCGCAGGCGTCCGCGCTCGGCCTGCCGACAGACGAGCTGGCGCCGTTCACGTCGACTGCGACCTATGTCTCCGCCGGCGACGCGGGCGCGAACAACTTCTCGGCGCTCAAGCATTATGTAATCGCGCAGGCGCGCTCGCGTATCTTCGCGTTCGTGCACATCTCGAGCATCGGTCTGGCGGGCTTCCCGGTCGGTGAGGAGCTCAACCTCGACTATATGGACGTCGATGCCTGCGCGCGCACGGTCGCCGAAAATGCCGAGGTCGCGATCGGCGTCAAGGTACGCATGACCAAAAACATCGTCGGCGCCAACGGTCTCGAGCCGCTCAAGCGCGCAATTGCTGCGGCGGAGAAGGCCGGCAACAGCGCGCGCGTGATGTGCCACATTGGCGACGCGCCGGGCGAATTGCCGCAGCTGATCGATCTGCTGCGTCCCGGCGACATTCTCACGCACACTTACAGTGGCGCCGGCAACAACACCGTGCAGAGCGGCAAGGTCCTGCCGGCCGCGCTGGAGGCGAAGAGACGCGGTGTCATCATCGACGTCGGCCACGGTGGCGGCAGCTTCGACTATACGGTCGCCGAACCCGCGATCGCGCAAGGCCTCACTCCCGATACGATCGGCAGCGACATCCACGCGGTCAGCGCTAACACGCCCGGTATGCCTTACTTGCCCTGGGTGATGAGCAAATTCCTGAATCTCGGATTCAGCCTCGAGCAGGTCGTCGCGATGGCGACCGTGAACCCCGCCCACGTGATCAATCGCGTCGACAAGCTCGGCACGCTGCAGGTCGGTGCGCCCGCCGATGTATCGATCCTCGAGCTGGTCGAAGCTCCGGTGACGTTCGTCGACACGCGCAAGAACACGCGCGAGGGCACGCGCTGGCTGAAGCCGGTGCAACTTGTGCGCGCTGGACGGCCGTTCGGACGACCGTATCCGCAGCCGTTCGGGTATCCGTGATTTCGGTTCGCGAGGGAGAAAATCCCCCCTTCCCCCCTTTGCTAAAGGGGGGTAACACCCCGTCCCCGTGCCCCCCTTTGCTAAGTAACACCCTGTCCCCCTGCCCGCTTTGTTAGAGAGGGGTGACACCCTGTCGCCCTGTCCCCATTTGTCAAAGGGCCGAGAAAACCGGTGAGCGACCTTGTGAGCAACCCGGTGATGGAGGATGAGCGCCAGCGGGCACTAGCGTTTCAGCTGCTGCGCGCGCCAGCCGACTTCGTCGACGACCCCTATCCGTACTACGCGCTGCTGCGCCGTCACGATCCCCTGCACGTGCTCGAGGGTGGCGGAGTGTTCCTGACGCGCTACGACGACGTCGTCAGCGTGTATAGGGATGCACGCGCGAGCTCGGACAAGAAGCTCGAGTTCAAGCCGAAGTTCGGCGACAGCCCGCTCTTCGAGCATCACACCACGAGCCTCGTGTTCAACGATCCGCCGCTGCACACGCGCGTGCGCAAGCTCATCATGGGCGCGCTCAACCAGCGTGCCATCGCGCGCATGGAGCATGACGTGACCGCATTGGTCGATCGTCTGCTCGATAACCTGACGCGACTACCGAAGCCGGATCTGATCGACGACTTTGCCGCGCTCATTCCGGTCGAAGTCATCGGCAACCTGCTCGGGGTTCCGCGCGCCGGACGCGGGCCGCTGCGCGGCTGGTCGCTCGCGATCCTGTCGGCGCTCGAACCGACGCCGGGCGCTGACGTGCTCGAGAAAGGAAACCGCGCTGTGCGCGAGTTCCTCGACTATCTGCGTACGCTGGTGGCAGAGCGGCGCGAGCATCCGCTGGATCCGCAGGCCGACGTGCTCACGCGATTGATACAAGGCGAAATCGACGGCGAGCGGCTGACCGAGAGCGAGCTGCTGCACAACTGCATTTTCCTGCTGAACGCCGGGCACGAGACGACGACCAATCTGATCGGGAACGGCTTGCACGCGCTGCTCACGCATCGCGACCAGCTCGATCGGCTGATCGCGGATCCCGCGCTGATTTCCAGCGCCGTCGAGGAATTGCTGCGCTTCGAGAGCCCTCTGCAGCTCAACAACCGTGTGACCACGGCGCCGATCGAGATCGGCGGCCGAGTGCTTCCGGCCGGAACTTTCATCACGCTCGGCATCGGCGCCGGGAATCGTGATCCCGCACAATTTCCCGAACCCGATCGACTCGACGTAGCGCGCAGGCCGAATCGGCATGTCGCGTTCGGACAGGGAGATCACGCGTGCGCCGGGATGAACGTCGCTCGGCTGGAGGCGCGCATTGCGTTCGGGCGGTTGCTGCCGCGCTTCCCGGCGATTACGCTAGCGGGCACGCCGGAACGCGATCGGCGCATCCGGTTCCGAGGCTTCAGACATTTGCCGGTGCGTTTGCATCGAGGGGGAGATCACCGATCATGAACCATTTCAAAGCGAAGCTGCTCCTGGTCGTCGCCGCGCTCGGTTGCGCGCACATCTTCGCCGCGGAGAAGAAATATGGCCCCGGCGTAACCGATACCGAGATCAAGCTCGGACAGACCATGCCGTACAGCGGACCGGCGTCCGCGTACAGCGCCATCGGCAAGGCCGAGGTCGCCTACTTCGAGATGATCAATGAGCGCGGCGGCGTGAACGGCCGGAAAATCCGGCTGCTGAGCCTCGACGATGGATACTCTCCGCCCAAGACCGTCGAGCAGACACGGCGGCTGGTCGAACAGGAACAAGTGCTCGCCATCTTCAGCCCGCTCGGTACGCCGACCAATTCCGCGACGCAGAAGTACCTCAACGCGCAGAAGGTCCCGCAGCTGTTCCTGCATAGCAGCGCCAACAAATGGAATCAGCCGAGCGCGTTTCCATGGTCGATGGCATGGCCGCCCGAATCGCATACTGAGACGTCCATCTACGGCAAGTACCTGCTTGCCAACAAGCCCGCCGCGAAGATCGCAGTGCTGTACCAGAACGACGACTACGGCAAGGACCAGCTCAAGATTCTGCGCGAAGTCCTAGGCGCCAAGGCCGATCAAATGATCATCGCTACCGCGAGCTACGAGGTCACCGATCCGACCATCGATTCTCAGATCGTCAGCCTGCAGGGCTCGGGCGCCGATACCCTGTTCGATTTTGCGACGACGAAGTTCGCCGCTCAGGCCATTCGCAAGACTTATGACATCGGCTGGAAGCCGTTGCAGTTCGTGCCGTATCCGGCTGCCTCCGTGGGTGCAGTTCTCACACCGGCCGGCCTCGACAAGTCGGTGGGACTCATTACCGCCGGGTTCGTCAAGGACCCGGCCGACCCGCGTTGGCAGAACGATCCGGCGTTCAAGGAGTGGATCGCATGGATGAAGAAGTACTATCCCGACGGCGATCTGACCGATCAGCTCAATGTGTGGGGCTACTTGACCGCGCAGGTTATGGCGCAGGTCCTCGCTCAATGCGGCGACGACCTCACGCGCGAGAACGTGATGCGCCAGGCGGCGAGCCTGAAGAACGTCGAGTTTCCTTTGCATCTGCCCGGCATCAGGCTGAACACGTCACCAACGGATTTCCGGGTCATCCGCCAGTTGCACCTCATGCGCTTCGACGGCAAGAAATGGGTATTGTTCGGCGAGCTGCAAGGCGGCTAGAGCGTAGATGAGCGCCCGTCGACGCAGGCTGGCAGCCTGTCTGACGCTCGCCCTCGTCTCACTCTCATGGCATGCGACAGCGTTCGGCCAATCCGCGCCGAAGCGATATCAGAACCTCTATCGCGAGCTCGAATCCGAGCTGAGTGCATTTCAACGTAGCCTGCCGCCTGTTTCGGCCGGCAAGGCTCCGATTCGCGCAGCCACGCTGTCGAGCGCCAACTGCCAGCGTGGCGAGATCATGCTGAGCGACATCGAGCGCGACACCGCGCTGCGCGAGCTCGACGCGCTCAAGGGCGCAGGGGCCGATGGCGTGGTCCTGCAGGTCTGCTATCCGCTGCTCACGCCGGCGTTCCGCGATCCGCAGCCGTTCCTCGACTACTACGCGAATCTCGCCAACGCGGTGCGTGCGCGCGACATGAAGCTGCTGGTCGAGCACGTGGCGCTGCTGCCGGCTTACGCGTCGGTCGATGCGCGACCGTACTACAAGAAACTCACCAAGCAGCGCTTCACCAAGGAACGCTTCGATGAGCTGAAGACGATCCTGCTCGCGCTGCAGCCCGACTACCTGACGCTGGTCTCCGAGCCTCGCACACAGTCCGCCGGCCTGCAGCTGACTGTCAAGGAGTGGCGCAGCTATGTGCAACGGAGCATCGAAGCGCTGACGCAACAGCTCGGCTCGTTCCCGACTTTGCTCGGCGCCGGCTCCGGGCTCTGGGAAGACTTCGCTTACGTCGAGGCGTTTGCGGGAATCAAGGGGCTTGGCTACATCGATCTGCATCTGTTTCCGCTCGCGGCTGGCGGCCAAAGCAACCTCAAGCGGCTGATGGAGTGGCCAGATCGCATCCGCAAGATCGATCCGGACAAGCGCATCGTCGTCAGCGAATTCTGGCTGTACAAGTCCACCGCCGCGGAACCGTTCAAGCTACCGCTGGAGCTGAATGCCTCGGCGCGCAATGTGTTCGGCTTCTGGGCGCCGCTCGATCAGAAGATGCTGCGCGTGGTCGGCGTCGCGGCGCGCGAGAAGGGCATCGAGCTGATCGCGCCGTTCTGGTCGCGCTATTTCTTCGCGTACGTCGACTACAACGATCCGCTCACGTTTCGATTGAACGCCAAGGATCTAATGGGGCTCGGGAACCAGCGCGCGTATGAGGCGATTCAGAGCGGACAGGTGACGGATACCGGGCTGGTGTTTCGGGATATGTAGATGTCCTTCGACTCTGCGGCTGGTGCCGTGACGCTCAGGACGAACGGAAAGTCGGATCCCGGCTCCCTGGATGGAGGGTCAAAAAAATCGGCGGAGCGACTCGCGTCGCCCCGCCGAATTGTTTCTTGCTCATTAGCGCCTGAAGCGCCCGGTCACTCCTTCGTAATCGTCCAGATCACGCCGGAGCCCTTGGTGTAGTAGAACGGCGTCGGCATCGTGAAGTCGATGTACAACTCGCCGTAGTCGGTTACGTACATGGTCTTGCCGTCGTTGCTGAACACCACGCCGTTGGTACGTTCGAAGCCACCGCGATTCTCCGGCTTTTGATAGGCGTTCGGCCCGCGGTCGACGTTCTGCGCGAACACGTTCCACTTCACACCCGCCGGATTCATGAAATCGATCTGCACCACCACCGGCCACGTCGGCACCAGGCTGTCCGGCCCGTTGTCGATCACGCCATACACCGCCGCGAAAATCGTCTCGTTGCTGGTACCGAACGCCGAGGTGCTCCAGGCGATCCCGTCCATCGGGTTGTTCGTGTCCCACAGCATCACCGGGTTGATGTAGCCGTTCGGGTTGGGGTTGGTCGCGATCAGCGGCACGCCGCGGATGCCGTCCACGTGCACCGGAAAATGGTACGGAGGCATCTTCGGCAGGAACGGCTTGTCGCCGATGTAGAGCTGCGGATAAGGGCGCTGGATCTTGGAGCCGGTCCAGTGCGTCAGACTGAACTTCTTGTCGGTCACCCACTCGAATCCGTCCTTGTCGGGATAGCCGGCGTCCTGTCCCTTCTCCGTCACGATCCAGAGCTTCTCGTTGCTGTTGGCGACGCGGCGATGGCCGAGGTCGTTCGCACCGTTGTCCGAGACCGCAAGAGCGTTCTCGAAGCGCGTGCCCTTGTTGCCGAAGCGTACGCCCGACTGATTGCGGAAGCCCATCGCGTAGACTTCCATCTTGTTGTGCGCGTACAGACCGTCCGAACCCTTGTCGCTGATCTTCACGCGCATGACCGAGCCGCCGCACGGCACCTGAGCCTTGATGATCTGCCCCGGCTTGGCCGGCACGCCGACCGGCAGCAGCGCGCCCGTCATGCGTCCGTCGGCCGACTTCACGTTGAGGCCGCTATGCACCATGTCGCGGCAGACCGGATCGTGCGGTGTCGCCGGGAAACCATCGGGATGAGCGATCCAGAACGGATCGTTCGGCACGTCGGTCCACCCGTGGTTGTCCGGATCGGCGAAGCCGGTGTTGCTTGGCAGCCCGAGCGCAAAATACAGGTAGCCGTCCTTGCAGGTGATGCCGCCGTTGCGGTGATCGCCGATCGGCAGATCCTTGACGATCAGCTTGAGCTCGCCGTTGACGCCATCCATTTCCCAGATCTTCTCGCCGTACTCCGGGATGTACATCTTCTTGTTCTCGGCGCAATAGCCGATCTCGTTCATCACCGTCTTGAACGTACCCTTGCCGACTTCCTTGATCAGCTTGCCGGTCTTGTCGTAGATCTTGACATTCGGGGCTTCGGTGCCCTGCGCGAACAACGGCCCGGAGATCGCGACCCAGACATTGCCGTCGCCGTCCACTGCCGACGCCGAAGGCGTGTCGAGGCCCGCCGCGAACACGCCGACCTTGTAACCTTTGGGAACGACGATCTTGGATGGATCGGGTTTGACCGCAACGCGCGGCGCCCAGCCACCCGCCTTACCGGTGCCCTGCTGTGCCTCCATGTCCGCGAACGCAACGGACGCTGCCAGTGGAGCCACGCAGGCTGCAAGCAATAGCGACTTGAAGAATCTCATTGCCCCTCCTCCTGTGTTGACGTTATTTACCAACGGAAGACTTGTGATTCTCGAACTGAGGGAAGTAATGCGGCTACCAGATGCTGACTCTATAACGACTCTCCTTGCTAATTACGGGAAACCGGTGCAGCGAGGACTCAAGTTCAGTTCAGCGGGAGGCTGCGGATGTACGCGATGATGTCGAACATCTGCTGCTCGGACAGCGTGCCTTCCCACGAGGGCATGTAGTTGCTCTTGCCGATGCCGGGGCCGCCCTTGGTGATCGCGAGCAGCAGATAGGTATCGGGAAGATTCTCGATGTATCCCTTCTTCGTGAGGTTGTCGACGTGCGGCATGAAGACCAGGCCGTCGCCCTTGCCTTCTTCACCGTGGCAACCGCGGCAGTAGCGCGAGTAATATTCTTCGCCGCGCGCCTTGTCGCCTTTGCTCCGGATATCGTCCTGCGCAGCAGCGGCCGCACACCACAGGCCGCAGGCGGCGAGGAATGCTGCGGTGAGTGCGGAAAATGGGAATGCCTTGCTCACGGTCCTCCCCAGGGATTGGATCTAGTTATCTCGCCAGTTTGCTGCGGCTGGCAAGCATCGGTCAAGTAGGAATCCATCCCGTCGCGCGGCCCGCGCGAACGGGACGTCCTGCGCTCTAGCGTCGCCCTGACCCGAACGGAGGTCGGCCGCGCCAGTACTGGATCAGCAGAAAGCCGCCGGCCATACCGCCGAGGTGCGCGAAGTGAGCCACACCTTCCTGCGTGCCGGTGACCCCGAGGAACAACTCGAGCGCGCCATACAGCGTGACCAGCAGCCACGCCGGCATCGGAATCGGCGGCAGCAGCAACATGACCATGCGCCGCGGAAACATCATACCGAACGCGAGCAGCAAGCCGAACACCCCGCCCGAAGCGCCGATGGTAGGGTAAGGCCTCCCGCCGGCGAGATGCGCGACCACTAGTTGCGCTGCAGCAGCCGAGACCACGCATACAAGGAAATACAACGCGTAGCGACGCGCGCCCCATACACGCTCGATCTCGGAGCCAAACATGAACAGAGCAAGCATGTTGAAAAAAAGATGCGTGATGCTTCCGTGCAGAAAGCCGTAAGTGACGATTTGCCAGGGCTGGAAGTGTGGCGCTCCGTCGAAGGAGTCGAGCGGCCCGGTGGACAGCGGCCACAGGCCGAAGGACGTCAGAAGGTGGTCCGGAGCGACGGCTTGCAGCAGAAAGACCAGAACGTTGGCGATGACCAACGTCTGGGTAACCGGAGGCATGGAAAACATGAGTCTGGAGGAGCGTAGGCTGGAGGTGTCGGTGAGTAAAGATTCGGGGCGCCGCGGCAAGCGCACTGCGCATCGAATTCAATGGCTGCGTGATTCATCCCCGCCGCGCCGGCGTCCAGCGACGGCGCAGCGCAAAGCGGCAATGATACCTGCACGACGGCAAAAAAATGGGCGCTGCCGCGCCCATATTGCTTCCTCCCGTCTGCCTGTTCTATGCAGGCTTGACGCTCGCGTCGAGCTCTGACCCCTGATCCTCCCGGAACTCTGCCTTGACGTAACGCGTGCTGTAGCCGTTGAACAGATGGCCGAGCAGCCCGCGCTCCAGATCGCTCGTCCCCATGTACCAGTCGGCGATCGGATACGTCAGATTCATGTTGCGCTCCATCATGATCGGCTGGCTGTGATGGGCGGCGTGGTGCCGGCGAATCGTGTTGACCAGCGGGCAGTTGCGCACGAACGCGTTGTCGTGCACATGGCAGCACAGATGGAAGGTCTCGTAGTTCAAGTAGTAGATCGGCGTCAGCATCATCAGGACGTAGCCGGCATTAGCCGACCAGACGAAGCCGACGATCAGTGCCGCCGGCAGCGTCATCAGCATGAACACGATCAGCGCGTATGGCGGAAACAGCACGATGCGCCATTCTCGATTGGTGTCGTAGGTCATTACCTTGGCGGTGAAGTACTGATGGTGCTGATGCGTGTGGCGATGGAAGACCGGCATGAGTATGCCGCCGAGCCCTTTGATCGGGCGGTGCATCGCATTGCGGTGCAGCCACCACTCGTTGAAGTTATAGAAGACGAGGACCGGGAGCGCGAAGACGACCTCCAATACGGTCGGGTCGTGAATCTTGTGGATGCACCACGCGATGACCGCGATGCCAGGCACGAAGATCGAGAGCAGATGCCCCCAGCCGTTGTACCAGCTGGCGATGTTGCGCTTGTACTCCGCGCGGAAGGCGGCTTGCTTCGGCGTCAAGGCTGCATCTGTCATGACCGTGCTCTCCTCTACCTCTTATTCCAGCCGAGGAAAACTGATATATCAGAGGCTGGGAAGTATACCCCACGGCATCAGACCGGCGTCAAGGCGCAGGACCCGGGCGCGTGAACGCTCTTCGCGACAATCGGCGCGCTGCGATCGAGCTCAGGCCGCGGTCTCGAGGGCGGATCGCGTGAAGCCTTCGATGTAATCCAGCAGCAGGTCGGAAGACCGTGCAGCACCGGCCTCATCGGCATTGGCGATCGCGCGCGCGACCGCCGCGTGCAGCATTGCGGCGCGCGGCACCTCCGCCACCTGCTTGTTGCGCATGAACCAGAAGCGGCGTGAGAGTGCGTGCATGAGCGACATCGCGCCGGTTGCGTACTCGTTGCGGGCAGCGACCAGGCACAGCTCGTTGAACGCACGGTCGGTGCGCATGAACATGGTTTCGTCATCGTCGCCCGCAGCGGTGTCGAACCCGGCCGCCAGGTCGGCGAACTTGCGACGCTCGCGCTCGGTGGCCTCGCGCGCCGCCGATCTCGCCACCAGCCGCTCGATCTCGCGCCGCACTTCGAGCAGGCGCAGCTGGCTGCGCACATCGACCTGCGAAACGATGATGCCCCGGCGCGGCAGCACGATGACAAGACGCTCTCGGGCGAGGCGCTGCAGCGCCTCGCGGATCGGCGTGCGGCCGATACCGAGCTGCTCGCTCAGCGTGGTTTCGGATACCACCGCGGTGGGCGGCAGCTGTAATGTGACAATCATCTCCTCCAGCACCGCGTACGCGCGGTCGGTCAGGCTTTGCGCGGATGCGGGCGGTCGGCGCGCCAGGCGGCGGCTCCCGCCGGGCGCGCGGGTGTCATGCGATCTGAGCTCTGGCATTGGAATTCGGCGGTGGCAGGATCCAGGCCGAATTATGCACGAGGCGTGGGCTGGGAGGCTGTATCACAGTGCGGGGTCAGGCCTATACTTTCTAGTCCCCGCTGCCTTTCCCCGGCAGAAAATCATCTATCGCGGCTTCGCGCGCACTCCGTGCTCGCACGCACGCTATAGAAGTCGTGCACCCATCGCGGACCTTCAGAGCACGCGGCGCGCCTGTACAATAGCGAACGCTG
>Ga0070681_10007509_pt1 | contig 10657 bp, 8 predicted proteins | sample KBSC83BmetaG_FD_65650 | JGI IMG/M metagenome (GOLD analysis project Ga0070681, IMG submission 65650) | Corn rhizosphere microbial communities from Kellogg Biological Station, Michigan, USA - KBS C8-3B metaG | ecosystem: Host-associated > Plants > Roots > Rhizosphere | place: USA: Michigan...
GTGCGCCGGAACGGAAACCGCGCGCGAGGCCTTGATGACTTCGACTTCGCCGTTCCGGTACAGCGCGAGCTCGATCGTGGCCGCGACGTCGCGCGGACTGTCGTTGAACGCGTGGATCGCGAGCCCGTTGACGCCTTCGTCGCTGATCGCGACCGCAACCGGCGCGAGCGCGCGGCGCACGGCGTGGTAGCACGCCTTCGGCACGCCGTTCGCGTCGACGATGCCCCAGCCCGCGCCGGGCCAGAGGTCGCGCAGGAACAGGATCAGCGCGCCGCGCGTCGGCGAGCGTTGCCGGCGCCACTCCGAGAACGCGGCGGCCATGACTTCGCCGGTCACGGCGCGGCCGAGCGCGAGATAGCGTTCGTGGTCGCTGTAACGCAGCCGCGCCGGATCGACGCCGTAGACGCGCGCGACGTAGTGGTCGCGCACGTCGTCGAAATCCCAGCCCGCGCCGAGATCGCGCGGCGAGCGCGCCTTCCACGCGGGATGGTGTGCGCGAACGCCGGGTCCGCCGGGCAGTGCGTCGTCCGCCGGAATGTTCGCGAACGCGAGGCATTCGGAGGCGAAGCGAACCTCGGCGCGGCGTGCATCGTCGAGTGGACGAAGATACGCGCCGACACCGTAATACGACGCCGGTCCGGCGTTGGCGGCATGCGGAAACGCGCCGCCGTGCGTGCTCGACGGCACGTACTCGAAACCTGCGGCGGCGACGCGTGCGGCGATCGTCTCGCTGAAGAGGCGCTGCGACCAGATCTCGCGCGGCGCGCCGCTCATCGCGGCCTGCTGCTCGCCTTCGCTGTTGCCGCAGAAGAGCGCGACGCACGGATGCGCGCGCAGGCGCGCGATCTCGGCGTCGACTTCGCCGGTGACGTCGCGGACGAACGCTTCGTCGTCGGGGTAATCCATGTTCGCGAACATGAAGTCCTGCCAGAGCAGGATGCCGTGCGCGTCGAGCGCGTCGTAGAACGCGTCGTCCTCGTAGACCATCGTGCCGGACACGCGCAGCATGTTCATGCCCGCGTCGCGCACCTGCGCGACGGCGGCGCGGCAGGCATCCGCCGGCGTCTGCAGGTCGACGACGTCGAGCGGCGTCCAGCACGCGCCGCGGCAGAATACGTCGACGCCGTTGACACGGATGGCGAAATCGCCGTCGTCCTGCACGACGCGCACCGAGCGGAAGCCGGTGCGGCCGAGCGGAATGCGTTCGCTCGCGCCGCCGCGCGTGACGTCCAGCGAGAGCTCATAAAGTGACGGCTCGCCGTGCGTGTGCGGCCACCAGAGCGCGGGCTCGTCGATCCAAAGCGTGCCGCGGAACGTGCCGTCGCGGCGTTCGAGCGCGACGTGCGAGCGAACGCCCGCGTGCTCGGCATCGAGCACGACCGAGGTGACGTCATCATCGAACGGCATCCCGACGTCGATGCGTCCGGTGCCGCCGTCGAGCGTCGCGGCGAACGCGGCAACATGCGCCGATTCGCCGCGCGCGATCCAGACCGGCCGCCACGGCCCGACGGGCGGACACGGCGGCGACCAGCCCGGCGTGCGGCCGAGCAATGTCGTGCGGAACCAGCGCAGCTGCGTCGCCTTCAGCATCGGCACGCGCCAGCGCGGGCGCGGGCGGCGGCGTTCGAGCCCGGGTGTCAGCGCCGCGCAGCGGATCAGGATTTCATGCGGTCCGCAGACATCGATGCGGACCTGCCGCGGCGCGAACATGTTCTCGCTGCGCAGCACGTGCTCGCCGTCGATCCAGACGTCGGCGAGCGTCGCGAGCCCGTCGAAGCCGAGCACGGCGGGGCCGGGCGCGGCAAGATCGCCGTCGAGCCGCGTGCGCCACCACCAGTCCTGGCCGTCGAAGTCGAGCGGCGTGTCGAACGTCCACGTACCGGCGCGGCGCAATGCGCCGGCGGCCGTTCCCGGCACGCGCGCATCGATCCACGTCAAACCGGCGACGTCGTCGAGCGTGCTGCCGGAGCGCGCCGCCGCAAGCTGCCATGGACCGTCGATCGGTCGCCGGCCCCGTGGAGCGCCGAGGCCGGACATGCTCAGCGGCCCTGGGTCAGCTCGCCGATGGCCGAGCCGATCGCATTCACGCTCTCGAACACGTTCCGCTTCAGCATGTGATCGGGGAACTCGACGTCGAACTCGCCTTCGAGCGCGAGCATGACGTTGACGCTCGCGTGCGAGGTCATGCCGGCCTGGTAGAGATCGGCGTTGTCGCCGAGCGCCGAAGGATCCTGGCTGAGGCGCCCGTGCTCGCGCAGGATCGCGCGGATTCTTTCGTGGTTGTCGCTCATCGCGTCATGCGTCCCTGGTAGCAATAACTACGGCTGCGGCCTGATCGTTCTCGTGGCAGAGCGACACGGCGAGACCGCTGCCGTCGGTGCGGGCGAGATGCCGTGCGGTTCCGTGCAGCGCGATGCCGCAGGCGCCGTCGTCGTGCCGCACCACCTCGATGTCGCGCCAGGCCACGCCGTCGAGGCGAAGCGCCTTGCGCACCGCCTCCTTGGCCGCAAACCGCGCCGACAGCCGCGAGGCGAACTGCGCCGGCGACGCCTTCGCGTACTCGATCTCGCCGGGCGTGAACACGCGGTCGAGGAAGCGGTCGCCGAAGCGGTCGACCGATTCGGCGATCGCGCTGATCTGCACCAGATCGATGCCTACGGAAAGATTCGACAGGCGCGGCGTCATCGGAGCGTATCGAGCGTCGTGGCGGCGGTCTGCCAGGCGGCGCTCCACTCGTCGAAGGTAGGGCCGGCATCGAGCGCGCGCCTGGCGTTGACCGCGCGCGCCGCTTTCAAAATGAATGTCTTCACGCCGGCCGATATGCGCTCGTACGCGTCGGCGGCGGGCAGGATCCCGGCGCCGCGGTCGGCGAGCGTCGGATCGTTCGCGACGAGCCAGCGCACGTAGGCGGCCATGAGCTCGGACGCCGAGCCGAGCTGGCGCAGCGTCGCGAACGCCCACGCGTGGTAGTGCGCGAGGCCCTTGTCCTGCAGCACGGCGAGCTCGCGCTCGAAGCGCGCGCGGAAGCGCTCGACCGGATTGTCGGACGGACGCCGCTCGAGATGGCGGTGCAGGTACGTGCGCGAAATCGCCGCGAGCTCGGCCGGCGGGCGGCGCACGAGCCGGTCGACGCGAACGAGCTCGGCGAAGAACGGAAGGCCCGGATACGGCGGCTCGAAGATCCGATCGAAGTCCTCGCCTTCGAGCGCCCAGAACGAGGCGTTGTGGAAGTAGCGCAGGCGCTTCGCTTCGGTGTCGACGTCGACGAGGACGATCGTCGATTTCACGTGGTTGGTGCGGTAGTCGGTGCCGCTGACGTCCGGCAGCCAGTACGCATCGGCCTCGACCGAGATGAACTTGCCGTGCGGGAGGTGCTCGAGCGCGTGATCGAGCATCGGCCGCCACGCATTGAGCTCGGTGACTTCGATGCCGTAGAGCTCGCGCAGCTCGTCGTGCGGCGGCTTGTAGAAGGTCCACTGGTCGCCCTCGAAATCGAGGGCGGCGACGACCGGCGCGATCGCGATCGGTTCGCAGCCGAGCGCGTGGATCAGCTCGATCCAGACGTCGAAATAGCAGTTCTTCTCCATCCACTGCACGGTGTCGCCGTGGAGCGGATTGCGCTGGTAGACCGTCGGGTCGAGAGACAGGGCAGTTGCGCGCATCTCACGCCCAGAGCTTCGTCCGGACGGCGTCGGGCCAGCGCTCGGGATCGAAGCCGTGTGCCTGGAAAAGCGCCATCGTCGCGCGCTCGAGACCGAATCCGAGACACGCCGTGTGCGCGGTCTCGCCGTCCGGCGTGCGGATCGCGAACGCGTCGCCGAACTTGTCCTGGTGGTAGTTGAACGAGCAGAGCGCGGTCGGGTTCTCTTCCGAGATGACCGGCACCAGCACCTCGAACTTGAGCTGCTGCTCGAGCTGGTTGGTCGCGAGCATCTTGCCGCCCTTGCCGAAAAACGGATCGGAGGCGACGTCCGAGCGCGCGTTGAGGCCGAGGTCGGTCAGCAGCTGCACGCCGCGCTCGAGCCACGTGTTGCGCCACTCGACGACCTGGTCCGGCGTGCCGCAGCGCACGTACTCGCGCACGCGGAACGACTGCATGCGCGTCGGCTCGATCGACGGCTCGTGGCGGAACACCCACGCGAACATCGTGACGAGGCGGCCGGCCTCGGGCACGGTGCCCGCCATGGTCGGATAGAGCGGATAGCACGCGGCCGGGTTGAGGCAGACGTGCGTCATCTCGAGCCCGTCGCCCCACGGCTGGCCGGCGTGGATGCGCTCGCTCAGCTGGCGCGCGGCGAGCTCCTTGCCGAAAAAGCTGTGGACCGCTCCGACGAGGTTCGGGAAGCTGTCCATGTAGTGCGTTTTTTCGATGATCGTGCGGTCGATCGTCGGCGGAAACTGCATCCGCTCGGCGCCGTCGTCGCCGGCGAGCGCGAGGATCTGCGCGTCGAAGCGGTGCAGCACGTCCTCGAACACCGGGCCGCGGCCGAAGATGCCGTTCACGCCGACCGGAATGATCAGGCCGTGCTCGACGAGGCCTTCGTAGAACGCGACCGGTTCGAAACGCGTTGCCGGCATCTCAATCGTCCTTGAACACGAGGAGCATGGACGCGCTCTTCTGCGCGATGCGCTCGTTCGAGATCATCAGCGCCGCCGACAGCAGGTCGCGATAGTGGCGGCCGACGCTGAACTTGGAATCGTTCTTGTAGCCGAGGATGCCGATGATCTGCAGCGCTTCGTGGACGAGGCGCGGGCCCATCTCCGAGCACGCCATCTTGAGCTGGTTGAGGCGCAGCGCCCAGCCCATCGAGCCGAGCTCGTCGCGCGCGGCGGCTTCGTTCTCGGCGGTCATCTCGTCGAATGCGATCGCGCACGCTTCCCAGTTGTGGCGCATCGCCTGCAGCTCGACGTGCGCGCGCGCGAGCCGCGTCGCGTTCGACGGCACCACGCCGGGGCGCTTGCGCGCTTCGCCGCGCACGAACGCGGCGGCGCGGCCGATCGCGTCGGCGGCGATGCCGGACCAGAGCGCGGACCACAGCACGTGCGAGTACGGCACCATCGTCTGCGCCGACGAATCGGCGAACGAGCCCGGCAGGATCTGCTCGGCGCCGCCGGTTCCGGCGAACTTCGCGCCGGGGCTGCAGGTGCCGCGCATGCCGAGCGTGTCCCAGGTGCCGTTCTGCTGGAGCGTGTAGTTGCCTTTCTCGAACAGCACGAGCACCTGGTCGTTGGCCTGCGCGTCGGGCGCGCGGCGGCAGGTGACGAGCTGCGCGTCGGCGTGCGCGCCGTACGAAACGGTGGTCGCGTCCTTCTCGAGCGACATGCGATCGCCGTTGACCTGCACCGCGCAGATGCTCGAGCGCGTGTCGCCGAAGGTGCCGTTCTCGGACGTGATCGACGCGATGATCTCCTGGCGCGCGACCAGGTTTTCCTTCATGTAGCGGTCGAAGTACGGCGTGCCCGAACCGTGGCGCGCGATGCACGCGACCTGGATGTGGTGCATCGCCAGCACCATGCCGGACGAGCCGCAGCCCTGCGCGAGCGCCGCGCACTGCGCGCCGAGCTCGAGGAGGCCCGCGCCTTCGCCGCCGTGGCTCTTCGGCACGGCGGCCGACAGGAGCTTTTCCCGGCGCAGTGTCTCGAAGGTCTCGGCCGGAAAGCGGCTCTTGGTGTCGACGTCGGACGCGTGCTGCGCGGCGATGTCGCGCGCGACGGCGCCGGTCCTCGCGACGAGAGGGCTGTTCTTGATCGCGGAAGAGGTTTTGACAGCGGAAAGGACGGTCATCGGTGCGTCAACCTATAGCGAGAGGACGCCCGGCATTTTCCCCGTATCAAAGCGATTCCCCCCGAGCGAGAGTGGCGGATTTCGATTTTAAATGCAATCCGAAAAGGATGTGCGCCAACGCGCGAAAAAACTTACATAACTTGGCGCCGCAGGGCGTCCCGATCGCGTCAGGAAGGGCGCAAACCACAGCCTCGCGACAGCCTCGCCCGCGCTCGTGCGGCAGCCCGGTGAACGATTCGTCGATTTTGGCCGCTTCGCCGCATTTCCGCGGAACGATCAGCGCCGCCGCCGCGGCCTGACGTGCCGTCCGCTCGAATCGGGCGGCGATATCGGGGATACTTCCGTCGTTTCCGAGCCGCCCGGACACATCACGTCGCATGGCGCAAACCGCCGACAGCTCCACCTTCGATCCCAAGGTCTTTCGCGACGTCATGGGCCGCTTCGCGACCGGCGTCGCCGTCGTCTCGTTCATGCGAGAGGGCGTGCCGGCCGGCATGACGGTGAATGCCTTCATGTCGGTGTCATTGTCGCCGCCGCTGGTGACGGTCTCGGTTCGGTGCGCGTCGAGCTTCAACGATCACGTCGGCCTCGGCGCGCGCTACGGCGTCAACATCCTGACCGAGGACCAGCAGCACCTCGGCGGCCAGTTCGCCAACCAGGCCGCGCGCGATCCGGCGGTCGCGTTCTCGATGGACCACGGCACGCCGCTGCTCGAGCACAGCCTCGCGCACATCGTCGCGCGCGTCGTCGACATCCATCCGGCCGGCGATCATCTGCTTTATCTCGGCGAGGTCGAGCGCCTCATCGTCGGCGCCGAAGCCAAGCCGCTCATCTTCTTCACCGGACGTTACAAGCAGATCGCCGCGCACGAGCCCAGCATGCAGTGGACCGCGCTCGATGGCTGGTGACAGCGCCCGCACCGCGGCCGCATGGGGCGGCGTGCGCGCCGCGGGCCAGCGCGCGAGCGACCTCGAGCTCGCGATCCGCGCCGAGCTCGTGACGCGCGCGACGGCGCTGATCCCGATGCTCGGCGCAAACGCGGGCGCGACCGATCTCGAACGCCGCGTCGTCGAGCAGAACATCCTTGCGATGACGCAGGCGGGCCTGTTCCGCATGATGGTGCCCAAGCGCTACGGCGGGTATCAGGTCAATTTGCGCACGTTCCTCGACGTGATCTCGCCGATCGCGGAAGGCTGCGGCGCGTCGTCGTGGGTATTGAGCCTCATCAACAACTGCGCCTGGATCGTCGGGCTGATGCCCGAGAAGACGCAGGACGAGATCCTCGGCGCCGATCCCGATGCGCGCGTCGCCGGCGTGCTCGCGCCGAGCGCGCAGACGCGCCGCGTCGACGGCGGCGTCGTCGCGTCCGGCAAGTGGTTCTGGGCCTCGGGTTCGCTGCACGCGTCGTGGGGCATGCTCGGCATCATCGCGACGAAGCCCGACGGGCGAGGCAGCGACCAGTACCTCGCGTTCGTGCCGATGAGCGAGCTTTCGATCGAGTACACGTGGAACGCGTCGGGCATGAAGGGCACCGGCAGCAACTGCCTCGTCGCCGAAGAGATCTTCATTCCCGACCACCGCATGATCTCGCTCAACGATGCGGTCGAGGGGCGCACGCTGTCGCCGTTCGCGGGCGAGGTGCTGTACCGGTCGGCGTTCATCCCGGTCATGGTGCTCGCGCTGATCGGGCCCCAGCTCGGCATGCTGCGCGCGGCGCTCCGGCACACGCGCGAGCTCGCCGGCGAGCGCAACATTCCGTACACGACCTACGAGCGCCAGAGCGATTCGCCGGCGTTCCAGCTGCAGGTCGCCGAGGCGGCGATGATGATCGACACGGCGCACCTTCACGCGTACCGCGCCGCGGACGACGTCGACGCGACCGCCGCGCGCGGCGAGTACATGGATTTCGATGCGCGCGCGCGCGTCCGCGCCGAGGCGGGCTACATCGCCAAGACGACCACCGAGGCGCTCAACACGCTGATTTCCGCGCACGGCGCGGGCTCGTTCGCCGATGCGAACCCGATGCAGCGCATCTGGCGCGACGCGAACACCGCCGCGCGCCATGCGTTCGTGCTGCCGCCGGTCTGCGAGGAGCTGTACGGGAAGGTGCTGCTGGGCGTGAAGCGGAACATCACGCCGCTGATCTGAGCGCGGCGTCGTTCGCGATCGATACTAGTTCGGATCGAATCCGTTCGCGAAGATCGTGTCGTCGCCGGTTTGCTGGAATACCGCGGACACCGTGCAGTCGGCGGTGACGGGCGCGGTCGTGTAGACGAAGTTGTCGAGCGTTCCGCCGCACCCCGAAACGTGGTCGAGATCGAACCCCGTATCCGGCGCGAGCGTGAATGCGATCGTGTCGCCGTCGTCGACGGTCTGCGGCGTGCCCGGCGTGATGCTGCCGCCGGCCGTCGCGACCGGCGTGACGGTATGCGTCGTCGGCGGCGTCGCGACGAACGAGGCGGTCACCGTGCAGTCTGCGGTCACGGGCGCGGTCGTGAAGAGGGTGCCGGTCAGGCTGCCGCCGCAGCCGGAGACCGACCCGATCGAATAGCCGTTGTCGGGAACGACCGTGAACGAGGTCGTGGCGCCGTCGTTCACGGTCTGCGGCGTCCCGGGCACGAGGCTGCCGTTGGCGCCGGCGACCGGCGTCACGACGTGCGTCACCGGCGTGCCCGACGGCGCGAAAGCCTTGAGGTAGGCGGTGCCGCCTTCGACGTCGGTGACGTAGACGACGCCGTTGACGACGATCGGGCTGTGCCAGTGAATGCCGGTCAGCGTCGCCGAGTTCCACAGCACGTTGCCGCTGACCGGATCGCGCGCGATCAGCGTGTTCGCCGAGGCGCCGTCCATCGTGCCGACGTGGTAGATCACGCCGTTGGCGACGACCGGCGAGGTCGTGCCGAGCCCGGCGCCCTGCGAATGCCGCCACATGACGGTCAGCTGAGGGACCTCGTTTGCGCCGAGGCCAAGCTTGTAGCCGTAGAGGCCCGTCCGGTAGCTCGCGAAGATAAGCCAGGTGACGTTGTCGGACGGATTGACCCAGACCGCCGACTGCTCGTGCCCGCCGTAGTTGTCGGGTGGCGGCGTGATGAGCTGGAGCTCGCCGCCGACATGGCGCGGACCGCCGGCGCCGCTCATGTCGTCGAGGTTGATCAGCTTCAGGACCTCGTCCTTGCCGCCCTGCATGCCGATGTGCGGGAAGGCGCTGCCCGCCGGTGCCGGCAACAGCGCGACCGACATGCCGCCGAGATCCAGATCGCTGTTGCCAAGATGCGAGAAGTCGGTCGGCGTGTAGCTGTCGTACGGAACGCCCGGCGTCGCGGGCGTTCCGTCCGGCGCGAGCGAGATGAGGCTGTCGCCCCAGTTGTTGCCGCCGGTGCTCGCGTCGTAAGGGCCGTTGCCGGTGCTGATGTAAACGCGATTGCGGGCGCTGTCGTACACCGCGCCGCCCCGGCCCCAGACCGAGTTGCCGACGCTGCTGCACTGATCGCCGGACGGCCCTGCGAGATGGATCGCGAGGTTGCTGCAGAGCGAATTGAAGACGACCTGCGATCCGGTCGAAAGATTGATCGTCGTGAGGTGGCCCTGGTAGTCGCCGGTGTCGGTGTAGCCGCTCGCGACCGCGTAGAGGTAGCTCGTTCCGTTGTATGTCGCGATCGCAAGGCTGCCGTTGTGGCGCTCCATCGACGGCTTGATCGTCGAGACTTCCGGCCAGTTCGCGTCGGTCGTTTCGGTGCCGTCGCCGACCGCGTACTTGTGGATCTTGCCGTCGGCCATCGCCATGTAGACGAACTGGCGGTTTGGATCGATCGCGGGCGAGGCGTTGATCGTCGAGGCGGAGCCGGGCTTCGACCAGACGATGCTGCCGTCGGCGGCGTTGATCGCCATCGCGGTGCCGTGCAGCGAAACGGCGAACAGGAGATTCTTCGTGCCGCTGCCGGTCGCGACGTTGCTGAGGTACACGGGCGCGCCGTCGATGTCCTCCGGCAGCGCGTGCGAGTAGACCTGGGTCAGCGTGCTGACGTTGCCGGCCGAAAGGACCGTCTCGGCCGGATTGTTGCTGCTGTGCGCGGCGTCGTAGCCGAACTGCATCCAGTCGGCGGCGAAGCAGGGCGTCGTCGCCAGTGCCAGCGCAACGGCGAGGTTCCATAGACGTAGGCGATTCATGTCCGGCCGCCCCCTGAAAGCGAAAGCGCAGTATATCCGCTCGCCGGTTTCCGCGAGGTTTCGAGAGCACCCGAGACGGCGCCGGCGCCGCGAAAAAACACGGGTCGTCGACGAGCCCGATGCTAAAATGACGGCGCGGCGTGGGAAATCGGCCGCAAGGCGGCAGCATTCAGCCGCGACCTTGCAGGTCGCAGCGTTCGGGTAGCGCGAAGACCGGGAATCTTCGCCGTTCATGGTTGCGAAAAAACGAATCCGGGCGGTTGCGGCGCTCGCTGTTCGCGCCGAAACTCCGGAAAGGCGGACTGGACGACAAGAGCGCACGAGCGCTCGCGACGGTTCCGCCCGAGTCAGACGCCGTCGGGGAGGCGGCAGGCCATGGGATTCCCGAATCTGTCCGAGCTAGAGGATCAGAGTTTCGTCGACGCGTCGCGCAAGGTCGGCCTTCGCCAGCGCGCCGCGCGCGCGCTCGACGGCATGGGACTGCTGCCGATCGTCGGCGGCGTGCGCAATCTGCTCGGCGGGAAGCTGCGCATCCTCGCCTACCACCGCGTGCTGACGATCCCGGACGAAAACGCGTTCCCGTTCGACCTCGACCTCGTCAGCGCGTCGGCCGTGCAGTTCCGCGAGCAGATGGCGATCGTGCGGCGCCGCTATCATCCGCTGACGTTCCGACAGCTGCTCGAGATCGCCGATGCAGGCAAGACT
>Ga0070681_10007518_pt1 | contig 10649 bp, 9 predicted proteins | sample KBSC83BmetaG_FD_65650 | JGI IMG/M metagenome (GOLD analysis project Ga0070681, IMG submission 65650) | Corn rhizosphere microbial communities from Kellogg Biological Station, Michigan, USA - KBS C8-3B metaG | ecosystem: Host-associated > Plants > Roots > Rhizosphere | place: USA: Michigan...
CCCGCCTGATACTGGTGCTGGCTGGTCTGCTTGAGCTCCTGCCAGCGTTGCACAAAACGGTCGGCGCGGCGGCTCGGATCGATGCGCAGTTCCGTTTCGAGTTGGAGCGCGCGGATGGCGCGATTGACTCGGCCGCCAGCCGCCTCGCGGGCGAGCTCTGTGTTCTTCTTGTAGGCAGCTTCGGCATCGTGCGAACCATAGGGCCGCACCTCCTCGAAGGCTCGGCGGGATTTTTGTAGTTCTTTCACCAGCTCGGGAGTCGCCTCGCCGCCCATCTGCTGCGCCTTGAAGATCGCATCTACAGCGCGGGCATGGCGCACGAGCGCCTGGGTGCGCAACCGGCGCATTTCCTTTTCCGGGTCTTCCGCAACCTTCCTTTCCGGCGCTTCCGTGTCGCGCCGCAGGGCTTCCGTACCGCTCCTTTCCCTTTCCGGCGTTTCCCGCTCTGGCCTCGGTCCGCCATCCGGGCCAGTCACATTTGAAGGAGAGCGCAACCCGTCGAACATGTTGCGTACCTTCTCCGGCACGACCTTGCGCACGATCTCGGCGACGCGCTCGCGGAAGGTGATCCCACGCCGCTCGGCGAAGCTCTGCGCCGGATCGGCACGGTCGTAGTCCGAGGCCATGTCCTTGGCCCGGTCGCGTGACAGGGTACGGACGAGCCGCCCCTCGCCCGCAAAATCGTCGCGACCATAGTGCAGCTCCACGCCGTCGCGGTGCCGCGACAGGGCGACATAGCTGCTGTGGGCATCCATCCCGGGCGTTGCCAGCACATGGGCGCGGTCCACTGTCATGCCCTGTGCCTTGTGGATAGTCGCGGCATAGCCATGGTCGATCTTGTTGTAATCCTTCAAGTCGAACTGCACGGATCGGCCATCGTCCGTCTGCACGGTCAGGGATTGGGCGCTGACCTGCTCGATGGTGCCGAGCGTGCCGTTCTTCACGCCAAGGCCACGCTCGTTCTGCAGGAACATGACGCGATCCCCGCCAGCAAAATTTCTCGCGCCGCGCTCGACAGTCAGGTGGACGTCATCCCCCAGATCGCCTGCAGCCCGCATCCGCCCCCGCGCCGCCTCGTTGAGTGCGCGAACCTCGTCATTAGTATGGGTGAGGATGATCCGGCTCTTCTCCTTTGACGCCTGCCGGTCGCGGTCCCAGCGCTCGATCAGATCGCCGCGCGCCTGTTCGCGGGTTTGGGCCCCATGCACCATGCCTTGGGAGCGATAGGCCTCCAGTGCATGGCCGGTTTTGCCCGTCGCCAGATCCCGCGTGGCCTCGCGCTGCCAGTCCTCCTGCTGACGGCGCACCTCGCCGATTTCCGCGCCGCCGTGGCGCTCATTGATCGACCGGAACGCCGCTCCGGCCTCGATGGCTTGTAGTTGTTGGGGATCGCCAACCAGCACGACCTTGGCGCCGGCTTCGGCAGCATGGGACAGCACGCGCTCCAACTGGCGCGTGCCAACCATGCCCGCCTCGTCGATCACCAGCACATCGCGCGACGTGAGCAGGTCGCGGCCCTCTCCCCAGCCGTGCTCCATGCTGGCAATGGTGCGTGACGCAATGCCCGATCCGCTTTCGAGGTTTTCCGCCGCCATGCCGGACAGCGCCACGCCCCGGACCTCATAGCCTGCCGCGTCCCAGGCCTCCCGCGCAATCCCCAGCATCGCGCTCTTTCCCGTTCCGGCATGGCCGACCACGACGCCCAAACCACGTCCATCGGTGACATGTGCCAGCGCGTCGGCTTGCTCGGCCGACGGGACAAGACCACGCGCCTCCGCTCGAGCCAAGGCGGCTTCGCGGTCCGCCTCACGCACCTGATGGCGCTCCCGTTCGGCCATCAGTTCAGCGGCGCGATGGAGGCGCTGCTCGGCCTCAATCATCTCGCAGGTGGTGAAGCGATCCTCGCCGCGGGAGTCCTTGCCGAGTTCGATCAGATCGGGCGCATTGCGCATCGCGCTCGTGACCTCATTGAATTGGTCGATCCCGTCGCTGTGCCGGTGCGCAAACTTTGCCATGTCGCGCTGCGTGAAGGTCGATTGCTGTCGGGTGATCGCGTCCAGGGCAAGAGAGGGATCGGCGATGATCCTCTCGCCGTTGTTCCGCGCGATCTCGCGGTGAATCTCGGCGCGGTCGGCGGCGTCGATCCCTTCACCTTCGATGCCCCGAACCTCGATGCGTTTGGCAGGCGCGCCGATCTGGCTTTGCGGCTCCAGAGCAATGCCCTGTGCTTCAAGGCTGCGATGATCGATCCGCGCGTCGATGTCCAGCTCGGCCAGGCGCTCGTTGGCGATCTCTGCCCAGCGTTTACGCCAGCGCTCGACTAACTCCGTGCGGTTCCACTCCCGCACCTTCTGGCCAAAGCCGCTGTCGTCCACTGCGCGCATGGTTAGCATGACATGGGCATGGGGTTTGCGCATGCCGTCTTCGGCCATATCCCAATGCACATTGAGATCGGCGATCATGCCCCGATCGACGAATTCGCCCCGAACGAAGTCGCGGGCGAGTTCGATGCCCTGAGCCTGGGTCATCTCTCGCGGAATGGCGAACTCTACCTCGCGGGCAAGCTGCGCGTCCTTGCGGATTTCGAATGCCTCGACATCGTTCCATAGCCGTTCGCGGTCGCTCCATGCCTGCGGCGAATTCTCCGGCAGCATAACCTCTGAATGGACGACGCCGCGCTTGGCGCAGAAATCATGACTGCGATCAAGCCGCTCGTCGCGCAGCCGCGAGGCGGAGCGGTAGGCGGCTGACGCCACCGCGCTGGAGCCAGACTTGCGGCCAATGACCTTGACGTGAAGATGATAGATCGCCATCGCGATCAGATCAGTGGCACGGCGAAGCGCACGTCGGAACGACGTATAAGCGCGCCCTCCCTCAAAAAAATCTCGGGAGGGACTACCGCGTCTCAGGCCGTCCTGACGACCTTACAGCATTGTGCCGGGCGCTCGACTATCATTTCTCTATCACCTCTCATGGAGACGATGATGCGCAAGCCAAGGGATTTTGATGCCGAACTGAAAGCGCTTGGGGACAAGGCGCGCGGGCTGAAAACCCGCAAGGTGCAGCAGCTTGGCGAACTAGTAATCGCCACTGGGGCAGATAGCCTCAACGCCGATGAACTAGCGGGCGCGCTGATCGTGCTGGCCGAGACAAAAGAAGCCGGGAAGAGGGAGGCGTGGGCGAAGCGGGGGTCGGCGTTCTTTCAAAAGCGGGCGCGGCGAAATGCTCCGGCAAATGACCGCAACGCGGACGGCGCTCCAGCGCAACCGAGCGGCCCGCAGCCGGTATCAGGTCGCAAAGGCGCGACATGACATGCGCACGTGGCAGGTCGAGCGCCGCAAGCGGACGCGGCACCTCATCGAACTCGGCGGTCTCGTCGTGAAAGCTGGCGTCGTCGATCTGACCGGCGATGACCGGACTATGATCTACGGGGCGCTGCTCTGGATCGCCGATAAGCTCCAAAGTGGTCAGGGTCAACAAGCGCGAGCGCTCTGGGTAGCAAAGGGAAAGCAAGCTTTCGAGGCGGGTCCGAGTGCTGACAATCAGACTGACCGAACTGGTCCAGCGGTTCGTCGTTGATGCCGACAACAGCATGTAGGCTCAAGCGGCTGCGTATCGCCCTTGGGGATGCGATGGGCTGCCGCACAACCAGCTTGCGTACGAGCGATGTCTTGCGTGGCTTTCGCGTAATGAGCGGTTATGGAATGTTATCGCGTTCGGCATCGGCGAGATTGCGGGCCGAAAGCCGATGAAGCTAAATCGGCCTGCACCCGCCATTGGGAAACACTTGCCGAGGCGACGGCTTCGCCGCCTCGGCGTGGAATTGTATGCTTACTGGCAAACGTACATCAGGCCGTCGTCAAGCTTGGTCAAGGTGCCGGGCGTGCACTTGATAGTGTTGCGAGCCGCATAGTCACCCCAGCCGCTGTAGTTGTACCATGGGCCGCCCGCATAATAGGCGCGAACGGCATAGTGAGGTTGGGGAGTGAACGTATCGGACGGGGCCGAACCGTAGTAGGCCGCCCTGGCTCCCCGGAAAGTACCAGTGGCGTAGGGGGCGCCCGCGTAACCTGCACCCGCGTAGTAAGCGGCGCCAGCGCCAGCGCCGACCGCAACCGCTGTGCCGACCGCAGCTCGGCGATATTGTCGACGTGCGACGCCCGCAACGCTCACCGGCGTCAGAGGGCGACCGACCCGTGCTTCGGCCTTTTCGATCGATAGGGAGAGGCCGCTCTGCTCCGACCAACTGAACGAGAACAACGCCGCAAACGTGAAGGCGGCGGCAGCGAGAGTCACTCTTTTCAAATTCTGTCTCATGGATTCCTCCAATATGCATGAACCACCCTGGCAATTCATGTCGTCGCGGTACGGCCTCTAACTTGACCTAGATCAAACCAACGGAGGATTTACTGTCTCTGATTGTGAGTAACCCTCTCGGTGTGCCGCGCTCTACGTCATTTCGATCAGTCCATCGCACTTGCCCATTGGGACAATGGCCACCGGGCCAATAGTCCGCGAACGGCGGCTGTCGTAGTTTGCGCAAATCAGGTCATCCCTCAGGCAGGGGGTGTCGATGATCAGTCGGTTGGAGTCTGGTTCGCGATCTGCGCCAAGCAAAATCCTTGCGGTTGAACCAGCTAGCCCCTCCGCAGGATCGAACCATGAAATCCGGCAGTTCGTTCTTTTGAGCATCACGAGCTGCGATGCCGCCCGGGCACGCATCGACCCTGACGTCGATGAATGATGAACTCCGAACTGAAGTGCCGAACTTGGTCGGAAACGACGAGCTCCTGCATGGCTTTCTTGCGGGGTGCGGCAACTGCATCAAGATTCTGGATCTCGATGGCCGCCTGCAATTCATGAGCGAAGGCGGCAGACGGATTGTGGAAATCGACGACTTTGGCCGGCTGAAAGGGTGCCCTTGGCCAGATTTCTGGGAGGACGCCAGTTACGTCGATGCCGTGAATGCCGTCGAAGGCTAAAGCAGGAGGCAGGGCCAAGTTCACAGGTGTCGCCAAAACGAAGGGGACGATCACCTATTGGGATGTCCAAGTGTCCCCGATTCCCGGAAGTGACGGCAAGCCATCCCATCTGCTGTCGATCTCCCGGGATATCACGGATGAGTGGCGGGCTCTCTCGGGCTGAAGGAAGCGGTCCGGCGCCAGGCCTTGCTGGCCGCCGAATTGTAGCATCGCATCAAGAACACACTTGCCATGGTCGCAGCGATCGCGAACCAAACCATGCGTGGGGATGATGTCGCAGCCGCGCGTGAGGCCTTTGCGTCTCGCTTGATGACCCTGAGCAACGCGCACGATATCCTCAACAGACAAGCTGGTCCGACGCGCCGGTCAGGAATATCGTCAATGGTGCGCTTGCGCCCCATCGTGCGGAACGGGGATATATATCCGCGCAAGCGGGCCCGACTTGGTCCTGCAGCCTAGGCAGGCATTGGCGCTTGCGGTCGCGATTCACGAACTCGTGACCAATGCGACGAAGTATCGCGCGCTCTCTACCTCGGGAAGAGTGGATGGTTGCCTGGTCGGTTGCGGCGTTCGACGGGGTGCCGCACTTCCGGTTCACACGGACTGAGAGCGGCGGGCCGCCGGTTTCCGCACCTGCGCCCAAGGCTTCGGCTCGCGTCTCATTGAACAGATGCTGGGACGCACTTTTGCCGGAAAGGTAACCACCGCGTACCGGTCAAGCGGCGTCGAGTGCGAGCTGATCGCTCCGCTCTCGCTTCCCGACGATCCCGCCAATCCGGCCAGGACAACGGATGGTAAAGACGGCTCTCGCAGCAGAAGCCCATCGATTTGCCAGTGACCAACAGCGGAATCACGGCTGCGACAACCGGCGGTCTCACTAACGCCCGGGCTACTACTCCTGTCAAAGAGGCAAAAAACGTAATAGCTTGGTGGCTGAGTTCTAGCCGGTCCGATTGAGCCTTGACCATGTGGAAGGCGATCGCGTTATCGATTTGTGCAGCGTTCCTTCTGCGTGCAACGAGTCATGCCGCGGAGTTGACGGAATATACCGCATTCGGCGTCGCTCCAGCTGCGCCAACGCCGGATTTCGAGGCCCTTCGGGTTAAGGGGTACATCATAGCGCTGCCCGGCCCGCAGGGTACTATCGATCCTGACGTCGCGGGCCTTCGATCAAGTCTTGCAGCGCTCGGGATCGGATACATCGGCTACAGCAGCAACAACTTTTTCGATAACATGCTGCCCGCAGAACGGACCACCTTGGGCCAGCAGGTCTACAGCGGTCAGAAGCCGACCTTTTTCACGAATAACGTGATGAAGATGACTTACGACCTCAGCAGATACGGTATCTCCGATGGGCAGATCGTGGTTGGCGGCATTTACAACTTTGACACATGGGAGCCCGGTGGTCCGAACGCCTCAAGCCTTGCGACACTCAGCTACTATCAGACTTTCCTAAACAGGCAGGTGGAATTGAAGGTCGGATATTTAGCCAATGCCGTTGAGTATTGGGGACCGTTTCTGGCGGGTAATCTGTCGTCCGGCATCTTTGGACCAAGCGGATCAATTCCGGTCGAGGCCGGCCTCAGCGCCTGGGCCTGGACGAAACCGGGGGTCAACATCAAGGTCAATGGTCCTGACGGGCTTTATAACAAATTCGGCGTGCAGGTCGCGAGCAGTCCCGATGGTCCCGTCGCTGAGAAGATCGCTAACTCAACCGGCCTCGACTGGTCCACGCCGAACAGCGGGTCTCTCGCCATCGAGGAGGTTGGTTATCGCAAGGAGGCCGCCCCCGGACAGCTTGCGACTTGGGTGCGTGCCGCAGGGATCGTCAACGACAGCAGATACGTCGATTTCGAATTTGGTGGGCGGAATACCGGGAATTACGCCGCGTATATTCTGGCGGATCGACAATTTGTCCAACTGGCCCCGGTAGCAGGTCAGGCTGCAAGGGGATGGTACGCTGGCGTCAGCGCCATGTACGCGCCGCCGGAGTTCAATCGCTTCAGCCAGTATTATGAGGCTCGACTTTACGGGATAGGCCTTCTGCCGTCCCGGCCGAGCGATATGGTGTCTGTGGTTGTCTCCCGGAATGTCTTTAGCAACTATGTGGTCGATGCTGCTTTGCGGAGCGGCCAACTCGCGCATACCGGCAATTTTTCGATAACCGCAGCATATTATGCGCCTATTGCGCCGGGTGTTCGCGTCGGTATCGGGCTCGGGTACACGGATCATCCCACGCCGGTGACCTACACGCCGCAGACCGGAAGCGCCCTCAATTTATTGGCCAACTTGGTCACCTACTGGTGAGGCAGTCATGGGCGCCGATGAGGCAGGCAGGTACCTTGGATGCTCTGACAGGCTGCGGGAAATCCCGGACGAACAGATCGCGAGCAGGGGCCGCATGGCCGCGAGCTCATGGCTGACGCGGTTCGTTCATATGTGGGCCGCCGCCGCTGTCGTTCTTTTCGTCTCAATTGGCGAGAGTGCCGCTCAGGACAAGTCTGGCGAGACTGCCGCTCAGACGAAAAAAATTCTCTTCCTTCATTCGTATGACCGGAATTTCGAGCCGGGGGCCACATGGAGCAGGGAAATCCGCGATCAACTGAGCCGACAGTCGCCTTGGCCGCTTGACGTTCAAGAACAATCTCTCGCCACGAGTCAGGAGCGCAACGACGCTGCTGATGCCGAATTTGTCGAATATCTCGCGGCGCTCTACGCCCGACGGCCGCCCGATCTGATCGTCGCTATCGGTGCGCCTGCGGCTCACTTCGTCCAGCAACACAGGACAAAGCTGTTTCCGACAACGCCGATGTTGCTTGCGGCAGTCGAACTTCGCCGGGTTGAACAATCCTTGTTGTCCGAGCAGGACGCCGTGGTTGGGGTGCGCTTCGATCAAGTTGCTCTTATCGAAAACATCCTGCTGCTGTTGCCGGAGACGAAGGCCATCGCGATCATCATCGGAAATTCCCCCAATGAGCGATTTTGGGTTGACGAACAGAAGCGGATACTGAGGCCGCTGTTGGAGAACAAGGTTGAATTGATCTTTTTAACGAGCGGCCGTTCGATGAAATCTTGAAGGGGGTCGCAGATTTGCCACCCCACAGTGCCGTCTTTTTTCAGCAGCTATGGGTGGACGGGGCAGGTGCCGTCTATGGAGACAAGGACCCATTGAAGCGTGTCTCTGAGGTCGCCAACGCCCCCATTTTTACGTTCGACCAGTCTCACTTTAACGGTGAGGTCGTTGGCGGCCCGATGTTTTCACCGGCCGAGGATGCCCGACCAACGGCTGCCGCTGCCGTCCGAATGCTGAGAGGGGAGAAGGGAAGTGACATCAAGGTGCCTCCAATCGGCTTCTCAACACCGAAATACGATTGGCGACAACTTCAGCGGTGGAACATCAGCGAGAGCCGCTTGCCACGGGGGAGCGAAGTCTTGTTCCGGGAGCCAACGGTATGGCAGCGTTATTCGTGGCAAATCGGGCTGATCACTGCCGTTGTTCTCTTGCAGGCCCTGTTGAATGCGCATCGTCGGCGTCGTCTGGCCGAAGTGCAATATCGGCAGCGCACGGCGGAACTGGTTCATGTCAACCGCCTCGCCACGGCTGGCGAACTGACCGCCTCCATTGCTCATGAAATGAACCAGCCGCTCGGTGCTATTCTGACTAACGCCGAAACCGCAAAGGTGATCCTGACATCTCCGAAACCTGATATCGCGGAACTGAACGAGATAGTGGATGATATTCTGAAGGATGACCAGCGCGCCGGTGAAGTCATCCGGAGGATGCGCAGTCTGCTTAAAAAAGCACCCTATGAACTGAAAAGCCTCGACCTTAATGACCTCGTTCGAGAGACCGTCGAACTTGTCCTTGCCATTGGGCGGAAGGTCGAACTGGTTAGCGTGATCACACCGGACGCGCTCCCGGTCCTCGGCGACCGGATTCAACTTCAACAAGTCCTTCTGAACCTTGTCGCGAACGGGATCGACGCGATGAAGGATACGTCTACCGAAAGCCGCATCATCAGCATTCGGACTTCGCGCGTTGAAGAGTTTGCCGAGCTATCCGTGTCGGATCGAGGACCGGGCATACCCGAAGACAAACAAAAAAGGATCTTCGAACCGTTTTACACTAGCAAGGCACAAGGCATGGGCATGGGACTATCCATCGCGCGCACGATCGTCGAGGCGCACAAAGGGCGGATATGGGCTGAGAGCCTACCCGACAGGGGCGCATTGTTGAAGATCAGGCTTCCACTTGAAGGGAGCTGACGAGGGCCGCTTCGAGGCTCGTGCGCCCACCGGCGTCACCAAAAGCGATATGCTCCTGGTGGTAGCGATTGTTCCACCAGACCTTGATCTATCTCAAGCCTTCCAGCGACCGGAGCCGCAAGCTCGCGTTTGCTTGAACACGAAAGCCGGACAATCCCGCAACAAGAGGTCGGAGTGGTTCGGCGGTCAAGGGAGGAGCAGAATGATCAGGTTGATTGCTGTTGCTGGCTTCGCCTTATCGGTTGCCGTATCGGCGCAAGCTATGACACCCGCGCCGATGACTCTTCAGCCGGATGGCATGATCACAAAAATCGCCGCGGCCTGCGGCGTGGGTAGGACACGGGTCAACGGCGTGTGTGTGGCAAGAACCACCGTTCGCCAAACACGCCGAGCCGTCCGCAGATGTGCGACCGGAATGACTTGCTAGCACTGACGCGTCAGCGGCGTCCAGAATTGAGAGCGACGACGGAGTTGCAACAAGCATCCGACAGAGCCGGCAGATATGTGCCGCGCGCGGTTCGGTGGTACGGAGTCGATCTGCATCAACGAAAGCAAGGACATGAGGAGCAACGCTGCTTCCCAGAGATTGCGGCTTTCTGGCGCACCCCGTTCCAGAATGGTCCAGTCCGCCGCTAGCGGAATAAGTCTTTTCGACAACTATGAAAGGAACTAGTTATGTCACGTCGAACGATCTTCTCATTGGCTGCATCGGTCATCATCGGCATCGGGTGCGTTGCGACGGTTTCAACTGATGCGTTCGCATATCGCGGTGGGCGAGTTGGTGTTGGTCGCGCTGGCTATCACGGCGGCGCTTATCGCGGCGCAGCATATCGCGGTGCTTACCGTGGCTACGCCGTACGCCGCGGAGTGGCAGTAGGCGTCGGCGCTGCTGCCGTCGGTGCCGCTGCCTACGGGGCATACGGAAGCTATTCTGCGCCAGGCTGCGGATACTATCCCTACGGTCCCTGCTATTAGAGGCTATTGGAGGTCGCGCTCTCGCCGGATGCGGATCGGGGGCGCGCTCATGTGATGTTCGAGGGAGTCCCATAGAGGTAATTTTTGCGTACCCGAAATGCAGCTCGCAATACGTTGCCTTGCTTGTTGCCGGGATAATAGCGGGGCGCGTTGACTGCACCGATTGCGGGGCGGTGATCCATGCTTGGTCAGGTGCGTGATGATCCGGTCTGGCGCATCCTGGCACCTGGATCGCGAGAGAAGTGCCTGATGGCCCGCATCCCAACACGCAAACGTTGGCTGGAGGACGCTGTCATGCCGATGTGTCAGTCGCCAAAGATCGTCAATGTCCTGGTCTATACAAAGAGACTTCCTGCAAATGACAATTGCTCCCTCGCGGAAACCGGCGTGAACTCCTTTCGAGCAAGAGGCCCCACCGGCGCGGGT
>Ga0070681_10007522_pt1 | contig 10645 bp, 5 predicted proteins | sample KBSC83BmetaG_FD_65650 | JGI IMG/M metagenome (GOLD analysis project Ga0070681, IMG submission 65650) | Corn rhizosphere microbial communities from Kellogg Biological Station, Michigan, USA - KBS C8-3B metaG | ecosystem: Host-associated > Plants > Roots > Rhizosphere | place: USA: Michigan...
AGACGGGAGTCATTGCCAACTCGGAAACCCACTGGCATACCGTCTCGACCGGGTCTTTCTGCGGCATATGCTGCTTCACGACGTCGAGCAGCCATTTTCGCTCCGAGATATTCAGAAGCAGAGCCAGAAAGAATCGGTGTTCGTGTTTTGTCACGTGCTTTCGTAGACGAATGAGCCGGTCTTGCCTTTGGAATTCCGAAAGCAGCGGGGGAATGAGATCTACGAGTGAGCCGTGCTTAAGACGAGCCGTCTCAAAAAATTTTTCCAGCCGCAGCTTCTCCGGCGGCCCGTCACGATTCTCGTCGTCAGTTTTGAGAAACATTCGTTCTCGCGCTTGGTCCGTCATGTATTGGAAGATCGTTTTAAGTACTGCAAAGGCGGTCTCAAAGTCAGACGACAAAAGAAATTCCGAGATCATCGAATCAGCCTCAGGATGTTTTGCCCGCAAAAGTAATGAGACGCTCTGCATCTGTTTGATGAACGAGATCTCGCGAAGGAACGGGTTAACAGCAACGTATGGTTTGATGTAATCAAATTGAGGAAGCGCCGCCGGATCTTTAAGCGTTCTGATTGTCAGGGTAATAGAAGGCCGGTCGAGATGGAAAAGTGAATGGACGAAATCGCGTCCCGACCGTATGTGCCTGATGTCGCCCGTTTTCAACAACTGCACTTCTTTCAGAGAAAGACGTCCGATCAGGAAGTGTGGGTTTATCTTTTGCTCTTCAGCAAAAGAATAAAGGCTGTGGATACTCGATCCGGAGAGGACCTGGAATGCCCCCGAGAAACCGTGTTGATGGATTGAAGTAGTTCCGTCCAGCCAGAAATAGACATCGATATGAAATCGAAGTCCATGATAGAGGACGACGGGAAGGTCACTGAACTTATCTTCTATTGATTGATGTGGCAGGTCGGTAACGGCGTGTAGCTGGCGAACGATCTCCCACGGGTCAACGTTAGTTATCGCGTCGGCCTCAGCGAGTGCGTCAGCCGCAATTGTCGGGAAGGCTTCTTCACTGTAGTTTTTTTGCCTCCAACGCTGCTCAATCCCAGCGCCGAGCTCTTGAAAAAACTGCATACGATCACCCCCATCCAAATCTGCGATCACGATATGGCGCCAACCAGAGGGGGATGCCTGGTCCGTTTGTCTCAAAAACTGAAACGGACTTGCACGTCTATACGGCGATTGGCTGCGGCGGACAAAGATCCGCCGCCAACTCCACCAACGAAGCGGAGGCCGGGATCAAGCGCTAGCGGTACTCCAAAAAAAGGTGAACTGAGATTACCAACGGGAGGAGCAGCGTTCGTGCGGTTCAGCAGGTTCTGAAAGAGAACTGATAAAGTGAGATTGTAGTGCTTGTCTAATGGTCCGGGCTGGTTCTGCTTTTTTATATCGATGAATCCGAAGCTCTTGCTCACGCGAAGATTAACGCTGAAGAAGCTGCTGCCTACGCCAAAATTGCGGGGGATGAGAACCGCGTCCGCCAAAGGGGTGGGATTCAACGCTCCGAAGGGAGTGACAACAACTCCCGGAGCGTTAGGATCAGACGCAAATGAAGGCCGTTCGGTGAACACGGCATCATCATTCAGATCGCGTCCAGTAACAATATTGAAAGGACGGCTGGACAGAGCCACGATGAAAGGATCAAATGTCACTCCCCACGGCGCTCCGATGGAGCCGCCCGCGAAAAATCTATGACGCATGTCGAACGAAGCTCTGCCATACTCGCCACTGAGATCGTATTGATTCACCGGAAAGCTCTGTGGGCCATCAGTGTCACTGCTCACCTTACCAAACACGTAGTTAGCGAAGATGCTTGTCCTTCTGTTTAGTTGCGACCTGAGCGTGAGGACCAGTTGATTCTGGCGCAATACGCCGCTCGATTCGTACGAGAAGACATTTCCCAAAGCAGCATCAGGCCGAGAGCTTCCGAATCCCGGCAATGGGGCATTGATGTTCCGCGAGCGCAATAGATGGAGCCCGCGCGCGTTATTGAATGTGAGTGACAGTGTGGTTTTGCGCGGAAGCTGCTGCTCTACACTGACAACCGATTGCAAGGTGTAAGGCGCCGAGAGATCGGGAGCTACCACGACCGTATTCTGCGGCGCCGCCAAGGCGGAGAGCTGAGCAACCGATGGTACGACTGGGAAGAGGTTCAGTAGCGCGATTTCATTTGGAGTCGCGGTGGTTACAATGAAGCGTTGCAGATTCGCACGGTTAAAGCGATTAGCCTCCAGGGTGAGGGTTTCATTGAAGCGGTCGTAGAAGACACCAAATCCGGCCCTGATCACGGTAGTGAACGGTTGCTTGCCATTACTGAACGGCGCCCACGCAACAGTAAGCCGTGGAGCAAAATTCAGGGGCGAATGGATGTTCGTTTGGTCTTCGTAGCGCAGACCCAAGCCTAAGGTAAGATTCGGACGCCATCGCAAGTCGGCTTGCAGGTATGTTCCGATGTCGAACTGGTTGACGCTTGCAACCGGATCTCCCGCGGCTAAAGAAAACTGCGCTGCACCACCACCACGCAAACGTATTTCTTCAGGCGAGAGGCCGAGATCTTCGAACAGTACTGTTCGACGATACCGTTCAAGGCTCGAAATTGAGATCAGAACCGGCTGACCATTGCTGTCATGGACGATTTGATTATCGTTAGTTAATTCCGGAGCTAAGCCTCCAGCGAAAGTGTAGGTGCCACCGAAATTTGCCGGCGCGACATCCGATATCCGAACGTATCGCAAGCGCATGCCGGCTTTCATAACATGCTGTCCCCATCTCCAGGTCGTATGATTCTGAACTTCCCAACGAGACTGGTTATTATTCGCTTGCCCGATCTGCGCTCCGCCTCCAAAGAACGCATCAAGCACATTTAGACCAGGTAGTGACGAGTCTTCCTTCTGTTCGTACCGGCGGTGGTAAAACTGAAAGCGGAATTCATTAATAACGCTGTTGATGATCGCTGTTTCAGTAGTTTGCAGAGTATGCTCCGCGCTCTCAGTATCAAAGGCCCGCGAGGGAAGGGAGAAATTGCCGACACCGGCATTGCCAAAACTGGCACGCAAAAAGGAGTAGCGAAGAGTCAGTGTGTTGTTGGTATTCACGAGGTAATCTAACCGTGGGCCAAAACTCATAGTCCGCTGTGGCGTGGGTATTTCCTCGTTGAACCTGGTGACATTGCGATCTCGATCGAGCGTCAAAGCATTGACGAGCGCGTTGTCATCGAATTCGCGCCGTTCAACGTCCGTATAGAAGGAAGCTTTTTTCGCGACCAGTGGTCCACTGAGAAAACCACCGAACGCGCGGGATTGATGAGCGGCACGCTCGAACGCAAACGGATTGCGCGAATTCAGGGCCTCGTCGTTAAAAGTGAAGAACGTCTGTCCGCGAAAGCTATCCATTCCCGGTTTAGTAATGACCTCAACTCGGCCGAAGCCCACGCGGTCATATTCTGCTGAGAATGTATTCTGATTAATGCGAACTTCACGAATGGACTGCTTTGGCGGTGGTCGAGTAGCACTGAATCCGTCCACATAGATCTCCGGACCGGTTGGACCAGCAGTAGGCCCTGCTAATGCTTGCAATGCAGCAGCGAGTTCTTCGGGATCGTCCGGCAAGGCGTCGAGCTCTTTATCCCTTAGCACCAGCCGGCTCGCGTTGGTGTCCATTGCCACAGAGCGATCGTTAGTGTCGACTGTCACTTTCTGCGTTTCAATCGCTACCTGCAAAATAGTCTCGAGCTGTTGTACACGGCCGGCTGTAACCTGCACGTCAGCTATCTCCTGGAGTGCAAAGCCTGACGCAGATATGGCTACGCTATATCGCCCCGGCGCCAGGTTGGAGAAAGAAAACCTACCTTCGCTGTTCGTGGTTGTTTTCTTTGTGCTGCCGTCAGCGTCAGTGACAACAACTGTTGCTCCGACGACTACAGCGCCAAGTTGATCGACCACGCGTCCACGCAGTTCGGCAGTACGCTGCCCCGGCGCAGTCCCGGCGCCGAGCAAAACAAGGATCGCTGCGGATAAACTAAGGTTCGCTTTCGTAATCATGGGTCTCCCATAACCATGAATCCGCTCCAATCGTGAGGGTTATCATCTTTCAGCGATTGACGTAGTTTCAGAGTGCTTTGACGAAGAGCCTCCGCATTCGAGTCTGGTCCGCTCTTGTTGTTTGATGATCGCAGTCTGCGGTGAAGCTCGGCGGTAAATTCCGGAATGAGCGCTTCGTCCACATTCCATCTGCTTAACATCACGGTAGGTGTTCCCGCCACAAACCACGCCCAGCTCATCGCTATCAAACCATTAGCAGATCTCGACTCGCTTTGAGCAGACGCGGCGGAAGGAAAAACGGCTACCTTCGCCTTTGAATTTAAATTAAAGACTTCCCACAACCTCAGCAGTCCGTCGTCTGGAACTTTCGGATCGGCAGAGAGCACAACGAAGGAGTACAAAGGAACTGCCTCGTCCAGAATCGTGGGGGTCGCGAAGTGGATCGTGCTAAAGCTGTTCGCCTCAGCTTTCGCTCGTTCCTCAGTGGCTCCGGTACCGTTGTAGAAGTGACTGCGCGTTTTGCCATAAATCGTTTGCAGCTTCTGGATCTCTTCAGATTCTCCCGGCGTTGGGTGCAGGTACAAACCTTTGTACGTCGTGTTGATGCGTTCCATCACCTGGTCTGAGAGCGTAGGATTTCCAAAAGCAAGCAGGGTTGCTGCTGGTACAGGGCGACCCAATCTCCGTTTCCGCATTTCTTTGAGTGCTGAAATTGAGATTGCATAAGACACCGTCTTCCGATCGATAAGATACTGAGTCTCGGCCGGCTGCAACGCGACGAACGGGACGTCCCACACCACACCATCGGGAACAATAATTAATTTTGATTTCGTCTCAATCTGAGGTTCTGCGGGCTTGAGTAAAATATCGTAGAGCTGACGCGCGGTCTCGGCAGACGACTGGTCGCGATTGGCAATCGACTGGCGAAAACGCGTCGAGAGCTCCGCAATCTGCGAAGGCTTCGCAGCAAGTGGATAAGCATTAACGACCAACGCCGGAGCATTGGCTTGTGATAATCGTTTTCGTGATGGCGGCGGAGAGTTTGTGTTCTCGCCGGCAGTTACGACAAACAGAAAAACTTTGTCTGTGGTAATTGCATACTCGAGGATAGCCTCGTCGGCGTGGAGCAGTGGACGTATCCCTTCGATCTTTAGTGGTGGAAGTTCGCCTCGATAAACAGCTAGCTGAGGGTGTTTCCGATACAGTTGTTTGCGGAACGATTCACTCGCGCCACGAGCTGCTGCCAGGCGAGTTTGAAGCGCTTTAATACCAGCACGCTCACTACTGTCACGCTCCTGAATCCCTTTCAACTGGAGCTTGAGTGAAGCAAGGTCACCCAATAAGCGCGACTCTTCTTTCTGCTCGGCCGGTGTCATGTCTTTCGTGATCTTGAAGTTGCCACGCTGAATGATTTCGCGAAGCGCCTCTGACTTCGCGTTTTCTGATTGCTGCAAAGCTGCGCCGGCATTGTTTTGATCGATCAATACTTCCATGGCCCCGAGGTATGGCAGCACGCCGCTTGTGTCGGTTGTCACATCTCCGACAGTGGATTCGGTGCGGTTCGATTCCTGAATTCTGATCGCTTCGGTAAAAGCATTCAGTGCTTCCGTTTGTCGAGTAAGGCCTTGCTGCAACCTGCCGGTCTCTGTCAGCGCAACCCAAAGAATGGAGGGAAGGTCGTTGCTTTTGGCCAGATTCACAGCCCGGTTAGCAAACTCCAAACCCTTTTCATATTCATTTTGCAGACGATGCGCGCCGGCGATCTCCGTTAACGCCCCGGCAATATCAGCAGTTCGTCCTAACGATTCATAGATCGCCAACGCCTGCTGGTACTTCTCCAATGCCGATGGATATTTTTGCTGATTGAGGTAAACGGCGCCGATGCCCAGCAGGAGGTGAGCCTGATTCAGGTTATCCGTTCTTGCCTGGTACAGCTCCAGACTTTTTTCATAAGCTTCTAAAGCCTGATCGTAGAGACCTTGCGTGAAGCGCACGTTTCCGATGGAGCTGAGCATGCGGGCCATTCCAACCTGGTCACCGTTAGTTTCAAATGCTTTCAGGCTCTTCTGGAAATATTCGATCGCCTGTGCATTGTCCGCCTGCAAAGCTCTGACCAGCCCGATGTTCCCCAAAGTCGTAGCAACGGTTGCCTGAGTGGTTGCAGTAGCGGCCGCGTTGAGACTCTCGAAATAATTTTGCAGTGCTGACCCATAGTCACCGCGGGCGCGATAAATGTTCCCAATACTTTGTAACTGGGTGGCGATACCGGATTGATCCTTGAGGTTTTGAACGAGGGTGAGACTGCGATTGGAAACCGCCAAAGCCTCGTCATAATTACCCTGCAAGTAATAGCAATTGGCAATGCCGATGAGTGCAGCGACCACTCCCGCAACATTCTTTTCGCGCTCGAAAGACTCAAGCGATCGCTGGTAATAGATCAAAGCCTGCGCGTAATCGGTTTGCCTGTAAAACGCTTCCGCAATTCCCACGAAGCTATCACCAGTCTCGCGCAGGCTTGAGACTCTGAGAAGCGTTTTGGTGGCAGCCTCATAATTGCCCTGGGCATACTGAATGCTGCCAATGCCGGCCAATGTATCTGCGATTTCATTTCGATCGTTCAGCGCTTCGAACTCACTCAAGGCCTGTTCAAAACTCTTGAGGGCGTCCGGCAACTTTCGTTGAGCCTGGTAGGTCAAGGCCAGTCCATAAAGACTCTTCGCTGCCTCTGAGCGATTTGCCAAAGACGTAAAAAGTTCTTGCGCTTTGCGATAGCGCTCGAGCGCGAGTTCATAATTACCTTGAAAGTAGTAGACGCTGCCGATGTCCAAAGCGGTCGTCGCAAGACCTTCTTTGTCTCCGATCTGTTCCGCAACTTTTTGGGCGAGGCTGTAGACGTCAAGAGCCGGAGCATATTTGCCGTCAACTAAGAGATTATTTCCACGACGGACCAACTTCTGCCGCAATCCGGTAGTTATGAGTTTAGGGTTGGCGGCCAGTAACTCTGTTCGCTGTTGCGGTGGAGTGTTTAGTAATTGCAGAACAAACGATTCAAGTTCGTCAAAGCTTGAGGCTGCGGAGTCCTGCGCCTTGCACGTATAAAACGCGAAGCTGAGTACCAGGCAGATACAAATCAGTTTCCCCATTGATCGCGTGAAGTGGGATCGCATCGGTCCGTTGTGAAAGATTCGACAATATCTGAGTTTGGGGATACTGCCGAAGCCGCTAAAAAGGGGGTAAGAGCGGAAATGAGTATCGCAGGTCTCGAGGCGTCTTACAACCATTGATTTCAACGTCTCTCTATCCGAACCGGCGCGCTGTAGCAAAGCGTGGTTGAGGCGAATATCCTTCCTTTCTCATGTGCTCGAGACCTTTACGCATCAACCAGACGCCCACCGGCAGCATCACCATGCAAAATCCGATCAGAAATAGCAGGTCTTGAATAATTACTGTGTCGAATATCGCGCGTCCTGCAAGCACGAGCCGCGCCGCTCGAATGGCATGCGTTTGAGGAAGCATAGCTGAGATCCAACGAAGTGGAGTTGGCAAGACTTCTATTGGAAAGGTTGCGCCCGTGAAAACACTCATGAAGCCCTGAACGAAGATCACGACTGAGCCGCCGCTGCCTTTGCCGGTATACGTATAGAAGAAGACCTGTGCCAGCAGCATCCCAACCGCAATCGTTGCGATTGCTCCAAGCAACAGAATCAGTAGTACGGCGAGCGGATTTCCGGTCCCGAGACGGACACGAAAAACAGCAATCCCGATGGCCAGGTACAGTAGCGCAGCGATGATGCTGGTGATGTAACCATTCGCCATGCGGCTAAAGAACAGCGAGTAGGGACTGGTGGGCGCCATCATTATTCGCTCCAGCGCGCGGCTGACGTAGGTTGTTTCCAGCGCTGAGATAAATCCAACCAGGCTCGTCGTAAAAATGGGATTCATTGTGAGGCCGAGGAGGATATAAGAAACGACGTCAGTGCTGTATCGCTTCATGACCTCTGAACTGCCATGGAAAAGTGTGGTCAGGAAATAGTAGCTTGCAGCGGCGATGGTTACGTTCAACAGTTGAATGAGAATTCCCAACCGAAACAGCATTTGCACACGGAAATCCGCGAGGATCAAAAACCGAATCTTCCCTAATTCTCTGGATATTGTATTCATCGCGTCACGTCACATTAGATGGTGCCCCGTGTAAGTCAGAAACACGTCAGCAAGGCTGGGTTTCATTACTTGAACGTGGCGAATTTCTCCACCACCCTTTTGAATGATCTCGATAATGCCCGGCAGGCAACCTCGACTGTCACTCGTCAATAACTGGAAATGGCTTAAGCCATTTTGCGCAGAGAGTGTGACATTCCGAGTCTCGGTAAGTTGTCGTAATGAATCGAGCAGCGACTCCGAAGTTCCGTTGAGTCTGGTGACTTCCAGACGTATGGTGTCGTTGTGGTGCAAGTTCGACTTTAGCTGCTGAAGCGTGCCGCACGTAACCAAACGGCCTTCGCAGATCAGAGCCGCCTTATTACACAAGTGTTCGACGTCTTCCAGAACGTTTGTGGCGAGCAAAACAGATCGGCCACGGTTGATGATCTGCTCCTTGAGAAATGATCTGATTTCTATCGCCATGTGGGGATCGATACCGATGAAAGGTTCGTCCATCAGGTAGATCGGCGCATCGATCATAAGACCCATGCCCAGAATGAGTCGCACGCGCATTCCGGTCGAAAATCGCATGACGAGTTCGTCAGCACGGGCAGCTAGACCAATGACCGAGAGGATCTTGTCTATGCGCGAGATCATCTCCGGTCTTGGAATATTGTGAAGCAAAGCCGCGTACTCGAGATTTTGCCTCGCAGTCCACATGTTCTGGGCTCCAAACATCGGAAAGATGGGAGTGATGAACAGTTTGGCCTGATCTCGTTGCCGGACAGTGTCGTAGCCGTTGACAGTGATCCGCCCTTCGTCGGGAGTCAACCCGGTAGCGATCATCTCGAGCAACGTCGATTTACCTGCACCGTTAGGACCCAGCAGCGCCATCACGTCACCTTCCGCGAGTGACAGGTTGAGGTTGTTCACCACCTTCTTTTCACGGACGGTCACGACGCCCTTAAAAGTCTCACCAAATAAAAATCTGGCCATCAGCAGACGGCGAGTTGGTGGCCCATCATACGTCTCTCGTATGCGGTAGACCTTCGACACTTGCTCGGCTGCGACTGCGATCTTCATCTGTACTTATCCAGGGTCACTCAATCTTCACAAAAAATCGGAACTGAGCGCCAAAGGCGCGCAATGTAAGCAGGGGCAAACGTCAGCGCCAAAGGCGCGCCATGTAAGCAGGGGCAAATGTCAGCGCCAAAGGCGCGAAATATAATAGCCAGGGGCAAGCGTGAAGCGCAGCGGAACGCGTCGCCCCTGGTAACAAGAAATAGTTTGAACAGAGCGCTGAAAGCGCGAAATACCAACGTCAATTATTCCGCTCCTTCAGAGCTTCACGGCTATTGTTCGATTTTACCAGGGGCGACGCGCCTCACGTTGTTCGGCGCTTGCCCTGGCTTTCATATTCCGCGCCTTTGGCGCTTCATTCGTGACTCTTTGTGCAAAGCCGGTCACTAACTACGTACACAATTTGTCGAGCCGCTAGTGATTTACACAGGCTAATGCACTTCGCTTCGAAGTCACGCATTGCCAACTCGTCGTTGACTCCATACTCAGCCGCCAGCCTTGAAATGATCGTGCCCAGATCATTCCTTCCATCACACAACTCTAAAAACCGGGCCGTCGCCACGTTGATCCGATCGTGCTCGATCGACCCGGAACTGTTTACGTGTAGCAGCAGAAACCCTGGTTGCTGTTCAGGCGTAACGAACGTGTCCGTTTCCCTCATCTGACTGATGGCGGTCAATACGTCGTACTTCAGCCTCAGGGTACAATTCGTGCGCGATCTGACGATCCTGATCTTGAACTGAGATCCGTGGTCGTCGATTTTTTCGATCTTCGCCGCGTCTGAAACTGGTACCGGATCGTTTCTTCGCTCGAACAGCTCGAGAGAATTCATCTCATAATTGAGAACGTCCGTCAGAAAAGCCGGGACGGGTTCTTTCCGCTCAAACTCCTCGCGGAGATATTCGGCAAAGGCCAGAGCGTATTCGCGCCTTCTCGAAAACCGGGGGACCACTTCCTCTCTAAACGCAGCCTCGATTTCCAGCAATCGAGTTCCGAGCAAACGCGTGGTTATCGGCAACATGTTCTGGAGATCATCGATTCGCTGAGCCGTAATCATGTCGGCGAAGATCTCAAGACGATCGCGATCTATTTTCAGAACTGTTAACGCGTCGTCCGTAGAGATGCCTGATTCAGTCAGCGGTCGTAAATCGCCGTTGAGGGTCGCCCGCCTGAGTCTGGCGTCTGTAAGTAGACGTACTAATGCCGTTTGAACACCGAATTCAGACATAATCAGAGGCGGCGGCGTTCTTTGCTCGGGGAGTAAATTCTTTGTCTGGCGCAGGAGGAAACTCTGCGCCGGCGTAGTAATAAGGGGCCCAATGTGTTTTCAGAATCTGCCGCGTGACTTCCAATTCCGCAACCAACTCTTCGATGGGAGGAAAGT
>Ga0070681_10007525_pt1 | contig 10643 bp, 12 predicted proteins | sample KBSC83BmetaG_FD_65650 | JGI IMG/M metagenome (GOLD analysis project Ga0070681, IMG submission 65650) | Corn rhizosphere microbial communities from Kellogg Biological Station, Michigan, USA - KBS C8-3B metaG | ecosystem: Host-associated > Plants > Roots > Rhizosphere | place: USA: Michigan...
GGTGACCGGGATGTCGGTGCGCGCCATGACGCCTTGCGCGATGGACGGGTTCAGCCATCGCAGCCATTGGGGATGACGGCCGACGCCCATGACGATCTCGTCGACGGCTTCGCGCTTCGCGACGGCGGAGATGCGCGCGGCCGGGGCGCCGAGATCGGTGAGCGCCACGAACGGCGTCCTGGCGCGCGTGAGGGCCTCGATGGCCGGGCCGAGCGCGTTCGCGCTGCGCTCGGCGCGCAGGGCGGCGCGCGCCGACCTCGAGGAAAACTGGGCGATGTGACGCGGCAGCCGCGGCTGCACGTGCAGCACCACGGTGTCGACACCGACGCCCGAGCGGGCGAGGGCGATGGCGTGGTGCACGCCGGCGAGCGAGGCTGCGGAGCCGTCGACCGGGATGAGAAGTTTCATTGCAGGAGCTCCTTGCGTTTTCTCAATGCGGCCGCGCTCAGCACGCCGCCGATGACAAGGACGTAGACCGCCGCGCGCAGCGCCGGCTGGTGCGCGAGCCAGTCGTCGACGAGTGGCTCGCCGAGAATCATCTTGGCCGCGGTCCAGGCGAGCACCGCGCCGCCGATGTAGAGGAGGGCGGGAAAGCGCTCGATCCAGCGCAGGATCAGCGTCGAGCCCCAGACCACGATCGGGATGCTGATGACCAAACCCATCACGACCAGCAGCACGCTGCCGTGCGCCGCACCGGCGACGGCGAGGACGTTGTCCATGCCCATTACCGCGTCGGCAAGGACGATGGTGCGCATCGCCGCCCAGAAGCCCGCCGCCGGCTTGAGCTCGTGCTGCTCGCCGTCGTCGCCGGTCAGCAGGCGATAGGCAATCCAGACGAGGAGGACGCCGCCGGCGAGGAGCAGGCCGGGAATCTGCAGCAGCCACAGCACGCCGACCGTCAGGCTGGCCCGGACGATGACCGCGCCGACGGTGCCCCAGACGATGGCGCGGCGCTGCACCGTCTTCGGCAGGCTGCGCGCGGCGAGGGCGATGACGATGGCATTGTCGCCGGCGAGCACCAGGTCGATGACGATGATGGCGGCGAGCGCGGCGAGGAAGTCCATCGGCGGATTGTTCGCCTGGCCGCCGGCGAGGAAAAATGACGTTGTGCGATGGATCCATCGCAAATCGCAATGCGGGTTGCCCGCGCGCGCGCGAGGACCTATGATGCTTGCACCCAGAGGGGAGTAGCTCTCCCGCGGGCCGGTCGTCAATACGGCGCCTTCGGGCTCCCGGCCGTCCCGGCAGCAAGCCCGTCGGTTTGCTGCGAGCGAGACCTCGGTTCGACAGGAGCCGAGATGTCACGCGCGAGACTACGCCGCTACTTCCGCCACGGGCTGTTCCCGCAGCTCATCGTCTTCGAGGCCGTCGCCCGCCTCGGCAGCGTCACGCGCGCGGCCGAGGAGCTGCACCTCGCGCAGCCGACGGTATCCATGCAGCTGAAGAAGCTCTCGAGCGCGCTCGATCTCACGCTGTTGCAGCCGGACGGGCGCGGCGTGCGCCTCACGCCCGCCGGCGAGGCGCTGCAGGCGGCGTGCGCCGAGGTCGTCCACATGTTCGCCAGCATCGACGAGCGCCTCGAACCGTTCCGCGGCAAGGCCGCGGATACGCTGCGGTTCGCGGCGGAGCCGGAGGCGCGTCCGGTGGCCGCGCGCTTGGTGGCGGACTTCTGTGCACGCCATCCCGGTGTGCAGGCGAGCGTGCGCATCGCGGAGCGGGCCGAGCTCCTGCAGCGTCTGGCGGCGGACGCCGACGACGTTTACGTGTTCAAAGGCCGCGAGCGCGCGTAAGGCCCGTCGCAGGGCGGTGCTATCCTTGGTCGATGAGTCTGGCGAGGCTCGCAGTCGGGGTTTGCGCCGCCGCGGCGCTGATCGTGCCTCCCTTCGCCGATGCGAAAGGAGGCAAGGGCGGCGGCGGGCATGGCGGTGGACACCACTCCCATGGTCACCACCATGGCGGTCACGGCTATCGCTACACCGGCTTCTTCTTCGGCGCGAGCTACACCGTCTGGCCGCGCGCCTACTACTGGCCGGACTATTATCCGGGCGCGGTTCCTGCGGTGGAGTACTGGTACTACTGCCAGCCCTACGCCGCTTACTATCCCTACGTGCAGGAATGTCCGACGGAGTGGCAGCCGGTGCTGCCCACCGCCCCGTCCCCAGGAAGCTGAACCCATGGCCACCAAACCCGAACCCACCACCAACGACATCAAGATCGACCCGAGCTCGCTGTTCCTCGAGGAGATCTTCACCGACCGGCGCATCGGCACCATCCGGCGCCTGACGCCGGTCAAGGACGACGGACAGCGCGACACGGCGAAGCCGGTGCTCTATATCGGCGAGACGCAGGTCCTCACGCCGGCGGGCGCATTGCCGATCGGCTTCGAGATCCCCGCCGGCTCGCTCAAGGAAGCGGCCGAGAAGTTCGGCCAGCTCGCGCGCGAGGCGATCGAGCGCACGGTCAAGGAGCTGCAGGAGCTGCGTCGCCAGCAGGCCTCGCAGATCGTCGTGCCGCAGGGGCCGCTGCCGCCGCTCGGCGGCGCGGGCGGCGGCGGCAAGATCCAGATGCCCTAGCGGTGATCGACGAAGTCAAAGGCTGGGTCGCCGGCGCCCAGCGGATAGTGGCATTGACCGGCGCGGGCATCTCCACCGATTCCGGCATTCCGGACTTCCGCGGCCCGCAGGGCGTGTGGACGAAGAATCCGCACGCCGAGAAGATGTCGAATATCCACTATTACCTCGCCGACCCCGAGGTGCGCAAAGCTTCGTGGCAGAACCGGATGGCGAGCCCGGCCTGGACGGCGAAGCCGAATCCCGGCCACCTCGCGCTCGTCGCGCTCGAGCGGCAGAAGAAACTCCACGCGCTCATCACGCAGAACATCGACGAGCTGCACCAGCTCGCCGGCAACTCGCCCGAGCTCGTCATCGAGGTGCACGGCAGCATGCGGCGCTTCATGTGCTGGGGCTGCGGCATGCGCGGCCCGATGCAGAAGGTGCTCGAGCGCGTGCGGGCGGGCGAGGAAGATCCCAAGTGCCGCGACTGCGGCGGCATCCTGAAGAGCGACACCATCTCCTTCGGGCAGCAGCTCGTGCCGGAGGTGATCGACCGCGCCATGCAGTCCGCCGGCGAGGCGGATCTTTTCATCGCCGTCGGCACGAGCCTGCAGGTCTATCCCATCGCCGGCGCCTTCGACCTCGCGCGCTCGGCCGGCGCGAAGACCGTGATCGTCAACGCCGAGCCGACGCCGTACGACTCGATGGCCGACGCGGTGCTCGGCGGCTCGATCAGCAAGGTGCTGCCGGCGCTTGTTGAATTCGGGGACGGAGCCCGAACTCGGCATTAGAAGCACTCCGTGACGTCGTCCCCGCGAAGGCGGGGACCCCGTTTTTGCCGCACCTGCTAACCTAGTGTCCGCTATCGACCCAAAGCGGACATTAGCTTCCGCGCCGAGCGCTCGACTCACGTATTTTGCTTTGCGTCCGCCCGCAAACGGGATTCCGCGTGCGTATCAAACCTTTGACCCTTTTAGCGTCGCCTATCACGGCTCGCCATCGCAACGCCGGGAATTCGAGCTTCGTCCCGGAGCTCGAAAGCAAGACTGGGGCCTCGCCTTCGCGGGGACGACGAGCATCTCTAGAGGCCGAGAAAGCGCTTCGCGTTGGTTGAGCAGAGCGCGACCAGTGTCTCGCCATGGATGTCGGCGAGCTCGAGGGTCTTCAGTGGGTGGGTGTCGCCCATCGCGTAGGGGTAGTCGGTGCCGATGACGATCTGCGTCTCGCCGAAGGTCTGCATCACGAAGCGCACCGCGGACGGGTCGAACACCAGCTCGTCGTAATAGAAGCGCTTTGCCGTCACAGCCGGTGCTTCGCTCAGCGCTTCCTTCGCTTTCGGCGACACGTTCCAGGCTTGCATGAGGCGCGGCAGCAGGATCGACATCACGCCGCCGCCGTGGCTGAAGGCGATGCGCAGCTTCGGGTGGCGCATGCCGATGCCGCCGGTGATCATCGAGGCACAGGCGAGGCCGATGTCGCCGGGAAAGCAGACCGCCTGCTCGATGAACGGGCCGACGATGCGGTCCTGGCCGGCGGGGCGCAGGGCGTGCACGAAGATCGAGGCGCCCATCTTCTCGGCCGCGGCGAAGAACGGCTCGAATTTTTCATGACCGATAGAAACCCCATTCACATGGCTCGCGATCTCACAGCCCGCGAACTGGAGGCTCTTGCAGTACTCGAGCTCGCGGATCGCGGCGTCGACGTCCTGCAGCGGCACGGCGCCGAGGCCGATGAAGCGGCTCGGCGCCTCGCCGATCATTCGCGCGATCTCGTCGTTCAGGTAGCGGCACATCACCTTGGCGTCCTCGAGCGGCAGCCAGTAGGAGAGGAGCTCCGGCATCGGCGAGATCGCCTGCTTGGTGATGCGCATCGCCGCCATGTCCTCGATGCGCCGCGGCACGCTCCAGCTGCCGTCGGACACGGTGCGGTAGACCTTGCCGGAGATCATGACGTGGCGATGGCACGCGTGCGCCGGGGCCATGGAAGGCCAGGGCACGTCGCGCCCCTTGCCGACGTAGGGCGGGAAGTTTTCCGGGACGATGTGGTTATGAACGTCGATGGAATCGTGCATCGCGCCGATTATAGAATCGGCCAATGAACCGTCTCGTCCTCGCGCTGTGCGCCGCCGCGCTCAGCCTTGCAGCCCACGCACAGACCTGGCCGGCGCGGCCGGTGAAGATCGTTGCCCCCTTCGCGCCGGGTGGCAGCGCCGACACACTGGGCCGCATCGTGGCGAAGAAACTCTCCGAGCAGCTAAAGGAGAGCTTTGTCGTCGAGAACCGGCCGGGCGCCGGGGGCGTGCTCGGCTCCGAGCTCGTGTCGAACGCCGCGCCCGACGGGTACACGCTCGTCGTGTCCGGCATCGCGTCGCACGTCATCGCGCCGCAGCTGCCGGCGGGCACGCCGTATGACCCGATGAAGGACTTCACGCACATCGCGCTGCTCGGCGGGCCGCCCGCCGTGCTGGCCGTGAAGCCGGCGCTGCCGGCGAAGACCTTGAAGGAGTTCGTCGAGCTCGCAAAGCAGAAGCCGCTCTCGTACGGCTCTCCGGGCAACGGCACGCAGGGCCAGCTCGTCGCCGAGCTCTTCAAGCATCTCGCGGGCATCGACCTGCAGCACATTCCCTACAAGGGCGCGTCCGCCGCGGTCACCGACCTGATGGGCGGGCAGATCGATTCCGTGTCGACGACGCTTTCCACCGCGTCGGGGCAGATCAAGTCCGGCAAGGCGCGCGCGCTCGCCATCAGCGCCGCCCACCGGCTGGAGGAATACCCGGACGTGCCGACCTTCGCGGAGTCGGGCTACCCGGAGCTGATCGCCACCGTGTGGTTCTCGATCTCCGGGCCGAAGAACCTGCCCGACGACATCGTGCAGAAGCTGAACGCCGAGATCCGCCGCGCGATGGAGACGAGCGAGGTGCGCGACCGCCTGAAGAACGACGGCATCACGCCGAACCGGCTCGACGCGAAGCAATTCACCGCCTTCGTCGCCGACGAGATTCGGCGCTGGGGGCCGATCGTGCGCAAGAGCGGCGCGAAGAACGACTAAATGGGGTCAGATCAATAATTCAGGACAATGGGCCATATCGCCCTGTCCGCTAATTTTGATCTGACCCCAATTAGAACTTGTAGCCTTTCTCCTTGAGGCTCTTGTCGACCCAGCTGCGGTCGACGGTGCCGGCTTCGATTTCCTTCATGGCCGCGGTCTCCTTGGCGAGAATGCTCTGCGCGGACCTGAGGATGCGTTCGGCCTGCTCCTGCGGCACTGCGACGAGGCCGTCCGCATCGCCGACGATGATGTCGCCCGGATTCACCGGCATGCCGGCCATGTTGATCGGCACGTTGATCTCGCCCGGCCCGTTCTTGTAGGGCCCGCGGTGCGTGATGCCGGCCGCGTAGACGGGATAGGTGCCGGCGGCGATCTCGGCGGAGTCGCGGATCGCGCCCCAGATGACGATGCCGGCGACGCCGCGCTGGCGCGCGCGCGACATCATCAGCTCGCCGATGATCGCGTTCTCGCATACGCCGCCCGCGTCGACGACGATCACGTCGCCCTTCTGCGCCGCGTCGAGCGCCTTGTGGACGAGCAGGTTGTCGCCCGGCGTCGTCTTCACCGTGTACGCGGGGCCGGCGAGCTTGCCGCCCTTGTGCATGGGCCGCAGCTGCGGGCCGCCCGCATAGAGGCGCTCCATGCTGTCGGAGAGATGCGGCGTGACCATCTTGGCGAGCTCGGCGACGAGCTTCGGGTCGGGCCGCTTCGGGATGTCGAGGATGCGCATCGTGGCGCTCATTTCTTGCGTTCCTTCAGTCGTTTGTCGAGTCGGGGATAGACGCGGCGCGCGTTGCCTTCGAAGATCTTCGCCTTGTCCGCGCCGGAAATGTCCAGCTTGTCGATGTAGCGCTTCGTGTCGTCGAAGTTGTGCCCGCTCTCCGGATCGACCGCCTTCACGGCGCCCAGCATCTCCGACGCGAACAGGATGTTGTCCAGCGGGATCACGCGCGCCATGCAGTCGATGCCGGCCTGGTGATACACGCAGGTGTCGAAGAACACGTTCTTCAGCAGGTGCTCGGTCAGCGGCGGCTTCTTCATCTCGATGGCGAGACCGCGGTAGCGCCCCCAGTGGAACGGCACCGCGCCGCCGCCATGCGGAATCACGAAGCGCAGCGTGGGGAAGTCCTTGAACAGGTTGCCCTGGATGAGCTGCATGAACGCGGTGGTGTCGCCGTTGATGTAATGCGCGCCGGTGTAGTGGAACACCGGGTTGCAGGACGAGGTGACGTGGATCATCGCCGTCATCTCCAGCTCCGCAAGCTTCTCGTAGAGCGGATACCACCACCCCTTGTTCGTGAGGGGCGGATCGGTCCAGTAGCCGCCGGCCGGATCGGGATTGAGATTCACGCCCACGAAGCCGAGCTTGGCGAGCCGCTCGAGCTCCGGGATGCAGTTCTTCGGCGGCACGCCCGGATGCTGCGGCAGCTGGCCGACCGGCGCGAAGTTGTCCGGCAGCAGGCTGCAGATGCGATGGATGAGGTCGTTCGACATCCGCGTCCACTCGATGCCGGTCGCCTCCGTGCCGACGTGGTGCGCCATGCCGGCCGCGCGCGGAGAAAAGATGGTCAGGTCGCTCGCGCGTTCCTTCTGCAGCTTGAGCTGCGGCTGCACGCTCGCCACCAGCTCCTCGTCCGTGATGCCGAGCTCGTTGGTCGCGGGCTTGCGCATCGCATCGGCAAGGCCGGCGAGCTGCTTGTCGCGGAAGGAGAGCAGCTTCTGCGGCTCGGTGGTGTAGTGGCCGTGGATGTCGATGATCATTGTGGCATTCTAAATGCCCCATGCTGTCCAGGCTGGCGATCCACGGCTACCGTTCGCTGCGCGACTTCGTCGTTTCGCTGCAGCCGCTCAACCTCGTCACCGGCGCCAACGGTAGCGGCAAGTCGAACGTGTATCGCGCGCTGCGCCTGATCGCGGACATCGCGCAGGGCCGCGTCATCGCTTCGCTGGCGCGCGAAGGCGGCCTCGAGTCCACCCTGTGGGCCGGCCCGGAAAGCTTTTCGCGCGCGGTCGCTCGCGGCGAACAGCCGGTCCAGGGCACGACGCGCAAAAACCCGGTCAGCTTGCGACTGGGGTTTGCCGGCGAGGAGTTCGGCTATGCCATCGACATCGGCCTGCCCGCTCGCGGACCGGGCAGCACGGCGTTCGCGCATGATCCCGAGATAAAGGGCGAGTGGGTGTGGAACGGCGAGCATCCGCGCCCGGCGGCCCTGCTGGTCGAGCGAAAGGGGCCGCTGGTCAAGAGCCGAGCCGATCGCGGCGAATGGACCATCCTCGGGGAGCAGCTCGCCACGTTCGACAGCATGATGACGCACGGAGTCGACCTGCGCAGCGCGCCGGAGGCTGTCCGGCTGCGCGAGCAGATGCGCGGCTGGCGCTTCTACGATCAGTTCCGCGTCGATCTCGAGTCGCCGGCGCGGTTGCCGCAGATCGGCACGCACACGCCGGTGATGAGCCACGACGGCGCCGATTTCGCGGCCGCGTGGCAAACCATCGTGGAGATCGGCGATGCGGACGGCCTGAGCCAGGCGGTGAGCGACGCGTTCCCCGGCTGCCGCGTCTCGATCGCCCAGAGCGGCGGCCGCTTCGAGGTGGAGATGCATCAGCACGGCCTGCTGCGTCCGCTGCGCGCCGCGGAGCTCTCCGACGGGACGCTGCGCTACCTGCTATGGATCGCGGCGCTGCTGACGCCGCGGCCGCCGAGCCTGCTGGTTTTGAACGAGCCGGAGACGAGCCTGCATCCCGACCTGCTGCCGGCGCTTGCCCGGCTCGTCGCGCGCGCGGCGGAGCGCTCGCAGATCATCGTCGTCTCGCATGCTCCTCGCCTGATCGCGGCGCTGGAGGAGCAACGCGGCTGCAACTCGATCGAGCTGGAAAAAGGGCTCGGCGAAACTCGCGTCGCCGGCACCGAGCCGCTCGATCGCCCTTCCTGGCACTGGCCGGCGCGCTAGCATCGCCGGATGACCAAGGTTGCGCACCTCCAGGAGATGAAGCGCCAGCGCCGCAAGATCGTCGCGGTGGTGGCGTGGGACGTCCACATGGCGGCCATCGCCGAGCGCGCCGGCGTGGACATGGTGTCGGTCGGCGACTCGGTGGGCGTGAATCTCTGGGGACGCTCGGAGGAAGCGCCGGTGACGATCGCCGAGATGCTCATCGTCTGCAAGGCGGTGCGCCGCGGCGTGAAGCGGGCGCTCCTCTCGTGCGACGTGCCGTCCGGCTCGGTGGACGATGCGCAGCGGCTGGTGGAAGAGGGCGGCGCCGAGATGGTCAAGGTGCTGGCATCGCCGCAACGCGTCCGGCAACTCACTCAACAAAAAATCCCCGTGTTCGCGGAATTCCACGGCCAGCGCCCCGTGGCGGAGCTGGTCGCCGAGGCGAAGGCGCTGGAGGATGCCGGCGCGGCCATGCTCGACTTCCGCCACTCGGGGCCCGAGGCCGGAGCCGCGGTGGTCGATGCGGTCTCGATTCCCGTGATCGGCGGGCTCGGCGGCGGGCCATGGCTCGACGGGCGCGTGCGCATGGGGCACGCGGCGATCGGCTATGCCGCGAGCTGGGTCGATTCCACCTCGGATACGTACGCGAACACGGCGAAGGCGGCGCTGCAGGCGCTCAGCGAGCTCGTCGAGGATGTGCGCTCCGGACGGCAGATCCGCGGCCAGCGAAATAAATAGGGACAGACCCTAATTATTTTTTAAATAGGGTCCGTCCCCATTTATTGGACGTCGACCTTGAAGCTGCGCGCCGACGCAGGCACCGCCTCCACGTCGAAGTACACGCGGCCGATCTCGCGGCCGTCGGTGGTCTCGACCTGCACCTTCCAGTCGCCGGGCGGGTACTTGGACTTCACGCCGTAGCCGCGGAAGCCCTCGGCGCGCCCGCCGACGATGCGGATCGGGATCGTGTCCTGCAATGCCCAGCCGCGCTCCTCGCGGTGGAACCAGCGCATGCTCACCTCGTCGGCGAAGCTGGCCGGCGAGAAGACGCGGAAGAACACGAACACGCGGTCGCCCGGCTGGGCGCGGAACTTCTGGTCGCCGTTGCGCCAGAAGGCCCACGCCGGGCGCTCGTGGCTCAGCTGGTAGGTGTCCTCTTTGCGCTCGACGGCGTGGTACACGCCGATGAACGGAATCGAAAGCGGCACCGGCGGGATCACGCGCAAAAGATAGGCGCCGAGGAAGAGCGTGAGCATGGCGCCGAACGGCACGAGCATCTGCTGCCGCGCGGTGAGGTACCGGTCCGGCGCATAGCGCCTCACCCAGGCGGCGAGCGCGAGCATCGGCACGCAGGCGGCGGCCATGGAGACAAGGAACACCAGCGTGCCGACCCGCCCGAAGGCGATCGGCACGACCGTGGCGCAGAAGGAAAGGCCGCACAGGCTGAGCAGCGCGAAGCGGAAGGCAAGGCCGAGCCGCCTGAACGGCCCGAACTCGTTGAGGACGAGAAGGCCGATCATCACCAGCATGAACGAGAACGAGACGAGGAGCGACGAGCTCTTGAAGAAAAAGACCGTGTAGACGTTGAGCAGCGTGCCCAGGAAGAAGCTGAGGATGGCGAGGCGCCGGCGGTAATAAGCGCGCTTCGCGCGCGGCAGGCCGTCGAGCGGCGGCGGCTCGGGGACGAAGAACATCTGCGTGAGCAGGACGGTGACCAGCGCGAGGTACAACGCCTGCTGCGCGATCATGTGCCACGAGTCGACACGGCCGACCGCGACCGTGTCGAAGACGAAGCCGAGCGCAAAGAAGGCCGCTGCGACGCGGCCTTCGTGCTGCGCGTAGTAGAGCCGGAGGCTCTGGACCGCGCTCAGAGCGGCTTGATCTGCACCTTGCGGAACTTGATGGCGCCGCCCGGCGTCTTCGGCTGGTTGCCGAACTGCAGCGCGATCGGGCCGCTCGGCGACTCGACCTTGTCGGTTTCAGCGGTCTTGGTGCCGTTCACGACCACGGTCATCTTGTTTCCACGCGCGGTGATGTCCATCACGTTCCACTTGCCGCCGGCCTTCACCTGCTGCAGCACGGGCCCGCGATGCACGATGCCGCCGGTGGC
>Ga0070681_10007527_pt1 | contig 10642 bp, 10 predicted proteins | sample KBSC83BmetaG_FD_65650 | JGI IMG/M metagenome (GOLD analysis project Ga0070681, IMG submission 65650) | Corn rhizosphere microbial communities from Kellogg Biological Station, Michigan, USA - KBS C8-3B metaG | ecosystem: Host-associated > Plants > Roots > Rhizosphere | place: USA: Michigan...
GAGCAGCGAGAGGATCGCAACTCCTCCCCGGTGCACGCGCACCTCACCACTCCGGATCTCGCCGGTGAGCTTGATGACGCGCCCGCCGGCCGACGGAGTGCCCGTCCAGTCCTTGACGCGGCCGCGGCCGACGCGGCGCAGCTCGCCGTCGTCGATCACCGTCCCGTCGGGAACGAGCAGCTTGAGCATCGAGTGGTCGAGGTCGAGGTTGATCTCGATCTCCCCCGGCTCGAGCTCCGGCAGCAGCAGGTCGAGCACGATGCTGCTGCGGGAAGCGCGCACGTCGAACGTCCGGGCCGTCGTCCAGTCACCGACGTGCTTGACCGAGCGGTTGTGGGCGCGAATGGTGTCGATGGTCATCGGTCTTTCTCCTTTCGTTTCGTCAGTCGGCGAGCAGCAGTGCCTCGCCCTCGGGCCGCGGCCTGCGCGGCAGGAGCGGCGACAGGATCAGCGCGAGAACGCACAGACCCGCCTCCACCCAGAGCGTCTGCGACAGCGCGCGGTGGAAGTGCGCACGTCCGAGCGCGTCGAAGAAGAGCGTTCCGAGCAGCGCGACACCGAACGCGCCGGAGAGCTGCTGGAACGCGTTGAGGATCCCCGACGCCGGGCCGACGGCGCGATCGTCGACCGCCGCGAGTACGACGTCGAAGAGCGGTGCGACGACGAGCCCGAAGCCCAGCCCGCCGAGGAACGCGCCGGGCACGAGCGCCCAGTACGGCGTCGAGCCGCCGTGTCCGACGAGCGCGACGAGCAGCACCACGCCGGCGGCGGTGACGAGCGTCCCCGCCTGCAGCACGGCCCGTCCGAACCTCGGCGCGAGCAGCGACGCGCCGAGCCCGGCACCGACGGCCGTCCCGAGCGCCCACGGTGCGAGCGCGAGCCCGGAGCGAACAGGCGAGTAGCCCTGGCCGAGCTGCAGGAAGAGCGTCAGCGTGAACATCAGCCCGATCGCGGACGCGAAGTACACCTGCATGACGAGCAGGCCCGACGTGTAGCCGCGCGAACGGAAGAGGCTCGGTTCGACGAGCGTCTCGAGGCCGCGCCGTGAGCGCAGTTCCTGATGCGCGACGAACGCGACGAGCAGCGCAACGCCGAATCCGATCGTCGCGAACGCCCACGCCGGCCAACCGGCCTCGCGTCCCTGGATGAGCGGATAGACGATCGACGCCATCCCGGCCGCGGCGAGCACCGCGCCCACCGGATCGAGACGGCGCGCGTGGGGAGCGCGCACGTTCGGGATCAACGACAGCGCACCGGCGACGGCCGCGATGCCGAGCGGCACGTTCACGTAGAAGACGAGCCGCCAGTCTGTCCCGAACAGGTCGAGATCGACGAGGCCGCCGCCGATGATCGGGCCGACGATCGCCGCCGAGCCGATCACGGGACCGAAGACGGCGAACGCTTTCGGCAACTCGTCGCGCGGGAACAGCGTCCGCAGGATCCCGAAGCCCTGCGGGATCATCGCCGCGGCCGCGAGCCCCTGGACGATGCGGCATGCGATCAGCGCCGACGGGGACGGAGCGAGCCCGCACGCGAAGGACGCCGCGGTGAACCCTGCTGCGCCGGCGACGAAGAGCCGCTGCCGGCCGAGCAGGTCGCCGAGCCGCGCACCGACCATGAGGCCGGCGGCGATCGCGAGCGGATAGGCGCCGACGATCCACTGCAGCTGGGACGCCGAGGCGCCCAGGTCGTCGCGGATCCGAGGCACGGCCACGTTGACGATCGTGCTGTCGAGGAGGTCCATGACCTCGGCCACGAGCAGGACGTAGAGGATGAGCCAACGGCGGGGATGTGGGGTCATGGCAAGCTCCTTACATTGTTCTTGAACAGCGTTACTTTACAACGTTACCGAACACTGTAGTACGATGTCAAGCGCGATGAGCGACCTGCCCGTCCCCCCTGCCCGCCCCCGCCCGCAACGCCAGAGCGGCCGCCGGCGGAGCCTCGACCGGACCGCGGTCGTCGACGCGGCGCTCCGCGTGCTCGACGCCGAGGGGCTCGACGCGGTCACGATCCGGCGGGTCGCGCACGAGCTCGGGACGAGCGGCACGGCGCTCTACACCTACGTGCGCGACAAGGACGAGCTCGTCGACCTGCTCCTCGATCGCGTGATCGGCGAGATCGACATGTCGTCGATCCCCGCCGACCTGCCCTGGCCGGAGCAGGTGCGCGCGATCGCGCGCGAGATGCGGCGCGTGTTCGCCTCACACCGCGACATCGCGCAGGCGACGCTCGCCCGTGTGCCGCAAGGCGAGAACGCGCTGACGATGATGGACGCGGCACTCGGCCGCCTGCGCGCGGCCGGCGTGCCCGAGGAGGTGATCGCGCTCGGGGTCGACCTGCTCGCGCTCTACGTCGGCGCCGTCTCGTACGAGGAGACCCTGATGGAGTTCGGGCCTGGGTTCGTCGGCGAGCTGCGCTCGTACTTCGAGCGGTTGCCGCGTGACCGCTTCTCGAACATCGTCGCGCTCGCAGAGGCACTCACGTCGACCGCGGACCGCTTCGAGTTCGGGCTCGACGTGATCGTGCGCGGGCTCGTAGCGCGCGCCGCAGAGGGCTAAGCGCGCAGGTCGCGGCGCCCGATGCCGACGAGCGCGACCGCCGTCAATGCGAGCGTCACGAGCGCGAGGACGCTCAAGCCGACGGGATCGAAGCCGCGGCCGAGCGGATCGTTGCCCGCGTAGTAGTAGAAGAGCGTCAGGTACTTGAGCCACGCGATCGCACCGACCAGCGGCGCGAAGCTGTTGACCAGCCAGCCGAGGACGACGACGGCGGCAGCGACTCCGTCGGCGAGAGGCTTGCTCCCGGTGCCGGCTGCGACGGCGAGCGCGAGAGCGCCGGCCGCAAAGCCGAACACTGCGAGCTGGACGGCCAGCGCCGTCATGTGCGCAAGACCGATGCCGCCGCCGGCGAGCGCGACGCCGACGACCAAGCCGAGCCAAACGGCGGCGGCGACGATGACGACCACGAGCGCGATCGCCGCCGCCTTGGCGGCGATCAGCTGCGCGCGTCGAACCGGATGTGCAAGCACGAGGGCGAGAATCCCGTCCTCCTCCTCGCCGGCGGTCGTCGAGGCGGCGCCCGTGATCGCAAGCGCCGCGATCACGAGCGGCCCGTAGATCACGGCGATCTCGCTCCGAAACCAGCCGGTGACGGTGCCGTAGTCCGCACCGCCGAGCAGATTGGCCACGCTCGTGGGCACGTCGAGCCTCCCGATCGTGTGGCCGACCGCCGGGAAGAGCGCACCGACCGCGGCGAGCACGGCAACGAGCGCAACCGCCGTCGAGAGGGTGCTCGGTAGCCGCAAGCGGAGCCCGATCCACGTCGTCGGCGAGCTCACTCAGGCGCCTCCCGGTAATAGCGCAGGAAGATGTCCTCGAGATCGTCCTCCCGTGGACGAATCGCGCGCACGTCGTGCGCCGCGGCGGCCTTCACGACCGGATCGGCCGATCCCTCGAACCCGACCGTGAGTGTCTGCCCGTTGACCGACACGTCCTTCACGCCGGGCAGTCCACGGAACTCGTCGGCGGCAACCGGTTCCACGAACTCGATCTCGAGTCGCTGAAGCGCCACCTGCCGGAGGTTGTCGAGCGAGTCGACGATCACGAGCCGGCCCCGGCGCAGGATGGCGAGCCGGTGCGTGACGCGCTCGACCTCGGACAGCGCGTGCGACGAGAGAAGCACCGTGCGCCGTTCCGCGCTCACCTCGGCGAGCAGTTCGTGGAAGCTCTGCTGCACCAGCGGATCGAGGCCGGCGATCGGCTCGTCCAGGATCAGCAGTTCGGGCTCGTGCATGAACGCCTGGACGAGCCCGATCTTCTGGCGGTTGCCGGTCGAGAGTTGGCGAATCGGCCGGTCGAGATCGACGCCGAATCGCTCGACGAGCGCGTCGCGGACTCGGGGATCGACTCCGCCGCGGAGCCTTGCCAGATAGTCGAGCACGACTCGGCCGGTCAGCTTCGGATACAGCGCCAGGTCTCCGGGGAGGAAGCCGACCGCACGGCGAATCGCAAGACCGTCTTGCCGCGAATCGAGGCCGAGGATCCGGGCCGAGCCCGACGTCGGCCTGATCAGGTCGAGCAGGAGCCGCAGCGTCGTCGACTTGCCCGCGCCGTTCGGGCCGAGGAAGCCGAAGATCTCGCCCTCGCGAATCTCGAGGTCGAGCCCGAACAGGCCGCGCCCCGAGCCGTAGTCCTTCGACAACCCGTTCGTGACGATGACCGGCTCGCCGCTCAACTCGGATCGAGCGTACCGGCGGGCTACGACTGCAGCAGGGCGCTGCTGACGAGCGGCGCGACCTGCGTGCCGAACAGCTCGATGGCGTGCATCACGTCGCGATGCTCGACGGCGCCGATGCTGAGGTGCGCGAGGTACCGCTCCGGCCGGAACAGCTCGTGCACGCCGACGATCTTCTCCGCGACCTCTTCGGGCGTGCCGACGGCGAGCGGGCCGGCGGGCCCGGCGAGCGCCTCGTACTCGGCACGCCCTGACGGCGGCCAGCCGCGCTCGCGGCCGATGCGGTTCATGACGCCCAGGTAGCCCGACGCGAACGCGCGGTCGGCTTCCTTGCGCGAGTCGGCGACGAAGGCATGCGTGTTGATCGCGATCCGCGGTTCGCCCTCGTGCCCGGCGTCGCTCCAGACGCGACGGTAGAGCTCGGCGAACGGCGCGAAGCGCGCGGTCTGGCCGCCGATGATCGCGAGCGCGAGCGGCAGTCCGAGCCGCGCGGCGCGCACGACCGACTCGGGCGAGCCGCCGACGGCAACCCACACCGGCAGTTGCTCCTGCACCGGCCGCGGCCAGACGCCGACGTCGTCGAGCGGTGCGCGATGCTTGCCTTCCCAGGTCACGCGCTCCTGGTCGCGAATCGCGAGCAGCAGCTCGAGCTTCTCCTCGAACAACTCGTCGTAATCGTGCAGGTCGTAACCGAAGAGCGGGAACGACTCGATGAACGAGCCGCGCCCGGCGATGATCTCTGCGCGGCCGCCGGAGATGAGGTCGACGTGCGCGAACTGCTGGAAGACTCGCACCGGGTCGTCCGACGACAACACGGTGACCGCGCTCGCGAGACGGATCTGCTTCGTCACCGCCGCGATCGCAGCCAGCGCCGTCGTGGGCGAGCTGACCAGGTAGTCGGGGCGATGATGTTCGCCGACGGCGAAGACCGTGAGGCCGAGCTCGTCCGCGAGCCGCGCCTCCTCGATCAGGTTCAGCATGCGCTGCTCGGGCGTGACGCCCGGAGAGAGATCGGCGAACGTGACGAGTCCGAGGTTCATGTCTTCCAGAGAACGTGCTTGCGGACGCAAGTATTCCGGTCGGTGGGCGGTAGAATCGCAGGTGCGGTGAGGGCCGCAACCAGTCCGCGGACAGGGCAGAGCCCACCCTCGGTGTTCAGGCAGTGCCGAAGAAGCTTCCTCTCCGGCCGGCCGTGGCGGACACCCGGCACCAACGGAAGGGAGCCCGCGATGACCTTTCAGCTCAACCTGGAGCAGCTGCGCAAGCAGGCGAAGGAGCGCGCACGCGCACAACAGGTGAAGCTCGCCGACGCGCAGTTCGAGCTCGCGCGCGAGCTCGGCTTCGCCAGCTGGCCGAGGCTCAAGGCGTACGTCGAGCGGCTTCCGCTCGAGCAGCCCTTCCACGTCGACCTCGACTACTACGAGGGACGGGCCAACGGCATCGCCTCGGTCGAGGGCGTGACCGTGGCGGAGGCGCGCCGCGACCTCGCCGGCCGCCACGGCTACACGAGCTGGCAGCAGCTGCGCCGCCACGTCGAGGCGATGCGCCGCGGCGACGAACCGCCGACGCCGTTCGTGCTCGCGTACCGGGCGATCGAGGCAAACGACCACGACCGCCTGGTGGAGCTCGTCGACCGGTTCCCCGACCTCGTCGTCCAGCGCGGCACGAACGGGAACGACCTGTTCGGGATGGCGGGCGACCCGTCGATCGTGTCGTTCCTGATCGAGCGCGGCGCGGACGTCAACCGCGGGAACGACTACGGCTGGACGAAGCTCCACCAGGCCGGCTACGGCAACGATCGCGAGCTCGCGCAGCTGCTGCTCGCAGCCGGTGCACGAACCGATCTGTCCGCGCGCGGCGACGGCGGCACGCCGCTGATCGCGGCGCTGTTCTGGGGGCATCGCGAAGTCGCAGAGCTGCTCGGCCGCGAGCCCGGGAACCTGCGCGTCGCGGCCGGCCTCGGCGACGTCGAGCTGATCCAGCAGCTCGCGGGAACGCCGGCAGCCGGAGCCCATCGCGGCTTCTACCGGCCGCACGGCGGCTTTCCGGTGTGGCGCCCCTCCGACGATCCGCAGGAAGTGCTCGACGAGGCGCTCGTGTGGGCTGCGAAGTCGGGCCGCGTCGAGGCGATCCGCTCGCTGGTCGAGCTCGGCGCGCTCGTCGATGCAGACCCGTATCGCGGCACGCCGCTCACCTGGGCGGCGGCCAACGGCCGCGTCGAGGCGATCCGCGCGCTCGTCGAGCTCGGCGCCGATCCGGACCGGCGCGGCACGTTCGGCGGGCCGAGTCACGGCCGGGGCGTCACGGCGATCCACCTCGCGGCCCAGTCGGGGCGCCGCGAATCGGTGCTCGCGCTGCTCGAGCTCGGCGCCGATCCGCTCATCCTCGACGAGTTGCACGGCGGCAGCGCGCTCGGCTGGGCGCGCTTCGGCGGCCACGGCGACCTGGAGGACGTCTTGCCCTAGACGAGCGCAGTGCCGACGATCAGCGGCCGGACGAACGCCGGCGCCTTCGGCAACTCGGTCCGCTCGAGCCGTGACACGGTGAATCCCTCCGCCTCGATCGCCGCGAGCGTCTGCCGGTTGCAGTGGCACTGGACGACGAGCCGGTTCAGCCAGTTCAGCCGGTCCTGCAGGCGAGCGAGGCTCGGGTCGTCGGAGCGCACGTGCTCGAGGAACAGCAACCGGCCGCCGGGCCTGAGCACACGGCGCGCTTCCTGCAATGCCCGTACCTGGTCGTCGACCCCGCAGAGCACGAGCGTCGAGACGACCGTGTCAAATGTGTCGTCGTCGAACGGAAGCTGCTCGGCTGGCGCCTGGACGACCTGCGCGAGCGGCATGTGCTCGTGCACCGCCTTCTGCAGGCGGCGGAGCATCGGTGACTCGGGCTCGGTGACGACGAGCCCGTCGATCGTCTGGTCGTAGAGACCGAGGTTCGAGCCGGTGCCCGCGCCGATCTCGAGCACGCGGCCGGACGCGCCGGCGAGCAGATCACGGCGCAGCGCGCGCAGCCCTGCGTCCTCACTTCCGCGCGACAGGCGGTCGTAGGTCGCGGCGAAGATGGAAGTGCGGAGTCCCATCCGGTGAGGATAGGCGCACGCGCCGTCCGTGCGCCCGCGCACACTGGCCACATGATCGCCGAAGAGCTCGGCCGCCTTGCGAACTGGGGCGAGCGCCATCGTCGCCTGCTCGCCCGCATCCTGCTTGCGCTCGGACTGACCGCGTTCGTCGATGTTGCCGGCGCGCTCCTCATCTGGGCGCTCGAGCGGCACGCGAGCGGCAGCGAGATCCACGGGATCGGCGACGCGTTCTTCTTCTCGACGGTGCAGCTGCTGACCGTGTCGTCGCAGATCAAGAACCCGGTCACGGCGGCGGGGAAGGTGGTCGACATCGGGCTCGAGATCTGGGCGCTGTTCGTCGTCACCGCAGTCGCGGGCTCGTTCGCGGCGTTCTTCGGCAGCGCCGACTGAACGACCTCGTCGCCGCTCGTCACAAGTCCCTCTCGCGCGTGGTCTTAGAGGAAGAAACAGACCAACGCGCTCGGAAAGAGAGGCACTCGTGGCCGCACTACTTCAGCCAACAGACCTACCGGCCGAGCAGCGCCTCGAGGCGACGCCGCTCGGCTCACGCCGCGGCATCGCAATCTTGCTGCTGCTCAGCCTCGTCCAGTTCATGGACATCCTCGACGCATCGATCCTCAACATCGCGCTGCCGTCGATCAAGCACGACCTCGGCTTCAGCCAGCAGAGCCTGCAGTGGGTCGTCGACGGATACATCCTCACGTACGGCGGTTTCCTCCTGCTCGGCGCGCGGATGGCCGACCTACTCGGCCGCCGGTTCGTACTCGTCACGGGGCTCGTCGTGTTCGCGGGAGCGTCGCTGACCGGCGGCCTGTCGCACTCGAGCTCGCTGCTCGTCGGCGCCCGGTTCGCGCAGGGCATCGGCGCCGCGTTGCTCTCTCCCGCCGCGCTGTCTTCGCTGACGACGACGTTCCGGGCAGGACGCGACCGCCACACCGCGCTCGGTGTCTGGGGAGCCGTCTCGGGCCTCGGTGGAGCGGCGGGTGTGTTGTTCGGCGGCCTTCTGACGGAAGGGCCCGGATGGCGCTGGGTGCTGTTCGTCAACGTGCCGCTGAGTGCGGTCGCGTTCATCGGCGCCTTCGCGCTGCTCAGGCGCGAGCCCATCCGCATGCACCTCGCAGGCTTCGACGCGCTGGGCGCGCTGCTCGTGACGGCCGGCATGTTGCTCCTCGTCTACGCGCTCGTGAAGGCGCCTGACGTGGGCTGGGGAACCACCCGGACGATCGCCGAGCTCGCGGGTGCGGTCGTCATCCTCGCGTCCTTCGTGATCAACGAGCTGCGGGCGAAGAACCCGCTCGTCCCGCTGTCGATCCTCCGGGTTCGCGGCGTCGCGATCGCGGACGTCACGCAGCTCGTCGCGGTGGGCGGCTTCGTGCCGATGTTCTTCTTCCTCACCCTCTACATGCAGACCGTGCTGCACTTCTCACCGATCCAGACCGGCCTCGCGTACCTGCCGCTGACGGGTGGCTTCATCATCTCGTCGGGCATCGCGTCGCAGCTGTTCGCGAAAGTCGGCACCAAGCCCGTGATCGTCGCCGGCGCGGTGATCGCGGCCGCCGGCCTGTACTGGACGTCGCGCATCCCGGTCGACGGCTCGTACGTGGCCGACATCCTGCCCGGGATGCTCGTGATCTCGCTGGGCGGCGGCGGCGTGTTCGTCGGCGTCACCACGGCGGCGAACGCGGGCATCGACGAAGCCAAGGCGGGGCTCGCCGCAGGGCTGCTGAACACCGGCCAGCAGGTCGGCACGGCACTGGGCCTCGCGACGCTGTCGGCGCTCGCGACCGCGCACACGAGCTCGCTCCTGCGAAGCGGTCACTCCGTCGCCGACTCGGCGACCCAGGGCTACGCCCGGGCGCTCCTCGGCGGCGCGGCGATCGTGCTCGCAGGCAGTGTCGTCGCGATGCTGGCGCCGAATGCGCGGCAGACGGCGGCGACCGCCGACGAAGAGCCGGCGCTCGACCTCGCGGCGTAGGAGGCACGAACCGGGAGAGCCGCTCACGCGGCTCTCCCGCCTCGCCCTAGTGGTCGGTCCTCCGCTCTTCGCGGACCGCCCGCAACATCGCTTCGACGTCGGCGAGCGGGCCGAGATGCCGCAGCTTGTCCGGGTTGATCAGGGAGCGGATCGTCTGGACCACGCCGTCGACGATGTCGAGGGCGAAGACGCTCACGATGCGGCCCTCGCGATCCACGACGGTGGCGCCGGGCTGGCCGTTCACCTCGTGCCGCTCGATGCTCAACGCGTGGCGGGTGAGCAGTCCGCCCATGCCGCCCATGAGGCGGCTCACGCGATCACGTCCGACGATCGGACGCGGCCACGACGGGCTCATGCCGCCCGCGTCGCCGTAGACGACCACGTCGTCGGCGAGCATGTCGACGAGCTCGTCGATGTTGCCGTCGCCGACTGCGGCGAAGAAACGCTCGGCAAGCCGGTCACGTTCCCGCCGCGACGCTTCGAAGCGGGGTTTCTCGGCTTCGATGTGGCGCCGGGCGCGCGTCGCGAGCTGCCGGCAGTTGTCCTCGGTCTTCCCGACCGTCCGCGCGACCTCGCCGTAGCCGTAGCCGAACACGTCGTGGAGCAGGAAGACGGCACGTTCGACGGGCGTCAGCTGCTCGAGCAGCACGAGAAACGCCATCGAGAGGCTGTCGGCCTTCTCGGCGTGCGCCGCGGGATCGTCGGGTTGGATACCCGCGTCCGTGAGCAGCGGCTCGGGAAGCCATTCGCCGACGTAGACCTCGCGCCGCGCTCGCGCCGACTGCAGCTCGTTGATCGCCAGCCGCGTGACGACCGCCGACAGGAATGCCGGCGTCGAGTCGATCTCGGTTCCCTGCCGGACAGCCCGCTGGAAGCGTAGGAACGCGTCCTGGACGACGTCTTCTGCGTCACTGACCCGGCCGAGCATCCGGTAGGCGATCGCGAACAGCCGCGGCCGAACCGACTCGAATTCCTCGATCCCATCCGGGGTCGTTCGCACCGATTCCTCCTTGCGTCGCTTGTCTCTTACCGAGACAAGGCAGCGGTCACACCTGTGACAACGCCGTCGCTCGTCACAGATTTCCCCGGTGCGCGGTCATGTCTTCAGATGAAGATCCACAACGCACACGAGCGGGTTGTCGACGCGACGCCTGAGCAGGTGGCGGCGCTGATCGCAGACTTCGACGCGATCTGGCCCGACCACATCGCCCCCGCGCCGCGCTACTTCGGCGACGGCGTGTACGCGGCCGACCCGATGGTGTGGGAGGAGATCGCGCGTCCGGGCGCCGCCCGTGCGTTTCGCGTGATCCACCCGCCCGGGATCGACGCCGAGCACTGGTTCGAGGTTCGGC
>Ga0070681_10007529_pt1 | contig 10641 bp, 9 predicted proteins | sample KBSC83BmetaG_FD_65650 | JGI IMG/M metagenome (GOLD analysis project Ga0070681, IMG submission 65650) | Corn rhizosphere microbial communities from Kellogg Biological Station, Michigan, USA - KBS C8-3B metaG | ecosystem: Host-associated > Plants > Roots > Rhizosphere | place: USA: Michigan...
GCGCCAGTACCCTCCCTCATAGCCACGTCCCGAGTAACCGTATCCGTAGTTGACCCCACCGTAGAAGCCGACGTTCGGACCCCAGTACCCTGCGTTCCAGACATACAGGTCGCGAGACCACCCCCAGTATCCTGGCGTCCAAACGAGCCCCGGCTGGGGCGGTTCAACCCAGGTGCCGGGCACCCAGAAATAACCCTCGGGACCGTACATCCAGTAGCCCGGCGTCCAGAGGTAGCCCTCAGTAGGGAGTGGGGGTTGCTCGTAGACGGGCAGTGGAGGCGGCGCAATATTGATGGATAACTCGATATCGGCGAAGGCCGCCAGCGGCCAGACAATGAGTGCAACACGCAGCAGCGCCGCCGCGAGACGCGGGGTCGACATGAAGTTAGACATTTGATTTCCTTCGAGAGCGCCAAGAAATGTGCGCTGCTCGCCGAACGCAAGGGATTGTCCGTAGATTTCGCGGACACTGGTAGAAGAGAACTGCGGGAAGCCGATGGCGGGCTGGCCTCTTCCAAGTGTCATCGACACACAGCGTATTCATAGCCCCCATTTTCCCCGGCGCACATTGGTGGTCTGTGCGCTAACAGACCCAGCCGACTACGCATGTGGAGAAATGCACGCGAAGAGCGAGGACGGCGGATGGTAAAATCACAACTGGGATCGCGCGAATGACCAGCGTAAGCGCGGCTGGCTGCTCACCTCCGTGCAACGACGCCCTAGGTGAATTCGCAGAGATTGCTAGGGGTGCAGTGGAGGAAGATGTGCAGACCCCCTCAACGGCCGGCACGGCAGCGGCTGACGATCTGGGCGGACAGCCTTTGTGAGACTTTCGGTCGCTCACAAAGGACTGTCCTCGAACTCTTCGGCATCAGTTGGCCTATTTGCAGGCCGCGTATTCCTCGGAGCTCAACTTACCGTCATGATTCGTATCGCACCGGGTGAAGTTCGTGCTGAGCCACGTGTTGCCCTTCACATCATCCGCAGTCAGGGCGCCCGTCTTCTTGACATCTAGGGTGTCGAAGTCCGGACGCGCCGCGGAGGCTAGCTTAATGCTGCCGTGAGTTCCGCCATTACTATCCGGGCTCACCAGATCGTTTCCGCTGGACTTATCCTGGCCGGCGCTGGGCGGGGTAGCCGTTTGATCTGCCGGAGTGGTACCGACCAAATTGTTCCCTTTCGTCGTGTCCGCTTGATTTGACACGGGCGCCGTACTCGCCTGATCTGCAGGAGGGTTAGAGGTCTGTGCATTAGCAATGGCGCATCCGATGAGCAACGCGGCATAGGCGACTGGAGTCAGATAGGTAGATTTCATGGTGTGTTTCCTTGGGATTCCGAGGGTACTTCATGCGACGAGCGCGGCACGATGTCGCTGCTTTTCGCCTCGCATCGTTTATGTTCGACACGAGCACCCGATAAAACGGGCCGGACGGACATCTGATGCAACACCGCGACCCTACGCGGCAGGGCGATTTCGGTCCGTGCGGTGGCACACAACGACCCTGGCGTGTGGACCTAGCCCCAGTGCCCGGGAGTACAAACCGCGCTCGCCTCTAATCGGAGCTACAACTTCCCGGCGGGCACAGCAAGCACAGCCATCTGCCAGGTTTGCTTGCAATGGAACTCTAAATCGACGCCTGGGGTATGGTTATTCTTGGGCTAACTAAGCGCGTCAATCGAATTTACGATCTAGGGCCACCAACTCCACAACTGGCTATTTCTCTTCTCGAGCGCCGCAATGCCAGCCGGCGCCATCGTTGGAGAGTGCATCTATGTTTCGAATCCGCAGCGCTACGGGAGTTGAAGGCCTCGCACACCCCTTTCCAACCGGTCTGGACGTACTCAGCAACTGAGGGCCTCTCTCCTGGCGGACGGGTAGCGATCGTCAATATGGCGGCCAGCGCCACATTGACGATACGCAGTTACTGAAGTCAGCAGACACTCGCACCGCTGACTATTGACGGCCCATTCCCGCTTCGACGTCGCGATAGGCGTTCGTCACGCGATCGAAGTCCTGGAGCAGTTGCCGATTCTGCTCTGCATACCCTGCGTCCGCGAGTCGGGTATGCAATTGCTCGTAATTGTCCGAGACGCGTCTATAGTCGGCTTGGACGTTGTCGCGTGGTTCGCGCTGGTCCACCGCCCGATTGAAATCGTGAGCCGCGTGAGCCAAAGCTTCTGCGTCGCGGCTAATCGGTCCCCGACGACTGTCGCCCTGATAACGGCTGTCATTGCTCGGATAGCGACTGTCGTAACGGCTGTCATTGCCCTGATATTGAATTTGGGACGAGAAATAGCTGCTCGCGTCATCGAGACGAGATGCTGATGCGCGCAGTGGGTCGGTACGAGTCGTCGCGCAGGCGGCCAACAAACACGCCACGCCGCAACAGCTCAACGGCACGATATACTTTTGTAGGTACGCATTCATAGTAGTCTCTAAATCCTTGAGTTCGCTGGCGATTAGACCGCCGCTTTCGAAACCAACCGGGTGCATAACTTTTCGTCTACTCAAACGCCAGCGCCTCGGTGTCCGTACAGGGCACGAGCAGTCACGCCCGGCGCAGCAAGAACACGATCAGCGCGACGACGAGGATCGCTCCGAGAAGGCCGCCGCCGATGTACATATTGATCTCCTTAAGAGCACGAGGGGGCATTGGATCATGTCAGGTATCTCCCGTCTGGACGGTACCGCACACTCGCGGGTTAGCAACTCCCGCGCTACCAAATTTCATGAAGCGGTCAGTGACCGGGGGCCCTACCTTCGTCGGTCCAAGGCTTGGGCAACTGCATTTCGCCTCGGCACGGCCAGCGGTAGCCGCTTCGCGTTACCTGCTCGCTGCCTGGGTCCTGTACCGACCGTGCCGACCCACTTGCGACGGGCTCCGTCGCCCGCAAGCGGCCTAGATTGGGGCTTGGCGCCAAGCACGCGTGGTGGATCACAGGTGCAGTTTGAACGCACCGTATTCAGTCTATCTCAGCGATCTCCGCGTCTCGCCAGCAACCCAAGCGAAGCCCACGGTTCGGGTACTGATGACAACATACGAGGTTGGCGATGTGGGACCCCTCGCCTATTCGGAGCGGTCGGAGGCAAAGGGTTTTAGCGGATGCCGCACCGCTCGCAGGGTCTGGCGACAGCCATCACCCAACAGCGGGAGTCTGCCCCTGCACGCGCTTGAACGCCGATTGCACAATCTGGTAGCACGAGCAAGATGCAGCTTTAAGTCCCTTTAAGTTCAAGATCTGGATTTCGCCCCGTTGATACCTGATTAAGTTTCGACGCTTGAGCGCGCTAGCCGCCTCCGTGACGCCCTCGCGGCGCATCCCCAACATATGCGCCAGAAATTCGTGTGTGAGAGGAAATTCATCAGATACGACACGGTCGCGGGTCATCAGCAGCCAACGCGCCAAGCGCGGCTCCGCTTCGTGAAAGCGGTTGCATGCTGCGGTCTGCGAGATCTGTGCCATCAGCGCGTACATGTAGCGATAGAGCGCTTCCTGTAACCCCGGATTGCGGTCGAACTCGACGCGAAACGGTGCGGAAGCCATGCGCAGCGCATCACCGCCGCCCTGCACAAGCGCACGGACACCGGAAACACCCATCCCGAGGATGAACGGCATCCCGGCCATTCCCTCATTGCCCACCATCCCAACCTCCAGCGATCGGCGTTTGTCGACCGCCGTGAGCAAGGAAATAAGGCAATCGATGGGGAAGTAGACATGCCGGATCGCTTTTCCTGGCTCGTACAGCACCTGCCCGAACTTCAGACGCACCGGCACCAACGCCGTCCGGAGGCGCGCGAACTCTTTGCCTGAAAGGCTGACCAAGATCGTATTCTTCACGGCACTCGTATTTGTCATCGCCGCGGCGTTCCTAGTAGCTGCTTGTAATCCTCCGCGTAGCGGCGAAGTTGCCTAAGGACGCAATGTCGGCAGGCGAACCGTAAACTCGCTTCCCTGCCCGTATCCGTCACTGGCGGCAGTCACGCTACCATCGTGCAATTCGACGAGTCTCCGCACCACTGCGAGCCCGACTCCCAAGCCTACTTTCGAGCGCGGGTCGGCCTCGTTCGCCTGTTTGAAAAGATCGAATATGTGAGCCAAGGCGTTCGGCGCGATACCAATCCCGGAGTCCCGGATACGTACCACCGCCTCCCCGTCTCCCGCATGCGCGCAGACTGCGAGTGCGCCACCCGCGTCCGTATATCTCGAGGCATTCGCGAGCAGGTTTACAAACACTTGCTCCAGGCGGCACGGGTCGCCTTGCATCCACATCGGTGCGTCGGGAAGTTCGATAGCGACCTGCTGGTTGCGCTCGTTAAGATCCGACTCAAGCGTTTCGATTGCGTTAATCACAACGACGCGAAGGTCTAGGCGTTCGCGTTGCAGATGCAACCGTCCATTTGTAATTCGCGATGTATCCAGAAGTTCGTCGACGAGTTGTGTCACACGGCCGAGCTGCCGTTCGATCAGGGCTTGCATACGCTGCCGCACGCCGGCCTCGCCCGTCGGCTCTCGCAAAAGGGCCACAGCGTAGCCGATCGAAGCAAGTGGACTACGTAGCTCATGGGAGAGCATTGCGAGAAACTCATCTTTGCTGCGATTGGCAGAGGCCAGTTCGTGAACCTGCAGCAGCGCTTGCCGCAGCGCCCAATTCTGCCGCCCGACCTCGCGCCCACCGCTGCCGACGACTCTGGAGGCCCTGGCCGGCGCGCCGTTGCGACCCTCCGCTGCCTTGATCGCGGATCTGCCCTTAGGGTTAGCGCAGGGATAGGTCGTGATGGACATGCGCGTCTCGAGAGCGACCGGAAGTGCACGGTCATCGCAAAAGGGCAGATGGAGCGAGCCAAGTTCGCAATCGAGCGACGGCGCGTCATCGCCACTATCGGACCGCGCGGCGCCGCGCGCGCTCTTGAGCGGGTCGCGCTTCGTGCGCCTTGCGACGAAGGCATTTGACATCGTCCCGGACATCTCGTTCGCGCGCGGCTTTCGGCTTCCGCAGCGCCTGTTTCCCACTCTGACATGTATCCGCTCTGATGGATCCCGCATAAATCCCCCGAGGAGCGTGGTGGTGATCAGGAAGGCGAGGCAGTCAGTAATTAGTACTCGCCACATTGAGCACTGACGTTGTCGAACCGCAAGCTGCGCTTTAGCTGTAAATCGTTCTGTACGCTGCCGCACATAATCGCCGGCGATCTGAGGGAAAAGAGATTTGTCGAGTCGAGAAAGTGATCTCTGGAATCACTTGGGTTTAAGCGCTGATGTCAGCGAGGGCTCCCAACGCACTGCAGCGGTGTTTACGGCCGCTCTCGAACGAAGCAACCCTTCAGAACGACAATCGCAACGAATGCGAGCCAGTTGACGACCTGCCGGAGCAGCCGTCTAAGTCATTGAGATTCATCCTGTTCGCTATGGGCGGCCTCCCGGCGCTCGTCAGACGAATGGATGAGCGCCGCCAACTTTGACTGTTCCCGGAAGGTAGACGAGCAAGGCGTGCCTTGAATTGCCCCGATAGGGTCGTGGTCAAACCACCGACCGCTCTCGAGAACCATCCGGATGATTATGTTCAAAAAAGTGCCTTACTGCCGGCTCCCCCATAGTCGCGGCATGGAGCGGCGGTCTTGCGTCAGCGCAAGGGACTGCTCATGCGAACGTGCTGACCATGCACGGAAAAAAGGCGGTATCTGCGCCCCCATCCAATTAGGAGCCTCTCAGCGCGTGCGGGCCTCTTCAGGCGCGCTCGCGAGGCGCCTACGGCTGAGCGGCTCCGTGCGCTACCGCACAACGAGGTGACGATTGGCCTATACTTGCCTGGTCACCTACTGTGGCGGTAGCGGTGACGCTCTGCATGTTAGATCCTGTCCACGATCCGCAACAAAACCATCTGCTGGCTGCGCTGACACCCACGGAGCGGGAGCGACTTTTCCCGCACTTGCAGCTTGTCGAGATGCCGCTCGGCAAGGTCTTGTACGAGTCCGGCGATCGCCTGCGCCACGTTTATTTTCCGACCGACTCCATCGTATCTCTACTGTATGTCCTGGCCGACGGCGCGTCGGCAGAGATTTCGGTGGTCGGTAACGAAGGCCTCATCGGCATCGCGCTGTTCATGGGGGGTGAAACCACGCCCAGTCGGGCGATCGTGCAGAGTGGTGGACACGCTTACCGGCTAGTAGGGCAGCGGCTCAAGAACGAATTCCACCGAAATGGGCCTATGCAGCTTCTGCTGCTGCGATACACGCAGGCGTTGCTCACGCAGATGGCTCAAACGGCGGTGTGCAATCGCCATCACACGGTAGATCAGCAACTGTGCCGCTGGCTACTGCTGTCTCTCGATCGCCTCTCAGGTAGCCACTTGGTCATGACGCAAGAACTGATTGCCGACATGCTCGGCGTCCGCCGTGAAGGCGTCACCGAAGCCGCTGGGAAGTTGCAGAAGCTCGGCGTGATCGAATACTCCCGCGGGCAAATCACCGTGCTGGATCGGCCAAAGCTGGAAAAGCTATGTTGCGAGTGTTACGCCGTGGTTAAGAAAGAAAGCGATCGCCTACTGCCTCCTCCTCACCCGAACCCGTCTGCCGAGCACCCAAGTTAATCCCCTCTGCCGGTGCGTGCGTACAGAGCGGCAGCGCAAGACTCCTGGGCGGCAGGGATCCTGCTACGCTCAGCCCGCATGCCCAGCGCGCAACTGGTTGAAGCGCGCACCCCCATGGCTAGGGGATGCTTCGCCCCAACGCCGCCGGCGGCCGCGGAAGTTGATCGGATGAGGATTCCCTAAACTGCCTATGCGATCGCGAACGATAGCCGACGCCTCCGTCGTTGGTGCGGTAGCGCCCAGACGGCACCGCTCCATGAGCGTTTAATGCGACGTGTGCAAATTCCACGGAGAATCACATGTATATCGGCGGCGGCATTCTCGGAACCATCCTGCTCGTTGTTCTCGTTCTTTGGCTGCTGGGCATGGTGTGATTGGCGTCTGATCTCGCGACGAACACCCGCACGACGCTACGTTGTTAGGCGCGCGGACGATACCACGCGTTTTCCAGCCTCGAGGTGTGATGGATTCAGATTTCGGGGCGATGTACCCGCTGTAGGTCGCGCGCCGTTATTCCAAGTTGCACGCTAGTCGTCCTTCATGATGACTGCATGAATGCAAAGATCGACACGGATTTCGCTCGGCGTTCCGAAGGAGGGATACGGACGCTCGACCTGACGATCGCTTTGCGGCACTAGACTCGCTCATCTAGGATCCAGATTCTCGAGTCGTGAGATGCTGAGACACTTCTGGATCACATTGAAGCGAACCCTCTGGGCGTGGAACGACCACGAAGCTCCTAGACTCGGTGCCGCCTTATCCTTTTACACGATGTTGTCACTCGCGCCTTTAGTTATTTTGGTCATTGCAATCGCGTCGCTGGTATTCGGACACTCTGCAGCGCAGAACGAAATCATCCGGCAAGTACAGGGCATCATGGGCGCAGAGGGGGCGAAGGCCGTTGAGACCGTCATCGCACACGGCCAAAAGCCTACCGGCGTATTCGCATCGGTGATCGGTGTGATTACCTTGTTAGTCGGTGCCTCAGGGGCTTTCAGCGAGCTGCAGTCCGCGCTGAATAAGATTTGGGGCGTTCAACCAAATAACGGTGGCTTTGTCGCAAGTCTGGTCAAGGCACGCCTTTTTTCATTTGGTATGGTCCTGGCCGTCGGCTTCTTGCTGCTTGTCTCTCTCATTATTACCGCCGGATTGGCGGTTCTGGGGAAATTCTTCGGCGAGATCCTACCGATGCCGGAACTGCTCATGCACGTGATCAACTTTCTAGTTTCGTTCGCGGGCATCTCGGCGCTGTTTGCACTGATCTTCAAATACGTGCCGGAAGCAAAGATTGGGTGGAAAGACGTGTGGGAGGGAGCGCTCGTGACCGCTCTGCTCTTTACCATTGGAAAGTCACTGATCGGGCTTTATCTGGGTAAGGCTGCGGTCGGTTCGGCCTACGGTGCTGCAGGCTCACTAATCGTAGTGATCGTCTGGATTTACTATTCCGCGCTGATTTTCTTTTTCGGTGCGGAGTTCGCGCATGTACGCGCTACCGGGCGACAAGTGCAGGAGCGGCGAGCTCCGCGCGCTAATGACGCACTACGCTAGGCAAACGCAGCAGGGACTCTTTCCACTCACCTGTGGAGCGTCGGTGCATCCCAAGCCCATCACGCCGCCTTTTTTCGGCGAACGCGACCTTAGGCCGCTTTCGGCTTGGCCGACTCTCTTTGCTGCTCGCGCCGCGGTTTGAACCGCTTTGCTTTGCCGGGACTGAGAAATTCCACGAGCGGCGCGCCATATTCACTATGTTCTGCTACGACCTTAAGGGCGACCAGGCTCGGTATAGCAAGGATGATGCCCGGGATTGCCCAGAACCAACCCCCAAACCACAAGGCTAAGAACACGATTATGGGGTTTAGTTCGAGGCGCTGCCCGACCAAGACAGGTTGGACGAGCTGACCCTCGATGGTGGCCAGTGCCAAATAGCTTCCGGCAACCGCAAGCACGCGACCTACATCGTCGAAGGACACCAACGCCACAATTGTCAGAATAGAAAACGTCGTCGCAGAACCGGCGTACGGTATGAAATTCAGCACACCTGCAACAGCACCGCACAAGACTGGATTCGGCATTCCCAACGCCCACATTGCCGCGGCAGTTGTCGCGCCGAGTCCGACATTGATGAGTGCGAGCGTGGAGTAGTAGCGACCTAATTCGCCTCGAACCGCCTGAATCGCTCTCAGGATGCGCATCGCGTGCTCGTCGCTTGCGAAGGCGCCCGACATCCGCGCCAAAACGGGTGGCCCGGCAGCGAGCAGGAACAGCGTCAAGATCCCGACAGTGACGAAGCCAAGTAAAAACTCACGAGTTTGGATCACGAGGTTGCCGGAGTCTGGGGCCGCAGACGTTGAAGGCACAGGAGTCGCTACCGCCACGTTTGCGGTGCCATCGGTCAAGTGGCCGGCTCGGTTGGTTACGGCATCAATGCGCCGCATGATTCGCGCGGCGGGACCGAGTTTTCGCTGGATCACTTGCGCGGTGCGCGGAGCCGCTGCGAGCCAGGCCTGCGCGGGCGTCCACAGGAGATCCACCGTTCCGCCAACAATGCTCAGAAAGATCACCACAATGAGCAGCGCACTTAGAGTTCGAGGGATCCGCCTGCGGCGAAGCCCCTCCACCGGCCCGGAGAGCAACAAAGCAAAGAGCACTGCCAGAGCAACAGGAACAAATGCCGCGCGGGCCACGTAGAGAAGTACACCCGCGAGCCCGGCGACAAGCACGACAGCTGCAGTTGAACTGCGCGGGCGCCGCCCGCGCCCCCATTGAGGGATTGAAGTCGATTCTTCGTTCATAAATACCTTAGAAACTCGCGACTCAGCTGCCATAGCAGATACGGAAGATTTGCCTGCCCGTCGATTTTCAGCGCCTCCACTTAGGCCTCGACGCCTTGCCGTCAGACCCCAATACGCTATCTAAGCAGGCCTATCATGCAGGCGACCGTGCGGTACCGGACATTGCACTAACCCGATGGCCCGCAACCAGATACGAGATGCGGCATTCTTCGCTGGATCACTAAGGAGCGCTGCCCATTCTCGAGAGGCCACAACTCCGCTTCGGTTCAGCAGCGGTCAACGTGCGCCTGAGCACTACCGCGAGAAAGCTCCTCGAGAACGTGTCGCAGCTGTCCGTAAGCTTAAGCAGGGAGCTACCGTGAGCGCGTGCGCTTATTTACACCATCCCGGGCGCATACTCGCTTTAAGTGCCAAACTATTGATTGTTGCGTAACTAATGTCCTAAGCTGTAATCCGGAGGTGAAGGCGATGCGACCTTCGGGTACTGCGCAGGAACTTGAGCAACGTCGGGTGCGTGCAGTGCATCTGCTGTCCGAGGGGTTCTCGCCGGTTGAAGTCGCTCGTCAGATCGGTGTCGATCGGCGCAGCGTTCGGCGTTGGAAGGCGGCGGCCCGCAGGGGCGGAGAGTCCGCCGTGGCTGCCAGGCCCGCCCCCGGGCGGCCACGTCGGCTGAGCACACCGGACCTGACACGGCTTCGACGGTTGCTGATGAAGGGCGCGGTGGCGGCGGGTTTGCCGACAGACTTGTGGACCTGCCCGAGGGTATCCTGGGTGATCCAACGGCGCTTTGGTGTGCACTACCACCCCGCGCACGTCAGTCGAGTCCTGCACGGCCTGGGCTTCTCGCCCCAGAAGCCGACTCGGCGTACGCTGGAGCGCGACGAGGAGCGCATCAAGGCCTGGATCGAACAAGACTGGCCGCGGGTAAAAAAAACGCCGCGCGCCTGAGAGCGGCTATCGTTTTCCTCGACGCGGGATGCTCATGGCCCCTCTGGTGCGTCGCTCCTGGAGTCTGCGCGGCCACACGCCCGTCATGCACCAGCGCGGGCGCTGCCTGCAGAAGGTCTCCGCCATCGCCGCACTGTGCATCCCGCCCACCCGCGACCGGATCAGCCTGTACTTTCGTTTGCATGCGGATGCCAACGTCAATGCCGAGCGCGCGATGAGCTTCCTCGAGCACCTGCAGCGCCAGCTCCGCACGCCCATCGTGCTCATCTGGGACCGCTTCCAGGCTCATCGGGGCGAACTCATCCACGAGTG
>Ga0070681_10007530_pt1 | contig 10640 bp, 6 predicted proteins | sample KBSC83BmetaG_FD_65650 | JGI IMG/M metagenome (GOLD analysis project Ga0070681, IMG submission 65650) | Corn rhizosphere microbial communities from Kellogg Biological Station, Michigan, USA - KBS C8-3B metaG | ecosystem: Host-associated > Plants > Roots > Rhizosphere | place: USA: Michigan...
CGGCGATGATAAGATTGTGCGGCCGTCAGGCACAGCCATGCGACCGACATGGGCTGAACGAAACAATTCTAGCGATCAGGGGGGCTTGCCATGTCAAACACGAGCGCGACGGCATCGAAGCATCCGATCGCCGTGCTAAGCGCGATCGCGGCCAATCTCGTCATTGCCGCCGCCAAGTTTACGGGCGCGGCGGTGACCGGCAGCTCGGCCATGATTTCCGAAGGCATACACTCCGTTGTGGACACGGGCAACGGACTTCTGATCCTGCTCGGCAGAAAGATGGCGGCCAAAGCACCGGATCGCGAACATCCGTTCGGCTATGGCAAGGAGCTCTATTTCTGGACCCTGATTGTGGCGATCCTTATTTTCGCGGTCGGGGGCGCGATGTCCTTATATGAAGGTATTGCCCACATCCGCGATCCGCGCCTGTTGCGCGATCCCGGATGGAATTACCTCATCCTGGCAGTAGCATTCGTGGCTGAGTCGGGTTCGCTGGCAGTCGCTTTCGTCAAGTTCAGACGTGAGCATCCAGACGGCGCGATCTGGAAATCAGTGCGCGCGAGCAAGGATCCCACTACGTTTACCATCCTATTCGAAGATACCGCCGCCTTGGGCGGCGTGGTCATCGCAGCGCTCGGCATTTATTTGGGGGACGTTTTTCAAAACGAATACTTGGACGGCGTCGCATCGGTTCTCATCGGCATTCTGCTGGGAGTCGTGGCAGTGCTGCTCGCGCGCGAAAGCAAAGGCCTGCTGCTCGGCGAAGGGGTGCGTCCCGAGATGCTGCAAAAAATTCGCGAAATCACCGAATCGCACTCTGGCGTCGAAAAAGTGATTGAGCTCTTGACGATGTATTTCGGCCCCAATGAGGTGCTGCTCAACATGGACCTGAAATTCAAGACCGCTCTGACTGCTCAAGACATCGTGTCTGCCGTGGACCAGCTCGAGGCGGAGCTCCGCCGCGAGTTCCCGGAGATCCACCGCATCTCGATCGAAGCGCGCTCGTTCCGTTCTGCTCCTCCTGCAGTGCCGAGCGGCGTCTAGCCTGCTCGCGCTAGCGCTAGCGCGAGCGCTGACGCTCACGCTCACGCATGAGCGAATGTGTCGGCAGCCAGTTTTGCCGCGCCCGCAGTCACTGCATGATCTTTCAGACTTGCGACGACGATCTTTAGCCCCGCGATTGCAGTGGCCGCGCTATGATCGCCAATACCGGTGCGGATTTCCTCGCGCATCAGAGCCGGCATCGCTTCGACCATGCCGCCGCCGAGTACGATGACGTCGGGATTGATAAAGTCGACCAGATTTGAAAGCGCAATCCCTACGATGCGCGCCCTGCTGCGCACAAGCTCTTCGATCGCCTTGTCGCCATTCCTGATCGCTTTGGCGAGATCGCCGCTTTTGATCCTCGTTACATCGGTGCCGACGTTTTTCAGGAGGCTCGGCGCAGCCTGCTTGGCGGCCAGGATTGCCGCATCTCCCGCGATAGCGGTACGGCTTGCCACATCGTCGAGCAATCCCTCGCGCTGCGATCCGGCCAGCGGACCGATTGCATGCAAAAGGTAATTTCCAATGTCCCCGGCGTGTCCCGTGGCGCCGACGTGAAGCTTGCCGTCGATGATCAGAGCGCCGCCGATTCCAGTGCCGATGAAAACGCCAATGACATGCCTGGCGCCGGCGGCGGCGCCGAGCTGATGTTCTCCATACAAGCCCGCCTGAACGTCATTGGCCACACAGACATTTGTTCCAGTCAGCTTCGCAATTCGATGTTGGAAAGGATAACCTGCGAGAAAAGGAACATTCGGACAGGTGCGCAAGGTGCCTTTTTCGTAGTCGATTTCGCCAGCGCAACCCGTTCCGACGCCGGCCAAAGTCATTCCCTCCTTGCGGGCCTTCTTGACAAGGTCACTGACTGCTTCGTTCAGGTTTGCGGTAAAAGCCTTCTTTCCCTTGTGCGCATTGGTTTTGATCTTGATGTCGCGTATCACTCTGAACTTCTCATCGAACAAGGAGAACAAACACTTGGTCCCGCCGATATCGATGCCAATCGCGCAACGCCGTGCCATATTTTCCTCCGTGAGTAACTGTGCCGGAATGAAGGTTTAAACGCAATTAAAACCGCCTGCCAGATCGCTGCCGGCTTTGTTTGTCTGCGCTACGCAACGTCGGAAGATTCTTACGCCGATAACCACGCGCGGCGGACAGAGTCGCGGGCGATTCTGCGATTTCATTGTTGGTAAAGGAGACGTCATTGCGCTACCTCGCACTCGCTGTGGACTTCGACGGGACGCTCGCGCACGACGGAATCGTCGGCGCGGAGGTTATCGCCGCACTCGAACGCCTTGCAGCGACGGGACGCAAGCTGATACTGGTGACCGGACGGGAACTCGACCAGCTGCTCGGCATTTTTCCGCAGATTGCGCTCTTCGATCGCGTCGTCGCCGAAAACGGCGCGCTTCTCTATCGGCCCGGCTCGCGCGAGCGTCAGCTGCTGACGACCGGACCGACCGAATTATTCGTCGCGGAATTGCGGCGGCGCGGCGTCAGCCCGCTTTCGGTCGGCAACTCGATCGTAGCGACCGTCGAGCCAAACGAAATCATCGTGCTTGAAACCATACGTGATCTTGGGCTCGAACTGCAGGTCACATTCAACAAGGGCGCCGTGATGATACTGCCTGCGGGCGTCACCAAGGCGTCCGGGCTTCTCACTGCGCTCGTGGAACTGAACCTCTCTCGTCACAATGTCGTCGCCATCGGCGACGGCGAAAATGACCACGCGCTGCTCGAAACCGCAGAGTATTCGGCGGCAGTCGCCAATGCGCTGCCGTTGCTGCGCGAGAAAGCCGACCGCGTGACCTCGCGCACACATGGCGAGGGCGTGATCGAGCTGATCGATGATCTGATCAGCACCGATCTTGCCGCGGCGCCGACGCGACGGCCGCGTACGATCGTGCTCGGTAGCGATGAAAGAGGCGCCGAAATCAGCGTGCCAGCCGCAGGCGCGCTGTTGCTGATCGCAGGAGATAATGTCGTGGAGAAATGGGCTCTCGCCGCAGGAATACTGGAGCGTCTGTGTGTGCAAGGCTACCAATTTTGCGTGATCGATTCCGGCGGCGTTTATAAGGAGCTGAGAGGCGCCGTGAAATTCGGAGACGCGCGCCGCAGCCCGGGCGCAAGCGAAGTTCTGACCGCGCTCGAAAAACCCGACGTCAGCACCGTCGTCGATCTGAGCGCGTTGTCAGCCGATGAGCGGCCGGCGTTTTGCACAAACTTACTCGGGCGCTTACGCGAGTTGCGTGCGCGCAGCGGACGTCCGCATTGGATACTGGTCGATGAAATCCGCCATCTCGTGCCGGCAAACTCGCCGGGCGCGGCGCAGGATCTTGACGCCATGATATACGTCACCGCGAAACCCGACAGCGTCGCTCCTTCCACGCTGCGGGACATTACAATGGCGGCTATGTTCGGTGCGGCGCCGGCAAATGCAATACAAGCGCTGTGCCAGGCGTGTGAGGTCCCTGTGCCGCTGAGTACGCGCGGCGGACTTGCGCGGGGACAGGCGCTGTGGTGGACGCGTGACGGCCACTCGCTTCGAGTGCTTAACGTCGCATCGAGTCAAACTGCCAAAGTGAGCGCGGAGCGTGCGGCGCATGCGTGATCGAGTGCATCACGCGTGGCCAGTGGCACGAGTAGTGGCTGAATACCAGGTAGTCTGACGCAGAAGCCGCGGCGCGCTCTCGTGCGCGGCCGATTCCCGCGGGACGTCGTGAACGAAAAGACGCGCGGTACACCGCCGCGCGCGCTCTGTTAATATTCAAACTTCGCCCGTAACTCAAGTCAACGCGAACGATGATGCGACGCGGCACCGGCTTTGTACTCGAAGTCAATCCAAAAATTCCACGCGAGCTGTCGCGACTGAAAGAATTGGCGTTTAACCTCTGGTATAGCTGGCACCGGCCTGCGCGTGAGCTGTTCGCGCGTCTTCATCCTCACCTATGGGACGCGGTCGGCCACACGCCGGTGGCGTTTCTGCAACAGGTTGACCAGCAGCGCCTGAACCTGGCCGCGCACGACCCGGAATTTATCGCGAGCTACGATCGGGTGCTCTCCGATTACGATCGCTACCATGCCGATACGCAGTTGCGCTCTGCGCACGGCTGGGACGCTTCGGATCAGGTGGCGTATTTTTGCGCCGAATTCGGCTTGCACGAGAGCCTGCCGATATACTCCGGCGGCCTGGGAATTCTGGCGGGTGACCATTGCAAAGCCGCGAGCGATATGCGGCTGCCGTTCGTCGGCGTGGGACTCTTGTACCGCCAAGGTTATTTTGCGCAGACCATAGGTCCCGACGGCTCGCAGATTGCGACCTATACCGACGCGGACTTTGCGAGTTTGCCGGCGAACCCGGTCATGCACGACGGCAGCGAACTGCGTGTCAGCGTGTCTCTGCCCGGACGCACCGTAACGCTGCGCGTTTGGCACGTTCGGGCAGGGCACGTCAACCTGTATTTCCTCGATTCCGATATTCCCGAGAACAACAGCGTCGACCGCCGCATCACGTTCCGCCTGTACGGCGGCGACCGCACGGTGCGCCTCGAACAGGAGATCGTATTGGGCATTGGCGGCGTGCGTGCGTTGCGCGCGCTCAGCATCCGGCCGACGGTATGGCATATCAACGAAGGCCACGCTGCATTTCTGATTCTCGAACGCGCGCGCGAACTCGTTGCCGGCGGAACGGCATTCGCGGCCGCGCTCGAAGCGGTCGCCGCGAATGTCGTATTCACCACGCACACCGCGGTGCCGGCCGGCCACGACTATTTCGATAACGCGGTCATCGAGCGCTATTTCAGCGAGTATTGCCGCGACACCGGAATCGCGCCGGCTCAACTCTTCGAGCTGGGGTCGATGCCCGGCGGCCCCGATTTCAACATGACCGCGCTCGCCGTGCGGGGATCGCGTTCGTGCAACGCCGTATCGCGCATTCATGCGGAGGTGACATCGCGCATACTGCAGGAACTGTGGCCGCAAATACCGCCCGACGAAAACCCGATCGGTCACGTCACCAACGCAGTTCATGTGCCGACCTTCCTCGCACCCGAGTGGGCTGACGCGTTTGGGCGCTGTGTGGGCGCGGACTGGTATGAGCGCGTGAAACGCGGCGGCGGCGCTGCGTGCCTGGATGATTTGCCCGATGAAGTCTTCTGGTCCGTGCACCAGCGGTTGAAGAGGCAACTACTGCATCTCGTGCGGCACCGCGTCAGCGTACGCCATTTCCGCAGCCAAGGCAGTGCCGCGCAACTCGAACGTATCCTGCGCCTTGTGAATCCTGAGGAACCCGGAGTTCTAACCATTGGGTTCGCGCGGCGCTTCGCAACCTACAAGCGCGCGGCGCTGCTGTTCGACAGCCTGGAACGGCTGCGCAGCATCGCATGCGACGCAAAGCAGCCGGTAATTTTCATATTCGCAGGCAAAGCGCATCCGGCCGATGCGCCGGGCCAGGACGTGATACGTGAGATTGCGCGGATTGCGCGCCTTCCCGAATTCGAAGACAAGATCCTGCTGCTCGAAGGCTATGACCTGCATCTGGCACGCAGACTCGTCAAGGGCGTCGACGTGTGGCTTAACAATCCGATTTATCCGCTCGAGGCCTCGGGCACCTCCGGCATGAAAGCGGGAATGAACGGCGTGCTCAACCTGTCGCTGCTCGATGGATGGTGGAACGAAGGCTATCAGCGCGGCAGCGGCTGGGCGATTCCAGCCGCTGGCAGCGCGCTCGACCAGGACACGCGCAACCACGAGGAAGCGCGCGCGCTGTATGAACTTCTGCAGAACGAAGTCGTTCCGCTTTACTACGCGCGCGGCAATACCGGTTATTCGAGCGCATGGGTGGCGATGGCCAAACAGTCGATCGCCACACTGCTGCCGCGCTTCGACGCGAGCCGGATGGTAGGCGAGTACGTCGACCGCATTTATGTCCCGGCGGCGACGCGCTCCAAGCGCCTCGATGCATCGGGTCCGGAAGCTGCCGCGCAACTCAGCGCCTGGAAGACGCGCGTGCGCGCCGCGTGGCCCGCGGTCGCGATCCGCAGGATAGAGGACGGCCGGTCGCGCATCGCGTTCGGCGATAACGAGCGCATCGCAATCGCCGTCCAGCTCGCAGGTCTCGAGCCTGCGGACGTCCGGGTCGAATTACTGCTCGAGCGGCCGTCGCTCAGCAATGATCCGCCCAGCGTCGAGACCGCAGTGTTCAAAGCCGAAGGCGCGGTCGGGCCCGACGGCTGGCATCGTTACACGCTCGATCTTGCGCCGGCTTATTGCGGACGTCTCCAATACTTCATGCGCGCTTATCCGTCGCACGAGCTGCTCGCGCACCGCTTCGAGCTCGGCCTGATGGTGTGGAATTAGAAATCGTCTAGCAGACTAGCGTTGCGCAACCGCCGTGTAGATTTCGAGGTAACGCGCGGCGCTCGCATTCCAGCCGAAGTCGCGCGCCATGCCGTTACGCTGAATGCGCAGCCACTGCGCGGCATTGCCACGGACTTCGAGTGCGCTGCGCACCGCTTGCAACAGCGCCGCGGCCGTCGCGTCATTGAACACGAAGCCCGTTCCGGTGCCGGCGGCGGGCGCAAAATCTTCGACCGAGTCGACGAGGCCGCCGGTCGCGCGCACCACCGGCAGCGTGCCGTAGCGCTGGCTGTACATCTGATTCATACCGCAGGGTTCGAAACGCGAGGGCATCAGAAACATGTCCGCGCCCGCCTCTATCAGGTGGGCAAGTGGCTCGTCGAAGCTTAGCGTGACGCTGATATGCCCGGGATCGGAGCGCGCAAGCGCCGAAAAACTCTGTTCGTAGCGCGCTTCTCCGCGGCCGAGTACCACGAGCTGCGCGGGTAAACGCGTCACCTGAGCACCGATTTCGAGCACGAGATCGACGCCTTTCTGATCGGTCAGGCGGCTCACCATCGCGAGCAGCGGCACATCCGATCGCGGCAGCCCCACGCGCGCCTGCAATGCGTACTTGTTCTCGACCTTGGCTGGCAGCCGGTTAGAGTCGTAATGGCGCGTGATATGCGGATCGCAGGCGGGATCCCAGGCAGCGGTGTCGATGCCATTCAGGATTCCCGTCAGTACATCACGGCGCTGCGACAGCAAGCCGTGCAGTCCCATTCCGAATTCCGCGCGCTGAATTTCGCTCGCGTAGGTGGGGCTCACCGTCGTCAATGCATCGGCATAGGCCAGTGCGGCCTTGAGAAAAGAGTATTGTCCGTAAAACTCCGCACCATCGACGCTGAACGTTGCCGCAGGGAGCTCGATTCCCTCGATCACGCTGGCGGGGAACAGGCCTTGAAATGCAAGGTTGTGGATGGTCAGCACGGTTGCGGCGCGGGGCGTGGGTCCGAATCGAAGGTACGCGGGAACCAGACCCGCCTGCCAGTCGTTGCAATGCACGACGTCAGGATGCCACATCGATGCAGTCGATGCGCGCCCCAATTCGGCGGCGACGCGGCAGAGCTGGGCAAATCGTTGCGCGTTGTCGGGCCAGGGCGCGCCATCGTCGCTCTGGTACGGCCCGCCGCTGCGAGCGTATAGCGGCGGGCAGTCGAGCACCAGCGCGGGCACCCCATTGGGCAATGTCGAGGCGAGCAAACGGGCCGGCGGAAAGCGCGCCGTTGCCGGTATTTGAGCGAATTCGCGCGCATTGTGCACGGGAACGGACGGATACGCGGGCGTCATAATACGCACGTCTGCGCCGAGCGCGCGCAGGGCCGCCGGCAGCGCGGCGGAGACATCGGCGAGTCCCCCGGTCTTGCTCCACGGAGTGCATTCCGAAGTGACGAACAGTACGCGCAGCGGGCCAGTCATTCGAAATGCGGGGCGGCAGCGGAATGCGAAATGCGGAAGCAGTCAGAATAACAGCATTGCGCGGGCCTCCGCAATGCGTTCATCATAATTCGGCAGCAGTGAACCCAACTCGCGCAAAGCAGTCATACTGATGGGAACGATGCGCGCGAATTCGGTAATATCTATGCTCGTGTACGTTCCTACCAAGCTCTGAATCGAGGTGCGCCGTGTTCGATGATCTTCAGCCGGGCTATGGCCCGTACAAGCAGTACCAGGCGGACGCGCCGACGATGGCGCATCTCGCGAAGCAGACGCTGGCAATAGTGCTCGCGGGCGGACGCGGCACGCGGCTTGGAAAACTGACCGACTGGCGTGCCAAACCTGCGGTGCCTTTCGGAGGAAAATTCAGAATCATCGATTTTACGCTCTCAAACTGCCTGAACTCCGGCATCCGCCGCATCGGCGTTGCAACGCAGTACAAAGCACAGAGCCTGATCCACCATCTGCAGCGCGGCTGGTCTTTCCTCGAAGGCCGGTTCAATGAATTCATCGAGCTGCTTCCCGCTCAGCAGCGTGTGACGTCGGACTGGTACAAAGGCACCGCTGATGCCGTGTTCCAGAATCTGGACATTCTGCGCGACCACGATCCGCGCATCGTGCTGATTCTTGCCGGAGACCATATCTACAAAATGGATTATGCGAAGATGTTGGATGAGCACGTGGCGAGGCGCGCCGACCTCACCATCGGCTGTGTCGAAGTACCGCTGGCGGAGGCGACGCAGTTGGGTGTCATGGAAGTAGACGACAAGTTTCAGGTCATCGGATTTCAGGAAAAGCCCGCGCAGCCGCGCTCGATGCCCGGCCGCCCCGATTGCGCGCTGGGCAGCATGGGAATTTACGCATTCAACTCGCCGTTTCTCTACGAGCAGCTGATACGCGATGCGGACGATAGCGATTCGGCGCACGATTTTGGCCGGGACATTGTTCCGCACCTGGTTGAGCGCGGTTACCGCGTGTCAGCACACCGTCTTGCGGACAGCTGCACACAACTCGAAGACGGCAAGCCGTACTGGCGCGATGTCGGAACCATAGACGCGTACTGGGAAGCCAACATGGAGTTAACGCGCGTGACCCCCTCGCTCGATCTGTACGATCAATCATGGCCGATCTGGACGTATCAGGAGCAGCTGCCGCCAGCAAAATTCATTTTCAACAGCGACGAGCGTCGCGGCGCCGCGCTCGATTCGATGGTCTCAGGCGGGTGCATCGTCAGCGGATCGACCGTCAGATCTTCACTGTTGTTTTCGAGTGTACGGGTGCACAGCTACTGCACGATCGAGGGAGCGGTCGTTCTGCCGAACGTCGAAATCGGGCGCGGTGCGGTACTGCGCCGTGTAGTCATCGACAAAGGCACGTATATACCGCCGGGCCTGCAAGCCGGCGTCGATCCGGAGCACGACCGCAAACGCTTTCATGTGACCGATAATGGCATTACCCTGATCACGGCTGAAATGCTCGGACAGCAGTTGCATCATCAGCGCTGAAAACACGCGTGCCGGTCGCGCTGGCGCTCTCTTGAACGACTGCGCTGACTCGCGGGCCTGACGCCTTCACGACGAACTCGCAAGACGAATCTTCATGCTTACGGAACACGACATCTATTTGTTCAAAGAAGGCACTCATGCTGCGCTCTACCGCAAGCTTGGCTGTCATATTGACGCGGTCTCCGGCGGCGCCGATTTTGCGGTATGGGCGCCGAATGCGAGAGCGGTCTGCGTCATCGGCGAATGGAACGACTGGCGGCCGCACGCGGATCCGCTTGCATCGCGCGCCGATGCATCGGGTATCTGGGAGGGACATGCGCCGGCTGCATGCCATGGGCAGTCTTACAAATATCGCATCACTTCGGCACACGGCACGGCATACGACAAGGCCGACCCGTTCGCGTTTTTTTCTGAGACGCCTCCGATGCAGGCGTCGCGCGCCTGGTCGCTCAAGCACGCGTGGAAGGACGAAGCGTGGATGCGCTCGCGGCACGCGCGCAACGCGTTAAACGCGCCGATCTCGGCCTATGAAGTTCATCTCGGCTCGTGGCGGCGCGGCGACGGCAACAGCCTGATGTCATATCGCGAGCTCGCGCTGCCGCTCGCGCAGTATGCTTCCGGCCTTGGCTTCACGCATGTTGAGCTGATGCCGATAACCGAGCATCCGTTTTACGGCTCCTGGGGCTACCAGACGACGGGTTATTTTGCGCCGACCGCGCGCTACGGCACGCCGCAGGACTTCATGCACTTTGTCGAAGTCATGCATGAGCATGGTCTCGGTGTCATCCTGGACTGGGTGCCGGCGCACTTTCCGGGTGACGCGCACGGCCTCGTCAACTTCGACGGCACGCGTCTGTACGAGCACGCCGATGCGCGCCAAGGCTTTCATCCCGAGTGGAACAGCTATATTTTCAATTATGGACGGCATGAGGTGCGCGCGTTCCTGCTGTCGAGCGCGTTGTTCTGGCTCGACCGCTATCATGTGGACGGCCTGCGCGTCGATGGCGTCGCATCGATGCTGTATCTTGATTACGCGCGCAAGTCCGGCGAGTGGATACCGAACATCTATGGCGGCAACGAAAATCTCGACGCAACCCGCTTTCTGCGCGACCTCAACGTGGCCGTCTATCGCGATCATCCCGACGTTCAGGTGATAGCCGAGGAATCGACCGCGTGGCCGCAGGTCACGCGGCCGGTGTACACGGGCGGGCTCGGCTTCGGCATGAAGTGGAACATGGGTTGGATGCACGATACGCT
>Ga0070681_10007531_pt1 | contig 10640 bp, 7 predicted proteins | sample KBSC83BmetaG_FD_65650 | JGI IMG/M metagenome (GOLD analysis project Ga0070681, IMG submission 65650) | Corn rhizosphere microbial communities from Kellogg Biological Station, Michigan, USA - KBS C8-3B metaG | ecosystem: Host-associated > Plants > Roots > Rhizosphere | place: USA: Michigan...
CCCGCCTGGCGCGCAGAGCCGTGGTGTTCCACACGGACACGTTGCGCCACAGCACCAGCGCGTAGGTCTTCGGCCCGGTCTGGAGCAGAAGCTGCTCGAGGTCATCGGGCGCGCCGGGCGCTATGCCGTAGTCGAGCGGCACGAGCGGGAAGGTGGTCCCGGTGGCCGGGCCGAGCGAGTGGAGCAGCGCCTTGAGCGTGCGGAAGGCCGGCTTCTCGCTGAAGTTGTGTCGCAGCAGGCCGTAGTGCTTCTGGGCGTCCGAGCGTGACGCGTTGGGCCGCTCGTCGAGCAGCTCGTAGAGGTAGGTGCGCCGCACGCCGGACCTGAAGAAGTCGAGGAACAGGCGCGGCACGTATTGGGCTTGCGCGCGCTCGGATACCGGCCGGTTGCCGTCGCCCGACCGAAAGGCGTTGTGGAAGCCGGCCTCCGTGGCCACCACCGGCTTGCGCCCAACCACGAGCCGCTCCTTGCGCCGGTTGTAGGTGAGCGTGGCCGCCGGCACCTGACCGCCCGAGTACGGGTGCATGTTGCCGAGGTCGGTCCAGCGCCCGATCTTGCCGAGCCGGTGGAAGTCGCTCGCGAAGACGATGCTCGGGCCGAGCACGGGCACGCCGTTCAGCGACGGCTGCTTCCTGACCAGGGTGTAGAGGTGGTGCTGGTAGCTGCGCAGCCGCCGCGCCCAGGCGTGCGGGCTGCCGCGGTCGAACTCGTTCGGTCCCTCCACCGAGTCGACGGTCGAGCGCATCGGCCCGGCCACCATCTCCACCATCTTCTTGAGCGACGTGTCGCCGCCCGGCTGGCCCATGATGTAGTCAGTGCGGATGCCCGCGGCGGCCAGCGCGAGCAGCCGGTCGCGCTGCTCCTTGCAGCCCGGGCAGGCGCCGTCGCGCACGTGGTGCACGCCCAGCTCGACCAGCTTCTTGCGCACTCGCTTCCAGTGGCGGTAGCTCGTGTCGAAGTAGCTCATGTGCACGTTCACGCCCACTGAGTTCAGGAAGGTGGACGCACGCTTGGGGGTCACGGGCCTGGCGGAAGCTGAGGCGCAGCCAGCGGCGGCGGCCACCACCACCACCACCACCACCACCACCACCACCACCACCACCACCGCGATCGTGGCGAGCAGCGAACGGCGCATGCTCAGACGCGCTCGTACGCCTCTTCGGTTGCGAGCTCGCGAAGCGGCTGCGCGGGGTTGCCTCCCACGAGCTGCCCGGCGGGCACCGAGCGAGTGACCACCGAGCCGGCCGCCACCACGCTGTCGTCCCCGATGGTCACGCCCGGCAGGACGATCGCCGCACGGCCGATCCATACGTTGCGCCCGATGTGCACGGGCTTGACGGTAACGCCCTGGCCGGGCTCCACCTCGTGGAAGTTCGTGTCGTAGATCGCGGACAGATCGCCGATGAACGCGTTGTCGCCGATCGTCACGCGCTCGGACGCGTGAATCGCCACGCCGCGGTTCACGAACACGCGGTCGCCGATCTCGAGCACGCCTTGTGGGCCGGTGCTCAGGTGGCTGCGGAACTGCAGGCCGTCCGAGTGGAAGTCGTCGCCCACCCTCATGCGCCCCCCGTTGGTCACGAGCGGCAGCATCCCGCGCAGGTACGGGAGCGAGCCGGCCTCGACGCCCTTCGAGCGCAGGAACGCGGAGGCGCGCGCCACGCGGAGTCCCTTCGTCACGATCTCCCGGGCCGAGCGCCCCGCCAGCTTGTCGCGGAGAGCGCTCACGCGCCCGGCGGGATCACCACCAGCACCGGCTCGCGGCCGAGCTTGATCCTGTCGTCGGTGCTCGTGGGAAGGTTTGCCTGCGGACGGCGAGCGAGCGTGGGCCGGTAGATCTGCACCGGCTGGCTCTGGTCGAGCGTGAGCTCCACGGTGTGGACCTTGCGGTCCGGCGAGGTCAGCCAGAGGGCCATCACCTGCGAACCGTCGCCGCGCTGCATCGTGAGCGTGTGGATCGGCGCGCCGTCGAGCGCGGTCAGCGTGCCGGCCGGATCCTGCATCTGCCCGGTGGCGGGGCCGCCGGTCGACAGGATCGAGACGAGGTTGCGGAGCGCTGTGTACGCCGGCTTGGGCTTGAGGTCCGCATTGAGCAGGCCGAAGTGCTGCTGCGGATTCTTGTTCTTCGGATCGTGGCGCTCGTCCGCCAGCTCGTAGAGGTAGGTGCGCGGCACGCCTGCCCGGTAGTACTCGAGCACGAGGGTGGTCAGGTAGGTGGCCGCGAGATGCGGGCTCACGGGCTTGTTGCCCGGCTGCGGCCGGCCGCCGGTGCGGTAGCCGGTCTCGGTGGCGTACGCGGGCTTGCGCGGTGCCGCCGCCGCGGCGCGCGCCAGCTCGCCTTCGATGTTGCTGGCGGGAGCCGAGCCGTTCGGCGGGTACGAGTGCATGTTGGCGACGTCGAAGCTCTTCTCGATCTGCGGCGCCACCTTCTGGAAGCTCGTGGGGTTGACGAACGAGGGGCCGACGACCGGCTTGGCCCTCAGCTTGTCGCTGTCCTTCACCGCCTTGTAGAGCTGCTGCTGATAGTCGCTGAGGTGCTTCGCCCACTGAGGGTCGCCCTGGTTGTCCCACTCGTTCGGGCCCTCGAGGCTCGTGATGAACGGGGCGAGCTGGTTCGCCTGGCCGATGATCTGGGGCAGCTTGCCGGTGGTGCCACGCGGGTCGCCCATGATCAGGTCGATGCCGAAGCCCTGCCGGCCCAGCTGGGCGAGACGCTGGTTCTCCTCCACGCAGCCCGGGCAGGCGCCGTCGCGGATGTTGTGGATGCCGAGCGCCTTGAGCCGGGCGGCGATGGCCGGGAAGCGCGCGTAGGTCGTGTTCAGGTACGACAGATGCACGTTCACGCCGATCGAGCCGACCACGTCCTGTGCCGGAATGGAAGCGCCACGCGGCGTCTTGTTGCTGCCGCCGCCGAGCGTGAGGAGCAGCACGATCGCAAGCGCCAGGGCCACGATCGGCACCCCTGCCGCTACTGCGATGACGCGCCCTCGACGCTTGGTAATCGTCGCAAGGCCCACGAACCCTGCGTTACCCATATCCGCTAGGTGCTGAGCGTCAAGACGACAGGCATACCCGTTAGGGCTACCTCTGCGGGGGTACCGCTGAGCGGCTGCGGAGCGTCCGGGCTGTCCAGACGGGTCACCTGAGCGCCCGTCACCTCGGGGCCGAGCTCGACCTGCTGGTCGAGCGGCGCGACGTCGATCGGCTCGCGCGCCGACTGGTCCCACACCTTCACGTCACGCCAGAGCACGAGCGCGTACCTGTCCGGCGCGGTCTGGACGAGCAGCGTGCGCAGGTCGGTCGAGCCGCTCACCTCCACGTGCAGGTCGGTTGGGGTGAAGGTGCCGGCCGGGGCGGTCAGGCGCATGAGCGCCGCCAGGGTCTTGAACGCCGGCTTCTCGCTGAAGTCGTTGCGCAGCAGGCCGAATTCGGCCTCCGGGTTGGTCTTCGCGCTGTCGGGCTTCTCGTCGAGCAGCTCGTAGATGTAGGTGCGCGGCACGCCGGCGCGGAACATGTCGAGCACCAGGCGCGGGATGTAGTCGCCCCCGGCCTCCTCGGACACCGGCGGCTGACCGCTCGTGGCCGCGAGCGCGTTGTGGTAGCCGGCCTCGGTTGCCACGGCGCGCTTGGTGGCGGCAACCGCGCCCTCCGAGCTCGTGTTGAAGGTCAGCGTGCTGGCGGGCAGCTGGCCACCCGCATACGGGTGCATGTTGCCCCAGTCGATCGAGCTCGACAGATCCCCCAGCGCGGCGAACGAGGTCGACTTGACGAGCGACGGCCCGATCACCGGCACGCTCGCCAGATTGGGCGTGGCCTTCATCAGGTCATAGAGCTGCTGCTGGTAGGAGCGCAGGTTCGTGGTCCAGCTCGCGTCACCCGAGATGTCGTACTCATTGGGCCCCTCGACCGCGTCCACGGCGGAGCGCATCGGCCCGGACAGCATGCTCACGAGGTCGGGCAGCGAGCCGGTGGTGCCGCCCGGCGCGCCCATCATGAAGTCCACCCCCACGCCGCTCGCGGCGAGCGAGAGCAGGCGCTGGCGCTGGGCGGTGCAGCCCACGCAGGCGGCGTCGCGCACGTGGTGCACGCCGAGCTCGACCAGCTTGTCGCGCACCTGCTGCCAGTCGTTGTACGGGGTGCTGAAGTAGCTCATGTGCACGTTCACGCCGACCGAGTCGGTGAACGCGCTGGCGCTGGCGGGAGTCATCAGGGGAAGCGGCGTGTCGACCACGGGCGGCGGCGGAAGCGGTTGCTCGGGGTTGGGCGGCGGGGCCGGATGCGTCTCCACCGGCGCGGGCGCCTGGACGGGCGGGGCGGTGACGGGAGCGGGTGGCGCGGGCGCCTGCACCTGCACGGGGGCAGCCGGCGCGGCTGGACCCACGGGGCCGACGGGCGCGCTCACCGCCGGGCGGCGGGTGGCGAGCCGCACCGTCTTCGGCGCGAGCCAGCGGCCGTCCCTGCGCCGCAGCGCATGTCTTCCGAGCCGCACCACAGCCACCGGCGAGCTGACGGTGAAGCGCTGCACGCGCCTGTAGCCGTGGGTCAGCAGCCGCCAGTGAAGCGCCCGCGAGCGGGAGTCGCGAAACGACACCCTGCGGCGGGCGGCGAGCCTGGCGGGCACCTTCGATCGCACGCTCACCACGCGCTCGCTGACCGTGACGGTGGGTGTGCGGCGGCGGTGCCTTGCGGCGGCGTCCGCCGGGATGAAGCTCGCGCCAACCGTCACAAAGGCGCCGATTAGCAGGCAGATCTGTATGGACTTGGAACGCACCCAGTCCGTTTGATCGCCAGTTCCGTAAGCGCCTGAACTCCCCCATCTGTTGGTTTGTGGCGGTTCCGCCCGCGCGGTTTTGGGAATGCCCACGAGGTGGCAGTTGCACAGGGACAGCGGTCCCGCGGCCGCCAGATGTCCACCGCGGGCGCCGTTGTACGGCTCGCGGTGTCGAATCTGGCAATTCCCGCGTCTGCGGTACTCACCGGTCCGATCCTGGCCCGGGCGCTCGGCCCTGCCGGTCGTGGCGCGCTCGCCGCGGTGCTCAATCCGATCGCGCTCTCCACCTACGTCTTCAACCTCGGCGTGCCGCAGGCGCTGACCTACGTGGTGGCCAAAGGACAGTCGAGCACGGCTCGGGCCAACCGCCTGGGCCTGCTGCTGGGCGCGCTGATCGGCCTGGTCTGTGCCGGCCTCCTGATCGCGCTCACACCGGTCTTGCTGCACAAGTACCCGCACCAGCAGACCCTCTTCATCCTGCTTGCCCTGCTCCTGCCGTTCCAGATGGCGGTGGGAATGCTGCGCTACGTGGCGCAGGCGCGCGGCCGCTACGAGCTGATGACGCGCGAGCGCTGGTTCTCCGTGATCTCGCGGCTCGTGCTGATCGCGGCGGCGGCACTGGCGGGCTTCCTCACCGTTGCCACCGCGGCCTGGTTCACGCACGGCACCGCGGTGCTCGCCACCCTGCTGCTCCTTCCGATCCTGTTCGCCGGCGAGAGCCGCAGGCTCCAGGAGCGAGACGAGCCGGAGGAGCCGCCGTCGGTCACCACGCGCTTCGTGATGCGGTACGGGCTCACCACCTGGATGGGCACCGTCGGCGGCGTGCTCGTGATGCGGCTCGACCAGGTGCTGCTCACGCCGCTCGCCGGTCCCAAGGAGCTCGGCTTCTACGCCGTGGCGGTGTCCGTGGCGGAGGTGCCGCTGCTTGGCCTCCTGGCCGTCCGCGACGTGATCTTCTCCGCATCCACTGACCGGGACGACCCGCACCTCGTGGCGCGGGCCACGCGGGCGACGCTGATCGTGGCCGTGCCGCTCTGCGTCATCGGCATCCTGCTCGCGCCGCTCGTGCTGCCGCCGATCTTCGGCGCCGGCTTCGGCCCGTCCGTGCGCATGGCGCAGGTGCTGTTTATCGCCACGATCCCCAACGGCGTGGCCATGGTGATGAGCGCGGGGCTGCTGGCCTCAGGGCGTCCGGGGCTCGATTCGCGCGCCCAGATCGCAGCGGCGGCCGTGACGGTCGCGGCGCTATTCGCCCTCGTACCGGTGCTTGGCGCGATCGGCGCGGCATACGCCAGCCTGCTCGCCTACCTCGTAAGCGCCTTCTTGGTTTCTGTGAGCCTCACTCGGGTATCGGGCTTGAGGGCACGTGAGTTCCTCGTGCCCAACCGGGCCGACCTCGTGGACATCGTCACACGGCTACGAGGCCGGCTTTCCGCGTTCTAGAAAGCCATGTCCACTTACCCCACAACAGGGCGCTCAGCCCAGCGGTGGAATTCGCCGCAGGGGCTCTCTCTGCCTGCCGCGCTCGCGCTCGGAGTCGTCGCCAGCGCCTTGGTGGCGTACCTCACGCTGCTCTCCCTCCAGGCGGCCGCGACCGTCTGCATCTGCCTGCTCATCGTCGGCGTCTACACGCGCTCACGCTCCGCCGGCATCACGCTTCTGTGGGTCTTCTGGCTGGCCGCGCCGCTGATCCGGCGCCTGTTCGGCCTCGAGTCCGGCTACCTCAGTGCCGATCCGCTGGCGCTCGCTCCGTTCGTGGCCACCGCCGGCTGCGTGGCGGTCGAGCTTGCCCAGGGCGGAATCAGCCGGCGAGCGATGACCGTGACGTGCGTGGCGCTGGCCGGCTACGTGCTCGGCATCCCCGCCGGTCTCCACCAGCCCTCTTCGATGGTCTTCAGCCTCTTCGCCTACGGCAGCGCGGTTGGCGCGCTCCTGCTCGGTTACCGGGAGGGCCAGCGCGGCGGCGGCGCGTTCTCGATGCGCACGGTGCTGCTGGCGCTCGGACCGCTGCTCGCGGTCTACGCGATCATCCAATACATCGGGCCGCTCCCGCGCTGGGACGAGGTGTGGCTCCAAAGCGTCAACTTCACCACCACCGGCTCGCCGCTCGTGGGCCACATCAGGGTGTGGAGCTCGCTCAACTCACCGGGCACGTTTGGCGCGATGGCCGGCCTGGCGGTGATCTGTTACCTCGCCTCCAAGCGCTTCTCCGCCTTCACGGCGGTCGGGCTCGGCGTCGTGCTCGTGGCGCTTGCTCTGTCGTTCGTGCGCGCGGCCTGGGTGGCCCTCGTGATCGGGCTCATCGTGCTGGCGATCGGATCCGCGGGCCGCTCGAGCGGCCGCGTGCTGGGAGCCGTTGCCGCGGTCGTCGGCATCACGCTGGCGCTCGCCGCGAGCAATCCCACCGTCAGCGCGGTGGTCACCCGCGCCAACACGCTGGGCGCCACCGGCGGCGACACCTCGGCCAAGGCCCGCATCCAGCGGCCGCAGACCGTCATTCCCATGGCCGCCAAGCGCCCCGGCGGTTTCGGACTTGGCTCGGCTGGAGAGTCCTCAAGACTGAGTCCGTCGTCCAACGACGCGATCCGCGCGTCGGACAACGGCTACCTGGCGTTGATCTACCAGGTGGGGCTGCTCGGCTCGCTGCTTGTGCTGGGCGCGCTCATCTACAGCACGCGATCCGCCGTGCGCGGAGTGCTGCGATGGAGACGCGACCCGGCCAGTGCGCTCCGGCTGGCCTTACTCGCATTTCTCTTCACGATGATGTTTTTCGGAGACATGCTCTACGGGATCACGGGAGTGGTCTTCTGGTACGTCCTCGGCTCCGCGATGGCGAGCGAGGAGATTCGAACCACTAGAAGGTGGGTTGCCGCGTGATCTTGATGCGCAGGTTCCTCATTGTTGTTGTCATCACGCTGATCGCCGCGGGGCTCGCTGCCGCTTTCTCGAGCGCGCAGAAGAGTCACAAGGTGGCGACCGCGTCGCTCGTGTTCGGGCAGCCGCGGCCCGAGATCCAGGTGGTCTCGAGCGGCTTCTCCTCGGGCGATCAGTCCAGCCAGTTCGTGCCCGGCACGAACGCAAGCCTCGTCTCCGCGGACGACATCGCGCGGGCGACGGCCGGCAAGCTCAAGGTGAGCCCGTCGGAGGTGCGTGACAGCGTGAAGGTGAGCGCGCAGCAGAGCTCGGAGATCGTGCAGGTGCAGGCCAGCCGGCCCACCGCCGCCGAGGCCGCGCAGTTCGCCAACACGTACGTGAACGTGTACGTGGACCGCACCCGCGCCGCCGAGCGCGGCCGGGCGCTCACCGTGCTGCGCTCGCTGCACGCGCAGCTCGAGAGCGCGCGCAAGGTCACGACCACGCGCAACTCGTTCGGCTCGAAGTCGGCCGCCGCAGCGGACCAGCTGCGCTCGCAGATCGCCGCCGAGACGGCCCTGGCGCGCGTGGGCAGCGGCTCGCCGAGCGTGGCGCAGACCGCTTCGCCGTCCGACACGTCCACGGCTCCCAAGACCAGCCGCAACGTGCTGTTCGGCGCGCTGTTCGGGCTGGTGCTCGGGATCGGCATCGCCGGTCTCGTGGGCGGCCGCCGCGAGGGTGACGACTACGACGGCGGGATCGGCGCGCGCAACGGCTCGCGCGAGCGGAGCCCGGTGGGGGTCTAGCCCCTCTTACGTTTCCGACTTATGCACCCAATGCGTGCACAACTTCGAAACGTGCGGCCGCTCGCGCGTGCTCGTCCAGCGCGTCCATCACCGCGCGGTCGACCTCAGGATCGAACTTGCGCGCGAACAGCTTGCGCGAGGCGAGCATCGGCTCCAGGTCGTCCATCGTGACGGTGCGCGGGTGGTACACCCGCCAGTTCAGATAGCGCAGGTCCTCGTTCACGAGCTTGGGCGCGAGGTCCGAGGAGAGCAGCACCATCTGGAAGAAGTTCTCGTCGGGAGCGAACGAGCGCTTGAGGTAGGACCCGAGCCCGGGGCGCCTGCGCGCGTAGTCGAGGCAGTAGGCCACCGCCTCGTGCGTGAGGCTCCAGTACGCCAGGCCCTGCACGGCCACGAGGCCCTCGGGCCAGCGACGCTTGGGTATGAACGGCAGCACGCGATTCGGGAAGGACAGCGGGTGCTCGCGGCCGGGCAGCTTGTAGTGCCGGCTGACGATCCGCTCCCTGCCCCCGTTCCAGTACCAGCGCTCGTTGCCGGGGCGCTCCTCGTCGGGCACCTCCCGCTCCTCGCCGAATGACCAGGAGAGGAACGACTTGTCCCGATGCTCGGCGAAGAAGCGACGGATCTCCGCGGTGGACCTGATCGGGTAGTCCTGTCCGGTCAGGAGGACGAGATGGCTGAAGTCGTGCCCGGACGCGAGCGCCTGGGCCGCGGCGCCGAGGGTCGCCATCAGGTGGCCGGGCCCGGCCCAGTGACACTTGATGCGCGGCTCGACCCATTCCACGCGCCCGCTCTCCACCAGCGGGCCGAGCTCGCGCTCGAACGGCCTGATGTCCTGCTTGGCGTCCACGTGCACGAACACCCGGTCCTCCGGATGCTCGAGACGCTCGATTAGGCGTCCTACCTGCTCAGGTGATTTGTGCGCCAGTACGACGTACGCGAGCCCCACGGCTCACACCCCTTCCAGCCACTCGGATGTACGGGATCCCTCCCCTTAAAGGGGTATCGGTGCCAGCGTAGCCCTAAACACCGAAAAAGGAGGAAACTGCCCGACCGGCGGCGTGCCCGTCGTCGAACTCGGTGTGACGCGCCACGAAGCGGTCATAGGCCTCGCGGTGGCGGGCCGGCAGCCCGTTGTCCACGTCGCCCAGCGCCTCCACCAGCTCGGGCACCGTGCGCAGCATCGGCCCGGGCGCCTCGGCCTCGAGGTCGATGTACATGCCACGCAGCTCGTTTCGGTAGTGCTCGATGTCGTGCACGAAGAAGAGGATCGGCCGGCGCGTGAGCGCGAAGTCGAAGATGATCGACGAGTAGTCCGCCACCATCACGTCGGCGGCCAGCAGGAGCTCGCGCGTGTCGGGCACGCTCGACACGTTCAGCACGCGCGGGTGCGGTTGGGCCGCCACCGTGTCCGCCACGTGGTTGTGCGCGCGCAGCAGGAACACGGTGCCGTCGCCTAGCTCATCGGCGATCGCGCCGAGGTTGATGTCCTCCGCGAACACGTAGCTGTCGCGCCAGGTGGGCGCGTACAGCACCACGCGAGCGCCCTCCTCGATGCCGAGCCTGGCCCGCGTCTCGGCGCGAGCCCGCTCGCCCTCGGCCGAGAGCAGGAGGTCGTTGCGCGGATAGCCCGAGTCGAGGATGCGCCCGCTGTAGCGGAAGCAGCTCCGCTGCACCCGGGTGGCGAAGCTCGACTGCGAGAGCAGCATGTCCCAGCTCTTCACGTCGCGCCGGAAGTGCCGCAGGTAGCGCTTCGCGCGCTCCCACTGCGGCCGCTCGATGTCGAACGCAAGCTTCTTCAGCGGCGAGCCGTGCCAGGTCTGGAGATAGAGCTGTCCCGGCTGCTTGCGCCAGTAGATCGGCATCCCACCGTTCGCGACCACGTACTGCGCGCGCCCGAGCCAGGCCAGGTGACTCCACGAGCACGGCACCACCGGCTCCACGTAGTCCGGCACCAGCGGGTCGTGCTCATCGATCACCCAGAGCTGCCGGAACGACGGATCGCGGCGGTGCAGCTCCTCCGATATCGCGCGCGGGTTGTCCGCGTAGCGGCCGCGCCAGGCGTCGAAGAGCACCGTCTTCGGCTGCACGCGACGCACTCGCTGAGGGATCCGCCGGATCCCCGGGAGACGGCCGGGCGGGCGCATCAGCTGCCGCTCATCCTTGCCCGCAGGCCCGCGCGCGCGCCGCCCATCCGGGCCCGCAGCGTG
>Ga0070681_10007536_pt1 | contig 10636 bp, 7 predicted proteins | sample KBSC83BmetaG_FD_65650 | JGI IMG/M metagenome (GOLD analysis project Ga0070681, IMG submission 65650) | Corn rhizosphere microbial communities from Kellogg Biological Station, Michigan, USA - KBS C8-3B metaG | ecosystem: Host-associated > Plants > Roots > Rhizosphere | place: USA: Michigan...
AACGGTCGCGGTGCTGGGGACGCTGCTCGGTGCGCTCGCCGGACTGGTCCCCGCCTACGGGGTCATCCGCGCGCATGGCGGGATGCCCTTCGCCGTGCCGTGGCAGACGATCGGTTTCATCGTCCTCGGCGTGCCTGTGCTCGCCGCACTGGTCACCGGCGGTCTCACCAGGTCACGACTGCCGAGCGAGCGCCGCGCGACATAAAAGGTCGCTCTGCTGGACAGGAATCCTGTGCCGGCAGCGAACCGGGTCGGGCAGGAGGCAGCGGGTGGTCGAAGTCTCGGCGCTGTACCCACCCCAGGTTCTCCGCGAGTACTCCCTCATCGCCGATGGCGAGCGCGGCGCGCTCATCGGCTCGCGCGGCGACATCGCCTGGATGTGCGCCCCCCAGTGGCACTCCGACGCCGTCTTCTCGACTCTCGTCGGCGGCAAGGGCGTCTACGCCGTCAGCCCTGACGTGGAGCGGCACGTGTGGGGTGGCTACTACGAGCCCGGCTCGCTCATCTGGCGGAGCCGGTGGGCGACCAGCGACGGCATCGTCGAGTCGCGCGATGCACTCGTGTTCCCGGGCGACCCGCACAAGGCCGTCATCATGCGTTCGGTCTGCGCCCAGGACAGCCCGACGCCGATGCGTGCCGACCTCGCGGCGCACGACCGGTTTGGTGCCGCGCCGCTCACCAACGTCCGGCGGCGCGGCAACGTCTGGACCGCCGAGACCGGCCGGATGCACGTGCGGTGGTCGGGCATGGACGGCGTACGACGAACAGCACTCGGTTACGTCGCGCGAAAAGTGGTCCGCCCGGACGAGCAGTGGGACCTCGTGCTGGAGATCTCCGACCAGCCCTTCGAGGACGACCCGCCCGATCCGCAACAGCAGTGGAAGATCACCGAGGACGCGTGGACGTCGATCCGGCCGGACCTCGGCAACACCCTCGCACCCGTCGACGCGATGACAGCGTTCACCGTGCTGCGCGGGCTCACCTCCAGGACCGGCGGCATGGTCGCGGCGGCGACGATGGCACTGCCGGAACGCGCCGAACAAGGACGCAACTACGACTACCGTTACGTCTGGATCCGCGACCAGTGCTACACCGGGCAGGCCGCAGCCGCAGCCGGCGTGGACGTCATCGTCGACGACGCCGTCCGGTTCGTCGGCGAGCAGCTGCTCGCGGACGGGCCGCAGCTCAAGCCGGCGTACACGGTCGGCGGCGACGAGGTTCCCGGTGAGCGCAAGCTCCGTCGCCTCGCGGGCTACCCGGGCGGCAGTGACATCGTCGGCAACCGGGCCAACGAGCAGTTCCAGCTCGACGCGTTCGGCGAGGCCTTGCAGCTGTTCGCAGCGGCGGCTGACTGCGACCGGCTCGACAGCGTGCACTGGCGAGCGGTTGAAGCTGCTGCCGGCGCCATCGCCAAGCGGTGGAAGGAGCCGGACAACGGCATCTGGGAGATCGACGCGCAACGCTGGACGCATTCGCGACTCATGTGCGCCGCCGGCCTGCGCGCCGTCAGCCGCCACGCCTCCGGCAAGCTCGCCAGCAGGTGGACCAGCCTCGCCGACACGATCGTCGCCGACGCCGCGCGCAACAGCGTGCACCCGAGCGGGCGCTGGCAGCGCTCCCCCGGTGACGACAACGTCGACGCAGCGCTCCTTCTCGCCGGCATCCGCGGCGCCGTCGCCCCGAACGATCCGCGCACGACCGCCACCCGCGACGCGGTCAAGCGCGAGCTGGCCCAGGACCATTTCGTCTACCGGTTCCGGCAGGGCCCAGGCCCGCTCGAGGACGCCGAGGGCGCGTTCGTGCTCTGCGGCTTCCTGATGGCACTCGCCGAGCACGCAGCCGGCGACACCCTCTCCGCGGCGCGGTACTTCGAGCGCAACCGCGCGGCGTGCGGGCCGCCCGGCCTGTTCAGCGAGGAGTACGACGTCCGGCAGCGACAGCTACGCGGCAACATCCCGCAGGCATTCGTGCACGCGATCATGCTCGAAGCGGCGACCCGGCTGGCTAACGGCGGCGCAGCACCAGCACCGTGACGTCGTCGTCGTGGGTGCGCTCCGCTGCGGCCACCCGGACGACGTGGTCGAGGATCGCTTGCGCCGACCAACCGCTCGTCTTCGCTGTTGCGTCGACGATGCGCTGAATACCGTCGTCGATGTCCTCGCCGCGTCGTTCGACGAGACCGTCGGTGATCGCGACGAGAGCGGCACCCGGCGGGAGGCTGATCGTGGTGATCTCTCGCTGGAACCCGCCGACGCCGAACGGCGTGCCGCTCGCGGTCTCGACCAACCGGCTGCCCCGCTCGTCGATGAGCAGCGGCTGCAGGTGTCCCGCGTTGGCGATGTGAACGACGTCGTGCTCCTCGTCGACGAGGAAGTAGAGGGCGGTGACGAGCTGGGAGAAATCGAGGCTGTCGAAGAAGTGGTCGACTCGAGTGAACACACTGACCGGATCGGACTCGTCGACGGCATACGCGCGAATGGTCGAGCGGATCTGCGCCATCGCGGCAGCGGCCTCGACACCCCGCCCCATCACGTCGCCGACGACTGCCGCGATCCGTCCGCTGCCGACGGGAAGCACGTCGTAGAAGTCGCCACCGGCCTCCTGCTGACCCGCCGGGCTGTAGTAGGTGGCAAGGTCCCAGCCGCTGATCGCCACGGTGTCCGTCGGCAGCAGGGCCCGCTGCAGCTCGAGGGACGCCTCGCGCTCCGCCTGGTAGGTCTCGGTGCGCTGCAAGGTCTGCGCCGTCAAGGCCGCGAGCGCTTCGACAAACGACCGCTCCGCATCGTCGAACAGCTTGCGACCGTTGAAGCTGTAGCGCAGCGCGCCGATGATCCGACCCGCGACGATCAGCGGCACGGCGCACATCGCGACGGTCTCCGACTCGAACCCACGCAGCGCCGGGAACTCCCGGTCTCGCACCTCCTGCGACTCCAGGAAGATCGACTCGCCGGTGCACAACGCGGTTGCTGCCGGCAGCGGCGCGTCCATCCGCTCCTCGCGCAGCGCGTCCACCAGCTGCGAGTCGTAACCGACGACACCCGGCACCGAGAGGTGCTCGCCGTCGCCGGCGGGCACGAGCAGGCCACCGCCGGATGCGCCCATCGCGTCGACGCCCTCGGAGACGACCACGGCCGCGACGTCCTCCGGAGTGCGGGCGCGGGCGAGCGCCGCGGTCACCCGCTGAAGCCGAGCCGCTCGCTCGCTCACCCGCTGGAGCAAGGCGAGTCGACGTACCTCCTGGACGAGATGCTCCTCGAACGGCGCCACCGGCTGAGGGCGGTGACCGGCGGCAAGCTCGCGCAGCTGCTGCACAACCGCCTGGACGTACCAGCGGCGGAACAGCCGGTGGTCGGGCGGCGTCTCGAGAGTGAGCAACCGGGCCGCGCGCGAGTAGACGTCGGCATCATCGAGGGCGGCGAGGTAGGCCTCGCCGGCATCAGCCGCGGACGCCGGCAGGTTGAGCACGAGCCGCGTGCGCGCCTGGCCGTTGCGCGCAGCGACCAGCGCCTGACGTTTGATCGCGTCGCGCGCGTCGCTGAAACCGTGCACCACCATGCTGATCAGCTGCGCCAGGTGCGGCGGCATCTCATCGGCGTCATCGGCAGCGGCAAGGCTGAACTCGCGCACCACGTTGTCGATGTGGGCCTTCGCCTCGAGGAGCAGGTCGGTCGGTACGTCGCCGAGCACCACCTCGTAGCGCTGCTCAGCGCTCACCTCGTCGTCGGTCCACGCGGTGAGGATCGCGTCGAGATCCTCGTCGGTGTGGTCTCCGGCCTCGGCGTCGGAGTCGAACTCGGCCCAGACGATCTTTCCCCCGGAAGGCTCCCGCTCGAACCCCCATCGCGTCGTCACCGCCTCCACCAGGTTCAGCCCGCGACCGGTCATGTTCGCCGCGCTGGGCGTGAGGCGAAGCGGGCTGCGCGGGCTGCCGTCGCGTACCTCGAGGCGAAGCCTGGCGCCCGCCCCACTGATGCAGACGACGATCGGCGCCGCGCCGTGCTGACGGGCATTGGCGAGCAGCTCCGCCGCGACCAGCGCCGCGTCGTCGAGGAGATGGTCGGCCACGCGGGCGCGCACCTGCTCCTCGACGAAGTGCCGGCCGGCGCGGGCGGCATCCGGACGGTCACCGAGATCGAGGCAGGCAGGAGCCGGGTACGCCGTGGACGCATGCCCGTTGCCGTTGGGCGTCCTTGTCGCTCCCCCGCTCATGAGCTCATCGTCCCATCACCGAGGAGCGCCCGGCCTTGTCGGACGTCACACCGGCTCGCGCGTGCCAGTCGGAGCAGGCGGCTCGACAGCTGCGCGCTCGGCGGGCGCGAGCCGGATCGTGAGCAGCGCGATGTCGTCTCGCAGCACTCGATGGTGCGTGGTCGCAAGGATGCGGGCGCAGACCTCGTCCAGCGGTTCGCCACCCGCCGTCGCCGCGACGGCGTCGGCGAGCTCCTGGATCGTGTCATCGAGCGGCCGGCCGGGCACCTCGACGAGGCCGTCGGTGAACATCACCAGCGTGGCGCCCGCCGGCAACGTCTGCTCCACCTGCGCGTGCTCGATGTCGATCGGTGCGCCGATGACGACTGACTCGCCGCCGCTGAGCGGATGGACCGTGCCGTCCGGCCCTCGCAGCAGCGGCGGCAGGTGGCCCGCGTTGGCGTAGGTGAACCGCCGGCTGCCGTCGGCGCCGGGCGGGTCCAAGACGCCGTAGATGACGGTGACCAGCTGGGTCAGGCCGAGCGCGTCGACCAGGTGGTCGAGCCGGTTGATGACCGCGGCCGGCGCCTCGCCGTCCACCGCGTACGCGCGCAGCACCGCGCGGATCTGCGCCATCGCGCCGGCCGCCGCGAGGTCGTGCCCGATGACGTCGCCGACGGCGATGCCGACCCGCCCGCCATCGATCGGGAAGGCGTCGTACCAGTCCCCGCCGACCTCCTGGCCCTGACCGCCGGCGATATAGCGAGCGGCGACCTCGAGGCCGTCGAGCCGCGGCAGCGAGGGCAGCAGGCTCCGCTGCAAGGTCTCGGCGACCTCGTGCTCGCTGGCATAGAGCGCAAGCGCGTAGTCGCGGCGGCGGGCGGCGGCCTCGATCACCGCGGCGATGAGCAACGACGCCAGCAGCAGGATCAGCAGCACCACCCACCAGGCGTCGTGCGCGAACCCGCCGACGAGCGGGCGCTTCGCCCTGGTGACGATCAGCCAGTTGTCGGCGCCGACCTTGAAAGGCGTCTTGACGACGTCGCCCCGGAGGGGCAGGTCGGTCCTCGTCGCTGCGAGCGCCGTCGCCTGCTGCGGCCGCGGTGACGCGTAGATGACGAAGTCGAGCTCGGCGAACGGCGCGGAGCTCGCCGCCGCGGGCGCGCGCAGCGGCCCGAGCGGTGACTCGCGGTAGAGGATCGTGCCCGGGGGCGCCGCGGGCGGGCCAAGCGCGAAGCCGAGCCGCCGGTCCACCGTGGTGACCGGCGTGCTGACCATTGCGGCCGAGTGCAGCGCCCGCCGGAATGTCGCCGTGCGGTCGTCGGTGATGACCGCACCGCGCTGGAGGTTGCTGCCGGCCGCGGCGAGGACGACCCAGCCGTTGCCGCCGGCCTGCGGGCGCAGCCAGCCGAAGCTGACCGGTTGGGTGCTGGTCTTCTTCTGCAGCGCTACGGCGTCCGCCGCGGAGTCCTCGTACGCCGTCCGCGAGCCGTGCGTGGCAGTGAGCAGGGCGCCCTGCGTGGCGAGACCTGAGCTGATGGGGACGACGGCGGTGGTCAGAACCAGGTTGAGCTCGTTGGCCCGCTCCCGGAGCAGCTGCCGCTCCTGGGAGTGCACGGCGGAGTGCACCGCCCATGCTGCGCCCGCGCTGGCGAGCAGAGCCACGACCAACGCAATGGCGGTGGCCAGGCGTAGCCGGCGCGCGCGCGCTCCCCCACCGGCCGCGGCCATGGTGAGATCATCTCCCAACCCGCGCGTATCGTCCTGCGAACCTACGAAGCCACCTGATCAGGGCGGGCCCTTGTCGCCAGAGCGCTAGGTAGCCATTTCCCGGCGGCGCCGCAGTAGTCGCGACAGCGTGACGGCGGCCAGGGCCAGGCCTGCGCCGGCGAGCGCGTCCAGGACGTAATGGTTGGCCGTGGTGAGCACGACGAGCGTCGTCAGCGCGGGATAGGCGAGGGCAAGCCAGCGCCGCCGGGTCCGGCCGACCGCCACGACGGCCAGCCCGCACCAGACCGCCCACGCCACATGCAGGCTCGGCAGGGCGGCGTAGAGGTCGATCAACCCCTTCGGGGCATGGGCGGCCCCGAGGGCGTCGTACTTCACCAGCACGTCGGTCATCACCGGTGCGGTCAGCCGGGGCGGAGCGACCGGATAGGCCCAGAAGACCGCGAGAGCGGCGAGGCTGAGGCCGAGCAGGATGTTGCGCCAGCGGGCGTAGACCTCGGGATGGCGTCGCCAGAGCCAGACGAGAACCCCGGCAGTCACGAAGGCGTGCGTCAGCTCGTAGTAGTAATCGGACGAGATCGCCAGCAGGTGATGGGGGCTCAGCCATCGGTTGAGCGTGGGCTCGACCCACAGGTGCAGGTGCTGCTCGAGGTGGATGATCCCCCAGCCGTGCCGGACGGCGGCCGGCCGTTCACCGTCGGTCACACCCTGGATGAAGCCGTAGATCTCGTATCCCGCGATCGCCAGCAGGCCTTCGGCCCACCACGGCAACCGCCGGGTGACCAGCGAGCGCCGCCTCTTCACCGGCTGGGCGGTCGGCCGTTCGACCAGCGTCGTCATGACGCCCAGCGTTTCCGCGACGTGACGGACCTCTGGCCGGCGATTCCGACCCCGGCTCGCTGATAGAGAGCGCGGGTCCGGTCGACGACGGCGGACCAGCTCATCTGCTCGACCGCCGAGCGGCGAACCGGGCCGAGGTCGCGGCGCCCGGCGGCGATGTCGACGAGCGCGTGCGCGAGCTGGTCGTCGCCGTCGACAAGCAGGCCGCCGGCGCCGTCGGTGACGAAGTCGGCCAGCCCGGTGCGGCGGCGGCCGAGTACCGGAACCCCCGCAGCGGCCGCCTCGAGCGCGGCGATGCCGAACGACTCCAGCGTCGCGGGAGCGAGGAAGACGTCGGCGTCGGCGAGCCGGCGGGCGATCTCCGGGCGCGGCTGGTGACCGACGAGAGTCACGAGGTCCTCGAGGTCATGGCGACGAAGGAACCGGCGCATCGCGCCGGCCTGCGGACCGTCTCCGACGACGACGGCATCGAGCTTGGTCTGGGGCGGCATGGCCGCGGCGGCCGTGCGCAGGATGCGCAGCAACGCCAGCGGCCGCTTGCGCGGCGCGAGGCGCATCACGCTGATGACCCGCAGCCGGCCGGGCTGCCGGACCCGCTCGACGTGCGCCCATGCGGTGGGGTCGATGCCGTTGGGCACCACATCGACCTGGAGTGGCCGCGCCGCCGCGCGGCGGACCGCCTCGGCCGCGGACTCGCTGACGGCCGACCAGGCGATGGGCCACGTGCTCCAGCCGAGCGCGTAGTCCGCCGCCCTATAAAGAGGTGTGTAGCGACGCCACAGCGAGTGGGCGGTCACGGCCGTCGGGATGCCGTCCGCCGCGCCCAGCGTCGCAAACACCAGCGGCGAGAAGGTCGAGCAGTGCGTGTGGACCACGTCGTAGCCGGCATCGCGCCCATGGCGCCGGTGTGCGAGGACGAAGCGAAGCTTGTCGACGAGGTCGGCGTGGTCGGCCGGCCGGAGCAGTGACCCGGTCGACTGCGCCGGCTCGACGGCGCGGGCCCGCGTGAGGGTGAGGACGTCGACCTCGTCGCCCGCCCGCCGCTGCGCCTGCGCGAGGTCGTGGACGTGGAGCTCGATGCCGCCACGTCTGGGAAGGTAGGTGTCCGTCACATGGAGGACCCGCATGCACACCCACCGTCGTCGCCCGCCGCCCCGGGCGGGACGGCTGTCATCACTGGCCGGACCTGCGCGAGCGGACACGACCGTGCCCCATACGTTAGTGGCTTTTCACGCTCATCCGGATGATGAGTCGCTCCTGACAGGCGGCACGTTGGCCCGCTGCGCGGCGGAGGGGCACCGCGTGGTGGTGCTCGTGGCCACCTCCGGTGAGCGTGGACTGGCGCAGGAGAGGGCCGGACTCGGCTCCCGGCGGGTCGCCGAGCTCGAGCGCGCGGCCGAGCTGCTCGGCGTGGCGCGGATCGTCCTGCTCGGCTACGGCGACTCCGGCTTCCGCGAGCCCGTCGAGCCACCGCCGGGGTCACTCTGCGCCACCCCCGTGGATGAGATCGCCGGTCGCGTCGCCGCCGTGCTCGAGGAGGAGGCGGCTGACGCGCTGACGGTGTACGACGACAACGGCGGCTACGGCCATCGCGACCACCTTCGCGTCCGGGAGGCCGGGCTCGCGGCCGCCGCCCGCGCCCAGACGCCGGTCGTGCTCGCCGCGACCGTGGACCGCGCGGCGCTGCTCCGCGGCATGCGCGTGCTGCGCCGGATCGGCATCCGGCCGGGCGGGATGACCCCGGACCTGCTCGCCGCCGCCTTCGCCGCGGCCGAGACGATCACGCACGAGGTCGACGTACGGCCCTGGGTGGGGGTCAAGCAAGCGGCGCTCCGCGCGCATGCGTCACAGACCTCCGGTGGAGACGACGTGCGGACGGTGCGGCTGCTCGCGAAGCTCCCGCGACCCCTCTCGTCGATCGTGCTGGGCCGGGAGTGGTTCGTGGAGGTCGGGCGGCAGCCGGCGGCGCGCCGGGCGACGGACTTGTTCGCATCGTTGGGAGAGTCGGTACAGTTTGTCGAGTGACGCGACGGGGCCCGCGCTGGGTCATTGCTGCGCTCGCCCTGCCGGCGGCTCTCGTTCTGCTCGCTATCGTGCTGCCGAAGGTGACGGGCGCCGCCTGGGATGACACCACCGACCAGATCGCGGGCGTCTCGCCCTCGCAGTTCTGGTCGCTCGTTGGTGTCTGGGCCGGTGGCCTGTGGCTGCACACGTTCGTGCTCCGGGCGTCACTGCCCGGACTCGGCACCCGCCGTGCACTCGCCCTCAACCTCGGCGGCAGCAGCGTCTCCAACGTGCTGCCGCTCGGCGGCGCGGTCGGCGTCGGGCTCAACTACGCGATGTTGCGCTCGTGGGGCTACACACGGACGCAGATCTCGTCGTTCACCGCGCTGAGCAACCTTGTCGTCGCTGTCGTGAAGGCGCTGATCGCCATCGCCGGACTGGTCGCGCTGGCGACGATGCCGAGCGTCGCTGCCGGGGTGAGCCTGCGTCCGCTCCGAGTGGGCGAGATCGTGCTGACGTCGATCGCGGTCGCGGTCATCGCCTCGGTCCTCGCCGGGCGCAGCCGCTGGGGTCGCCGCCAGACCAACGTCGTGATGACCGCCGCGCGGCAGACCGTGGCGACGGGCGCCGACGCGCTGCGTCGCGGCTGGCATCTCATCACCGTCGGCGGCGTCGGCTACCCCGCACTCCAGGCGCTCTTGCTCTGGCTCTGCCTGACCTCGGTCGACGCCCACGTCACGCCGGTCGCAGCGCTGGTGACCTACGCCGTCGAGCGGCTGCTGACCCTCGTGCCCTTGACGCCGGGCGGGGTGGGCTTCGTCGAGACCGCGGCGACCGCGACCCTCGTCGCCTTTGGCGCGGATCCGGCGTCGGCGGCCGCAGGCGTCATCCTCTTCCGCGTCTTCAGCTTCCTCGTCGAGATCCCGGTCGGCGGCGTGATCGCGATGGTGTGGCTTGCCCGCCGTCGGCATTCGGTGGCGTCTACGGCGTGACGGCGTCGACGGCGACCGCTGGTCGCTCGTCGCACTCCGGCTTCGAGCCGGCGTGCAGCCAAGTGGCGAGATCCGGCGGCGCGAGCGCAGCCAGCCGCTGCTCGTAGCGCTGAAGGTGGGCGTCGGTGAACAGCTCGCGCCACTGCCCGGTCTCGCCCCGGTGGAAGAACGCGCCGCTGTCGTGCCACAGCCCGATGTCGGCGTTGGGCGCGACGTTGTCGGCGTCGAGCTTCATCGCGCTGAACGTCGCTGACCGGGCGAGCTCGGCCGCCCGCGCCGCGGTGACGTCATAACCGAGGTAGGACGCCAGTCGGTGCAGCTCGCCGGCGAGGTCGCTCCGCAGGTCGCTGTAGTGGAAGAGCGCGACGTTGGGCAGCTGCCGCACCGCCCAGAACGTCGACGCGTGCCGCACCAGGGACCGCAACGACATCGGCGTGCGCTCGTCGTCATCGATGATCCATGTCAGCAGCGGGTCGTCACCCGGTTGCGGCGTGCGCGGTCCGGGCTTGTCGAGGCCGAACTCCGCCAGGTCCTCGAGGCCGACGGCCGCCTGGCGTGCGGCCAGGAACTGCTCGATGTTCATGTTGGTCATGTGATGGCGGGTCGAGACCGCGACGTCGCGCGGGTCGCGGCCGACGCACACGTAGCGAACGCGCTCGTCGTAGGGCAGGCCGTCCAGCGGTGTGTGCGTCTTGATGAAGCGGCGATGCGTCTGCGCGTCGAGGAGCGCGGTGACGTCCTCGAGCGGTGCGAGCTGCATGTCCAGCCAGGGCGACACCTTGGCGATCGGCGCCGGCAGGTCCGGCCCGTCGAAGACGAGCAGTGAGACGAGCCGTTGCATCCACGTCGTGCCGCACTTCGGCGGCGTACTGATGACGACGTCG
>Ga0070681_10007537_pt1 | contig 10635 bp, 11 predicted proteins | sample KBSC83BmetaG_FD_65650 | JGI IMG/M metagenome (GOLD analysis project Ga0070681, IMG submission 65650) | Corn rhizosphere microbial communities from Kellogg Biological Station, Michigan, USA - KBS C8-3B metaG | ecosystem: Host-associated > Plants > Roots > Rhizosphere | place: USA: Michigan...
ACCTTTGCGGTTTCGAATTCGACTGAAACTTGGGCGCAGGCGAAGAAAATCAAGGTCGGCTATAGCTCGGATGCGCCGGGTTCGCTGGTGACGTGGCTCGCGCGGGAGACCGGCATCTTTGCCAAGAACGGGCTCGATGTCGATCTGGTGCGCACGCGGACGACCGTCGGCGTGATGGCTTTGCTCTCCGGCGAGCTGGATTTTATTCAGGCTTCCGGCCCGGTCGTAATCGAAAGCAATCTCCGCGGTAGCGATCTCGTCTACGTCGCCTGCGGCATGGCTACCCTCGATTTTATTTTCATGAGCCAGCCGGAGATCAAATCACCCGAGATGCTCAAAGGCGGTGTGGTCGGTTTGGCCTCGATTCGCGGCGCGTCGCTGGTCGCCACCGAATTTGCCCTCGACAAGCTCGGCCTGAAATCGAAAGACGTAAAATTCATCGTCGTCGGCGGCACGCCGGAGCGGTTGATCTCGTTGCGCAACAAGCTCCTGCAGGCTACGCTCCTGAGCCCGCCAACGAGCATCGTCGCCGAGAAAGAAGGCTTCAATACGCTCGCCGATGTCGGTGCGCTGGGCTTGCCGTTTCTCCACAACGGCATCGCGCTCTCGCGGCGCTTCATTCGCGACAACCCGGAAATGGTGCGGCGCTACGTCAAGTCGCAGGTCGACGCGGTTCATCTGATGAAGACCGATCGAAAAACCAGCATTGCCGTGCTCGCCAAGTACATGCGTCAGACTGCAAACCGTGAGATTCTCGAGCGCAGCTACGATCTCACCGCCACCGACCAGAAGTATCCGCGCAAGCAGTATCCGACGGCGGCCGGTATTCAAACCGTGCTCAACGCAATCGCCGACGACAATCCCAAAGCGAAAGCCGCTCGGCCCGAGCAATTCGCCGATGCGCGTTTCATCAAAGAGCTCGACGACAGCGGCTATATCGACGGGCTTTACAAAAAAGGCGCGAGATAAAGATGGACGCAAAGCTGGCAGAAAATCTCGTAAACGGTCTGCGCGCGGCGGGCATCGACTTCATCACCTATCTACCCGAAACGCGGCTGAGCGAGATGATTCCGCTGCTCCAGAACGACTGCGCCATCCAAATGGTTCCGGTGGGCAGCGAAGCGGAAGGAGTTTCCATCGCGGCGGGCGCCGCCCTCGGCGGCAAAAACGTCGCGAGCTACATGGAAGGAACCGGCGTTTATGTTTCCTGCTACAATATCCTGACCGTCGGCGTGAGATACGGCGTGCCGATGCTGCTTCTGGTAAGCTACGTCGGCAGCTTCGAGGACCGGCGCAACAGCTTTCTTTACGTGCAGCGCGGCACGAAACTGATTCCGCAACTCGAAGCTTTGAATGTCCAGTATCAAGTCATTCGCAACGGCGACGGCCTGGAGCGCAAGATCAAAGACGCGGTGCGCATGATGCACGCGCTCAAACAACCGGTCGCGCTGTTGTTCACGGAGGACTTTACTTTATGATTCGCTACGACTGTTTCGAGTGGCTCGCGCCGCAAATGACCGATCAACTGGTCGTCACTTCGCTGAGCGGGCAGCGGGTCGAGTGGGGACATCTTTCCAAGCGCGAAGCCGATCTCAATCTCGGTTCCATGGGCAACGCCCTCGCGGTGGGCATCGGGCTGGCGCTGGCGCTGCCGCATCGAAAAGTTTTTGTCTTCGAATCCGACGGCAGCGTGCTTCTGTCGCTGTTCAATCTACCGACCCTGGCCAACCTGAATCCGGCGAATCTCGCGGTCTTCGTCTTCGACAACCAGGCTTACAGCGGCACGAGAATCAGCTATCCGAGCGCCACAGCGGGCAAAACCGATCTCGCCGCGATGGCGAGCGGCGCGGGTATCGAGCACGCGGTGACGGTTTCCGAAGTGGACGACTTCAAGAAAGAAGCGACGGGGGCGCTCAGTCAAGCCGGTTTGCGCTTCGTGGTCTGCAAGATCGAAGAAAGCCTGGGCCACCGCAAGATCACCCGTAGCAACGTCGACCTGCTCGAAACCAAATACCGCTTCGTGCGCTACCTCGAGCGCACGGAAGGCAAGCCGATTTTTCATGGCCGCGGGTAGGATGCTGAGGAATTGGGAACGATTCGACAAGCCTGTCCTGAGCGAAGTCGAAGGACTCAGTGTGAACGGATTTGTCTGCTGTATTTCAAGTCTCCGTTCGTCCTGAGCGTGTCGAAGGACTCCGAAAATTGCTGATCGCGCTTCCGAGCCGTCGAGTAGAGGCAACCGCTTTGGCCGCGAATGTCACTGACATGAAAAAATCGCTGATGAACGACCGCGATTGCAGCAGCCCAAGTTAATATGAAACCCGAACTTGCCAACCGAACCGTCGCCGGACTTAAAGCCGCCGGGGTCGATTTTGTCAGCTACATTCCCGAGACGAGGCTAAGCGAAATTTTGCCGGTGATGAAAGCCGATGGCTCGTTCACCCTGGTGCCGGTGGCGAGCGAGGCCGAGGCGGTGGGCATCGCGGCGGGCGCAGTCCTCGGTGGCAAACGCGCCGCGGTTTACATGGAAGGCACCGGCCTGTTCGTGTCGACTTACAATTTGCTCACGATCGGCGAGCGCTACGGCGTGCCGATGCTTTTGCTCGTCGCTTATGTGGGCAGCTTCGAGGACCAGCGCAACAGTTATTTATTTTCCCACTACGGCAACAAGACCCTGGGGATTCTCGAGACCCTCGGTATTCAATATTCGATCATCGAGTCCGGCGAACGGCTGGAAGCGCAGATCCAGGCCGCGGTACGCATGATGCACGCATTGAAACAGCCGGTGGCTTTGCTGTTCACCGGGGAATTCACCGAGTAGGCTTCAGTTCAAAAAGAGGTTGCAGCATGAAATTTTGCAGGTTCATCTTTGGTTTATTTATCGCCGCGGTCGCGGCTCTCCCGCTCGCCCGCGTCGAAGCGAAGACCATCTACATCGCGGTCTCGAATCCCGACATGTCGTTCCTAAGCGGCGGCGTCGCTAAATATCAAGGCTATTTCAAAGACGAAGGATTGGACGTCGAAGTTTTGCAGATGAACGCCAACGTATCGATTGCAGCATTGGCCGCCGGCAATGTGGATTACAATCTGATCCTGCAGTCGGTGGTCACGGCGAATTTGCGCGGTCTGCCGCTCAAGATCGCCGGGATTCTCATCGAGCGGCCCAATCACGTCGTCGTGGTGCATCCGAGCATTCAGAAATTCGCCGATCTGAAAAACAAGAAAATCGCCATCAGCTCGTTCGGCTCGCTCGTCGACATTCTCGCGCGGCTGACGGCGGCGCATTTCAAGCTCGATCCCAAGACTGACGTGCAGTATGTGGCCGCGGGCAGCAGCTCGGCGCGGGTGGCGCAGCTTCAGTCGGGCCTGGTGCAGGCGGCATTTGTCACGCCTCCGGGCAATCTTCGCGCCGAAGCGCAGGGGTTCAAGACGCTGTTGCGGGTGCGCGATCTATTTCCTTTTCCCGTGAACGGCATCGGCCTCACGGAGCAGAAGCTCAAGAACAATCGCGACGAGGTGAAGAAAGTTGTCCGCGCGCTGCTCCGCGCCAACCGATACATCATCAACAATCCGAAGGGCGCGATCAAAATTCTCGCCGACTGGGGTCGGACCAAACCCGAGGTCGCCGAAGACGCCTACAACGACAACGCGAAGAACTACAGCCGCAACCTCCTGGTGTCGAAAGCGACGCTGGAAACCGTCATCGAAAGCACGCGCTTGAACGTGGAGACGAAAAAGAACGCGGCCGTGGACGATATCTTCGATTTCAGCCTGGTGCGGGAAATTCTGAAGGAAATGGGGGAGTCGCCGAACTGATGATCACGAGATCCAATCGCATCCTGCAATTTCTGTTGCTGACGATCATGATCGTCGGCGCGGCTACGCCGGAACTCCGGGCGCAGGCGCGCGTTGATAAAATCATTTTCTCGATTCCCAGCCGAAGCATCGCCGCCATCGATCTTTACATCGCCAAGGAGCGCGGCTTTTTTCGCGATGAAAACCTCGACGTGGATATCGTGCAAATCCGCGGCAACGTCGCAGTGGCAGCGGCGCTGAGCGGCCAGGTGCAGGCCACCAACGGAGTCGGCACCGTTATCCGGGCGTTGGAGCGCAGCGAGATTCCCCTCAAGATCCTCACCGTGAGTCTCAAGCGAAACCTGTTCTGGCTCGTCGCTCGCAAGGAAATCACTTCGATCTCCCAACTGAAGGGTAAGATTCTGGGTACGACGACTTTCGGCGGTTCGCAGCACACCGCCGCGACCCGCCTGATCCGCAAAGGCGGCCTGGATCCCGACAAAGATCTCACGGTCGTCGTGGGCGGCGACGTTCCGGCGCAGCTTCAAAGCCTGATCACCGGAGCGATCGACGTAGCGGCTCTTTCGCCGCCGACGGTGATTTTGGCGCGCGACAAGTTTCACATGAACATTTTGGGTTCGGCGATGGAGGATGTTTCGAACTTGCAGAACGGCACGGCCGTCACCGAAAGGTTTCTGCGCGAGAACAAAGATGTGTTAAGGCGGATCCTGCGGGCGCGGGCGAAAGCCAACCGCTATTTTTGGGAAAACGAACGAGGCACCAGCGAGGTCCTGGCGAAATTTCAGAACGTCGATCTCGCGGTCGCGCGCGAGTCGTACCGATTGGCCAAGCCGGCTTTTACTGCGGACGGCATTCCCAGTTCCAAAGAGATCGATGAGTTTCTCAAGGCGGATGCCGAGCTGCTGAAATTGAAAGAGCCGGCGCCGGCAGCGAAAATTTTCGATTTTACGCTGCAGCGCGAAGTGAACCAGGAAATGGGAATTCGCTGACGCGCTACCCTCTGTTATGTCTGATTTTTCAGGAGTGCTGTTTCGGTATTCCTCCCTTTGACAAAGGGAGGCGAGGAGGAATTTTCTGAATTCGTGATAAGCAAATCCCCCCTCAATCCCCCTTTTTCAAAGGGGGAAGGGAGATGCCCGCGCAGTATTTGAGGGAGTGGGACAAGACGTCGGGTGATGTAGTTGGAAACGCAATTAGCGGAAAGACTAGTTTCAGGCCTCAAGCAAGCCGGCATCGATCTGGTTACTTACTTGCCGGAAACGCGGCTCAGCCAGATTCTGCCGTTATTGCGTGACGATTCGGCGTTCACTCTGATTCCGGTGGCGAGCGAATCCGAGGCGGTGACCATCGGCGCGGGCGCGGCGCTCACCGGCAAGCAGGTGGCGATCTACATCGAGTGCACCGGGCTCTACGTTTCCTGCTACACTTTGGTCTCCATCGCGCGCCGCTACGGCGTGCCGCTACTCCTCATCGTCGGCTATCTCGGCAGCATGGCCGATCAGCGCAACAACAATGTCTATGCCGTTTCCGGCGCTTATATCGAGCCGCTGTTGCAGGCCTTGCAGGTTCAGTTTCAAGTTCTTGAAACCGGCGATGGTCTCGAAAGCCATATTCAGGACGCGGTTCGGGAGATGCACGCGCTCAAGCTTCCGGTCGCGCTGCTCTTCAGCGGAGACTTCACCCGATGATCCGCTATGACTGCCTGAAGCTGCTGGCGCCGCGGATCACGGATCAGCTCGTGGTCACATCGCTCAGCGGGCAGAAGATCGAGTGGGCGAGTCTGTCGCAGCATCCGGGCAATCTGCTGGTTGGCACCATGGGCACGGCGCTCGGCGTCGGCATCGGCCTGGCCATCGGCCTGCCGGAGCGCAAGGTGATCGTCTTGGAATCGGACGGCAGCGTGCTTTTGTCGTTGTTCAATCTGCCGACGCTCGCGAATCTCGCGCCGAAAAATCTGATCGTCTTTGTCTTCGACAACGAGGTCTACAGCGGCACGAAAATCAGCGAGCCGACCGCCACCGCGGGAAAAACCGATCTGACGATGATGGCGCGGGGCGCCGGAATCGAACAGGCGGTGACGGTGCGCGACCTTGCCGCATTCGAACGGGAAATGAATGCCGCGTTGAGCGGCGCCGAGATGAAATTCATCGCCTGTAAGATCGAAGAGAGCGTCACTCATCGCGAAATCACCCGGACCGATCTGGATCCGCTGGAAAATAAATATCAATTTGTCCGTTATCTCGAACGCACCGAAGGCAAGGCGATCTTTCGCGGCCGCGGGTGAGTGAGAGAATTATTTCGAGGGGAAACTCTATGACCACAACTACAGAGAACGCCGGCGAATACGTCAACGAGCACTACCGCAAAGTCGCGGCGCGTTGGGGCGCCCGGGTGACCGATTCGCCGTTCATGCAGCAACTGCGGGCCGGCACCTTGCCACGCGAGACGCTCCGCACGTTTTTTAAAAACTGGGGCTCCTACACCATCGAGATCAACACGGTGGAGGCGGCGTCTTATCACAAGCACATTTCGTTTTTTCGCAAGCACCGCGATTTGATGGCGCGCATGGCGGAAAAGCTCGCCGACGAGCTGATTCATCCCCAACCGCCGGGCCACGTGCACGTGGTGGTGGAGACCGCGAAGGCGTTGGGTATCAGCGAGGACGAGATTTTTCTCGCGCCGATGCTGGCCGAGTTTCGCGCCAAGCTCGACTTCAAACGCTCGCTTCTCTGGGAGGGCACGATGGCGGAGTTCTACGCCGGGGGCGCGACCGAAGAGCAGACCGGCTACTGGTCGGCGGACTTCTACAAAGCGCTGACGACCCATTACGGACTCAGCAAAGAGCAAGCAGTTTATTTTTCCACGCACGAAGAGGCCGATCTTAAAGAGCATGACGGCGTGATGGGCCACGGCAGTTTTCGCCGCCTGGTACTGAAGACCTTGATCGAAGACGACCTGGCGCAAACGCGGCCCGGCTACACTCTTGAATATTGCGGCCTGGCGGCCGTCGATCTGCACGGAGTCTGCCTGCAGGCGGCGCTCGACGCCGCGGGCAGGGAATGAGCGGGAAAAGCCGAGTGGCGAAAACCAGCAAAAACTCCGCGCGGCGAAAAGTCATCGGCACACCGACGCCGCGCCTCGAAGGCCCGGACAAGGTTTCGGGCCGCGCGCTCTATGCCACCGACGTGGTTTTGCCCGACATGCTTTGGTGCAAGGTGTTGCGCAGCCCGATCGCCTACGCGCGGATCAAAAAAATCAACGCGAGTCATGCTCTCGAGTTGCCAGGTGTGCATGCCGTCGCCATCGGAGAAGACGTTCACGGTCTGCTGATCGGGCGAAAAATCTACGACATGCCGATCCTCGCCGACGGTGTCGTGCGCTTTATCGGCGAGAAAGTCGCCGCGGTGGCCGCCGAGAGCGAAGCGATCGCCGAGGAAGCGCTGGAGCTGATCGAAGTCGAGTACGAAGATCTCGAACCGCTGCTCGATCCGCTTTCTGCGATCGAACCCACTGCCGCGCTGCTTCATCCTAACGTGCAAAGCTATCGCGGCCTGCTCCACCCCATCGGGCAGGCGAGCAACGTCTTCGTGCACATGAATTGGAAAAAGGGCGACGTGGAGGCCGGGTTTCGCGCTGCCGACGTGATCGTGGAGAATACTTTTACCACCAAGCCGGTGCACCAGGCCTACATCGAGCCCCATGCGTGCGTCGTCAGCGCGCGCGCAGCGGGCGGCGCCGATGTCTGGGCCTGCTCCAAAGTGCCGTTCGCGCTGCGCGAGCAGGTAGCGACGGCCTTCGGCAAACCGTCGGAAGATTTTCTTGTGCATCCCTGCTATATCGGCGGCTGCTTCGGCGGCAAGGGCGACTTCATGGACGTGCCGGTTTGCTATTTGCTCTCACTCAAGAGCGGACGGCCGGTGAAGATGGTGATGGACTACGCCGAGGAATTTCTCGCCGGCAACCCGCGCCACGCGGCGATCGTGCGGGTGAAATCAGGTGTTACGAAAGACGGCCGGCTCGTCGCGCATCAGATGAATTATGTTTTCGACAGCGGCGCCTACGGCGCGTTCAAACCGCAGGGTTATCTGGTCGGTCCGAAGGAGGCCGCAGGGCCTTACAATATTCCCAACGTCTTCATCGAAGAGAAAATCGTCTACACCAACAAAATTCCCTGCGGCCACATGCGCGCGCCGGGCGATCCGCAGGGGTTCTTCGCCAACGAATCGCAGATGGATCTGATCGCGCGGCGCTTGAACCTGGATCCGGTGGCGTTCCGTAAAATCAATCTAATGCGCGACGGCGATATCTCGCCCATCGGCCACAAGGTACCGCACATCAAGAGCGACGAGATCGTCGACGAGGCGGTGCAGGTCTCCGGCTACCGCAAACCAAGGCGAAAGCATGTCGGCCGCGGCGTCGGCATCGCACAGTGGTTGCCGCTTGGCGGCGAATGCCACGCGCTTGTGGCCGTCGACGAAAAGGGCGAAGTCACGGTTTCCACCGCGATGCTCGATCAAGGCGCGGGCACGCACACGGCGATGCGTCTGGTGGCCGCTGAAGAACTGCAGGTGCCGCTCGAAAAAATCCGCGTCGCCACTCTCGATACCAGTGAAGTCGGTCCCGACACCGGCATCGGCGCTAGCCGCGGCACGCGCATCTTCGGCCATGCGACGCGCTTGGCAGCGGCGGACGCCAAAGAACAATTGCTCGCCGCCGCGAGCAGGGAGTTAGGCATTGCGAAAGACGGTTTGCGGCCGAGCGGCGACGGCGCGATCGCCGCGCTTTCGGGCGCGCGGGTAAGCTATGCCGAGCTGGCGCGCCTGGCGGAGGCGCCGATCCAGGGCCGCGGCTTCTACAAGAATTTCGAGTCAGGCCCGGAAGCGGCGCTTTGCGTGCAGGTCGCCGAGGTCGAGGTCGATCCCGAGACCGGTGCGGTTACGCTCAAACAATTCACCAGCGCGCACAGTACGGGAACCGTGCTCAACCCGCTGATGCACCAGGCGCAAATCGACGGCGGCGTGGTGATGGGCACCGGCTACGCGCTGATGGAAGAAGTGCTGATCGACGGCGGCAAAGTCGTGAGCGGGAATTTCGGCGAAGCGAAAGTTCCCTCGATTTGCGATATCCCGAAGTTGAAAACAGTCATTCAGGAATTTCCCGTCGGCAACGGCCCGTTCGGCGGCATGAGCATCGGCGAGCCGCCGGTGGTCCCGACCGCGGCGGCGATCGCCAACGCGGTGCACGACGCGGCGGGGGTGCGGATTTACGATCTGCCGATCACGGCGGAGAAGGTCTTGCGGGCGCTGCGGGAAAAATTGGAGTAATGGAGTGGTGGAGTGATGGAATAAAGGGTATCCGATCCAATACTCCAGTGCTCCAACACTCCATCATTCCATTCCCCTACCCGTTGCCTCTGGGGCGCTTGCTTGGTAATTGAATGGATCGATTATGAAGGACGAGCTCGCCAAAAGCTTGGTCGGCGGTCTCAAACGCGCCGGGATTAATTTTGTCACCTATTTGCCGGAGACGCGCTTGAGCCAGATCATCCCGCTGATTCGCGATGATCCGGGCATGGAATTGATTGCCGCGGCGAGCGAGCAGGAGGCGGTGACGATCGCCGTGGGCGCGACCCTCGGCGGCAAGCAGGCGGCGGTGTACATGGAAAACACCGGCATCTACGTGTCGAGCTACAGTTTACTCGTGACCGGCAAGCAGCTCGGCGTGCCGATTCTGCTCGTCATCGGCTATCTCGGCGGCGTGCCCGATCAGCGCAACAGTTTTCTCTACGCCACCATCGGCCAGCACACGATTCCCGTGCTCGAAGGGCTCGGCATCGAATACAAGATTCTCGAAGACGGCGAGCGGCTCGAAACTCATATCGGCGATTCCGTCCGCGCCGCCAACGCGCTGCGCGCGCCTTACGCGCTGCTCTTCGCCGGGGAGTTCTCCGTATGATTCGCCATCAGTGCCTCGAATTGCTCGCCGCCAGGATGAGCAATCAACTAGTGGTCACTTCACAGAGCGGCCAGCGCATCGAATGGTCGCATCTTTCGAAACACGAGGGCAATCTGCTGGTCGGCATGATGGGCTGCGCGGTCGGGGTCGCCACCGGCCTGGCGCTGGCTTTACCGCACCGCAAGGTGATCGCGCTCGATTCCGACGGCAGCGTGCTTCTGTCGCTGTTCAATCTCGCGACCCTGGGAAACCTCCGGCCGAAAAATCTGCTCGTCTATGTTTTCGACAACGGCGTTTATAGCGGCAGCCGGATCAGTTATGCGACGGCCACTTCGGGCAACACGGATCTGACCGCGATGGCGCGCGGCGCCGGCATCGTCAACGCGCACACGATTCGCGACATCGAGGAGTTCAAAACCCGCGGTCTCGACGCGCTGGCGCGAAACGAGCTCGGGTTTTTCGTCTGCAAGGTCGAGGAGAGTCTGCTCCACCGCGAAATTCCCCGCCCCAACACCGATCTCGCGGAGAATAAATACACATTTGTGCGCTACCTGGAGCGGACCGAAGAAAAGACGATTCCGTTTATCGGCCGCGGATGAGTTTGGGAGGACAAGAAAAGTGAGAGAATTGATCGGAATGCTCGTAGTCGCCTGGCTGATCGCCGCTCCAGCCGCGGCGCCGGCGCAGGATTTCTATAAAGACAAGACATTGACGATTATCGTCGGCTACTCGCCCGGCGGTTCTTTTGATCTCTACGCGCGCGTGCTGGCGCGCTACATCGGGCGCTATCTGCCGGGAAATCCGACGCGCGTCGTCGAAAACATGACCGGCGCCGGCGGCCTGATCGCCGCCAATCACCTCTAC
>Ga0070681_10007538_pt1 | contig 10633 bp, 6 predicted proteins | sample KBSC83BmetaG_FD_65650 | JGI IMG/M metagenome (GOLD analysis project Ga0070681, IMG submission 65650) | Corn rhizosphere microbial communities from Kellogg Biological Station, Michigan, USA - KBS C8-3B metaG | ecosystem: Host-associated > Plants > Roots > Rhizosphere | place: USA: Michigan...
CCAGCAGGGCGGCGAGCCGCTCGCGTCCGTACAGCGCGCCATTCGCGTCCATTGCCTCGGGAACGCCGTCGGTGACCAGCACCAGCGTCTCACCTGCCCGCAAATCGTAGCTGGCCGACGCGTACGCAAATCCATCCACCGCGCACAGCGGCGGTCCCGCGGCGCCTTCCAGCCGCGCCGGCGCGCCGCGTTCCGGCAGCAGCAGCACTGGAACGTCGTGTCCGGCGTTGCTGTAGGCGAGGTGTCCGTTGCGCAGATCGAGCACCGCCGCGAATACCGTGACGAACAGCATGCCCGGATTGTCGCGCGAGAGCTCGCGATCGACGATGCGCATCAGCTCGCCGGGCGCCGATCCTGCGCCATCCGCTGCGGCACGCAGCGCCATGCTTTTGTACAAAGCTTTTGTCATCGCCATGAACATGCTGGCCGGCAGGCCTTTGCCCGATACGTCGCCGATCAGAAAGAACAGCCGGTCGTTGTCGAGCTTGAAGAAGTCATAGAGATCGCCGCCGACTTCGCGGGCAGGCTCCATGACAGCATGCAGGCTGAAGCGGGCATCGCGAATGAAGTCCGCCGAAGCCGGCGGTAGAATGCCGACCTGAATCTGGCGGGCGGCTTCGAGCTCGCCGGCGAGGCGGGCCGCCCGTTCGCGCTCGGTCTGGAGAGCGCGTGTGAGCTGGCGGCGCTGCAGGTCGGTGTCGGCGAGTGTGCCGGCCAGCAAAGCGCCGTAGACCAGCGTTGCGCCCAATGCCGGTAGCGCCGCGTCCAACACGAGACCGTGCGTTCGGAACAGCAAGCTGCCCACACCGATCAGCACTCCCATCATGAGCGCGTAGAGCACTGCGCTCGCGCGCGGGCGCAGGCCAGGCACCAGGACGATCAGCAGCGCCCCGCAACCGACCAGCACCACGCGCTCGACTTGCGCAGCCCAGGCGGGCCGCCGCAGCGGGTGGCCATCGAAGATGTTCTCGAGAATCTGCGCGTGGACCTCGGTGCCGGCCATGCGCTCGCCGAGCGGGGTCGCCTGAAAGTCGATCAGGCCCAGCCCCGTGAAGCCGATCAGTACCAGCTTGCGCTCGAATTGCGCTGCATCCACGTGGCCGTCGAGCACGTTGGCGGCGGAGACGAAGCGGCCCGGGCTCGAGCGACTGAAATGCACCCACAGGCCGCCATGGCGATCCAAGGGCACGGAGGTTTCGCCGAAGCGGATCGCCTGCACGCCGCTCGAGTCCATGTCCAGCTTGTAGTCGCTTGCACCCGCGGCTACGCGCAGCATGTCGATGGAGAGCGCCGGGGTCAACACGCCGTCGACGCTCGACACCAGCAGCACGCGCCGTACGACGCCGTCGGGCGCGTCGACGCTCAGCAGACCATGGCCCGCGGCCGCGGCATCGATCGCCTCGAGGCTGCGCAGCAGGCCGGGAAACGCGCGCACGTAGGCGCCCGCGTCGCCGCCCTTGACCAGAAAAGGTACCGAGCGCGGCAGCACGTCATGTACACCTCCGTCTTCGAGTCCGGCCATGCCGACCACGACCGGCAACGTGCTGATGGTGTGAGCGAGCACAGCGTCGCTGCTGGGCAGCTTCGACAGCTCGCTGCGCAGCGCAGGTGATGCGCCCGGCAGCGCGGGCGCGAGCTGGTCGGGCGACAGCCGGTCGGGCTCGGGCAGCAGCAGATCGATGCCGATCGCGGCCGGGTGGCCGCGGCCGACCGCTTCCAGCAGCCGGGCCAGCAACGTGCGCGGCCATGGCCATTGGCCGTAGCGCTTGAGACTAGCTTCGTCCACCGTCACGATGAGGGCCGGCGCGGACACCGGCTTGCGCGGGAAGCTGCGTTGGTATGTATCGAACATCGCAAGCCGCAGACCGCTCAACGTGCGTCCATCCGGCTGCAGTGCGGCGAGCAGCAGCAGAAGCACGAGAACCGTCACCCCGAGCGGCCGGCTCTGGCCATAGGCCACCAGCCGCACGAGGCGATGCTCGCTCCAGGCCGGAGCATCCGAGGCGGGCGGGGACCTGCGCTCGGCCTCGCTCACAGGTCGATCTCCCGCCCATCCCATGCAGCGGATACCTCCACGGTGTGGTCCGTGCGCGTGAGCTGCTCGAGTCGGATGGTTTCCTTGAGGATCGACTCGAGCTGCTCGTCATCGAACGCGGGCTCGTGGTGGAACAGGCACAGATGCTTGACGCGCGCGAGCTGCGCCAGCTCGACGCCCACCACGTTGCTGGAATGGCCCCAGTCCTCCTTGACCGAGATCGCGTCGAGCAACGAGTACATCGCGTCGAAGATCACGAGGTCGGCATCCCGAAAGAACGCCGTGAACGCGGCCGTCTCTGCGGGATCGTCGAGCTTGTGCTCCGAATCGGTGGAGTACACGACGCTCTTGCCGTCGTGCTCGAAGCGGTAACCGTAGGAGTCGCCGGAGTGATTCTGCAGCATCGGTCGTACGCGCAAGCCCGCAATGTCGTACCACGTATCGGGAGTCAGATGGACGAACTCGATAGCGGCGCTCAGGCGTCCGAAGTCCACCGGAAACACCGGCGCCGATTGCTGGAGCCGGAAGGCGCGCTCCAACGTAGGGTGGCAGCCGTGAATGCGGATGCGCGCACCGGTTGTATACGCCGGCATGAAAAACGGGAAGCCCATGATGTGGTCCCAGTGCACATGGGACATGAACACATTGATGAGCGGCGGCGTTGCGCCCGCGGTCGCCAACACATGGTTGCCGAATGCGCGCGCGCCGCTGCCCATGTCGCACACTACGAATTCGTCGCCGCCCGGTATCAGCTCGACGCACGAGGAGTTGCCGCCGAATGTCTGCGACGTGGAAAAATCCAGCTCGCGATCCAGATAGGCGTCGATCTTCGCGTCCGAGTCGAGGCCGCGTCCGATCGCCCCTTGCAGCGCGCGGACGAGCTTGCGGCGGACATCGCCTGACGTGAGCGCCGTTGGGAGCGAGCCGCGCGTTCCCCAGAAGCGTACGCGCATGATGGCTTGGCGTCGGGCTAGCCGGCGTCGAGCGCCGACAAGGCCCCCGGCGACACCTGCGCGACTGCCGCGCGCACCGTGTCGAAGATCGGAAAGACCAGATTGAAGCGGCTGATCTCGAAGATCTCCTTGACCACCGGCCGCATGGCAGCGACGACGACGGTACCGCCCAGCGGCTTCACCTGCTTGGCGGCGATCAGAAAGCAGCGCAGTCCTGCGCTGCTGACGTACTCGAGCCGACCCAAGTCGAACACGAGGCGCGGCCCGGATGCCGTGCAGCGCTCGAGCTGGGGCTGGATGGCGTCCAGAAAGCGGTCGCAGTTGGTGTGGTCGATGCGTCCCGCCGGGGAAAGCACCAGCACATCGGCGTAGACTTTGCTGTCGAGCTCCATGGGGCTTGCTGCGGTGCCGATCTTATTGGTTATGTCGCCGCGCCGAAAGCGTAAGGCACGCGAGGACGTGTCACGGTGTGGCTGTATTCTCGGTCATGGCCGTGGTACCGGCAAGCCGCTGCGGACGTGACGCGACCTGTGATGCGTGTGTGCAGAGACGCAAAGCTCAGGCCAGTCGGCTCAGCATGCGCACTGCGTTGATGGTGAGCACCGCGCCCACGAGCACGATCAGCACCGATGTGCCGAGTTGCAGGCGCGCCGCCCAGACCCCGGCCAGCCAGTCGAGGATTTTCGGTCCGACTTTCGCGGCGACCACGCCGACCAGCACCAGGACTGCTGCGAAGCCGAGGCTGAACACCAGCACAGTGCCGAGCCCGAGCATGACCTTGCTCTGCGATAGCAGATTGAGCAGGATGCTGAGCGCGACCGGGTCGGGTACCAGTCCACCGGCGACGCCGAGTCCGAGCAGCAGCCACAGGCTGGGCCGTCTGGTCGTCACGAGCGACAGGTCGTGCGTGTGCTTGAAGCCCCAGCCGTGTGAGTGAAAGCCGGATTCGTCGTGCGCATGACCATGACCATGGCCGTAGTCGTGCGAATGCCCGTGATCGTGTGAGTGGTCATGGCCGTGCGCGAGAGCGTGCGGGTGTGTGTGATCGGCCTCGGTTATCTCGTGATAGTGCATCTGACCGGCGCCATGCGAGTGGCCTTGTGCCGCTCGCGCCGGGACGAGCTGCGCCTGCGCGAAGAGTGCCCGCTGTGTCCACAGTGTCCACGCACCGATCACGATGATCAGAACGCCGGTCGCCAGCGCCATCCACGCTTCGAGGCGCTGTGGCACGAAGCCCGGCAGGCCTAGAGAAGCGAGCAGACCGACCAGCACGATGCCGCTCGTGTGCGACAGGGTCACGAAGATTCCCAGCACCCAGGCGTCGACCGGCTTGCCGCGCGCGCCGACGATATACGCCGCGGCGATCGTCTTGCCGTGTCCCGGCGTGGCGGCGTGCACGGCGCCATACCAGAAGCTGGTTGCGAGGTAAAGGAGAGCTTCGCCCATGGAGATTTCGAAGGGTCGTCAACGGTGTTTGGTTACGGGTTGGCGGCGAGGATAGAGAGGCGCGCCGCGGAGGTCAAGGAAGCGAGGGGGCGAGGGAGCAGCGACGCTGCGTAAACGTGATACGAGATCCGAACGATGGGCCTTGTCCCTCCTTAGATTCGCGGGCCCCTCTGAGTTCCCGAAGGCGCTCCCTCGTCCCTCGTCCCTCGCCCCTCGTCCCTGGCCCCAAGCCCCTCGTTCCTCGCCTCCACGCCAAAAAACTGAAAGCGCGCCTTCCCGCTCTCCTTCGCGTGGTACATCGCCGAGTCGGCGTTGCGCAACAGGGTGTCCGCATCGGGCCCGTCCTGCGGGTAGATGCTGATGCCGAGCGTCTGCGTGATCGTCAGATCATGGCCATCGATGCGGTAGCTTTGTCCGAGTGCGCTGAGAATCTTGCGCGCGACCGCGGCGGCGTCGAGCGGCTCGCGCAGCTCCGGGAGGACGACCACGAACTCGTCTCCGCCCAGACGCGACACGGTGTCGATCTCTCGCACGCAGCTGCGCGTGCGATCGCCGATCTCGCGCAGCAGCTCGTCGCCCACGTGGTGGCCATACGAATCGTTGATCGCCTTGAAGTGGTCGAGGTCGAAGAACAGGATGCCCACCAGCGTCCGATTGCGTTGTGCCTGCGCGATGGCATGCTCGAGGCGGTCGCGCAGGAGCAGCCGGTTAGGCAGCCCGGTCAGCGAGTCGGAGTACGCGAGGCTGTAAATCCGGTTCTCCCACGACTTGCGGTCGGTGATGTCGCGCACGATCGCGGTGAACTTGTTCGGTCCCGGGCTCATCGCGATCTCGGACACGGCCAGCTCGAGCGGAAAAATCGAACCGTCCTTGCGCCGGCCGGTTACCTCTCGGTGGCTGCCGAGCAGGTGCTGCATCCACGGCGCAGCCTGCGTGTCGTTGCTGCTCTGTTCGTCGTAGCCCAGCTCGACCGTGATTTGCTTCAAGTGCAGGGCGCGCCCTTCGTGCGCGTCGTAACCGAACATGTGTTGCGCCTGCCGGTTCAGGCGCTCGATGCCTCCGTTCGCGGACAGCACGATCATGCCTTCGGCAGCGTTGTCGAGGATGGAGTCGAGCTGCCGCTCGCTCTCGCGCAGCGCGTCTTCGGCTTGCCGCCGGCCCGTGATGTCCTGGAGCGTTCCGTAAACGTGACTGACACGTCCGTCCTCGCGCTGTGTCTCGCCGATCGCGCGTACCCATATCCTGCGCCCGCGTGCCGTGGTCAACGGCAACTCGAGATCGAAGGGTTCGCCCGGATCCATCGCGCGGCGCATGGCGCGATCCATCGCGGCCACCGCCTCCGGAGCGAAAAAGCCGATCGCACTGTCCACGGTGGGCACGTACTTGCCAGGACTCAAATCGTGGATCCGGTAGGTTTCGTCGGTCCAGAACAGGCGGCCGCTGCGGCATTCCACTTCCCACCCGCCGACGTGGCCGATCGCCTGCGTGCGCGCCATCAACAGCTCGAGTCGCTTCTGTGCACCGACGTCGCGCGCGACCGCGGCGACGCCCACGATGCGGCCGTTGTCGCCTCGCAGTGCTGCGACGCTGACTGAGATCAGCACGGTCGAGCCATCCTTGCGCCGGCCTACGGCTTCGAAGGGCTGGATGCGCTCCCCGCGCGCCAGGCGTAAGCAGCGCTCACGGACGTGCTCGGGCGATTCGCCCGGCACCAGCAAGCGATAGTCGCGGCCTGCGACATCCGCTGAGCTGTATCCGAATATCTCTTCGGCGCCGCGGTTCCACGACAGGATCGTTCCGTCCAGGTTGTGGCTGATGATCGCGTCCTGCGACGACTCCACGACAGCCGCGAGCAGGCTGCGTGTCGAGTCCGCGTGAATGCGTTGCGTGATGTCGCGTCCGATCGAAGCGACGCCGATCACTTTGCCATCCGTGTCGCGCAACGGTGCGAATGTGAGCGCCATGTGCACATCGTGGCCGTCCTTGTGACTGCGCACGGTCTCGAGGCTCGAGATCGTGCGCCCGGCGCGCACGATGTCGGTTATGCGCTCGTTCTCCTCCCGGCGCTCCTCGGGAACGATGGTCCAATGGCTGGTGCCGATCATCTCGGCAGCGCTGCGGCCGAGAATGCGCTCGGCGCCGCGGTTCCAGGACAGGATCGTGCCGTCGAGCGTGCAGCTCATGATCGAATCCTCGGACGAGTCCAGGAATGAGGCCAGCATCTGACTGGTCTGCTCGGCGCGCTTGCGAGCCGAGATGTCCTGACAGGTGCCGGTCATGCGCAGCGGTTGGCCGGTGCGGTCGCGCGTCACGACGCGTCCGCGCGCACCCACCCACAGCCATTCGCCGTCACGGCGCCGCGCGCGAAACTCCACGTCGCAGAACTCGGACTGCCCCGCCAAATGGGAGTCGATACGCTCTGCCACGAGCGCGGCATCGTCGGGATGAATCAGGCCGTGCCACAGACGCGCACCAGGCATGAGCTCGCCGGCCGCAAAACCCAGTTGGCGCGCAAAGGCATCGTCGTAGTGGACGCGTGACGCCGGGATGTCCCAGTCCCAGAGACTCAGGTCGGCGGAGTCGAGCGCCAGCTTCAGGCGTTGATGCCCTTCGACGACCAATCGCTCCTGTAGCTTCTGGCGCAGGATATCGCGTGTCACACAGGAGACGGCCGTCACGCGTCCAGCCTCGTCGCGCAACGGCGAGCAGGTCACCGTGACTTGAATCATTGTGCCGTTGCGATGGCGACGCACAGTCTCGTGATTGAGCACCTGCTCGCCGGCCGCGACGCGCTGCGTGATCTCTTCCCAGTCGCTGTTGCCGGGCGCCATCAGCAGCGCCACGCTCTTGCCCAGGATCTCCTCGGCGGGAAAGCCGAGCATGGCCTCGGCGCTCGGATTCCAGCTGAGCACGCTGCCGTGCAGCGCCCAGCTCATGATCGCATCGCCGGTGGACGCCACGACCGCGGACAGCAGTTGCAGCTCCCGCTCCTGTTTCCTGCGCTCGGTCACATCACGGCCGATGCCGCGATAGCCTTTGAAGCGAGCGGCCGCATCGAACACGGGCTCGCCGGTGATCGTCACGTGGTACTCGCGTCGGCCTTCACAGCGCACATGGTACTCGACGTCCTTGAACGGCTTGTGCTCGGCCAGCGCGCGCGCGTGCTCCTCGCGGTGCTGCTCGGATGGCCAGATGATCGGCAGATCGAAGCGCGTGCGTCCGATCACGGTCGCGAGAACCGGGTCGCGATTCTCCGCCCACTCGCCCGAGTGGTAGGTGAAGCGGAGCTCCTCGTCCTGTTCCCAGCACCAGTCGTACGACAGGCTCGCGAGCGCGCGCAGGCGCTCGTGACTCTCAGCGAGCTTGCGCTCGGCCTCCTTGTGCGGCCGGATGTCGCGCATGATGCTGGACATGCCGACGATCGCGCCGGAAGCATCGCGCAGTGGGGCCACGCTCGACGAGACTTCGATGCGCTCGCCGTTCTTGTGCACGCGAACAGTCTCGCGGCTGTCGACGTGCTCGCCGGCCAGGATGCGCGGGCGGATCCAGGCTTTCTCCTGCTCGGCGATCTCGGGCGGCAGCAGCGGATCGAGCGAGCGCCCCACGATCTCGGCCGCGGCATACCCGAACAGCCGCTCGGCGGCCTGGTTCCAGCTGAGCACCGTGCCGTCAACTGTCATGCTGAGAATGGCGTCGTGGGAGCTTTCGACGATCGAGGCGAGACGCTGCTGCATCAGTGCGTCGCGGCGGCGGCGCGTCACGTCCTGCACGATCACGAAGCGCGCACGCCGGCCGCGGAAGTCGAGGTCGTAGCCGCTCGCTTCGACCTCGCGTATCTCGCCGGTCTTGGTGCGATGGCGCCAGCCGCCCGAGCTCGAGAAGCCGCCCTGGCGCGGCAGGTTGAGCAGACGGCGCACGCCTTCGCGCTCATCGTGAGCCAGGAGCCTCATCAACCCTTGCTGCAAGAGCTCTTCGGTGGAATAGCCCGTGAGCGCTGCCATGCAATGGTTCGCGGCGAGCACCGTGAAGTCACCAGCCGCGGTGCCGCCGGCACGAGAGTCGGCGGCGACGTGCGTGTCGTAGATGAACGCCGGTATGCCGCTGTTATCGAGGACCTGTAGCGCCTGCCCGCACACGAAGTCGAGCTCGAGCGGGCCGGGCCTGGACAGCGGAAGAGCGTGCCCCGAGTGCTCTTCCAGTCGATGTTCCAGTGTACGGACCAGCTCGAGCAGCTCGGCTCTCGTGAGATTGTTTAGGCCCTGCATGGAGGGTTGTGCGGATCGCGCTGTGACGGCAGCGTCGCGGGGTTGTCATCTCCAGCCGACAAGTATAGAAGCTTTGCGGCGAGCAGCAAAAACTTGCTTGTTCGATCGCGCTAACACGCTGATCGCATTAGACAAAAAGCCCGCGAATTTAACACTTCCCTGAGCTTTCTGTGAGGGCTGGGCGCGCGGCTATGCGTCGCGCTGTTTTCTGACGTTTCGTCGATGCGGCTGTCGTCCCGGCGCCAGGCGCCGGGACGACGAACACCAGGCTACAGCGCGATTTTCGCCCGCCGCTGTTCGCGGCCGGAACTGCGTTAGCGGGCTTTGAGCGCGTCGCGAATCTCGCGCAGCAGAACTACATCTTCAGGCGGAGCCGCCGGAGCGAGAGGAGGAGCGGCCTTCTTGAGTTTGTTCATCTGCTTGACCATCAAGAAGATGATGAACGCGAGGATCACAAAGTTGAGCAGAATCGTGAGGAAGTTGCCGTACGCGAATACAGGAACGCCGGCTTTTTTCAACGCGTCGAGCGTCTGCGGTGTGCCCGGCGGCACCTCGGAGAGCGGGACGAAGAAGTTCGTGAAATCCACCTTGCCGAGTATGCGGCCGATGACCGGCATGACGAGGTCGTTGACAACGGAATCGACGATCTTGCCGAACGCAGCGCCGATGATGACGCCGACCGCGAGGTCCATCACGTTGCCTTTGACAGCAAACTCTTTGAACTCCGACATGAAGCTCATGGCTTGGCTTCCTTGTTCGATTGGATGGGCACCGCCAGGAGATGCGCAGTGCGGCTCCGCCGGGCGCTTGCTGCTCGATGGATTGTCTTCGGTGCCAGGCGACGGCGCTATGCTAGCGGGAGCGGCGGGTACTGACAATGTGCAGCGCGGTGCGAGGCCTGATCTAGATGCGCCGTGCCTCGACGAAGTGCTTGCGCCAATAGGCTGCATCGAGGCGGTCGGTGCGCACTCTGCCGCCTGTCGATGGCGCGTGGACGAAGCGTCCGTCGCCGAGATACAGCGCAACGTGCGAGGACTTCTGGCCTTCCTGGTCGAAGAACAGCAGGTCGCCGCGGCGCATCCGGCTGCGGCTGACGGGCTGGCCCAGGTACCGCTGTGTCTGTGTCTCGCGCGGAAGATCGAGACCGGCCTTGCTGTAGCTGTACTGCACCAGTCCGCTGCAGTCGAAGCCGGTCGGGGTACTGCCGCTGTAACGATACGGCTTGCCGACCATCTCCAATGCGTTGTCGGCGGCACGACTCGCGACTGCATCGGATGCCGGCCCGACGTGTGCGGGCGGGGACGGCGGCGCCGACGCGCAGGCCGCGAGCAGCAGCACTGCGATCACACTCAGGCTTTTGGCTTTCGTCATCGTCGTCCGAGGCTCGGTTGCGCCGATGATCGGCAGCAAGAAGCAAGCCTATAGAGGCCAGTGATCCAACCCCGCTGTCGCGCGCGCACGGCTGATGTCGTGTGTTTCCGGCTGCGGTTAACTTACGCTTCCGCGTAGTTTATCCAAACACCCGCAACGGAAAAAAGGGCGGTGTATTGCATTCGCCACTGCTATCGTATGCCAGTCACCAGAACCACAACATGAAACATATGAACAACACGATTTCGAGGCTCGCCCTCGTTCTGCTCGGCATCGGCTCAATGCTGGTCCATTCCGCTGCGCATGCCGGCATCGCGCCGGTCGGAGGCGACGGTAAAGTTCCCACACTCGCGCCACTGCTGGAGCAAGTCACGCCCGCGGTCGTAAACATCGCCGTGCTGTCGCGCTCGCCCGAGCAGGACAACCCGATGATGCAGGACCCGTTCTTCCGCCGCTTCTTCGGCTTGCCGGAGCAGTCGCGCCCGCAGATATCGGCGGGCTCCGGCGTGATCGTAGACGCGAGAAACGGCTACGTGCTGAGCAATCACCACGTCGTGAAGGAT
>Ga0070681_10007539_pt1 | contig 10633 bp, 10 predicted proteins | sample KBSC83BmetaG_FD_65650 | JGI IMG/M metagenome (GOLD analysis project Ga0070681, IMG submission 65650) | Corn rhizosphere microbial communities from Kellogg Biological Station, Michigan, USA - KBS C8-3B metaG | ecosystem: Host-associated > Plants > Roots > Rhizosphere | place: USA: Michigan...
TGGATGCTGGGCCGGTTTGTCGTGCCCGTCGCGAGGCTGGATGAGCTTCGCGAGACCGCCTCGCAGTTTGCCGAACGCGAGGGAAGTCCCTGGCCCGTCAGCGCGCTGGCCGCCGAGGACATCTATGACACGATCAAACGCCTAACAGCATTTAATGCGAAACATGCAGGCGGCTTCGCCGTCGATTCGCTAGAGGTCAAGGCAAATTCGGTCTCAAAGATCGAGAATACGGTCGACGCTCTGCCCGAGGGCATCACGACCTTTTTCGAGGTCGGTCTGGGCTCCAATTTTGCTGAGCTTATCGCGACGCTCGCCATCGACCGCCAGTTCGCAAAGATCCGTACCGGCGGCGTTACGCCGGAAGAATTTCCTCGCTCACGCGACATTATCCGATTTGTCCGCACGTGTCTCGCGGGCAACGTACCGTTCAAGGCGACCGCCGGGCTGCATCACCCGATCCGCTGCTATCGTCCACTGACATATGCCGAAAACGGCCCAAGCGGCACGATGCACGGCTTTCTCAATCTTTTCCTGATGACCGGCTTTGCCCGCGAGAGCTATAAGCCCGACGTTCTCGAAGAGATGATGGAAGAGGAGTTTGGCGAGGTGTTTCAGTTTACCGATACGGGCGTAACCTGGCGCAGCGAAAATTTCCTCTCAAACTGGCAGATCGAACGCCTGCGGCGGCTCGGCATCCATTCCTTCGGCTCGTGCTCATTTGAAGAGCCAGTCGAAGACCTGAAAGCGCTCGGGTTGCTATAAGAGAAACTAGAAACTTACCCACGAAAAACACGAAATTCACGAAATCTTTTTCGTGTGTTTAGTGTGTTTCGTGGGAAATGATTTTATGACCTACGAGATCAACGAAACCCACGATCCGAACCTCAAAAGCTGGGTCGAGTCAGCCAACGACACGAATAGCGATTTTCCGATTCAGAATTTGCCGTTTTGTGTAATCGATTATCCTAAAGATGGATGGGCCGGATCGTGGGAGCTAGCCGTTAGAATTGGAGCTGATTTTCTTGACCTGGCTGCCTGCCGTAAAGATGGAATGTTTCAAGATTTGCCAAAGGTTGATTTTTGGCTAAATCACTTCGATCTCAACGATATGGCTGAGATTGGAGTCAAAGAACGAACCCAGCTGCGTCGGCGCCTTGTCGATGCTCTAAACCAAAATACCCAAAATTCGTATCGCGAAATTGCAGAATCGCACTTAATAAGCCCTTCCGTTGTAAAGCTCGATAAACTGGCATTTGGAATCGACGACTACACGGACTTCTACTGCTCGATATACCACGCCACAAATGTCGGGTCGATGTTTCGGCCGGACAATCCGTTGATGCCGAATTATAAGTGGGTGCCGATCGGTTATCATGGCCGCGCGTCGAGCATTGTTGTTAGTGGGACAGACATAAAAAGACCGAAGGGGCAGAATCACAGCGACGCTGACAAACCGCCGGTTTATATTCCGGCAAAGAACCTCGATTACGAGATGGAGCTTGGCTTTTTTGTCGGGCCTGGAAACGAGCTAGGGCAGCCAGTACCGATCAGCGAGGCCGAGCATCACATCTTTGGCGTATGTCTCGTGAACGACTGGTCCGCTCGCGACATACAGGCATGGGAATATCAACCATTGGGCCCGTTTCTAGCCAAGAATTTTGCGACGACCATCTCACCCTTTGTTGTGACGATGGAGGCATTGGCACCGTTTCGAACGAAGGCTTTCGGGCGAGACCCGGACGACCCGAAACCGCTCGACTATCTCAGCGATGCCAACAACGAAAAATTCGGCGGGCTTGATATCAATCTTGAGGTTTACATTCAAAGCGAAAAGATGCGGAACGAAAACATTGAGCCGCATTTGCTTTCGCGTTCAAACACCAAAGACCTCTATTGGACCATCGGCCAGATGCTCACGCATCATGCATCGAATGGCTGCAACCTCCAGACCGGCGACCTGATGGCGACAGGCACAGTCAGCGGGAAAGAAAAGTCGGAACGCGGATGCATGCTAGAACTCACTTGGCGCGGCAAGGAACCGATCGATCTGCCGAGCGGCGAGCAGCGGCGATTTCTCGAAGACGGAGACGAAGTTATCATGAAAGGCTTTTGCGAACGCGAGGGCTTTCGCCGCATCGGCCTCGGCGAATGCCGTGGCCGCATTCTTCCGGCTGGTTGATTTCACCGCCGAGACGCGAAGACGAGAGGAGGTTTTTGCCGCGGATAAACGCGGATAACACGGATAAGAAAACCTTTTCTCGTTTTATCCGCGTCATCCGCGGCTAAATTGTCCCCGTATCTCGCTGTCTTGGTTTCCAGACGGAAAAATGATCGATGTTGACGCTTACATTCTCATCGGCGGCCGGTCGCATCGGCTTGGGCGAGACAAAGCCTCCGCTATGCTCGCCGGCGAGACGCTGGCACAGCGAGCATATCGCACGGTGTCGGAGGCTTTGCCCGCCAGCCGTGTAACTTTTGTCGCCGGTTATGAGGCGCAGTTTGCCATAGAGGCCATCGCCGCCGGAGGGCGATTCATCTTTGACCTGATTACAGACCGCGGCCCGCTTGGCGGCTTACACGCGGCGCTTGCGGATGCTCAGACGCCGTGGATTTTCGTGTTGGCTTGCGATTATCCATTTGTCACGCCCGACTTAGTACGTTCTATAGCCAAGCAGATTTCGAACGATCACGGCGCAGCTGTCCCGATGCAGCAAGATGGCCGACTCCAGCCTTTATGCGCTTTTTACAAGGTTGAGATGGCCAGGCCGCTTGTGCAGCAAATTATTGACAGGCCGAGAGTTCCACCCCCGCTACGTGAAGTTGTTGCCGATCTAAATCCCAGAATTGTTGAATCGGCGGAGTTTGCAGATCTGGCCGCCTCCGATGCCTTTTTTACGAACATAAACACTGCCGATGATCTAGATCTTGCCCTCGAAATAGAACGCAAACTTTCAGCCAAAAAATAAATCAAACTGTTAGCGGTAGCGGACTTCGGGCAGTCGCGATAGAATAGGCATCTCGACATTTTTTGACCCGTTATCCTCTTTTTTCAATGGATCTCACGCTCGACAAATTTCACGAGGAATGCGGTATTTTCGGCATCTTTGGGCACCAGGAAGCGTCGACGATGACTCAGCTAGGGCTGTTCGCGCTGCAGCATCGAGGGCAGGAGGCTTGCGGCATCGTGTCAAGCGACGGCACGGACCTGCATCAATTTCGCTCGCAAGGCCTGGTCGCTGATGTTCTGAATGAAGAGGTTCTGAAAAAGTTAAAGGGCTCGGCGGCGATCGGTCACACGCGATACTCGACCGCGGGCCGCAACACAATAAAAGAGGTACAGCCTTTTGCCGTGACCTGCCAGCATGGCGATATCGCCGTTTGCCACAACGGGAACCTGCCATTTGCCGAGGCTCGCCGACGCGAGCTCGAACGCGAGGGCGCGATCTTTTCTTCGACATCGGACACCGAGACCATTCTTCACGGCATTGCCCGCTCAAAGGCTGTGGACGCCGTCGGCGCCGTCGAGGCGGTTTTGAAAGAAACAGAAGGCGCGTTCTCGATGCTGTTTCTCACGCCGAAAGCGCTTTTTGCGGTCCGCGACTCGCGTGGGTTCAGACCTCTGGTCCTCGGCAAGCTCGGTGATGCATGGTGTGTCGCGTCTGAGACGTGCGCGTTCGACCTGATCGACGCCGAGTATGTTCGCGAGGTCGAGCCCGGCGAGATGTTGATCGTAACCGAGCAAGGTGTCGAATCGCGATTTCCTTTTCCGAAGAAAGAGCCCGCCGTTTGCACCTTTGAGCACGTATATTTCTCGCGGCCCGATTCGACGGTTTATGGAATTTCGGTCAACCAGTCGCGGCACAAGATGGGCAAGCAATTGGCGGTCGAGCATCCGGCCGACGCAGACATTGTCGTGCCCGTGCCCGATTCGGGCGTCGCCGCCGCGATCGGATATTCAAGCCAGTCTGAAATTCCTTTCCGCCAGGCGATCATCCGCAATCATTACGTTGGCCGAACCTTTATCGAGCCATCGCAGTCGATACGCTCATTCGGCGTCAGGCTGAAGTTAAACCCGATCAAAGATTTGATCAACGGTCGACGTGTTGTCCTCGTTGATGACTCCATAGTTCGCGGTACCACATCAAAAAAGATAGTCCAGATGGTGCGAGAGGCAGGCGCCAGAGAGGTACACCTTCGCATTTCGTGCCCGCCGACGGCGCATTCATGCTACTACGGCGTCGACACGCCGCATCGGCAGGACCTTATCGCCTCGCGAATGTCGACCGAGGAGATCCGCGAGTACATCGGCGCGGATTCATTGGGATATTTGTCGCTCGAGGGCATGCTCGAAGCGATCGGGATCGATGAGAGATCGTCCTGTACCGCATGCTGGTCGGGGACGTATCCGACGCTTATCGCCAACGGCAAGGCTGCCTAAATCTTCGCGCCATCGCCGCGGAAAATTTCGCGTTTTGACCAGATCAAGCTAGCAGTTCTGGCTTGCTTGCGGATGCGGAAAAGTATCCCGGTCGTCTTCACCGACTCGCGGGGCGAGGCACGTAAAGTCTTTCTCGACCAAAATTTGAACCTGAGCGTTAGTGGCATCGTTATTGATCCCGACCACCTCGGTCGATGTCCAGTCATCTGCCAGATCGACCGGAACCGAAACTGTAAGCTGATTGTTCGCAAAGGTTGCAAGGACGCCCTCGGCATTTTGGTCGCGAACGAGCCGGTAAACGAACCGTTCTTCACCCTCGGGATCAAATTTCAGCGTCTCTTCAACGACACCGTGCTCGGCAAAATCCCGGACGTCGGTTTGCGAAAGCCTTAAACGAATGGACGTCGCCGTTGTTCTCAATTTCATCTCTATCAATCGTAACAAAAAACGGGCCAATGCTACTGGCGCGTCGATTGCACCATTATGAAGAATGCGACTCAGGTTCGCCTACTAATTAAATTATGCAAGACATATCTAAACTCACTGTCAGAGAAATCGCGATCGAAGCACCGGCAACGACGCGCGTATTTGAGAAATATAAGATCGATTATTGCTGCGGCGGGCGGCGCAGCATCAAGGATGCTTGCGCGGCATCCGGCGTCGATTCTTTTGAGCTGTCCCAGGCCCTGGAACGGGCCCTTGCTTTGCCGGTGGAACCAGAGCAGCCCGAGCAGATGCCTAACCCGCGCCTGGTCGACCATATCATCGACACGCACCACGTTTTTACACGGCGAGAGTTATTCAGACTCGGTCCGCTGATGGACAAGGTGGCCGGCAAACATGGCGAGCTCCATCCGGAATTATTCAAGCTGCGGGGCTTGCTTGCCGCGCTCTCCCATGACCTTCTTCCCCATATGACGAAAGAGGAGATCGCCCTTTTCCCGTATATCCAGCAGCTCGCCAGAGCGAAAGAGCGTTCGACTCTGCCGGTGATGGCCCCGTTCGGGAGCGTTCAGCATCCGGTAGGGCGAATGGAAACCGAGCATGAGGAGGCCGGAGCGATACTCGCGGAGATGCGTGATATCACCAATGGCTACACGACGCCCGAAGGCTCCTGCCCGAGCTTTATCGCACTTTATTTCGGACTGGAAGAGCTGGAGAAAGACCTTCACCGGCACATCCATCTTGAAAACAACATACTTTTCCCTAAGGCCATCGAGCTTGAGGCCGAGGTGTTTGCTGTCTAGACTATCTATATGCTCGATTCCGGCGTAGCTTTCGTTCCTAAGAGTCGCATTCCCGTCAAATCTATCGCCTTGCCGGTCGAGCATGGCTCGTGGGGCTTTTTGTTCGAGCCGCTACTGGCCGGACTTCTTATCGCTCCGACTATCGGCGGCGCGTTTCTGTCGATCTTTATGATCGGCGCGTTTTTGAGCCGCCAGCCGCTGAAATTCGTTGTCGGCGATTATCTGCAGAAAAAGCGTCTGCCGCGCACTGCCGTTGCATTTCGGTGGACGCTCTACTTTGCTTCGATCGCGACCACGGGTTTGATCGCCAGCATTTTTACGGCATCGCCGCACAGCTTTGTGCCGCTCGTGATCGCCTCACCGGTCGTGATCTACTTGATCTTGCAGGACGCGTCACGCAAGAGCCGCGAGACCCTCGTCGAGCTGCTCGCTGCGTCTGTTCTCGCCGCGTCGATCGCGTCGCTGTCGCTCGCGGCCGCACACGCTTACGCTTTCGCCGCTGCGATGTGGCTGATCATGCTGGCGCGTTTGATCCCGTCTGTTCTCTATGTCAAGAACCGGTTGCGATTGGAAAAGAAAAAGGAATATTCGTCCGCCATTCCGATAGGAGCCCACGTCGCCGCGGCCGGCTTACTGCTGGCGCTTTATGTCGTTGGTCTCGGGTCGATACTGACGATTCTCATTGCTCTCTTTTTGCTATTCCGGTCGATCACCGGCCTGAGCAGCAGGCGGCACAAGCTTACGGCAAAAGAGCTAGGCGTCCGCGAGGTCGTCTACGGCTGTGTTTATGCGTTAAGCGTTGTCGCCGGATATTATGCCGGCTTCTGACATCTCAGTTCAGTGTAAAAGGAAACAGCTGCCTTGTGATCTGTTTTGAGGCCGTGTCGGTGACAGTTATCTCGAAAACGTACTCACCGGGCTTTAGATCGTCACGCAGTGTCATTGCGCCGCTCACACGCGGAGATTTGGACAGATCCGCCGTTTCAAAGTTATTTACATTGCCGCGCACTACCGGCTCGCCGTTTTGAAGAATGTTTGCCTGTAACTCGAGACTGACTTTTTTCCTCGGGTCGAGCCTCGCATTGTAAACTTCAAATCCGTAACGCAGGACCGTCCCCGGTCGAAATTGCCGCAAGACCGTATCGTAGAGCAGGGTCGACTGGAGTTGAGCCTGTCCGGTCGAGTTGCTGACCTTCCCCTGGGTTATCATCTGCCAGGCGTTCATGCTCACGTCCTCTACCGCCATGCTCGAGATCGTAAGCCGCTGTTTTGAAAGGTCGGGGATCTCAACCACTTGCGACGCCGTGCCGATCTTGCCGGTAGCCGAATCTCGCAGTGCGACCCGATATTGATAGACACCAGGCTTTTTGATCGGCAGCATCAGGACGTAAACGAAGCCATTCGCTACCATGGCATCAAAGGTCGGACCCTTGGCCTTGATCGTATAGTTCGTTTCGATGTGATCGACCGGCACGCCGTTGTTGCCAAATGCTACGGCGGCGACATCAAACGCGGCCGTCTTCCAGCCATCCGGAGCGTCTGAGAATTTGAGACTGCGAGCATCGATGTGCAGGAACGACCGAACATACGCGCCGTCAACGGCGTCGTTTGCGTAGAGCGCGTTTATGTTCAGCGCGATATCGCTTTGGGCAAACGGTGACATCAGAGATTCGGCCATTTCGTTCTCGGCTGTAAGCTGCGGTCGAACGTCGATACCCGGCTGGCTGAAAAATCCGCTTCGGTAGCTGACCTTTAAGCCAGGCTTCTTGACCTTGACCTCAAACTTGTTGAATTTGCGTTTGTTTGCATCGAACGTCTCGGCATCGGGAATATAAGCCAACAGATAGTAACCTTCCTGTTGATCCAACGCCCGTCTAATTCCGCCGTCGAGATCATTGCTATTCAGCAAGGCTTTCCCGCCGGTCTGCTCGGCAAGGTACACTAGCCCGTCCTGGCTGTCCTTAAAATCGCGATCGCGTTCTCTTAATTTCTGCTCGCGATGTCCGTCGATGACCTCGTAAGTATTGTCCGAGGCCGAAAAAGCCTGTGACTGCTGCATGCCTCGCGCGTCAAAAGTGAAAAGAGTGACCGACGATCGGTTCGCCGCGTCCGCAACCTCCTGAATAAAATCAAATATCGCGGGCGCCCGCGATTTATTGTTCATCGTTTCGCCGATATTGATCCCGTCAGAAAACAGCAGCATTGCTTTCCGGCCCGGAAGCTTTGCCATGCCTTTAATGATGTAGGTAACAGCGCCGATAGACGACTGGGCGTAGATCGCCTTTTGCGCAGCGGCCGCATTTTTTGCAGAGTCGCGGCTGGCTTTCTGCACCTCGTCTATGTTGTCGTGCGGATGGAGCAATGTGTATTGTTTCGAATTTCCTGACGCGATCTGATCGCTCTCGACCGTAAACCGTTCTGTCACGTCCGTGTCGTTCTGGCCAACCGAAGAAAGCGCATTGACACTGCTGAACGGATTCCAACGGATGCTCGCGATCGCCGCCTTGAGCAAACGCTTGTCCGAGGTGAATTGCTGCAGAGCGCCGACACCTCCGCCCGTGTGGATCACTGCCACCAGATCGTCCGGCTGCATCTCTTCGTCAACGAATTTCTGGAGTGCCTTTCTTGTGTAATACACGCTCGCAAATGACAGATTCAGGTCGTCGACCACCAAAGCGATGGTTCGCCTGACACTGCTCCGTGCGATCATTCGAACTGCGCTGCTCGTCGTCGAGTTCGACGCTGTGTTCGCGTCTGTGCCAACGGATGCACCGCCAGTGGTCTTTGAGACGAATGAGAAATTCGCTATTTTCTGCAGTTCGCCGTTTTCATAAAGTTGGAAATCTTCCGGTTTGAGACCGGTGACAACCTTGCCGTCCTTGTCCGTCACTGTCACGTCGATCTGGATCAGGTCCGTGTTGATCCTGACCACCTCGTCAACGGCGGACGGCGTGGGCGCCGGCTGCTGCGCGCCGATCGAGAGCGAAACTATGGTACAAATTCCCAAAATTAAGACCAGTCTGTGCATTGAAAACTCCTTGCGTGCGTGAAAGCGTCACTGAGCGTAGGCTTATCATATTCAAGTACCTTGAGAATGTCGATATTTTAGGCAAAAATCCCTGTCTCTTTGGCGCATTTAAGGTTCCGCCTTAAAATGCTTTAGAGTCTTCATTTAGTGACAATATGGTTGAAGCGCTGGACCCCAAACTCAAAGACAAGCCCACGGTGCGATGTGCCGAGTGTGACCGCGAGGTCACCCATTACAATACGTTCATCGAACCGGACAACGAGGTGCGAAATGTGTGTTGGGAGTGTCTTTCAAGGACGGAGCGCGGCTTTAACGCCCGGCGCGGATTTTCCCGTCAGTCGCGGACCGGCGTAATTCCTCGCTAACTCATAATGGCCATTAGAAAGATCACGGAGTATCCAGAGGAAGTTCTAGGTAAAATAGGCAAACCGGTTGCCGAGTTCAATTCGGAACTGGCCGAGCTTTGCTCCGACATGTTCGAAACGATGTATGATGCCGAAGGTGTCGGATTGGCCGCGCCGCAGATAGGTCTAAACCTTCGACTCTTTGTAATGGACTGCAATGGCGTCAAGCTGATCGCCGCAAATCCCGAGATCATCGGGATCGAAGGCGAACAGTCGGGTCAAGAGGGCTGTCTCTCTGTCGGGAAGGTCCCGGCTGTTGTCCTCCGCCCATTGAAAGCCAGGCTCCGCGCCCAGGATGAAAAGGGTGAATGGTTCGAACGGGAAGCCGAAGGCTATGCCGCCCGCGCCTTCATGCACGAGACCGATCATTGTGACGGCAAGTTATTCATCGATCATCTGCCGCGGCTGAGACGACAGATGGTAATAAGAAAATTCAACAAAGAAAAAAAGTTGCGATAGCTAAGGGCAAACAGGAGGAACTATGAAAAAAGCAGTTTATCTTTTTGCGTTTATTGCGATGATCTTTATCGGCACGGGTACCGTGAACGCGCAGTGCAACCCGAGAGTATCGGGCGCGATCAGATGCGGCTATTATGATGCGGGATATCGTGATGGGTCCAATGATGCGCGGGCGAACCGCTCGAACGATTACCGCCGGTATCGAAACAAATTTAACTCTCAGAATGAAAGCTTTTACCGAGATGGATACCAGTCGGGCTTTGCAAGCGTTCGGCCGCAGCCGAATCCAGGCTATCCGAATCCAGGCTATCCAAATCCGGGGTACCCGAATCCGGGTTACCCAAATCCAGGATATCCCGGAACAACTTCCGGCACCGCGACGTGGAGCGGCCGTGTGGACAGTGTTGCCAGACTGATTTTGCAGGGAAATTCGATCCAGGTCCAGGACGTGTCGGGCTCAGGCGCGAACACGACCTATCAGAATGTGAATGGCGGGCTACCACGGCGAAATACGATCGTCACGGTAAATAAACGGGATGGTCGCGGCGATGTCACGGTCATTCAGCAGCCGTCGCGCGGAAACGGATATACCGCGATCGTCGAGATATCCGACCCAAAAGGCGGCGCAGACAACTATCGCATCGACCTCTCGTGGCAAGGTCAAAACGGCCCCGTTGGACCCGGCCGCGACGAAGCATATCGTTCGGGCACGGCCCGATGGCGCGGCCGCGTCGACCACGATGTTAATGTCGTGATCTCAGGGAGAAGCATTACGACCGAATGGGTGGCAGGCGGCCAAACCATTGGCGAGATGGCGAACGTGAGCGGCTACCTGGCTCGCCGCTCCGGCACCGTCAGAGTTCGCAAGCTTCAGGGCCGCGGCAATGTTTCCGTGCTTGAACAGCCGTCATGGCAAAACGATTTCACCGCTGTCATTCGCATCGACGACCCAAAGGGCGGTGACGACTATTACGACATCCAGATAAGCTGGTAGAAGTAAAAAGACAAATGAAAATGCCGGAGGCCGTCCGATCTCGACGGCCTCTCGCTTTTTTTG
>Ga0070681_10007540_pt1 | contig 10632 bp, 9 predicted proteins | sample KBSC83BmetaG_FD_65650 | JGI IMG/M metagenome (GOLD analysis project Ga0070681, IMG submission 65650) | Corn rhizosphere microbial communities from Kellogg Biological Station, Michigan, USA - KBS C8-3B metaG | ecosystem: Host-associated > Plants > Roots > Rhizosphere | place: USA: Michigan...
GCCGCCATGCCGGCTTTCTCGAAAGCACGAACGACGAAATGAACGGTCATCGCGTTGCCATAGCCCGTATCAGCATCGGCGCGCATCAACAGCCTGTCGGTGCAGTCTGCGAGCCGCCTCGCGTTGGCGAGATTTTCGTCGAACGTCATGACGCCGCGATCGACCCAGCCCATGCGGCTTTCGGAAACCCCCGCGCCTGAAATCGACGCCGCCTTGAAACCCGAGCGCTCGACCAGCCGCGCGGTGTACCCATCGTAGATACCCGGTTGGATGAGGATTTCGGGCGCGTTCATCAAATCTTTGAACTGGCGGCCTTTGCTAGCCATGAATTGTCTCCTGAGTAAAGACGCCAAAGGCGCCCAATTACATTGTTCGCTTCGGATTATTGCATATCACGCCGCGCGCTATCCCGCGGGTTCGGCTTTCAAGCCGATCGCCTTGATCAAGTTTCTCCATTTCGCGAGATCCTCGCGCAGGCGCAGAGCGAATTCTCCCGGCGTGCCGCCGACCACATCGCCTCCCAACGCGGCCAAGCGCTCGCGCGCGTCGGTATCGCTGATTCCCTTGACGATCGCTGAGTTGAGATGCGAGACGAGCGGGCGCGGGGTCGCTGCGGGCGCGAGCACGCCGAACCAGCCACTCGCTTCGTAACCCGCAACGCCCGACTCGGCGATCGTCGGCAGCTCCGGCGCCAGCGCCGAGCGCTTCGCGCCGCTGAGCGCGAGTGCGCGCAGCTTGCCCGCCTTGATCTGCGGCATCAGCGTGCTTAAGTCACCCGACATGAGTTGCACCTGACCCGCGAGCAAATCGGACATCGCCGGCGCGACGCCTTTGTACGGAACGTGCACGATGTCCACCTTGGCGAGCGCCTTGAAGAGCTCCATCGCGAGATGCGTGGTTGCGCCGCTGCCGGGCGAAGCGTAATTGAGCTGTCCGGGTTTCGCCCGGGCGAGTGCAATCAGGTCTTGCACGCTTTTCACCGCCAATGATGGATGGACCACGAGCACGAACGGCATGCTCGAAACCAGCGTGATCGGCGCAAAGTCGCGCACGGGATCGTACGGCACCCGCTCCGCTACACCAGGCAGGATTGCGAGCGGCCCCGCACTGCCCATCAGCAGCGTGTAACCGTCGGGTGCGGCCTTTGCGGCAAGCTCGGTTCCGATCACGCCTGCGGCGCCAGCGCGATTGTCCGCAACCACAGGCTGGCCGTACGCTTCGCCGAGCTTCTGTGCGACAACGCGCGCCGTGAAATCAACTCCGCCGCCTGCGGCGAATGGCACAATCAAACGAATCGGCTTGGTCGGATAATTCTGCGCCGCGGCATGCGCTGCGAGAAAAAAAGCCGCGGCCATTGCGCATTGACCGATGATTGAGCGCATTGCTCGTCCACGCGGAAAATGGGAATTCATCACGCGTTTTGTTTAGAGTATTTTTCGTTAAGTTTGATTTGAAAGGTCGTGCGGCATAACTAATGACGTCCTAAACTCTCCGCACTGCGCGACGCACGATTCTACTCCCACAACTTGCGGGCGCCAATTTTGTACCCGCATGCGTGCGAGTTCAACACACTGGAAGTCTGCCCAAATGTTTTCGCGTTGCCGCTCGTTGCAATAGAATCCGGATTGCGCGTAGCTAAGGACAGATTGAAAGGTGAAGAAATAAAAATGAATGGCAATAGCAAGGAAATTCTGATGGCTGTGCTGCTGTTGGCGGACAGCGCAGTAGCGCAGGACTATCCTTCACGCCCGATCCGCATGATCGTGCCGACCACCGCCGGCGGCAGCGTCGATATGCTCGCACGTACCGTCGGACCCCGGCTCAACGAGCGCTGGGGACAGCAGGTCGTGATCGATAACCGCTCGGGCGCAGGCGGCGTAATCGCCGCCGAACTCACGGCCAAAGCGCCGGCCGACGGCTACACGCTGATCATGGCAACCATTTCATCGATGGCGACCAATGTGAGCCTGATGCGCAATCTGCCGTATGACCCCGTGCGCGATTTCGCGCCGGTTACGCAGGTCGCATCGCAGCACCTCATCCTGCTCGCGAATCCCGGATTCGCCGCGAAATCAGTTTCGGAGCTGATTCAGCTCGCAAAAGCGAAGCCCGGGCAGATCGCCTACTCCACGGCCGGCAGCGGCACCGGTGGCCACCTTTCGGCCGAATTGCTGAAGCTGCTGGCGGGAATCGATCTGGTGCACGTTCCCTATAAAGGCGCTGCTCCCGCGCTGGTCGATGCGATCAGCGGTCAGGTCCCGCTCACGATGATCAGCATCATCACAGGTCTGCCGCAAATCAAATCCGGCAGGGTGCGCGCATTGGCGGTCAGCGGAACGCGCCGCTCACCCGCGCTGCCCGACGTGCCGACAATGATGGAAGCCGGAGTGCGCGGCTACGAGTCGAGCACCTGGTACGGCGTGCTCGCGCCCAAGGCAACGCCGCGGCCTATCGTGATGAAACTCAATACCGAGATCGTGGCGATTCTCAAACTGCCGGAAGTCAGGGATCGGCTGCTTGCCGAAGGTGCCGAGCCGGTCGGCAATACGCCCGAACAGTTCGGCGAATTCATCAAATCAGAAATCGCCAAGTGGGGCAAAGTGATCAAGGCGGCTGGAATACGCGCTGAATGACGATGCGGCAGCGAATACCAGCGCCGCTTCACACTCTCACCACGCGACCGTGCCGCCGTCGACCGGGATGATCGCCCCTGTGATGAAATTCGAAGCATCCGACGCAAGCAATACTACGATGCCTTTGAGATCGTTATCCGTGCCGGTGCGGCCAAGTGGAATTTCGCGGTCGATGCTGTCCTTGTTTTTCTCGTAGAGCTTCTGGTTGAGCGGAGTCACAAAGAACCCCGGGCAGATCGCATTCACCTGGATGTTGTGCTGCGCCCACTTGACCGCGAGATCACGCGTGAAATTGACGAGCGCGCCTTTGCTCGCGCCGTAGGCGATCGAATTGTAGGCTTTGGGATTACGTCCGACGAGGCCGGCGATCGATGCGATATTCACGATCTTGCCGCGTTTGATCTTGATCATCTCGCGGCCGAGCACTTGCGAGCACAAAAATGGCGCGGTGATATTGAGGTCGAGCACCTGCTGCCAGCGCTCGAGCGGCAGGTCCTCCGGCGGTGCGACCCATGCGCGGCCTGCGTTGTTGACGAGGACATCGACACGCCCGAATTTCCTGAGCGTTGCGTCTTTCATTGCCTCGACCTGGTCCGCCTTGGTCACGTCGCAGCCGATGGCGAGCGTCCTGACGCCGAGCTTCCCGACTTCGTGCGCTGCGTGCTCGCAATTCTCGAGCTTGCGCGAGCAGATCACCACGTCCGATCCCGCTTCGGCAAGTGCTGTCGCCATCTGCAATCCAAGTCCGGTCGCGCCTCCGGTGACGACGCTGACGCGCCCTTCAAGTTTCATCAATTGTTGTACGGTTGTCATCCATTACCTTTCACTCGTACTGCCGCAGCGCACTCCTGCAAATTTCCCTTGGTGTCCTCCACGTCCTTTGCGGCAAAGCTTTTTTTCTCTTAATCTTTCAGCAACTGCGCCGCGATGATGTTGCGCTGAATTTCGGACGTGCCTTCATAGATGCGCGTGATGCGCGCATCGCGGTAAACCGTTTCGATTCCCACCTCGCGCATGTAACCCATGCCGCCGTGTATCTGCACCGCGGCGTCGGCGACTTTGCCCAAAGCTTCCGTCGCGTAGAGTTTGGCGACTGCCGCCTCGAGCGTACCGCGCTCGCCGCGGAGCAGCGTTTCGATGCCGCGTGCGACCAAGCCGCGTGCCGCGTCGCGCTGCACCGCCATGTCGGCGAGCATCCACTGCAGGCCCTGGTACTCGGCAAGCTTTTTCCCACCCTGACTGCGCATCTTCAGGTAGGCCGCGCTTTTGTCGATCAGCTTGTCCATCATTCCGACGCAACGTGATGCGACCGTCACGCGGCCCTGCGTCAGCGTCTTCAGCGCCTGCACGTAACCCATGCCTTCGGGGCCGAGCAGGTTTTCGGCCGGCACTTCGCAGTCGCTGAACGCAACCGGCGCCGTAGTGCAACCGTGCATGCCCATCTTGAGTTCGTTGCGGCCGACCGCGAGCCCCTTGAAGCCGCGTTCGACGATGAAAGCGGAAATCCCTTTGATGCCTTTCGCTTTGTCGGTGACCGCCATCACAGTGAAAACGCTGGCGAGCGGCGCGTTGGTAATAAAGATTTTCTCGCCGTTCAAAGCGTAGCCGCTGCCCTTTCTCACCGCGGAAGTGCGCAGTGCGCTCGGATCGGACCCGGCCTGCGCCTCGGTCAGCGCGAAACAGCCGATCCATTCGCCGCTCGCCATGCGCGGCAGGTATTTTTGCTTTTGCTGTTCGCTGCCGAGCGCGACAATGCCGGTCGAACTGATGCCGGTATGGTTGCCTATCAGTGTGGCGAAACCGTAATTGGTCTGGCCCATCACTTCCTCGATCGCGCATTTGCCGGCGAGATCAAGACCGATGCCGCCGTACTGCTCAGGTATCGTCAAACCGAACAGCCCCAGTTCGCGGGCTTTCTGCACCAGCTCTGGGGGAATCTCGTCGTGCTCCTCGATCCAGCGCGAACGCGGCTCGACTTCCTTCTCGATGAAGCGCCGCAATTCGGCGCACAGCTGCGTGACTTCCGGCGTAAGTTGCATTGTCATCCTCAGTTGCGCACCAGCGGCTTGATCAGCGCGTCGCCGGCCTTGACGCCTTTACCTTCGGCAAACACGAACAACGGATTGATGTCGATCTCGGCAACGTAATCCTTGAGATCGACTGCGAGCGCCGAGAGCCTGGCGATCGCATCGGCAAGCGCGTCGATGTCGGCGTGGGCCGCGCCGCGCGCGCCGGTCAGCACCGCATAACCTTTGATTTCGGCGATCATCTCGAGCGCCGCGGATTTCGTCACCGGTGCGATACGAAACGCAACGTCCTTCAACACTTCGGCGAAAATACCGCCGAGCCCGAACATCACCGCCGGCCCGAAAAGCTTATCGTTGGTGACACCGAGGATGGCCTCGATCGCGCCCGTCACTCTTTCCTGAACCAGCACGCCTTCGATGCGCGCGCCGGCCTGGTACCCCTTTGCGTTGCGCAAAATCTCATCATACGCCAGAGCGACATCGGCATCCGAAGCGAGACCCACGCGCACGGCCTTGGCTTCGGTTTTGTGCGGGATATCCGGTGACTGCACCTTGAGCACGACCGGGTAGCCGATACGCCGCGCGATGGCGAGCGCGCTCTCCCGGCTCGTTGCAAGCTCCTCCGCGGTAATGCCGATGCCGTATTCGCGCAGCACCTGCTTCGCCGCATATTCGCAGAGATCGTCACGCCTGCCGTTAAGCTGCTTGCGCGCTTGGCTGCCGGAGATTGCAAGCGGCTTCTCGGCGCTCTGCGTCTCGCCGCGGCGCAGCGCTTGCGCGTACCAAGACAGCGCCGCAAGCGCGCGCCCGCAGCGCACCGGCGACTTGTAGTGCGGGATTTTGACCGCGTCGAGTGTCGCGTACGCTTCGCGCGCAAGGATGTCGCGTGCGCTCCACGCGAGGAAAATCGGTTTGGTGGTCTCTCTCGAGATCGCGGCGATTTCGGTCGCGATTTTGGCCGCGAGCTCCCCCTGCAGCGACGCGTTGATCATCGCGATCGCATCGACGTTCGGATCATCGAGGATCGCCGTGAGCGTGCGGTGGATCAGGGTGAGATCGTTGAAGATCGCCGCCGTTACGTCGATCGGATTGTTAAGCGAGCCGAACGATGGAATGAACGTGCGCAGCTTCTCGGTGGTCGCAGGCGCGAGCTGCGGCACCTGCATGCCGCGGCCGACGCACTCGTCGGTCATCAGGATGCCTGCGCCGCCGGAAATCGTGATGATTGCGACGCGGTTGCCTGACGGCAGCTTGCCGCAGCGGAAAGCGCGGCAGTAATCGACCACGTCCTGGATGTCGTCGACCTGGATGATGCCGGTCTGGCGGAATGCCGCCTGGTAGAGCGCAATCGCGCCGCCGAGGTTCGCGGTGTGCGAGGCGGCCGCTTTCTGTCCCTGCTCGGTATTGCCGACTTTCCACGCCAGAACCGGCTTTTTTTTCCGCAACGCGTGCGTGCCGACTTCGAGCAACCGGTGCGCGTCCTTCAAGCCCTCGATATAGCCGACAATGATGTCGGTCTGCGGATCGTCGACGAAGTAGTCGATAAAATCGAGCGTGCTGACGCCGATCTCATTGCCGGTGGTCACGATCTGGCGGAAGTTGAGCCCGCCCTCTTTGGACGCGAGATTCATGACCGAGAAGCCGAATCCGCCGCTTTGCGACACCATGCTGATGCTGCCGGCATCGTAGTCGGTGAAGAATACCGAACCGAAGCCGGCGTAGACACGGTCGGCGATGTTGATCATTCCCTGGCAGTTGGGGCCGATGATGACAATGCCATAGTCGTTCGCGATCGCCGCGAGCTCGCGCTGCATCTCGACGCCTTTACCGCCGACCTCTGAATAGCCGGAGCTGAAGACGATCGCGTACGGCACGCCCCGCCTGCCGCATTGGCGCAGCAAATCGGCGACGCGCGACGCGTTGATCAGCACCAGCACCAGATCCGGCGTTTCCGGCAGCGCGTCAAGCGACGGATAGCATGTGACGCCTAAGATTTCGGTGTACTTGGGATTGACCGGGTAGAGCTTGCCGCGATACCCGTGAGACTGCAAATGCTGAAGCGGCTGACCGCTGATGGTGATCAGGTCCTGCGACGCGCCGACGATCGCTATCGAACGCGGGTTGAAAAATCGTTCCAGATCCTTGCGCATGCTGCGGCATTCCCGTGATTTCGTGCCGCCTGCGAACGGCAAAAAAATCATAATGCTACGGTTTAACCGCGATGCAGGCAAACTCATGGCGAGTTATCATTCGCTTTTACTCTGAAGTAAAAATCAAAGCGTGGAGAAAAAGATCATGGCGCTCAAGGGAATCAGTCATATCAATATCGGCTGCAGGCTGCGTGATCTGCCCGCGATCGAGAAATTTTACGGCGCGGCGCTCGGCCTGACGGTTGGATATCGCCCGGCGTTCCCCAACGACGGCTTGTGGCTGTACAGCGGCGATCGTGCATTGGTGCACGTCGTCGCGCGATTTCCTGACAACTGGCCCGGAAGCGACGAGACCCGGAGCGGCTTTGACCATATCGCGTTCGACGTAACCGGCGCTGACGAATTCCGCCAGCGCCTGATCGGTCTGGGCGTCGAGTTCGACGAGCAGAACGTCCCGACCGCGGGATTTCAAATGTTCGTGCGCGATCCGGTCGGCAACAAAGTCGAGCTCAACTTTCCCAACGACGAAGCGCCGCAGTCAGTCGCAACGGGCACGCTGTCGAAAATGCAGTTTCCAATGCTATGATTGCGCTTTGAAACCCGCCCCGCACCGCAATCCCGCATGAACACCGCCACCGCATCGGGCGCAGCCGCGCCGCAATCGTTCAGGGCCGTATGGCTGATTTCAGCCGGCCACGGGCTCACTCACTGGTATACCGCGACTTTTTATTTGCTGCTGCCGTTGATCGGCAAAGAACTTGGCCTGTCGTATACCGAGATCGGCCTGATCATGACGGTGCAGCATCTCGCGGGCGCGATTTCGAACATACCCGGCGGGTTCGTTGTCGACACGGTCGGTAAAAAAGGCTATCTGATGGCGACCTCGCTGTTCTGGGTCGGCTTTCCGTACGCGTTGATGAGCCTTACTCACAGCTTCTGGATGCTGCTCGTGTGCGTGACGCTCGTCGGCATCGGCAATAATCTTTGGCACCCCGCGGCAATCTCGACGCTCGCTCACCGCTATCCCGACCGCAAAGGGCTGACGCTGTCGTTTCACGGCATGGGCGGCAATCTCGGTGAAGCGATCGCGCCATTCGTCATCGGCGCGCTGCTCGCCTGGTACGGATGGCGCACGGTGGTCATATTGAATGTCGTTCCCGGACTCGTGATGTCGGTGCTGATCCTGGTTCTGCTTGGCGCTTTATCGACATCCAAAGTCAAGGACGAAAACGCCATCAACGCACGCGGAGAAAAGCGCGGCGTCAAGAGTTATCTCCACGATTTTGCGAGCCTGCTCAAAAACAGGGCCTTGATGCTGATCTCGATTGCGTCCGCTTTTCGCACCATGACGCAAGCCGGATTGCTCACGTTTTTGCCGGTTTATCTCGCCTACGAGCTCCACTACTCGCCGTTCGTGGTCGGCATCTGCATTACCGTGCTGCAGGTCGCTGGCTTTGTGGCTTCTCCCATCGGCGGTCATCTCTCCGATACGATGGGGCGCAAGCGCGTGATCACCGCAAGCATGGTGCTGACCGCGGTCATGATCGTCGGCATGGCGTTCGCCGGCAAGAGCGTTTTATTTGTGGTATTCATCGCGCTGGTCGGTTTCTTTCTCTACGCGATGCGCTCGGTGCTGCAGGCGTGGGCCATCGAGTCCGTTCCCAAAAATCTTGCCGGCACCGGGGTCGGCCTCCAGTTCGGAATTACGGGCCTTGGCGCCGCTGTCTCGCCCACGATCTTCGGAATGATCGCGGATGCTTACGATATCTATACCGGCTTCTACTTCCTTGCCGGTACCATCGCGGTCGCCAACGTGCTGATCTTTTTCATGCCCAACGGCAAGGCCAAGCAAGCCAAGCTCGTCACGGCAAACTGAAGCAACAGTTCTATCGGCTGGCGGGGCCGCAGCTGCCGCTGTCGATCCACAAAGCCAAATTGAAATACGTGTAGGGCGCGCCGCCGATATGTGGAAGCGGTACCCACCACAGCCACCAGTCTTCTCTGGATTCTTCGATTGAGACTGGCACGCGATCGATCGTGCAATGAGCAAGGTTCACACTGGCGAACCGCACTTGTCGTGCCCATGTCACAAACCACCGCGACTTCGTTTCATAACACTTTTGCCACGCGGCCATGCCTTCGCGGCTGGAAGACGCTTCCTGCTCTATCTTGCGGCAATCACCGCTGTCGGGATGATAGATTGACACAGTGCCCAAAGGCTTGTCAGCTCTTGCCTTCGCAAGGATCGTCCCGGCCGCATTTGTAAAAGCCAGGTCAGCGCTGACAACGTTTCCATAGGCCTGTCTGTCATTCTTGAGGGATACGTCGTAAATCGAAACATTCAGATTTGCGTGAGTAGAAACGTGATAGTAACCCCAGCCTAGAACGACTATCGTTAGCCCGGCGAATAAGAAGAGTGCTTTCCACATCTAAGATTGCGGCGGGTATGCCCAAGCTAACCGGCACCGGGCGGTCGGTTCGCGGGCGGTGCCTGCGCGGCATCGGGATTCAGCGCAAGACCAGAGAACATCCCTCTTCGAGTGGCGAGCCACGCGAATCCAACGAACAGGACAATCAGCAAGACCAGTGCCGCGCCGGTCAGCCATATCGTGAGAGGGCGGACGGGCCCGCTTGGCCACAACATCATGGCAATGATAGGAACGCAGACTAACGCTGCAACCACCGGAGCATGACGTTGGAAGACCAACACCAACGGAGCGCCAACTACGAGTGTAAGCAGCGCTGCCGCAAGCAAAGACCTTGTGAGAATCAGCGTTGCAGTCAACGTGACTTCGTGGCCAGCAAGGGGAATGAGCGAGTCGGTAAACTTTGTCGCGGCCGCATAGATGACGACGGATGCCCAAGCGAAGGTAGGCAGAAAAAGAACACGCGTTAGCATAGAAAACTGAAAGTATCCGGGGGCACGCCAGGCGGCGAGGAAGGTCAACACCGCGAACAGCGCCACGGCGACAGCAAACCACTGACCCAGCCAGCGCAACGAGTAGCCGGTGTAATCGATGGCAACAATGGCAAGCCAGACTATGGCGAGAATAAGTGGAGCAATCTCGGAGCGGCGCATGATGTCAGCGATCCTCTCTAATGTGAAGCAGGTGAAAAGACAAGTGACAATTTAGTTGGAAGATCCACAGATATTGATGTGTAGTGGTCGCGCGACTACTACAAATTAGTGCTCCCTACTTTGACGCTCAACGTAGTGTTAGACGGCTGAGCGCTCGATAACAGTGTCTTGCGCCGATGACGAGCCATTATGCTTGATAACAGAGCAGCCCTGCTAGATAACGTAGCCGTGCGGAATAACATCGCATGGTCATATTTCGTTCGTTAATGCCTATTCTCCTCCCGTTCTTCTAGAGCGGGACCGCGAACGGCCGCACTCCTCGTCCGTTATCTGACAATGTCTGCCAAATCAACTCCCGAATCGAATGCGGTCATTGCGGTGAGCTTGGGTCGAAGCCCAAGTTATTCAAAATCGATAGTGGATTCACATCCTCGACCGTCAAGGAAGAGTGCAGGTATCTGGGCAACGGATGCGACTGAGACGCTTGCAAACGCACTCATGGGTGCCCGTGCGGGAATTTGTTCGAAGAATGCTCGCGTTACTTTAGCCGTCTAAGTGCAAATGTGCAGCCGGTTCTTTCGCCGGGAAGCTGCGTGGCGTAATGACGGGTTTCAAGGCTGCGGGTTTGACACAGCGAGCGATGGTGACCGAGTTGACGACGCTGGGGATTCGCACCCCGAACGGCGCCCCCGTATGGTCACTGATCCAGGTTCAGCGTGTGCTCACGCGGGGGACAGGTCCGC
>Ga0070681_10007542_pt1 | contig 10631 bp, 8 predicted proteins | sample KBSC83BmetaG_FD_65650 | JGI IMG/M metagenome (GOLD analysis project Ga0070681, IMG submission 65650) | Corn rhizosphere microbial communities from Kellogg Biological Station, Michigan, USA - KBS C8-3B metaG | ecosystem: Host-associated > Plants > Roots > Rhizosphere | place: USA: Michigan...
GCCGATGCAGTGGATACGGCGTTTGCATTGGTGCTTCGACGTATTCTACTCGAGCACGGCTTGGATATGACGAAAGGCGATTACGAGCTTGTCGCTCTCGGGGCAACGGGTGCTCGCTTGGAATCCATGATTAAGGGTGAAACTTATGCCGGCATTCTAAATCCGCCCTTCGACGCGAAGGCACTTGCGGCAGGAATGCGGCGTATTGGCGATTCGACAGAGGTTCTACCCGACTATCCGAATACCCTTTTCGCTGTGAATCGCGCATGGGCACAAAGCAATCGCGAAATATTGATTGCCTATCTGCGCGCTTGGCTGAAAGGAATGGCCTGGAACAACGATCCAGCCAACCGTGAAGCAGCGATCAAAGCTGTCGGGGCGGAGCTGAAGCTAAACCCAAAGCAAGCCCAAGAGAGTGTTGAAGAGTTGTCGAAAACCGGCAATTTGAATCTACACGGGTTGCAAGTGGTTCTCGATCTGCGCAATCAATTCGGTTTCAAACTGACCAAAGGCGACAAGCTGCCTGTGTACTACGATACGCAGTATTTCAACGCGGCGAAAGGAAAATGAGAGTCGTTCGCATTAGTCAATGAGTGATTGGGATTACTATCAGATTCTTGGCGTCACGCGCTCCGCGAGCGCTGATCAAATCAGGTCGGCCTATAGAGAGCTTGTCAAGCAATATCACCCGGATCTCTTTCTCGCGCCGGAGGCTAAGGCGGAAGCTACGGAAAAGCTGCGGCTCATCAATGAAGCTTATGCGGTTCTTGGAAATCAGAAGCGGCGCGAGAAGTACGATCGCAGATTTGTTCAAATACCGAGAGAAAAGCCTCGCGCCCGCGCGGCCGCCAGCCGTGCAAAGACGCGTTTTCGTCCCGCCGAGGTGCGCCGCCACATAAGCAAACTCCAAGTTCTCAAACAGGCTCTGCGATTTTCCAAAAAGCGCATCGCATATGCACTGGTGGCGGTTGTGCTGGCGCTTGTTCTTACTTATGCGACCCGCAGTGAACCGCGACTGATCGTCGCATTTAGCTTGTTCGAGAAGCTCGAGGATTCATCCGCTAAGGGCCCTTCTCAAACCGAGGACGGCTGGAAGCCAGTGGCTGAGTACGCTTCGCTCTCAGAATGCGCAGCAAAATTGAAGGAGAGAGTTCGGACCGACGAACAGGACGGAGGTCGGGCTGTCTTTGGTGATCCAAATGGGACTATGGCGATTGTTGTACTGATCAAGAGGGAAACCGCTGAGCGCGGTGAGGATGCGATGGCCGGAAGGTCGGCTCAATCGGCCGTCGACGAAAGCGCTTCACAGCCAGGGGAAAAGCCAGCAGAAGAAAAGGCGGAATCCGGCAACGCCAGGATGACAAAAAGGGTAAGAAATCTCGAGTGCCGCCCAACGCAGCGGTTGCTTTCTGAGTCCTGGCTCGATCGCCTACTTAAGTGAGCGGAATTGGCAAGTAACACGACAGGAGTCAGCTCCATCAGCGATCAGTTTCTGGTGGAGGACAGCGAACCTGAGAGCTAGGAACTGACGGCTGGGGACTATTCAGTAGCCAAACCCGTACAGTCGCGCGCAGTTATCCCAGAGATATTTTCGCTTGGTCTGATCGCTAAAAGGAAGATTAAGAAAAGTCTCCACGGCGTGAGGATATTTCACGTCTAAATGGGGATAGTCGGTGGAAAAGACGATGTTGTCTTCGAGACCGAAATCGGGAAGGTTTTTGGCCACGAATTCGTCGCATTCGACGGCGCCCCAACACTGCCGTTGAAAATACTCCAAGGGCTCGAGCTTCATTTCCGGGTGTTCCGCGATGCCAGTGAGTTCGGCGTATTCTCCCATGCGCCAGAGGAGCCACGGGATCCAGGCGCAGTTCCCTTCCAGATAAGCGACTTTCAGTTTGGGGAACCGTTCCATGACACCGCCATAAATCATATCGGCACACGCGAACATATTCGCCATCGGAAACGACAAGGTGTTGAACATGGTAAAGCTTGGAATGAATTCCGATAAAGCCGGTTGCGGCAGAAAAACTCGGCCGGCTTCGTGAAAGCCCACCGGAATGTGGAGCTTTTGACACTCTTCCCAGAGCGGATCGTAATAGGAATCGCTCCACATCTTTCCGTTCACATGATTGGGGCGCATCAAAATGCTGCGAAAACCCAGTTCTTTCACGACGCGGCGCGTCTCTTCGACTGCCGATGAGACGTCATGCGGCGCCACAATCGCCGCGCCGAACATGCGATCGGGAGCAATTTTGCAAAAGTCGTGCATCCAGTCATTGTAGGCTCTAGCGATTGCTGCGGCGAGATCCGGATCGAGTCCGTCGACGGCGAGCACGAACAAACCGCGGCTTGGATAGAGAATCGCCACGTCGAGACCTTCCTTGTCCATGGCGCGAATCTGAGCGACATTGTCAAAGTCGCGCGCTTCCTCATCGGCGTATTTTTCGCTCAGTATGCGCTCGCGGATCGGCTTGAGCTCGGGATTGGGTTTAGGCGTCGGCCGCGGCATGATTTTGCCTTCCACTTGAACGCCGAGATCCCGTTTGTGACGGTTGAGTCCAACGGGAGCGCGATCGAGAAACTTTTTGTCGATGTATTTTTGCCACAGGTCACAAGGCTCCATGACGTGCATATCGGAATCCATCGCTTTGTAACCGTTTTTCATGGCGCGCTCCTTAACAGCAGTCTGTCACCCGCATAACAAAGGGTGCCTCTGGTGTCAATTTGGGTTTAAGAGCATCAAGCAGAATTTGGAGAAAGATTTCTCGCTTGTCCCAAAATGACGACACAATGCATTCAGCGACTGCATAGAGAAATCATTTCCACAATTCCGCCAGCCATCCGGATCGTTTGATCTCCTCGACGTAGCTGTTGTCGTAATACACACTCACGGGTGTATTGGCAGCGAGTTTGGCGTCGATGAGATTGAATTCGGCCGATTGTTGCACGATCGGTCGTATCGACCCGGGTGTAACGGTCGGATCTTTGACGAAGATATCGGTCGCGAATCTGTGCGTCTGATCCAAAATTTCCGGATCGGTTTGACGCGTGTACTTTGCCAAAACCGTTTTGGCGTGCCTCTCGTTGACAAAAATCTGCTGCACGCCTTCCATCGTAGCCTTGATCATGCCGATCACCACTTGCCGATTTTTCGCCGCGTAGCTCTTTCGCGCGACCAAACCTTGAATCAGAAACTCCACGCCGGCCTTTTTGAAATCCTTTGGGCTCACCAACTCGCGATAACCGTCCTTGATCAGCCGAAACGTGAAAGGCGCGGAGGTGATGATGCCATCGACGAGACCTTGCGCGAGGCTTGTGATCGCCTGGGTCGTGGTGCCGGTTTGAACGATATTGATGCCCTGAACGTTGTACAGCTTGACGATCGCTTGCAACGTGAAGTGGGGAATTGCACCAAGCCGGCTGATGCCAATTTTCTTTCCGGCCAATTCTGCGGGTGTTCGAATATCACTCTTTACGATCAGCGATTGGATCGCGTAGGGCACGGTGGTCGCGACTTCGACGACGTCGCCGCCCTGCAGGATGTTCGAGATCAGCGGCGGGCCGCCGCCCGCGCCAACACCGGCTTGACCACCGAGCATCGCTTGTACGATGACCGGTGACGCACCGACGTAAATCATATCGACATCCAAACCGTATTTTTCATAAAAGCGCGATTCCTTGGCGATCCACCACGGCAGGCTGGCGGCGCTGATCGGAGTGAAAGGGAAGGACACCTTGGTGGTAGCCGGCGCAAACGAGGGTAACAGCAGCGCGAGCAGAATCATCGTTAGTCGTACAAGTTTTGGCATGGCAATTTTTTTGCTAAAAACTTTTGTAGATTTGGCTATTAATTGTAAAAGGTCACATACTTCGTTTCGCTCGATGGGTAAAGGTCAGGATGGGGGCTAAGCACACTATTGCGAAATGGAGCACCCCTTCCTCAGTCCTTCCCCGTCAAGGGGAAGGAAGTAGGATACGAGGTACGCTTTATACCGCGTACCTTGTCGATGATGTCGTTCGTATTATTGGGTATTTCATTGCCGCGCCACGCGACATGTCCGTCGGGACGGACCAGGACGAAGTTGCGTTCGTAGCTTGGGCGGACTTTTTCATCGTCAATTCCAATCACCTCAAGCGGAACTCCGGCTCGTTGCGCGGCATCAGTGAAGCTGGACGTGGGCCCCTCTGTGAAACCAAGTAGAACAAATCCCTTACCGAATAAATCGAGTGTGGAACGACCGTCGTTGAGCCAAGCATGCGGCGCGCGCGATCCCGGCCACGTGGACGGGACATAATGGCCGTGATCGAGCGGAGGAGGCGGTGTTCCGTCGGCGATGCAGATCGGTGAGTTTTCATAGCGGTAACCGAGCTCGATTCCCGCCGAATCGTGCTGAAACTCTTTCGCGCGCGTGCGCATGATCGCGGCGCGAGCTTCTTCGCGCAGCTCTCTTCCTTCTTCGCTGTCTTCTTCGATCTTGGGCGAGAACGGGGTCTGGTGATCGAAGCTGGTGCGCATTTCGGCGGCTTCATTGACGTTGATCATTGCGATGGGCTTGCGCTCGGTCGTGTAGCTGTCGAGCAAACGGGGCCCGGCCCAACCCTGCAGCACCGCGGCAAGCTTCCAGCCTATATCGACGGCGTCGCCAATCCCCGTGTTCATGCCGAAACCGCCTGCCGGCCAGTTCAAGTGTGCGGCATCACCGGCGAGAAAGACGCGATCCTGCTGATACCGCTCGGCCACGACACAGTGCCCGGTCCAGTGGCGGACGGCAAGTAGCTCGAATGGGACATTCTCTCCGAGTGCGGCGCGCAGCTTTTCCGGCGCGTTAAGTGCATCGAGCTGTTCTTCCTTTATATTGCGAATGTTCAAGCGCCATAGCTCTTTGCCATCAACCGTAGCAATGGCGCCATTGATCTGAGAATTGATGATTTGATACTGCACTGCCGGGCCGTGGCGTGTGTGCTCGAGGAGAGGTGAGCGAAACAGAACCGCGACATTCATGCCCTGCGAAAAAACCCCTTCGTACTGAATGCCGAGAGCACGGCGAATCTTGCTTCTGCCGCCGTCGCAGCCCACCAGATAATCGGCCTCGATCCATTCTTCCTGGCCGCCTTTCACATCGACGATTTTACAAAATACTCTCTTATCTTCCTGCTGAAACGATTCAAAAACTGTCTCATAGCGGAGCTGCACAGTTGTCAGCGCGGCGACGTGTTTGTGCAACACAGGATCGAAGTACGGCTTGGAAATCCAAAGCCTGCCTTCAGGACTGTACGGCGAACGCGCATCCGGATCGCCGTTCGCTGGATGATTGAAACGCGCGATCTCGTAACCTGTCATGCGCGTGACGAAGAGATAATTTCTCGGGTAATCGGTCGGATAACCGGATTGATAACGCATGATGTCGGCGATGCCCCAGCGGCGCAGATGCTCGCACGTGCGGGTATTGGCCAGGTTGGTGGTTGGAAAATCGACACTGCCGTCAGTTTGTTCGACAATCAAACAGCGAATGCCGCGATAGGCGAGCTCGATCGCCAATGAGAGTCCCACTGGACCGGCGCCGGCGATGAGAACGGGAATGCGCGTTGTGGGGCTGCCCTCGGTCATCGACAAGCAATAAGCACACGGTGAACAAAGCTGTCAAATGTACCGTCCATCGCTTGACGGGCTATTTGTGTTGGCATATTTCAAACATCACCTTGGCAAGGAGCCGTCATGATCATCGATACTCATTTTCACGCGTTTCCCGGCAAATTTCTCGACCTCATCCCTGAGGCACGCAACGATGTGCGCGGCGTCGGTTTTCATGCTTTCGACCATCGAGAGTATCTTGACGTGATGGACAAGTATGGCATCGACATCGGTGTGCTTTCGAACACCGGCGGCAGGATCGAAAAATCCGCCGATCGGCAGAAAGCGCTCAAGCTATGCCAAATTCTTAACGACGCCTTTGCCGAGGCGCACGCGAAATATCCCAACCGCTTTATGGCCTTCGCTCGTCTGCCAATGATCGATATGGAAGACTGTACGCGCGAGTTGGAACGCTGTTACAAAGATCTGAAAATGCATGGCGTCATGATGCCGACCAATGTTGCAGGAAAATATATCGATGAGCCCGAGTTCAAGCCCTTCTGGGATGCGCTTGCACAAGGCGACAAACCGCTGTTCATTCATCCGGCCAACGCGCCCTGTCACTCAAACTGGGACAAATACTCGCTGCATCAGAAGATTCTTTGGCCGACGGACAGCACGCTGGCACTGTCCCGCATCGTCTATGCGGGTATCCTCGACCGTTATCCCCAGTTAAAAATGATCGCCTCGCATTTGGGCGGCATGATTTTACTCTACCTGGACCGGCTCAACTGGCGCGAAGGCGATCCGGTCTGCAAGGAAGAACCCGAAGTTTATTTCAAAAAAATTTACTACGATACCGCCGGACCGATTCGGGCCACGTTCATCAAGCTCGTCTATGACACTGTGGGCGCCGATCAGATTCTCTTTGGTGCGGATTACCCACACGGCCGGGGCGGGCGGGACGATCAGTTCTATCCGATCACGCTACGAGCGATGATGGAGCTCGAAATCCCGCAGTCCGACAAAGACAAGATTTACTCTTTGAACGCAAAAAAATTGTTCAAGCTGTAAATCGTTCAAATCGTTCAGGCCGGTTAATACGCTCAAACCGTTTCAAAGAATCGCTATTCTGCACGCTCAACGGTCCATGACGGCGAGCGTTTCGACGTGAAATGTCTGCGGAAAGAAATCGAAGGGCTGGATCATCTGAAGTCTGTAGCCCCGTTTGGCGAGTTCGGCTAAATCACGTGCTAAGGTTGTCGGGTTACAGGAAATGTAGAAAATGCGGCTTGCGTTGAGATCAGGCAAGCTCGCCGCAATCTCTTTGGCCCCGGCGCGCGGTGGATCGAGGACGATTTTGGTGAACTCTTCCCGGCGGCGTCTGAGCTCCGCCACTGCCTTTGGGACGGGCGCGCAAATCCAATAGATATTCGGTAAGTCGTTTTTCTGTGCGTTGAGCTTGCCATGCCGTATTGCCGATCGATCGCCATCGACGCCAATCACGTCTTGGGCTTGGTGTGCGATCGGCAATGTAAAGTTGCCGGCGCCGCAGTAAAGCTCCAACACCCGATCAGATCGATTGAGTTGTGCCGCGCCGAGCAGCGCCTGCAGCATTTGCCGGTTCGCAGCCGCATTCACCTGCGTAAAAACATCGGCATCGACGGTAAGGCCCAAACCAGCGCCGAGAGCGATCGTGATTGCCGTTTGGCCCCACGTGCGGCGCCAGTTCTCGCTGGATAGTATCAAGCCGCGAATGGTTTCGGTCTCTCCTGTGAGGCCCTCGCAGATCGATTCGTCGACTGACGCGAATGGAGTTGCGGCGCCGATTACCGCAACGACCTCGGCAGGCTCATCGCCTGCGATGATCTCGACGTATTCAACTGCAGTACGTAGCCGGCGAATCCAGTGGCGCAAAACATCGATCGCGCTGTTTAGACGTTCGTCCGCGATCAGACATGAGCGGATTTCCACCAGTTCATGGGAAGCTGTGCCAAAAAACCCGAGTGTCTTGTTCGGTCCCACCTGAAGTCGAATTCTGCGCCGATAATGATATTCCTTGGGTGCTGGCACGATCGGCTTCAGCTCGAAATCGGCCAATTTGCCGATACGCTGAAGAGCATCAGCGACGCTTTGTTGCTTGGCGCGTAGCTGAGCCTCATAGCGGAGATGCTGCCAGGAACAACCGCCGCAGGCGGTGAAGTATGGACACGGCGGCGTTTGGCGGAGTGGCGATAGCGCAATCAAGCGAGTTATCTCGCCGATATCATAGCGTTGCTTCGATTCGACAATGCGTGCTGCGATCTGATCGCCAGGGGCGGTGTGCGGGACCATTACGGCTTTACCCGAATGCCGGGCTATCCCGTACGGACCGTAGGACAGCGTGTCGATATCAAGAGTTATAGAATCGTGAATATTGTTTTCCTGCATCTGTGCTCAAAGTTACGGAACCCGGATTCCGCTGTGCTACACCCGGGCTACATTGACTGTTGTTTACTAAGGCAAGAAGAGAAATTAACCACAAAAGTGCCAGTGCGGCAAAGCAGCAGGAAGTTTTACCACGGAGACGCGAAGACCACGAAGGTTCGATCGAAGAAATCCGTTCTAATCTCCCTTTGCCGAAGGGAGGAATGCTAAGATCGCAAGGCGCGAGTCGGTTAAATATTTTACCTTCGCGCGCTTCGTGCCTTCGTGGTGAAGCGTATCTCGGTGTAGTGCGTCCGTGCCATTTTTGGCGACGGCTTTGCCGCGGTCGTATGCATGTGCTTAAATGTTTGGAATGCAAGCGCAAGACGATCCTCGCTTTTTGAAAGGCATTCAGGAATTCAATGACGGTCTTTTCTTTGAGTGCCACGAAACACTGGAAGAAATCTGGCTGGAGGATCACGGCGAAGATCGGAAGTTCTACCAAGGCATCATTCAGATCGCGGCCGGTTACTACAAGCTCGAACAAGGCGTGCCGGCCGGAGCGCTCAAGCTCTGGCGCATGGGCGTAGAAAAACTCGCGCCCTATAGCCCGGCACATTTAGGTATCAGTGTTGACGCGCTGATCCAAGCGGTCGAAGAGAATCTGGCCGAGCTTGCTGCCAAGGAGATCAGCGAAACGAGCCCCGCCATTCAACCGCCGAGCATTCATTTGATCTGCTGATCGTCCTCGATGATCCGCTGCATCGACGTTTGCAAAACCTATCGCCAAGGCGGCAACGATATCACCGCCTTGGCGGGTGTCTCATTGGAGATTGCGAAGGGTTCATTTGTCGCGATTATGGGGCCGAGCGGCTCCGGTAAGAGCACGCTGATGCATCTGATTGGCGGGTTGGACCGGCCCACGAGCGGCGATCTCTTGGTTCACGGACGGCTCATCGGTCAAATGGCGGACGATCAGGTGACGCTGTTTCGGCGTTACAAGATCGGGTTCGTATTCCAGTTTTTCAATTTGCTACCGACGTTAACCGCTTTGGAGAACGTCGCGCTGCCGCTGGTACTCGACGGTCGTTCGAAGGCGGAGTCGGAGGAGCGCGCGCAAGCTCTGCTCATGCGAACCGGCCTGGACAAGCGCCGCAATCACTTGCCGGACGAACTTTCGGGCGGTGAGATTCAACGGGTTGCCGTGGCTCGCGCTCTGGCGTTCAATCCGTCAATCCTTCTGGCCGATGAACCGACCGGCAACCTCGATTCGAAAAACGGCGAGGCGATCCTCGCGCTCCTGAAAGAAATCAACCGTGAAGAGGATTGCACGGTCGTCGTGGTCACGCACAGCCAGGAGGCGGCGCGCTATGGCGACCGGACCATCTTTCTTCGCGATGGGCGTGTCGAAAAGGAACATTGTTGATGCTGGCTTTATTGAGCTCGATTTCCTGGCGGCATGTGAAACGCCACCGGCTGCGCACGGCGTTGACTTTTTTCGGCATCGCGCTCGGCGTCGCCGTCATCGTGGCGATTGCGATCGTGAATCGTTCGTTAACGACTTCCTTCGAGTCCACCATCGACCAGATCGCCGGCAAGGCGGTTTTGCAGGTCGCCAACGGCGAGAGCGGCATCGCCGAATCTTTGTACCCGGTCATTCGTGACACGCCCGGCATTCGTGATGCTGCCGCGGCCGTGGAGGGATTTCTGCCGGTGCTCGGCGTGCCGGGCGAGCGGCTCTATGTTTATGGTGTCGACTTTCTCACCGATTTTGCCATACGCGAGCATCAATTCTCTCAAGCGCAATTCGGTTTCGACCAAGCGCTGGATTTCATCGCTAATCCGGATTCCATTGCGGTCACCGAATCGTTTGCGCGCCGCCTGGGTGTGCCGTTGGGCGCTCGACTCACTTTGCTGACAAGCGAGGGGCAGCGCCAGTTCACGATCAGAGCTCTTTTAAAAGAACAGGGAACGGCGAAGGTATTCGGCGGCAGTTTCGCGCTGATGGATTTGCCGGCTGCGCAGCGGGTATTCGGGAAAGAGGGAAAGCTCGATATCGTCGATTTGACGCTCGAACCAGGAGAACAAATCGGCACGGTTCAACAGCGCCTCGCCCAACGTTTAAAGGGTGCGGCGGAGGTGGAACGGCCAAAAAAGCGCGGCGAGCAGATCGAGCTACTGCTTACATCTTTTCGCGTCGGATTATTTTTTGTCAGTCTGATCGCGCTATTCGTCGGGTTTTTTTTGATCTACAACACGGTGTCGGTTTCGGTGATTCAGCGCAAGCGAGAAATCGGCACGCTTCGCTGCATTGGGATGAGACGGAGCGAGCTTTTCCGGCTGATTGTAAGCGAAGCGCTGATATTGGCGCTGGTTGGCTCGATTATCGGTGCGCTGCTCGGCTGGCTGCTCGCCCGCGCGGCACTGGTCGCCGTGGGTGAAACCGTCGGCAATCTGTTTTCGCTGGTCGATCTGATCGCGGGTAATTTTACTGTTAACGAGCTGGCGCTCGCGCTTGGCTCCGGCGTTGCCGTGGCGCTCCTGGCGGCGCTTTTTCCGGCATGGCAGGCGATGCGCGTAAGTCCGCTGGAGAACGCCAGGCAGGCGGCCTGGCGACCTGCAGGGCGCCAAAACGTTTCCTGGGCCAATCGTC
>Ga0070681_10007545_pt1 | contig 10628 bp, 13 predicted proteins | sample KBSC83BmetaG_FD_65650 | JGI IMG/M metagenome (GOLD analysis project Ga0070681, IMG submission 65650) | Corn rhizosphere microbial communities from Kellogg Biological Station, Michigan, USA - KBS C8-3B metaG | ecosystem: Host-associated > Plants > Roots > Rhizosphere | place: USA: Michigan...
TCCATGATCGCGCGCTCGTACGAGCGCACTTCCTCGACCATCTTGCGCACGCTGTCGCACAACGCCTCGATCTGCTTGGCAGAGAAGCGGATCATCATGAGCTGCGCGGAGATTTCCTCCTGCGCCTTCACGTAGGGCTTTCCGCGCGGGCCGTGCTTCGCGAGCGCCTTGATCATCTTGGCGTAGAGCTGACCGACCGTGCCGAAGCGCTCGAGCGCAGCCATCTTGAGCTGCAACAGGCTCGCGCTCTGCGCGGCGGCCGCGCCTTCTTCGTCCTCGCCTTCCGCGGCATCAAGCTCTTCCTCGATGACCTCATCGGCGATCTCGTCGCCGATGATCTCTTCGGCGTTGGGATCGAGCAGGCCGTCCACGACCTCGTCGATGCGCATCTCGTCGCGCGAAACCTTCTCGCCAAGCTGCAGGATTTCCGCGATGGTCGTCGGGCACGCGGCGATGGCCATGATCATGTGGCGCAGACCGTCCTCGATGCGCTTCGCGATCTCGATCTCGCCTTCGCGCGTGAGCAGCTCGACCGAGCCCATCTCGCGCATGTACATGCGGACCGGGTCGGTGGTGCGGCCGAATTCCGAGTCGAGCGTGGAGACGGCGGCTTCGGCTTCCTCGACAGCGTCCTCATCGGGCGGCGCCGGCGTGGAGTCGGACATGAGCAGCGCTTCGCTATCCGGTGCTTCGTCGTACACCTGGATGCCCATATCGTTGATCATGCTGATGATGTTCTCGATCTGCTCGGCATCCAGCATGTCGTCCGGGAGGTGGTCGTTGATTTCCGCATAGGTGAGGAAACCCCGTTCCTTGCCCAGAACGATGAGGTTCTTCAGGCGCGTCCGACGCGCTTCCGCATCGTTCGGCAGCGCCTGGATCAGCTCCTTCGCGACCTCTTTGATCTTTGGTTCCTTTGCCATGGCCACCCTTCTGACGTGACGAAACACGCGACTCGACGAAACGCGCGGAAAAACCGCGCATTATACAAAAAACCCAGCTTCTTTAGTCGATTTTGACCGTTTTTCTTCGGGCAGGTGCCCGTCTCAGGACTGCAAACCCGCCCCCGGACGCTCGTGCAAGACCCGGAAGCGCTCTTTGTCCTCGGCGGAGGCTTGCCCGGAAGCCCATCGGACCTTCAGCTCTTCCAGTTCCGCCTTTCGCGCGACTGCAAGCACCTGCCCCCAGGCGCCTACGAAGTCCTGGTGCAGACCTTCCTCGGGAAGCGCGTCGCGTTCCAGCTCCGCGGCCTCGTGCTCGATCGCTCCGACCAAGTCTTGCAACTCGGAACCGCGAAACTCTTCGACGAAGCTCAATGGCTTGCTGTCGGCTTGCAGCAGTCGGAGCAATTGCTCCAAGAGCTCCCATTCCTCCGGCGACCCATCAGGGCTCGTAGCATGCAGCAGAGCGGTCAGAATTTCAGGGTCCGCCTGGCTGGCCCAGTGCGGCCTCAGCACCAGGACGCGCAGAAGCTTGCGCACGAACGACACGGTGCGTCGTCTGCCGCCCGACTCGATCACCTTGACCGGGACGGCCTGCGCGCCAAATTGACCGTCCAGCTCGGCCGCGGAAATCCGGGCCAGCTCGGCCATGCGCTTGCGCAGCATGAGTCCCAAGATGGGTGCCGATACCTGTTTCACAAGCGGTTTGCCGTCCTGCAGGAATTTAGCGCGGCCCTCTGCACTGGTCATATCGACGCGATCGGTCAGTTCCTTCACTAGGAACTCGGATAGCGGCACGGCCTGTCCGGCCAGCAGGCGCTCGAACGCTTCGGTGCCTTCGCGCCGGATGTAGCTGTCAGGATCGTCAGCTTCCGGTAAGAACAGAAACTTCACCTGCTTGCCGTCCTGCAGCTGGGACAGGCCGTTCTCGAGCGCACGCCACGCAGCGCGCTTGCCGGCCGAGTCTCCATCGAAACAGAACACCACCTCGTCAGCCTGGCGCAAAAGCTTCTGCACATGCCAGGTCGTGGTGGCAGTGCCGAGTGTGGCGACCGCGTAGCCAACCCCGTACTGGGCCAACGCGACAACATCCATGTAGCCTTCGACGACCAGTACGCGCCCGGCCGCGCGGATGCCCTGACGCGCTTGAAACAGCCCGTATAGCTCGCGCCCTTTCTCGAACAGCGGCGTCTCCGGCGAGTTGAGGTACTTGGGCTCGGACTTGTCCAGCACGCGCCCGCCGAAGCCGATCACCTGGCCGCGCTGATTGACGATCGGAAACATGATGCGATCGCGGAAGCGGTCGTAGCGCTTGCCATCCTCGCCCTGGATCACGAGCCCAGCCTCGACCAGCGCCGTCGCTTGGTAGTTCTCGAACACACCGGCCAGGCTTTGCCAACCGGCCGGCGCATAGCCCAGCTGGAAACGAGCAGCGATCTCGCCCGTCAGCCCGCGACCTTTCAGATAGGCGATTGCTGCTTCCGAGCGCTTGAGCTCGACTTTGTAGAACTGCGCGGCCCGCTGCAACAGATCGGTCAGCTCTTCGGATTGAGCCTGCTTTGCCGCTTCCTGGGGGGTCGGAGTGAACTCCGGCATTCTCATTCCGGTGCGCGCGGCGAGATCCTTCACGGCCTCGACGTAGCCCATCGCACCGTACTCGATCAGGAAGCCGATGGCGCTGCCATGGGCTCCGCAGCCGAAGCAGTGATAGAACTGCTTGGTCGGGCTGACCGTGAACGATGGCGTCTTCTCGCTGTGGAACGGACAGCAGGCCACCAGGTTGGCGCCCGCGCGCTTGAGCGGGAGATAGGATTCGATGACGTCGACGATGTCGACCCGGCCCAGCAGCTCTTGAACGAAGGACTTTGGAATCATCGCAACGATTCAGCCTGGCTCGAGCGAGGAGGTTGGATCCGGCAACGGATACGCTGCACAACACTTCCGGGACGACCGAATGTCAACCGGCGCATCCTCTGAACCGATGTTCTGGAGCTAGGGGACCAGCTTCATTATAGGTCGTTTTCTCCGACGTTCCAGCAGCCGCTCCGAGAGACGCCGCACGGCGACATCGCGCTCAACCGACCAGCTTGGTCTTCACGAGTGCGGATACTTTGGCCATGTCGGCGCGGCCCGCGAGTTTGGGCTTCAGCACCGCCATGACCTTCCCGATGTCTTGCGGCGATCTCGCTCCAGCTTCGGCCACGGCCGAACTGACCGCCGCTTCGATTTCTGCCTCACTCAACGCCTGCGGCATGTATCCGCTGAGAATCTGAACCTCGAGCTTCTCGGCGTCCGCCAGATCTTGCCGCCCCGCAGCTTCGAACTGACTGATCGAGTCGCGGCGCTGCTTGAGCATTTTTTCGATTGCCGCGACCACATCCGCATCGCTCAGCTGGATGCGCTCATCGACTTCACGCTGCTTGATAGCCGCGAGCAGCAGGCGAATGGTCGACAGCCGCGCAGTTTCCTTGGCACGCATCGCTGCCTTCATGTCCTCGGTGATGCGTTCCTTGAGCGTCATGATCCGAATCGATATGGTGGTACGTGGGCACAAATGCAACGCGGCAGGGGGGTCCCTGCCGCGGAATCGGGTCTGAAACGAGCTAGTAGAGGCGCGGCGGCAGCTGCTGGCCACGCAGGCGCTTGAAGTGCCGCTTCACCGCGGCTGCCTTCTTACGCTTGCGCTCGGAGGTCGGCTTCTCGTAGAACTCACGCGCCCGCAGCTCGGTCAGCAGACCGGTCTTTTCCACGGTGCGCTTGAATCGGCGCATCGCGACCTCAAATGGCTCGTTTTCCTTCACCCGCACAGTCGGCATAATTCCGTTTCCCTAGGGTTCCGCAGTGGTTTGCTCAGACGAAGGCCGCGCCGGGGTCGATTGAACGCACAAGGCTGAAAAGTCCCCGCGTCGACAGGCTGGCCTTTTGGAAAGGGCGAGAGTATAGCAGAACTCCCCGGACCGCTGCCAGGCCGCCCCAAAGCCCTCTCACCCCTATTCCCATGCTGGTACTAGGCATAGAAACATCCTGCGACGAGACCGGAATCGCCATCTACGAGACCGGTCCGGCACCGAGCAACCCGGGCGCGGGGCTGCTGGCTCATGCCCTCTACTCGCAGATTTCGATGCATGCCGAGTATGGCGGTGTGGTGCCCGAACTGGCATCGCGCGATCACATCCGTCGCGTGCTGCCCCTGGTGCGCCAGGTGCTGGCCGAGGCCGGACGACACCTGAAGGATCTCGACGGGATCGCCTATACCCAAGGCCCTGGCTTGGCCGGCGCGTTGCTCGTGGGTGCCTCCGTGGCCGCCGCGATGGCTTTCGCGCTGCGCATTCCTTGTGTCGGCATACATCATCTCGAGGGCCATCTGCTCTCGCCACTGCTATCCGGCGATCCACCGCGTTTCCCTTTCATCGCACTGCTGGTGTCCGGCGGACACACGCAGCTCATGCGCGTTGACGCCGTCGGACAGTACACGCTGCTTGGTGAAACGCTCGACGACGCGGCTGGTGAAGCCTTCGACAAGACAGCGCAACTGCTCGGCCTCGGCTATCCCGGTGGCCCGGCCGTCTCGCGTCTCGCCGAGCATGGGGACCCGTCGCGCATCAAGCTGCCGCGTCCGATGTTGACGAGCCCCGATCTCAATTTCAGCTTCAGCGGGCTCAAAACCGCGGTGCTCATGGCCCTGCGGCAACGGCCGGCAGACGATCAGATGCGCGCCGATCTCGCGGCCGCCGTGCAAGCGGCAATCGTCGATGTGCTCGTCGCGAAAGCTTTGGCCGCGTTGGAACGGACCGGACTGCAGGAGCTGGTGGTGGCCGGCGGGGTCGGCGCGAACGGCCGACTGCGCGCGCAGCTGTCAAAGCAGGCAGAGCGCCACGGATACACCGTGCGCTATCCCGAGCTGCAGTTCTGCACGGACAACGGCGCCATGATCGCATTCGCCGGCGCGCTACGGCTGCAGCACGCGCCGGATCGCGCGAACGGCTTCACCGTGCGTGCCCGCTGGGAGCTCGAAGAGCTCACGCCGGTCGGCCAGGCCACAGAATAGCGAGCTAGGCGGCGCGATCGGCGGGCGGCGTTTCCCTGCCGCGCACCCCGAGCTTGCTCTCGGTGCCGGATATTAGGCGCGCCATGTTGGCCCGGTGACGCCAGATCACGAGCACGGCGATGATTGCAATAGCAGCGGAAATTGGTGTCAGCCCCAGCTGAACTGGGGCAACGACAACCAGGACCGCGGCGGTCACGACGCTCGCCAGTGAAACATAGCGTGAGATGACGGCCACCAGCGCGAAGACCACCAAGCCGACCAGCGCTATCCACACATTCAGGCCGAGCAGGACACCGAGCGCGGTCGCAACGCCTTTGCCGCCCTTGAATCCGAAGTAAACGGGATAGAGATGTCCGAGGAATACGGCGACGCCGCAGGCAGCTACCGTCGCCTCCCCCAAGCCCAGCACGGGCGCCAGGTAACGCGCAACCAGAATGGTGATCAAGCCTTTTGCGGCGTCGCCCAACAAAGTGAGTAGCGCGGCTGCCTTCCTGCCGCTGCGCAGAACGTTGGTTGCGCCCGGATTGCCCGAGCCATACGAGCGCGGGTCGGGCAGGCGAAAGATCCGGCTCGCAACGATCGCGAAGGAAATCGAACCGATCAGATACGCCGCGATCACGCACAAAAGAGATAGCATGCCGCTATCTTACAATCTCCGCCGTTAAGAAAGCTCCGAATGAGCCTCGCATGCGCGATCGGGCGCTTCATTCAATATCATGGACACGATCTCCATCCACGAACTGCGCGTAGAAACCCTGATCGGCATCTATGAGTGGGAGCGCCGGACGCCGCAGACGCTCCTGCTCGACGTGGAATTCGCGATTCCGGGCCGGCAATGCCGGGCGCAGCGACCGCATCCGCGACACGATCGACTATGCTGAGGTCGTGGAGCGCATACGCACGTCTCTGCGTGACACGCACTTCATCCTGCTCGAGCGCCTGTGCGAACACGTCGCTGACCTGCTCCGCAACGGCTTCAAATCGCCGTGGACGCGGGTGAGCGCCACCAAACCCGGGATCATCCGCGGCGTGAAGCGCGTGACTGTGACGATCGAGCGAGGGACGCGGGAACCGGGCAACTGATCGCTCATCCGCGTGGATGATGCTTTGCGTGTAGCTGCTTCAAACGCTCGCGCGCGACGTGCGTGTAGATCTGCGTGGTCGAGATGTCGGCATGTCCGAGCAGCAGCTGCACGACGCGTAGGTCGGCGCCGTGGTTGAGCAGATGGGTCGCGAACGCATGCCGCAGAGTGTGCGGCGAGATGGCCCCCTGAATCCCGGCCTGCGCCGCATAGCGCTTGATCAACTGCCAGAACGCCTGGCGCGTCATCGCCTGCGCCCTCGACGTAACGAACAGCGCATCGCTCTGCCGTCCATCGAGCAACACCAACCGCGCGTCTTTCACGTAGCGCCGCACCGAATCTAGAGCGACTTCGCCGACCGGCACCAGCCGCTCCTTGCTACCTTTGCCGAGGATGCGCACGACGCCCATGTCTTGGGACAGCTGCGCTAGCTTCAGCGTGACCAGTTCGGAAACGCGCAAGCCGCTGGCATAGAGAACCTCGAGCATGGCCCGGTCGCGCACTCCGAGTGGCGTGTCCGTGGATGGCACAGCGAGAAGCCGCTCGACATCCTGTTCGGTCAGGGTCTTCGGCAGGCTGCGTGGGCGGCGCGGCGCGTCGATGTTGAGTGTCGGATCCACTTGCAGCTTGCCTTGGCGCAGAGCGAACTGATAGAAGCGCTTCAGGCTGGACAGCAGACGCGCAGTGGAGCTCGGCCGCGCCTTCGCTCGGAATCGATGCGCGAGGTAAGCGAGCAGATCGGCGTGTGCTGCCTCGAGCAAGCCGGTGCCTCGCGTCGCGCGCAGCCACGCGGCGAACTGGCTGAGGTCACGCCTGTAGCTTTCCAGCGTGTTGCGCGCGAGCCCGTCCTCGAGCCACAACGCGTCGCTGAATTCGTCCAGCAGCGGCTCAGCGGATGGCGCCGTGCGCGCGCTCCCGGACGGCGCCTTCCGGGCGCTACTGGATGGCACCTTCGTGCCGCAAGAGCCAGCGCTTGATCTCGAGCGGCTTGCCGACTCGGCTATGCATGAAGCCACCCAATCCACCGCTGCCGACGACGCGGTGACACGGAATCAACAGCGGAATGCGATTGGCCCCGCATGCTGTCCCGACCGGGCGCGGCGCAGAGTCGATCGTCTGCGCCACCTCGAGATAGCTGCGCACGGTTCCCCGCGGAATGGCACGCACCGCCTCCCATACACGCTGCTGATAACCGGTTCCCCGCCATTCGAACGCCAGATCGAGATCGAAATCGGAGCGCTTGAAATAGGCCTTGAGCTGACGGCAGACTTCACGCGAGAACGCGTCGATGGGTTTGAGCGCAGCCGCGCCCAAAGGGAGGTACTCGAGCTCGGTCAACCGCTCAGCGCGCGTGCGGATGCCGATTACCGCAAACGGTACTTCGAGCTTCGCGCTGTACCCTTCGAGCATCGTCTGCCTCCGCAACGATTTGCTGTTGCCCCGTGTTGTGCTTGACGCCGACGCATCGGTGATTGTAGCAACAAACCGCGCGGACAAAAGAAGAGGCGGCCTGACGGCCGCCTCTTGAAATTGCATATGCCGGGCCGCAGCGCCCGCTGACTCTGCGGCTTATTCGGCGTCGCCGGGACTTGCCTTCTCGGCGATATGCAGCTTCTCGCGAATGCGCGCCGACTTGCCCGAGCGCTCGCGCAGGTAGTACAGCTTGGCCCGCCGCACGTCGCCGTGGCGCTTGACGTCGATGCTCGCGATCAGCGGAGAGTAGGTCTGAAAGGTACGCTCGACGCCCTCGCCGGACGAGATCTTGCGTACGATGAACGAGGAGTTCAGCCCGCGATTGCGCTTGGCGATCACCACACCTTCGTAGGCCTGCACGCGCTTGCGGTCGCCTTCGACCACGTTCACGCTGACCACCACAGTGTCTCCGGGCGCGAACGCCGGGACCGTCTTGCCCAGCCGGGCGATCTCTTCCTGCTCGATCTTCTGGATCAGATTCATCGTTGTTGCTCCAAACATCAGGTTGCGCGCGCGGGTTCGTGCTGTTCCGCTTCGCGTTTGTATTCCTCGAGCAGCGCCTGCTGCTCCGCGTTCAACTTCAACTTGGCCAGCATTTCCGGCCGTCGTCTCCAGGTGCGCCCCAGAGATTGCTTCAACCGCCAGCGCTTGATCTCCGCATGGTTGCCGGACATCAGCACCGCCGGCACCGGAACGCCCTCATACACTTCCGGCCGCGTGTAGTGCGGGTAGTCCAGCAGCCCGTCCACGAACGAATCCTGCGCTGCCGACTCCGCGTCTCCCAGCACACCGGGGATCCGGCGGATCAGCGCATCCATCAGCGCCATCGCCGGCAACTCTCCGCCCGACAGCACGTAGTCGCCGATCGACACTTCGTAGTCCACCTGACGCGGCACCAGGCGCTCGTCCACGCCCTCGTAACGTCCGGCCAGCAGGATCAGACCTTCTTGCCGCCCCAACTCGACGACCAGCTGGTGATCCAGCAACCTGCCCTGCGGCGTGAAATAGACGACCTTGGTCTCCTTCACTCCGCTGCTGCGCTGGCGCTGCCGCGCTGCTTTCAGCGCCTTCTCCAACGGCTCGGACATCATCACCATGCCCGGGCCGCCGCCGTAAGGTCGATCATCCACCGACCGGTAAGCATTGGTGCTGAAATCGCGTGGATTCCACAGCACCAGCTCGTACAACCCGCTCTCGAACGCCCGGCGCGTCACTCCCGAGCGGGTGATGGCGTCGAACATCTCCGGAAACAGGGTAACCGCGTCGAAGTGGATCAAAAGTCCGTACCCCAGTCTACGGTGAGCCGACCGCCAGCCACATCCACCTTGACTACCACGGCTTCTACGAAAGGAATGAGCCGCTCTCGGTCCCCACCCACCACCAACACCGGGTTCGCTCCCGTCTCCAGAAGTCCCGTCACTCGCCCCAACGCCGCACCGTCTCGACTGACGACGTTGAGACCGATCAACTCACTCCAGTAATACTCCCCTTCGGCGTTCGCCGGGAGCTCGCTGCGCGGTACTGCGACTTCGCGGCCTCTGAGCCGGGCCGCCGCATCACGATCATCGCACCCTTCGAGCTTCACAATCAGGGCACGGCCATGGACCGTGCCCTCGACTACTCTGCCTTCGTCCCACTGGCCGTCCCGTGCCAGCCACCACACCGGGTAGTCGAGCAGGCCGTCTGTCGATTCTGTATAGGGCTGAACCTTGATCCAGCCTTTGACTCCGAACGCGCCTGCGACCCGACCCATGACCACCATGTCGGGCGCATCGCGTGCTTCGCCCCCCATCGACGGAAAAACCGCGTCGATCCGGGGCGCGCTTAGCTCTGCGCGGGCTGGCCGGTCTGCGCGGACCCGAACTGCTTGACCAGGCGTGCGACCGTGTCGCTCAGCTTGGCGCCCTTGCCTTGCCAATGGCTCAAACGATCCAGCGAAATGCGCAGCGACTCGCGTCCAGCGGGCGCCTTCGGGTCATAGAACCCCAGCCGCTCGATGAAGCGGCCGTCACGCGGATCGCGCCGGTCCGCGACCACCACGTTGAAAAACGGGCGCTTTTTGGCCCCGCCGCGCGCCAGTCTGATGACTACCATGTGTGCACCCTCATTAGGAAGCCGGCGATTTTAATCCGGTTTTACAGTCATCTGCAAGCGATCGGCGCATTCCGACCGCAGGATCCTGCGCCATGGCCACACCGGTCACTTGCTCGCGTCGGCCGTCGGCGGTCCGTTGTGGAATACCTGGTCGAGAAACGTGACCACGATCTTGGTGAGATCGTCTTCCTTTCCCTCGAAAAAGTGCAGGGCCTCGGGGACGACGATCTGGTCCGACCCCTTGATCTTCATGATCTGTTTCTTGCGCTCGTAAGCGCCGACCTGGGTGATTTCCCAGTCCTTGCTGCCGAACACGTCCAGCACCGGGATCTTGATGCGGAACATTTCCTCGAGGCCGTTGATGATGCCGATGAAGACCCAGGCCTTGACGGTCTTGTCGTCGGTCTTGATCAGGTACTGATTCGCCATCGTCGCGCCGAGGCTGTGCGAGACGATCGCGATGTTCTTGTAGCCCTTGGCCTTCAGAAAGTCAGCTGCAATCTGGAAGCGCTCGGCTGCGTCCGGAAAGGTATACAGGTAGTCGCCGATCTTGGCGCCGCCGCCCAGCACCGGGAGCTGGATAGCGAGCGTGGTATAGCCCTGCTCGGCCAGCTTGGTGCGCAGAATTCCGTACAGCTCGTAGTCGGGGCTCCAGCCACGGCCATGCGCAAGAATGATCGCGCCGCGCGCGTTCTTGGCTTCGGTATACAAGGCGAGGAACTTGTGCCCCTCCTTCTGCTGCAGCCAGACGGCGTCGCCGACCATCAGGCCGGGCAGGATCTGGTCGGCCCAGCGTTGCTCCCGCTCATAGTCCTGCCCCCAGGCGAGTCCGGACAGGGACAGCAAGAGCAGGAGGATCAATCGACGCATAAACATGGACTCCAGGGGACGTGCGTTGCGGGAGGCGGGATTGTATAGCCGCGCTGTTGCGTTGGACCGCTGGCGATCGCAGCTGTTCGAAGCTATCTCATTCCGGGCAGCATGCCGCGC
>Ga0070681_10007546_pt1 | contig 10627 bp, 9 predicted proteins | sample KBSC83BmetaG_FD_65650 | JGI IMG/M metagenome (GOLD analysis project Ga0070681, IMG submission 65650) | Corn rhizosphere microbial communities from Kellogg Biological Station, Michigan, USA - KBS C8-3B metaG | ecosystem: Host-associated > Plants > Roots > Rhizosphere | place: USA: Michigan...
GCGCACTGGCCGTAGAACGTGCCGGTCTTGTCGGCGCGGAACCACGTGTGGTTCGTCTGGCCCGGGACGGCCTGGATCTTGCCCGCGAGCTGCGGGATCCACCAGCTGTGCAGGACGTCGTACGAAACGACCTCCAGCTCGACGTTCTGGTCGACCGGCACGTGCAGGTCGTTGATCGAACGGGCGCCGTTCGGATAGTCGAACTGCCAGTAGAACTGGTGGCCCTCCACCTTGATCTTCACCGCGCTCGCCGCGGACGCCGGCGCGCTCGTGATCCCGGGCAGCTGGACGAAGACGATCGCCGCGATCACCCCGAGGATCAGCACCGGGATCACCGTCCACAACAGCTCGAGCCGCGTGTTGCCGTGCACCTGCTGGCCTTCGGCGGCGCGCGTGCGGCCGCGGGCGCGGTACTTCCAGATGAAGAGGATCAGCGCCGCCTCGACGATCACGAAGATCGCGCTCGTGAAGCCGAGCACGACGTAGTAGACGGTGTTCGTGTTGTGCGTGTTCGGGGAGTGCGCGAACTGCGGCGTGAAGCCTCCGTTCGCGGCTGCGGCGGCGCTCGCCGTCGCGAGGGCGACGGCGAGGACGAGCAGAGCGGCCACGACAAGCTTCCTCCGCACGGGAAGTGAGATTCTATTTGGATGGCTCAGCGCGCGCGTGTTGACCTGCCGCCTCACGTCCCCGACCGGTTCGAGGTCTACGTGGCGGGCATCCTGCAGCGCCGCGGCGTCGACTACGAGGTGCTCGGCCGGTCGCTCGTGTTCCCCCGCACGATCGAGCAGGAGGGCAGCCTCGGCTTCTGGCGCTGGCTGTCCATGTGGCTCGGGATCGCCGGCACCTACCGCAAGCACGAGAACGTCGACGTCGTCTACGAGGCGGACGGCCGCCGGCAGGTCGAGACAGGTTTAACGCCCGTTCCCTTCGACTAGAGCGAACCCGGGTGAGCTGGTCGAGCTTCATCGACTCGGCTAGGGCTGCAGACCACGCGGTTCAGGTCTACGAGGAGACCGCCGATCTCGTCTCGGCCGTCGCCCCGTACCTGTCGGCCGGCTCGCCGGCGCTCGTGATCGCCACGCCCGAGCACGGCCGCGCGCTGCTCGACGCGCTGCCCGAGCAGGCGGAGGTCGTCGTGCGCGACGCGGAGGAGACGCTCGCGGCGATCTGCGAGGACGGCTCCCTCTCGGCCGCAGCGTTCGAACGCGTGGTCGGCGGCGCCGTCGACGAGCTCGCGGCGCGGTGTCCGGGCCGGACGATCCGTGCATACGGCGAGATGGTCGACCTGCTGTGGCGGCGGGGCGAGCGTCAGGAGGCGCTTGCCCTCGAACGGCTGTGGAACGAGCTGCAGCGATCCCGGCCGCTCGCGCTCCTCTGTGCGTACTGCGCCGACCTCTTCGACGTCGACACGCAGAGCGGGCTGGCGGAGGTCTTCGGGCTGCACACCCATGTGCACCCGGTCGCCGATCCGACGAGGCTCTCGGCGGCGCTCGACCAGGCGCTCGCCGACGTGCTCGGCCCGGCGCGCGCCGCCCGCATCTACCTCGACGTCGCCGACCAGGTTCCCCGCGGACGCGTTCCGCGTTCCCAGGCGGTGATCGGTTGGCTCTGCGCCAACGACCGCTCCTCCGCCGGCGAGGTGCTCGCCCGCGCGCGCCGGTACTACGCCTGACGCACCTGGTGCGCGCGAGCCCGGCTCGCCGCGAGGGCGAGCAGGGCCAGGGCGACCGTCAGCGCGAGGGCGAGGGCGTTGCCGCCCGGCGCCCGGGTGAGCAGCTCCACCGCGGCGCCGACGAGCGCGGCGCAGGGGAGCGTGATGAGCCAGGCGACCAGGATGTTCCCGGCGAGCCCCCAGCGCACCGCCCGGAGCCGCGAGCCGGCGGAGCCGGCGCCCAGCACGGCGCTCGAGATCGTGTGCGTCGTCGACACCGGGAAACCGAAGTGCGCGGTCGCCCACAGGATGGACGCGGTCGCCGTCTCCGCGGCGAAGCCCTGCGGCGGGTCGAGCTTCGCGATCCGCTGGCCGAGCGTGCGGATGATCCGCCAGCCGCCGGCGTACGTCCCGAGCGCCATCGCGCCGCCCGCGGAGGCGATCACCCAGGTCGGCACGTGGAAGGCACGGCCTGGATGTGCCGTCAGCAGTGCGAGCGTGATCACGCCCATCGTCTTCTGCGCGTCGTTCGTCCCGTGCGTGAAGGCGACGAACGCGGCCGAGAGGACCTGGAGCCTCCGGAACACGCGGTTCACCTTGCCCGGCGCCCGTCGCCGGATGATCCAGAGCACGACGATCATCACGAGCACCGCGGCCGGGATCGCGAGCGCGGGGGCGATCAGCGACGGGATCAGCACCTTCTCGTACAGGCCGCGCCACTGGACGATCCCGAACCCGGCCGCCGCGATCGCCGCCCCGGCGACGCCGCCGATCAGAGCGTGGCTCGAGCTCGTCGGCAGGCCGAGGTACCAGGTGAGGAGGTTCCACGCGATCGCGCCGATCAGGCCGGCGAGGACGATGCGGAGCGTGATCCCGTTCGGGTCGACGATCCCCTTGGCGACCGTCGCCGCCACCTTGATCGAGACGAACGCGCCGGCGAAGTTCAGCACCGCCGCGAGCAGCACGGCGACCCGCGGCGACAGCGCGCGCGTCGACACGCTCGTGGCGATCGCGTTCGCGGCGTCGTGGAAGCCGTTCGTGAAGTCGAAGAACAGCGCGACCGCGACGACTGCGACGAGTGTCCACGTCATGCGTTCTTCACCGCGATGTTCCCGACCGCGTGCGCCGCGGTCTCGCACCCGTCGATCGCGCGCTCGAGCGCCTCGAAGACGTCCTTCCAGCGGATCATCGTGCGCGGGCTCACGTCCTCGTCCTCGAACAGCGACGCGATCGCGTCGCGGGCGATCCGGTCGCCCTCGTCCTCGAGCCGCTTGATCTCGACGATCGAGTCGTGCACGCCGTTCAGGCTGCGCAGCGACCCGAGTGCCCGTTCGAGCTCCGCGGTCGCCTCGACGAGCACGCGGCACTGCGCGACGGCCTGGTCCATCGGCGCGTCGATCTTGTAGATGTCGAGCAGGTCGGACGCCTCGTCGACGAAGTCGACGACGTCGTCGACGGCGCGCGCGAGGTCGTAGATGTCCTCGCGGTCGAAGGGCGTCACGTACTGCGTGTTCAGCAGCTCGAAGATCTGGCGGGTGATCGCGTCGCCCTCCGTCTCGAGCTCCTTGACGCGAGCGTGTGGAACCGTCGTGTCTGGGATCTCGCGGAACCTGATCTCGGTCAGCCGCGCCGCCTCGTGTGTGACCCGCCCGGCCGAGGCGAAGAGGTCGTAGAACTCCGTCGTTCTCGGAATCAGTGTCAGCTTCATGCCGCGGACGGTAGGCCGCGCGCTGCGACCCCTCCGTTACAGAGCTGTGACAGCGTCGGCGGCGACGGCGAGGCGGTAGCCGACGCCCGGCTCCGTCTCGATCGCCACCGGGTTCCCGATCTGCGCGGCGAGCTTGTCCCGCAGCCGCTTGACGTTCACGTCGACCGTGCGGTCGCCGCGCGCCATCGCGTAGCCCCAGACCGCGCGGTACAGGTGCTCGCGGCGCACCGTGCGGCCGTCGACGCGGACGAGCTCGTGCAGGACGTCCCGCTCCCGGGCGGTGAGCGCGAGCCGACGGCCGTGCCACGTCGCCTCGCCCCGCTCGCGGTCGACGCGCAGCGGCCCGGCCTCGGCGGAGGGCTCGCCGCCCGACACCCGTCTGGCCAGTGCGCCCAGCCGCTCGAGCAGCTCGCGTCGCCCCATGCCCGGGTGCAGCACCTCGTCGGCGCCGGCCGCGAGCGCGTCCGCGACCGCCTCGGTGGAGGCCGCGGGCACCCAGACGGCCACGGGGATCGTCCCGAGGCGCCGCTTCAGCTGCTCGGGCTCGGAGGCGGTGACGGCCGCGTCCACGTGGCCGCTGCGGGCGGCCAGCTCAGCCTCGCCGAGGACGCCGACGGCGCGAACGGCGTGGCCGGCCGCCTCGAGCAGCTCGAGCAGCCGCCCGGGCGCAACCCCCACCGCGAGGATCCGCACGCCTCGAGGATACGCTGCCGTCGTGGACTGGCGTTGGGAGCACTCGATCTACGACGTGTCGCTCCACCACCACTGGGTCGGCTCGCTCTTCCACGGGATCGAGCAGGCGTCGATCCCCGTGATGGTCCTGCTCACGGCCGTGCTCTGGTTCCTCGCACGGCCGGGCGGAGATCGCAAGTGGAAGCTGGCGTGCGGGAGCGCCTATCTCTCCGCCGCGATCGCGTACGTCGCGGCGTTCGCCATCCACCACCTGTACGACCGCCCGCGCCCGTACGAGGCGCACCCGTCGCTGCCGCACCCGTGGTCGTCGGCGACCGACGCCTCGTTCCCGAGCGACCACACGAGCCTCTCGTTCGCGATCGCGTTCGCGGTGCTGATGTTCGACGGCGTGGCCGGCGCGATCTTCCTCGTCGTCGCGGCGATCATCGGCGTCGGCCGCCTCTTTATCGGCGCGCACTATCCCGGCGACGTCGCCGGGGGATTCGGGCTCGGACTGGTCGTCGCGTTCGTCGTCGTGCGCTTCCTGCAGCCGGTCGTGCGCCCGGTCGTCGGCTGGGTGGAGCGCGTCAGCGACCCGCTCGTCCGGCCGCTCTGGCGGCGTCGCGCAGGCGACGCGCCAGCGCGTCCGTGAGCTGCCCGCGGCGCAGCTTCCATTGCCAGTTCCCGCCGGCGCGGCCCGGATAGTTCATCCGCGCGGCCGAGCCGAGCCCGAGCACGTCTTGCATCTGCGCGAGCGCGAGCCGGGCGCGCGACGAGTACGCCGCCTCGACCAGGCCCCAGTGCGGCTCGCGCGGGTCGAAGCCGGTCGCGTCGCGCACCGCCTGGGGCGCCGACTCGTACCAGCCGCGCGCCGTGTCCATGTCGTGCGTGGTCGTGTAGACGACCTCGTTCTCGCGATGGTTCTCGAGCCGGTGCGGATTCGAGCGCGAGCCGGAGTAACCGAAGATCAGGACGGCCATCCCGGGGATGCCGAGCTCGTCGCGCAGGCGGAAGACGTCCCGGGTGACCCGGCCGAGGTCCTCGGCGATCAGCTGGAGCTCGCCCAGCTCGCGCTCGACGGCCCGGAAGAGCTCTGCGCCGGGGCCGCGGCGCCAGCGTCCGGTGCGCGCCGTCTTCCGTCCCGCCGGGACGGACCAGTACGAGACGAAGCCGCGGAAGTGGTCGACGCGGCACAGGTCGACGAGCTCGAACGTGCGGCGCAGCCGCTCCGTCCACCAGCGGTAGCCGGTCGACCGGTGGGCGGGCCAGTCGTAGAGCGGGTTGCCCCAGAGCTGGCCGCTCGCGCTGAAGTCGTCGGGCGGCGCGCCCGCGACCGTCCCGTGCTGGAAGAGCTCCGGGTGGGCGCGGTGGTCGGCGCCGTCCGCGGCGACGTAGATCGGCAGGTCGCCGATGAGGCGGATCCCCTTGCGCGCCGCATGTCGGCGAAGCGCCGTCCACTCCCGCTCGAACCGCACCTGATCGGCGATCGCCTCGCCGCCCGCGAAGGCCGCCCAGTCGCCGACCCAGTACGGGTGGCGCGCGACGAAGCCCTCGAGCTCGTGCCTCTCGACGCGGGCCTTCGGCTCCGCGAGCAGGCCGCGCCAGGCCGCGAACGCGGACTCCGCCGCGTACGGCGAGCCGTAGGAGTCGGGCGGCCCAAGGGGCAGCATCGACCACCACGACTGCCCGGCCGCCGCGAGCCAGTCGACGAAGCGGTACGCCTCCTCGCCCAGCCTGCGCGACGGGAGGGAGGTCGGATGCAGGAGGATGCCGCAGGAGCGGGGCAGTTGCACGGACACCCCGTTTACGTCCAATCCCTTACTGAAACGGTCTCCAGACGTGCCCCTCCCGAAGACGAACGACCCGCCGGCCAGGATCCAGATCCAGCGCGTGACGCCGCAGGTGGACGGCGGCGCGTACGCAGTCAAGCGCACCGTGGGCGACCGCGTCGACGTGACCGCGCGCATCTTTCGCGACGGGCACGAGATCCTGGGCGCCGCCCTTCGGTACAAGCCGTCCGGCGCGACGCGCTGGCGGGAGACGCCGCTGCAGGCGCTCGGCAACGACGAGTGGGCCGGCGCGTTCGAGGTGGACACGCCGGGGACGTGGTGTTTCCGGATCGAGTCGTGGGTCGACCGGATCGCGTCGTGGCAGGAGGAGCTGCGGCGCAAGGCCGATGCCGGGCAGGCCGACCTCTCCCCCGAGCTCGCCGAGGGCGCGCTCCTGCTCGGGCGCGACGCGGTCACGGCCGAGGACGGCCTCGCGGCGGAAGCCGGTGACCGGTTCGGCAAGGCGTGGTCGCCGACGTACGAGGTCGACGTCGATCGCGTGCTCGCGCGGTTCGGCTCGTGGTACGAGCTCTTCCCGCGCTCGTGGGGCGGCTTCGAGGGCGTGCGCGCGCAACTGCCGCGGTTCGCCGAGCTCGGCTTCGACGTCCTCTACCTGCCGCCCGTCCACCCGATCGGCACGACGAACCGGAAGGGGCGCAACAACGCGCTCGAGGCGGGGCCGGGCGATCCGGGCTCGCCGTGGGCGATCGGCGCCGAGCTCGGCGGGCACGAGGCGATCGAGCCGTCCCTCGGCACCCTGGCGGAGTTCGAACGGCTCGTCGCCGACGCGAAGGAGCACGGGATCGAGATCGCGCTCGACTTCGCGATCCAGTGCTCGCCCGACCATCCGTGGCTGAAGCAGCATCCGGACTGGTTCCACCGCCGCCCCGACGGGACGCTGAAGTACGCCGAGAACCCGCCGAAGAAATACCAGGACATCTACAACGTCAACTTCGACTCGTCCGACTGGAAGGAGCTCTGGTCGGCGCTGCGCGACGTCGTGCTGCTGTGGGTGTCGCGCGGCGTGAAGGTGTTCCGGGTCGACAACCCGCACACGAAGCCGGTGCCGTTCTGGGGGTGGCTGATCGACGAGGTCCGGCGGGAGCATCCGGAGGTGATCTTCCTCGCGGAGGCCTTTACGCGCCCCGCGATGATGACGACGCTCGCCAAGGCGGGGTTCGGACAGAGCTACACGTACTTCACGTGGAAGAACACGCGCTGGGAGCTGCTCGAGCTCATGGGGCAGCTGCTCGACTGGGCGCCGTGCTACCGGCCGAACTGCTTCGCGAACACGCCGGACATCCTGCACGAGTACTTGCAGCGCGGCGGCCGTCCCGCCTTCGAGGCGCGGCTCGTGCTCGCGGCGACGCTGTCGCCGGCGTACGGGATCTACTCGGGCTTCGAGTCGTTCGAGAACGTCCCGGTGCGCGAGGGCAGCGAGGAATACCTCGACTCGGAGAAGTACGAAGTCAAGAAGCGCGCCCTGGACGGCCCGCTGCTGCCGCTCGTGCAGCGCGTCAACGTCGCGCGGCGCGAGAATCCGGCGTTGCAGCATCTCGACAACGTGACGTTCCTGGAGACCGAGAACGACCAGCTGTTCGCATATCTCAAGCGCACCGCCGCCAACACCGTGATCTGCGTGGTCAACCTCGACCCCACGGCGACGCAGGAGGGCGTGTGCGTCGTCCCCGTGTCGACCGGGCTCGCGCCGGCGTACCGGGTGCGGGATCTGCTGGCGGCGGACTCGGAGTGGACCTGGCACCTGGGCCGCAACTATGTCCGGCTCGCGCCCGGGCAGAGCCACGTGCTGGCGGTGCGTCGCTGATGTGCAGGGGGCCGCGCGCGTGAGCGAGCAGTGGTTCGAGCGCAATCCGCTGTGGTTCAAGCATTCGGTGTTCTACGAGATCCACATCCGTGGCTTCTTCGACGGGAACGACGACGGCTCCGGCGACTTCCGCGGGCTGATCGACAAGCTCGACTACCTGCAGTGGCTCGGCGTCGACTGCATCTGGCTGTTGCCGATGTACCAGTCGCCGTTGCGCGACGGCGGGTACGACATCGCGGACTTCTACTCCATCCACCCCGACTACGGGACGGTGGACGACTTCAAGGAGTTCGTGGAGCAGGCGCACCAGCGCGGCATGCGCGTGATCGCAGATCTCGTCATGAACCACACGTCGTCCGACCATCCGTGGTTCCAGGAGTCGCGCACGAGCCCGGACGGGCCGAAGGGCGACTGGTACGTCTGGTCGGACACCGACGACCGCTGGGGTGAGGCGCGCATCATCTTCATCGACACGGAACCGTCCAACTGGACGTTCGACCCGGTGCGCGGCCAGTACTACTGGCACCGCTTCTTCCACCACCAGCCGGACCTCAACTACGACAACCCGGAGGTGCAGGAGGCGATGCTGAACGTCCTGCGCTTCTGGCTCGACCTCGGCATCGACGGCTTCCGGCTCGACGCGGTCCCGTACCTGTACGAGCGCGACGGGACGAACGGCGAGAACCTGCCCGAGACGCACGAGTACCTGCGCAAGGTGCGCGCGGAGGTTGATGCGCGCTATCCCGACCGCGTGCTGCTGGCGGAGGCGAACCAGTGGCCGGAGGACGTCGTCGAGTACTTCGGCGACGGCGACGAGTGCCACATGGCGTTCCACTTCCCGGTCATGCCGCGCATGTTCATGTCGCTGCGGCGGGAGGACGCGACGCCGATGTACGAGATCCTCGACCTGACGCCGGGCATCCCCGAAGGCGCGCAGTGGGGCCTCTTCCTGCGCAACCACGACGAGCTCACGCTCGAGATGGTCACCGACGAGGAGCGCGACTACATGTACGAGGAATACGCGAAGGACCCCCGGATGAAGCTGAATCTCGGGATCCGGCGCCGGCTCGCCCCGCTGCTGGACAACGGGCGGGACGAGATCGAGTTGATGCACGCGATCCTCTTCTCCCTGCCAGGTTCGCCGGTCCTCTACTACGGGGACGAGGTCGGCATGGGCGACAACGTCTACCTCGGCGACCGCGACGGCGTGCGCACGCCGATGCAGTGGACCGGTGACCGCAACGCGGGCTTCTCGCGCGCCGACTGGGCGCAGCTTTACCTGCAGCCGCTGATGGATCCCGTGTACGGGTACAACGCCGTCAACGTGGAGGCGCAGTTGCGCACGCCGACGTCGCTCCTGCGCTGGCTGCACCGCTTCATCGCGCTGCGCAAGGAACATCCGGTGTTCGGTCTCGGCACGTACGAGGCGTTGCGCGCCGAGAACACGAAGATCTTCGCGCACATTCGCAAGTGGGAGGACGACATCGTGCTGTGCGTGCACAATCTCGCGCGCTCGGCCCAGGCGGTGGAGCTCGATCTCCGCGAGTACAGTGGCATGGTCCCGGAGGAGATGCTCGGACGCACGCGTTTCCCGGCGATCGGCGAGCTGCCGTATCTGCTGACGCTCGCACCCCGCGGCTTCTTCTGGTTCCAGCTCAAGGGGGAGGCAGACACAGCATGAACGTGGACGAGCAGCAGCTGATCGAGTACGTCACCGAGCAACGCTGGTACGGATCGAAGTCGCGCTCGGTGTCGCATTCGCAGGTGCTCGACACGGTCGCGCTGCACTCGACGGAGCCGGAGTACACACTCGCGCTCGTCGAGATCCGCTTCGACACCGGCGCGCACGACATCTACCAGTTGCTGTTCACGCACAGCGGCGACGAGCTGGAGCTGGACGGTCTGCAGGATCCCGCGCTCGCGCGCGAGCTCGTGCACGCCGTGCGCTCCGGCGTGACGCTGCAGGGCGAGGAGGGCGTCGTCGAGTTCCGGCCGCTCGAGGGCTTTGCGGGCCTCGGCCGGGAGCTGCTCGAGGCGCGCTCGGTCGGCGCCGAGCAGTCGAACACGTCGGTCGTCTTCGACGACGAGGCGATCCTCAAGGTGTTCCGGCGCCTGGAGCCCGGGATCAACCCGGAGCTCGAGATGCTGCGCTTCCTCACCGAGCACGGCTTCGTGAACATCGCGGCGCTCGGCGGCTGGTACGCCTACTCCGGCGGGCCGACGACCGCGACGCTCGGGATCCTGCAGCGGTACGTGCGCAGCGGGCGGGACGGCTGGGCGCTCGGCGTCGACGAGCTCGCGTCCGACCCCGACGCGTTCCTCGAGCAGCTGCACCGGCTCGGCGAGGTGAGCGGGGAGATGCACAACGTGCTCGCCTCCGAACCGAACGACTCGGCCTTCTGCCCGGAGACCCCGAGCATGGAGGCGCTGGGCCTGCTCACGGCGACGGTCGACGAGGAGATCTCGAGGGTCTTCCTCACGCTGCCCGAAGACGACGAGCGGGTTGCGCCGATCGTCGGCCGCGGCGAGGAAGTGCGCGAGCAGCTGCGCCTGCTCACGCACGCCGGCTCGGTCGGGCGGGTGATCCGCACGCACGGCGACTATCACCTGGGACAGACGATCTGGGCAGAGAACGATTGGGTGATCCTCGACTTCGAGGGCGAGCCGGCGCGGACGCTCGCCGAGCGGCGGCGCAAGCGCTCGCCGCTGCGCGACGTCGCCGGGATGCTCCGCTCCTTCGCGTATCTCTCGATCGCCGCCGGCGGTCCGGAGGACTGGGAGGAGCAGGCACGGTCGCGGTTCCTCGACGGGTATCTCGGCGTCGTCGACGCCGCGCTGCTCCCCTCGGGCCAGGCGGCCGTCGACCGGCTGCTCGCCGTGTACGAGCTCGAGAAGGCGGTCTACGAGCTGCGCTACGAGCTCGACAACCGGCCCGACTGGGT
>Ga0070681_10007547_pt1 | contig 10627 bp, 11 predicted proteins | sample KBSC83BmetaG_FD_65650 | JGI IMG/M metagenome (GOLD analysis project Ga0070681, IMG submission 65650) | Corn rhizosphere microbial communities from Kellogg Biological Station, Michigan, USA - KBS C8-3B metaG | ecosystem: Host-associated > Plants > Roots > Rhizosphere | place: USA: Michigan...
CAGCGTACGGTTGCGATTCAGGATGTCGTCTTGACGAAAGATCGCGAGGCTCGCGAGGGCCGCGCTGCAGGCGAGAGGATTGCCGGTGAAGCTGTGCGAGTGCAGGAACGCGCTCAGCTTGACGTACTCGTCGTAGAACGCGGTGTAGATCGGGTCGGTGGTCAGCACCGTCGATAGCGGCAGGTAGCCTCCCGTCAGACCTTTCGAGAGGCACATGAAGTCGGGGCGGACGTTCGCCTGGTTGCAGGCAAACATCGTCCCGGTGCGGCCAAAGCCGACAGCGATCTCATCGGCGATGAGGTGCACACCGTGTCGATCGCAGGCGTCTCGCAACAACCTGAGATATACCGGATCGTACATTCGCATGTTGCCGGCACACTGCACCAACGGTTCGACGATCACCGCGGCGGTTTCATCGGCGTGACGCGCCAGCGCGGCTTCCATGTGCGCAAACTTCCGGCGAGTGTGAGCTTCCCAACTCTCTCCGGGCTCGCGCTCGAAGCAGTCGGGAGAAGGAACTGAAATCACGTCCATCAGCAATGGGCGATAGATCTCTTTGTACAATTCGACGTTACCGACAGCGAGCGCGCCTAGTGTCTCTCCGTGGTAACTGTTGGTCAGCGTGATGAAGCGACGCTTGGTGGGGCGCCCCACATTGCGCCAGTAGTGGAAACTCATTTTGACCGCAACTTCCACCGCGGAGGAGCCGTTGTCGGCGTAGAAGCAGCGGTTGAGTCCGCTCGGTGCGATGGCTGTCAACGCCTCCGACAGCTCGATGACCGGCTCGTGGGTGAAGCCGGCGAGGATCACTTGCTCCAGACGAGCCAGCTGTGCCGCAACAGCCGCATTGATCCGCTCGTTGGCATGCCCGAACAGGTTGACCCACCAGGAGCTGATCGCGTCGAGGTAGCGCTTGCCGGCAAAATCCTCGAGCCATGCCCCCTGCCCGCGGCGGATGGGAATGAGGGGCAACTCCCTCTCGTGGTCCTTCATCTGAGTGCACGGATGCCACACGTGCGCCAGATCGCGGGAGATGTAGGAGGCGTTCACAGGGGCCATGAGGAGGATTGTGGCATGATCCGGAGGCCATGCAGACCCCGAAGGCCAAGCCCTTGAAAGTCGAGCCGGCGACGGGCCTGCTCACCGGCGTGCGACAGGTGTTGTCCCCTCACTTCGACGCCCGCCCCTCGGGATGCGTTCCGGAGCTCGTCGTCGTGCACGGCATCAGCCTGCCTCCCGAGGAATTCGGGGGACCCTGGATCGACCGGTTGTTCACGGGGTCTCTGCCTCCCGACGAGCATCCGTATTTTCGTACCATTTCCGGCGCGCGCGTCTCCGCGCATGCCTTGATCCGACGTGACGGTCAGATCGTGCAATACGTTCCGTTTGGCGAGCGTGCCTGGCACGCAGGGATCTCTGAGTATCGAGGTCGTTCCGCCTGCAACGACTTCTCCATTGGAATCGAGCTGGAAGGCACTGACACCGTCCCCTACGCCGATTCTCAATACGAGCAACTCGCGGTCGTCATCGGGGCACTCCTCGCCACCTACTCGACGCTCAGCCGTGAACACATCGTGGGGCACAGTGACGTTGCGCCTGGACGCAAAACCGATCCGGGCCCGGTTTTCGACTGGGATCGCCTCCGCGGGTTGCTGCGCTAGCGCCGGTGCCGCCAGAGAACCTCGGTGCCTTGCTCGTGGCGCGCCATCACTCGCGCGAGCACGAACAGCAGATCTGACAGTCGATTGAGGTATTTCATCACCTCGGGGCCCACCGTCTCCGTTCTCGCCAGCGTCCAAACTCGTCTCTCTGCTCTGCGGGCGACCGCTCTCGCCACGTGACACGCGGACGCAGCGGGCCCACCGCCCGGGAGGATGAATTCCTTCAGCGGCGGCAAGGCTTCGTTGAACTCATCCAGTTCCTGCTCCAGCCTCGCCACCTGCTGAGCGACGATGGCCTGGTGCCCCGGAATGCAAAGCTCTCCTCCCATGTCGAACAGCTCGTGCTGAACCTCCGTCAGACAAGCGCGCACCTTGTCCGGCAGGCTCTTGTCCACTAGAAGCACTCCGATGCAGCTGTTGAGCTCGTCGACCGTTCCGTACGCCTCCACACGGGCGCTGTCCTTCGGGACGCGGCTCCCATCACCGAGACCGGTCGTCCCGTCGTCGCCGGTGCGCGTATAGATCTTGCTGAGGCGGTTTCCCATTGCGGTGCTCCTTAAGAGCGGTCCTGACCTATCATAGCGGTCATGCCATCAAAAGAGCTTCAAGCAGCGCGCGAGGCCGCGCAAGCCGCGGCGGAGGTCATTCGCTCCCTTTACCAGAAGAACCTGCGTATCACGACCAAAGCCGACGCTACCCCTGTTACGGAAGCCGATTTGCGCGCCGAGGAGGCGATCCGTGGGATCCTGAGCAGCCGCTTTCCGAGCTATGGGTTCTACGGCGAGGAGACCGGCCAACACGCGATGGATGCCGAGAACGTGTGGCTGGTCGATCCCATCGATGGCACAAAGTCGTTTGTGCGCGAGTGCCCGTTCTTCTCCACGCAGATCGCGCTGTTGCGCGCAGGCCGCCTGGTGCTGGGCGTCTCCAGCGCTCCCGCGTACGACGAGCTCGCGTGGGCCGAAGAGGGCGCCGGCGCGTGGCTGAACGATAAGCCCATTCACGTCAGTGGCGTATCAGACCTCAAGAGCTCCATCGTCTCGGCTGGCAATCTCAAGACCCTCGCTCGCTCGCCGCAATGGTCGCGCTACGGAGAGCTCATCGGAAAGATCAGCCGTATTCGCGGCTACGGTGACTTCGTCCACTACCATCTTCTCGCGCGCGGCTCGTTGGACGTTGTCATCGAGTCCGACGTGCACATTCTCGACATCGCGGCGCTCACCGTCATCGTCCGCGAGGCCGGTGGCCTCTTCACGGATCTCACTGGCGGTGAGGTGAATCTCGCGACGACCAGCGTGCTCGCGACGAACGGTGCGCTCCACACCAAGGTCTTGGACGCGCTCCGGCTCTGACTCTCGCTCTTAGGCAACTCTGGGTCGGGCCTACGGGGCGCGGTGGCCCGCCGCGCCCGTTTGGGCTCGGCCCAGAGTTGCCTTAAGAGCAAGAGCCGGAGTCGGAGCGCCTTACTCGGGGACGAAGACCCGACGTCCGTTGTGCTCGATCTCGAGAACTCGCGTCACGTACAGCTCACTGAGTCGCGCTGCAGTGAGCTCCGTCGCCGCGGGCCCCGCACTCCAGGCTCCATCGCCAGCAAGCAGCAGCGCCCGATCAGCGAACCGTGCGGCGAGCGTAGGGTCGTGAAGCGTGGCGACGATCGCGCGTCCGTCGTCCGCGAGCTTGCGGAAGAGGGACAGCACAGCGAGCTGATGGTGCGGGTCCAGGTGGTTTGTGGGCTCGTCGAGAAGGAAGATTGCGGGGTCCTGAGCGAGCAAGGAGGCGATCGCAACGCGGCGGCGCTCGCCTCCGGAGAGTGTGTCCGTCATCCGCTCACTGAGTGCGCTCATGTCCACCGCGGAGAGGGCACGCCACGCGGCTTGCTCATCCTCGTCGCTCTCCCACTCCCACAGCGACAGGTGCGGATGGCGGCCGATCAGGACGGACTCGACGGCTGTCGTGACGAACGCGTCCTCGAGGTCCTGGGCGAGGAAGCCCGACTGGCGTGCAATCGCGCGCCGGCTCATCTGCGTCAAAGGGGCGCCACCGATGCGCACCGTGCCGGCGGCTGCTCCTCGCAATCCCGCAAGTGTGTGAAGCGTGAGCGTCTTGCCTGATCCGTTGCGCCCGAGGATCGCCACGAACTCTCCGGGGCTGATCTCGATCGACAGATCGCGGACCAGTGTTCGCGCGCCGACCTGCACGGTGAGGTGCTCGGCAGATAGTGCGGCGGTCACCTTCGTTCGAGGATTCGCGCTCAATGGACGGTCCAGCGGATTTCAAGCGCCGTTGCCGGTCCCACGACCGTTTCGCGCAGGCTCACCGGTATTTCCGACTGTGTCGGCGACAACGGGCGCCGCCCGGCCATGATCTCCGCTTGAGCCTGCGGATAGCGGGGGTTGGCCGTGGGGTCCGCAAATCCGATCGGGAAAATCGGCTCTCCCGTGCCGAGTACGTATTTGTCGGTCGCGCCGAGCGTGTGCAGCAACTCATGGGCGATGACCACGTGGTTGCTCCCAGCGAGCTTGCGATCGGAAAACACATGCACGACGCCCACCAGGCCCTTCTGCATGCCATGAGAGTCGGGAAGGGTCTGCAGCAGTGCAGGATCGTGGAAGAGGACGAACAGTCGGATCGTCGGCTTGATGCGGCCAGCGGGAGTCGCGTGGGAGGCGAACCAGCGCAGTTTCAAGCTCCACCAGGCTGCTGCGAGCATCCCGCTTCCGGGCTCCAACACAGGAGGCCGCTCGGAGGATACGGGATACAGCTCGACGCGTACCGGCTGGTCGAGGTTGCGACCGAAGCGCTGCGCCTGTCCCGCAAAGAACGCCTCGATATCGCCGAAGTCTTCGGGTCTCAGCGTGGTCACGTACTTCCGAGTGACCGGGCTGTCATCGGCGCCTACAGGAAAGACGCCGACCCACAGCGGCGCCTTCCAGCTCGTGGAGGACGCCCGGTCTTCCCACGCGCGCACCGCTACCACGAGCAGGATGAGCAGGAGGATGAATATGCGAACCTGCTTCCACATGCCTGCGTTCGTGCGGCCGTGGCACTCAGGGCTGCAGGCGCGTGGCGGTCCAGGGACCGGTCTCGAAGGCGCCGCCCGCCTTAGTCGGTAACGACCGCGTCCATCGGGCCCGGTCGTGAATCCGTGCCTCCCCTTCGACCCACAGCTCGAGGTTCTCGACCCAGAGCCGGTATCCGCCCCAATGCGGGGGTCTCGGGATAGCGACTTCCGCGTCTCGCTCTGTCCCCTGATGCCCCGGTGGCGGCGTGCCGAAGCGCTCAGCCATCGCGAGCACGGCCTGCTTGAGATGCTCGCGGGAAGCGACGGGCTCGCTCTGCGCGCTTGCCCAGGCGCCCAGGCGGCTCAGCCAAGGGCGCGATGCGAAGTAGGCGTCGCTATCCGAGGGCGGCGCCTCGACCACCGGCCCCTCTATTCGAACCTGCCTGTGCAGGGCGTCCCAGTGGATGACCGCTGCCGCTCTGGGGTTCTGTTCGAGCTGACGGCCCTTGAGGGAGCGGTAGTTGGTGTAGAACACCAGATATCCCGGGTCCGGGACGATCTGCTTGCACAGGACCACGCGGGCGGACAAGTTGCCGCCACCATCGGAGGTGGCAAGCACCATCGCGTTGGGATTGGGCTGCCGGCCTGCCGTCCAGGCGGCCTCCATCCAGCGTTCCAGGATCGGAAGGGGGTCGTCCGGCAGGGTTTCGGGCAGCAGCTCGGTGTGCGGGCTCATGGTTGGGCTCAATGCTAGAGCAAAATCAATGACGTGGACACGACCGGCGGGCTGCGCTAGAAGGACGGACCACCCCAGCAAGGCTCAGGCTGCCCATGAGTGCCCAGGACACGACGCTCGACGATCTGCGCCAGCGGCTGAATCAGATCGACCGGCAGATGATCTCGCTAGTTGCCGAACGGAAGGCGATCAGCGCCGAGGTCGCACGGGTAAAACGGGCCACCGGGCGTCCTACGCGTGACTACGAGCGCGAGAAAGAGGTCATCCTGAACGTCAGGAGCGTCGCCAGCGAGTTGGGCGTGTCGCCGGCGTTGGCCGAGGACATGCTGCGTATGCTCATCCGCTCCTCCCTGACGACCCAGGAGCTGGCCAGTGTCGCCGCCAGCGGTGCAGGGACCGGCCGGCGCGCTCTTGTGATTGGCGGTAGCGGCAAGATGGGCAGTTGGTTCGTCCATTTCCTGGCTTCCCAGGGGTTTGCGGTGGAGGTTGCAGACCCTGCGGGCGCGCCCGAGGGTGCACTGCAGGTGGACGACTGGCGCAAGACGGATCTCAAGCACGACTTCATCGTGCTCGCCACGCCTCTGGGCGTCACTGACGCTCTTCTGCGCGATCTCGCTTTGCGTCGCCCCCCCGGCATCATCTTTGATGTGGGGTCACTGAAGTCACCGTTGCGCGCGGGGCTGCTCGCGCTGAAATCGCACGGTTGTAAGGTCACCTCTCTTCACCCCATGTTCGGCCCCGATACCGAGCTGCTCTCGGGCCGACACGTCGTGTTCGTGGATCTGGGCTGCGCGGAGGCGCTGGCCGCCGCTCGCGAGCTGTTCTCGGCCACGATGGCGGAGCAGGTCGTCATGAGCCTGGACGACCATGACCGGCTGATTGCGTATGTGCTCGGCCTTTCCCACGCACTCAACATCGCGTTCTTTACCGCCCTTGCGGAGAGCGGCGAGGCCGCGCCAAAGCTTGCGCGGATGTCGAGTACGACTTTCGACTCGCAGCTCGATGTCGCCACTCGCGTCGCTCAGGAGAGTCCCGACCTGTATTTCGAGATTCAAAGCCTGAATGACTACGGTGCCGAGTCGCTGGAGGCGCTCGCTCAGGCGGTCGAACGTCTGAGGACGGCGGTTCTGTCACAAAACCACGATGCGTTCGTTGCTCTGATGCGCCGCGGACGCGATTATCTCGAAGACCGTCGCACGGTCACGGAACGCAGGGCCTGAAAGCCCGCGACGAGATAACGGGGAATGCATGCGCCGACCTTTCACCGGCCAGCGACAAATTAGCATCAACGAAGATCGCCTGGACGTCCTCGAAGCCGAGAAACGGCTGCTTCAGGCTCGATTGAGCGAGTTGACCGAACAGGTCAGCCGCAACGACTGCCTGCTGCGCAAGACGCAGGAGCGCGAGCTCGATCTGTTACGCGCGTCCTCTCTGCCGCGGCTGCTCGAGCGGATCTGCTACGGACTGAAGGCGTCGTACCAGCTGGATGGCGTTTACCTCCTGCTGCAGGACCCACAGCATGAGATCCGCCACCTGTTGTCCGCCGCGGAGCAGCAGGACGTGCGTTTCGTGGACGCCGTGGAGACTCTCGCGCCGCAACTGAGCTCGCTCGATCGCCCGTGGCTGGGTCCGTACCACGCTTCGGACCACGAGCTGCTCGTGTACGGCTCTCGCGGCACTGGGAGCGTCGCCCTGATTCCGTTGCGGCGCAACGACCCGCTCGACGGTGTACTGGTGTTCGCCAGCTCCGACCCGTTTCGCTTTACGAGCGAGCTGGCTACCGATTTCCTGGCGCACCTCGGGGTCATTACGGCGATTTGCCTCGAGAACGCAATCAATCGCGCACGATTGTTGCGCAGTGGATTCACTGATTTCCTCACCGGCTTCCATAACCGCCGGTATCTCAGCTCGCGTCTTCGCGAGGAGCTGTCCCGCGCTCAGCGGGTACACCAGACCATCGCTTGCCTCATGATCGATCTGGATCATTTCAAGCGGATCAACGATCGATACGGACACCTGGCGGGGGACACCGTTCTGCAAGAAGTGGCGCACCGCATCGACACCGAGATGCGTACGAGTGACACGGGCGCTCGGTTCGGTGGCGATGAGTTCGCCATCGTTCTACCTCACGGCGGCATAGTCGATGGGGAGAAGGTAGCGCAGCGCGTGCTGACTGCCGTTCGGAGCCGGCCAATCGCAGTCAACCCCGAGGCGAGTGAGACCGTCACACTGTCCATCGGCGTTGCTGCCGCCGCGCCTTCGCAGGGCATCCGCGACTATAAAGTGCTGGCCGACAGACTGATCGCAGAAGCGGACGCTGCGTTGTATCGAGCCAAGAGCGCCGGCCGTGATCGCGTGGAAGCCTCGCAGAACGTTATCGCGTAGAGCTGCCCCTGCGCAGCAGGGCGATGAAGAGTGGGGCGCCGACCAGAGCCATCACCGCTCCGACCGGCAGTTGGCGTGGGCTCACGATCGTGCGAGCCACGAGGTCAGCTCCGGCAAGCAGAGCACCGCCGAGTAGTGCGGAGGCGGGTGCCACGATCCGATGATCGCTCGTTCTAAACGCAAGTCTCACGGCGTGCGGGGTGATCAAGCCTACGAACCCAACTGTCCCGGCGCTCACCACAGCGATAGCAGTGAGCGTTGCGCAGGCGATGAATACGGCAAGTCGCCACGCCTCCACGTGCAGGCCTACGCTGCGAGCACGAAGCTCTCCTGCAGCCAACACATTGAGCGGGCGCGCGACGCTGAACGCGAATATGAGCGCGACGACAGCGGTGACAGCGCTCGCCCACGGGTTCAGCGCCCATCCGAGATCGCCCGCCAGCCAGAAGACCATTCCGCGGACTTGTGAAGTGTCGGCCACTGCGAGCATCACACTGACGAAGGCCCCGCACGCGCTCGCGAGCACGACTCCGGTCAGCAGAAGCCGCGGAGTTCCGCCGCCCTTTGCCAACAGGTAGACGATTGCGACCGCGCCCATCGCGCCGACCACGGCGGCAGATTGCACCAGCGCCGCCGCGGCGCCGACGATCATGGCAAGCAGGGCTGCCACAGCCGCGCCGCCTGAGACGCCCAGCACGAAGGGGTCGGCCAGCGGGTTGCGAAACAGGGCCTGCAACAGAACGCCGGCCAGCGCGAGCAGGCTCCCTACACCCAGTCCCGCGAGCAGCCGTGGCAGGCGGACTTCCATCATGATTGTGCGCGCGGTCTCATCGCCTCCGCCGGCGAGTGCGACGAGAGCACTGCGCGCACTGATACCGGAGCCACCGATGACCAGCGAAGCGATGGCGATCGCGGCCGCGAGAATCAGCAACACGCCGAAGCGGCGCCACGCCATGGCTGGGAATGTCGGGTGAGTGGCCAAGCCGCGTAGCGTACTGTCTTGATCGTTCATCGACCACCCAGGTGGTGAGGTCAATGTTGCGCGTGTAGTGGAGCATCGACACATGCGCTGACGGGTCGACGACCGAGAAGGCTCGATTTCCTCCCGGTCCGCGTTCAGACTCCGACTCATGAGCGATGTGATCGACTCAGACGGATTCCGCGCCAATGTCGGCATCGTCCTGATGCACGACAATAGCGAGGTGTTTCTCGGTCGCCGGTCCGGCGGACGCGGGTGGCAGTTTCCCCAGGGCGGCGTACGCAAAGGCGAGGCGCTGGAGCAGGCGCTGTACCGCGAACTGCACGAGGAGATCGGCTTGTGCCAGGCGGATGTCGAGCTCGTGGGCCAAAGCTCTCGCTGGCTGCGCTATCGGCTGCCTTCGCGCTACGTCCGTCGCAACCAGCAGCCCGTGTGCATCGGGCAGAAGCAGCGCTGGTTCCTGCTGCGACTGAAACAGGAGCCCGTCACGTTCGATTTCGGCAGCACCGACGAGCCGGAGTTCGATCAGTGGCGCTGGGCGCCGTGGTGGGAGCCGGTGCGGGAAGTGATCTATTTCAAGCGGCCGGTCTACATCAAGGCGCTCACCGAACTGGCGCAGATCGCGTTCCCTCAAGGACCGCCGCCACCGCACCCGGATTGGTGGCAGGAAGTGACCGCACCCACGAGCGGTTCACAATCGGCGAGCGTCTCTGTCGACTGACGAGCCGGTCCAGACGACACTCTCCAGCGCATGCGCGCCACCGAAGGAAAGCCCAGTGTCGTCATTCGGACACATGCGCCCATCCGACGCTTCATCGTCTGGGGTGCCGTGCCCCTCATAGGGCTGTTCGCGCTGTACGTGGTCTACGAGCTTGGCCGTTACGACGCGGGTTACGATCGGTTGGCGGTCGCCCAGGCCCGCACCGAGCTCGAGGTGCGGATCGAGCGACTCGAGAAATCAAACCGCGACTTGCGTACACACCTGGCAGAGCTGGATACGATCAGAATAGGCCGAGCTCGTGAGCAGGCGGAGGTGTCCCGCACCATCGTCGATCTGCAGGCCCAGGTGGCCCGGCAGACCCAGGAGCTCGCGTTTTATCGCGGGATCGTCGCGGAGGGAGCCCCGGCGGTCGGCGCAAAGATCCAGCAGGTGCGGATCACGCGCGGACCCAAGACAGGCCAGTTCGTCCTGCACGTTGCCCTGGTGCGCTCCGTTCGCCCCGACAACCTGGCGGCCGGAGCCATCGGAGTGAGCGTCGACGGGCAGACCGACGGAGCGGCGACGACGGCGGATCTGGGCACGCTGACGGCCGGCAAGGTCCGCGAGCTGCCCTACAGTTTTCGGTATTTCCAGAATTTCGACCAGGAGGTGGCGCTCCCGGCCGGGCTGAAACCCGATCACCTGTCGATCGAGGTTCGCTCCAGCAAGAAGGACGTCGCCCCGGTGACTCAGACATTCCCCTGGAGCGTGGACGCCGCGTCCTAGCCCCTCAAAGACAAAGGCCTTCGACATCATGTTCAACAAAGAGCGGCAGGCGCGGATCGATACGCTGGTGGGCAAGACCTCGCGCATCCAGGGCGATCTCGAGTTCGCCGGCGGCCTGCACCTCGACGGCCACATTGCCGGCAACGTGACCGCCGTGCCCGGGACCGCGTCCAGCTTGTACGTAAGCGAGACTGGAGGGGTTGAAGGTGCGGTGGAAGTCCCCAACGTTATGTTGAACGGGACCGTCCGGGGCGATATCTATGCCCGCGGGCGCCTGGTTCTCGGGGCCAACGCCCGGGTAGAGGGAAACGTCTCCTACGGCGTCATCGAGATGACACTAGGTGCGGAGATCATGGGCCGCCTCACACAGCTGGCCATG
>Ga0070681_10007550_pt1 | contig 10625 bp, 6 predicted proteins | sample KBSC83BmetaG_FD_65650 | JGI IMG/M metagenome (GOLD analysis project Ga0070681, IMG submission 65650) | Corn rhizosphere microbial communities from Kellogg Biological Station, Michigan, USA - KBS C8-3B metaG | ecosystem: Host-associated > Plants > Roots > Rhizosphere | place: USA: Michigan...
TGACCGGCGGTCCCGGCGAAGCGCTCGAGGTGCGCATCGGGCATCTGGAGGTGGAGGTGGCTGTGCCCGCCGGGGGGTTGCAATGCCCCGTCACCGCGCCGAGCGCCCTCGCTCAGCAACACGCCGACCGGGTGGAGCAGGCCTGGCGGCGCCGGCGCGGGCGGAATTAACCGCCTCTCCCATCCCCGATTGACCCGGCGGTCGCACCGTGTGCTGGCACAACGATCAGCACTTGGGGGAGGACCATGGCGCCCGGTGGTGTGTGTCGGCGGCGACGCCGTCTCTGTCAGCACGACGACAGTTCGTCCGCCGTCGTTGACGCCGGAACGGCGAGTGCGCCATCGTGGCCTCGCGGGCGTGGGCGACGCCCGCTCATGTCCTTGGGGAGCCGGCCTTGAAGAAGAAGCGCGGGCAGTCTCACAACCATCCGGAGATGACCCCCCAGGAGATGGCCCGGTGCAAGCCGGCCACCGAGGTCGACCGGTTGGGGTTGCCGATTCCCACACATCTGGTGTCGAACGACGAGTACTTCCCCCCGTTCCTCCAGACGCTCCAGCAGAAGCAGGTCGAGGCACGCGTGCTCGATGCCCTCGAGTCGGTGCCGCCGCGGGTCAACATCGGTCGCCGCCAGTTCCTGGCGACGTCAGCCGGCCTCGCCGCGTCCTTCGGGGCCCTGAATGAGGTGTTCAAGAGGTACGCCTACGGCGAGACCCTCTTCCGGGTGGCGAAGGATTCTGGCTTCGATCACGAGGCCTTCTCGGCGGACGGCCCCCCGTCTGACCTGTTCGTCTTTGACGATCAGGTCCACATCGTCCGGGGCAGCCCCACGGGTGGAGGTTTCGGCGCCGACAGCCTTCTGGTCCTCGCCCAGGGTGACAGCGCCCGGTTCCCGAACTCGCCCTTCCCTTCGAACCCGTGGAATCCCGAGAATCGCCCCGATGAACACGGCGATGCGTGGGCCAACTGGGATCCGAAGCTGATCGGCCTGAACAACATGGACGACACCCTGTTCTGGTTGCCGCACTTCATCAGGGCCTGCTTCCTGGAGAGCCAGACCACCGTCGCGCTCATCAGCAACGTCCCCGGCCAGATCGGCTACTGGGTCACCCGCTCCCAACACATGAGACCTCCCAACCCCGCCAGGAACGTCTACGAGACACGGCCGCAGGAGATCCTGACGGCGGAGCAGAACTTCGCCAGTCGCGAGTTCATCAATGCGGTGGCCGGCTCGACCAGGGCGCTCAGTCAGGGCTTGATGTACATGGGGCCCGGAAACCTGTGGTACCTGCAGGAGCAGATCGACCAGTTCGGCGTCGACAGTTGGAAGGGTTACCAGCATCCCGTCGCCAAGCGGGACGACGACCCCGATACGACGTTCGAATACTGGACCTTCGATGACGAGGAACTCGCCTTCCCGACGTTCGCGTTCATTCGAGACGCCTACCGGAAGTACGGCCACGCCAAGCCCGGCCTCAACTGCGTCAATGTTCACAAGGGTCTGGGCGACTACGCCTCTCCGACGGACATCCCGGCTGCCGCGGCGGCGTTCCCCGAACTCAACTTCGTCATCTTCCACTGCTGCTTCCGCCCCGCCTGCTTCAACTACGAGGCCTTGCAGGACGTGAAGTCGGGGCGCTTGCGCGACGGCGTCCCGGACATCAAGGACACCACCGAGTTCGCCCAACTGTGTTCGCCGTACCCGAATGTGTACGCCGAGATCGGCAACATCTTCGCCTCGTCCGTTGTGACCTTCCCCACCGTCTGCGCCCACCTCATCGGGATCCTGTTCAAGTACTTCGGCGCCGACCGGATCCTGTGGGGTACCGACAGCACCTTCTACGGAAGCCCGCAATGGCAGATCGAAGCGTTCTGGCGGCTCCAGATCCCCGAGGCCTTCCGAGAGCGGTTCGGTTACCCGGAGATCACCGACGAGATGAAGCGCAAGGTCCTCGGCCTCAACTCGGCCCGCCTCTACGGCCTTGCCCCCGATGTGACCCGGTACAACAAGATCCCGGACGACTACCACGGCCGGCTCGTTGGGGACGCGCAGCTCATGAAGACGATGGAGTACGACGACCGCCTGCCCAACGAGCTTCCGATGAAGGACTCGCCCGGGGCCTCCTCACCCGATGGGGTCGGAAGGCTCCGCGCCGCGTACCGCGAAGGGACCAGAACCCGGTTCGGGATTCCCGTGAGCAAGCGGCCCGACGGCTGGATCAGGGTCCGGTAAGGGGCCGATGAGGGACGCTACGATCCCCCGACGTGAGCGTCGGGGCAATCAAGCGGCTGGTGTTCCTCATCGGGGTCGTCATCCTGTTCCTCGGGGTGTTGATCCTCAACGACCCGGTCTCCGCCGATGGCCACAACTGCGGCACGAGCGTGGCGCCGAAGAGGTTCGTGCAGACGGATATACGCCGCTGCCAGGCGCCGCTCCGTGAGCGCCGCTATTTGGGGGCAGGGGTCGTGGTCGTGGGCGGGCTGGCCCTGATCGCCACCGGCCCTCGCTGCCTAATGACCGACGACTGATTCCGAACGGGGCGGTTGCATGTACAGCGTCCGTCCGCTGGTGAGGCTGGTGACGAACAGGGCCACTTCTTCGCTCGTCATGGTGGCCCAGTCGGGTGGATGATCCACGAGCCCGTGCCCGAGCAGGCGGCTGAGTTCGACGATCTCGTTGCCCGCCGGGCAGCGACCGCTCTGGAAGGCGGCGAGAACCTCCGGCCATGTCTCGGCAGTCGAGCCCGCGGCTTCGAAGGCGATCGCCTCCTCCATCGCCTTCACCACTCCGCTCGCGGTGTGGGGCCGGGAGAGGGCGGCGGCGTCGCCGGCCAGGATGATGCGGTCGCGGACGAAGATCGGGGCGGCGTGGTCGTAGATGGGTTGGACCGACAGGACCTCCGGACCGCCGGCCCTGATCACGGCCGCCCAGGCCGGCGGCAGGTGGTCGTCGAGGATCTGGTCCAGGCGGTTCGTCAGTGCGCCGGGCACCTGGCCCGGTGGGATGGAGGTGGCTTCGCCGAAGTCCATGTCGGTGGACGGTGATCCGTAGACCCCCCAGTTGACTCGGCGTTCCCCCGGGCCCGTCCCGCCGTTGCGGCCCGGAATCAGGTAGACGATCGCATGACCCCCCGGGAAGCAGATGGTGGGGAAGCCCGTTTCGAGCACGGCCGCCGCCTCAGAACCGGCGATCAGATGCTCCTCATAGTTGCCCCGCCACAGGACATACCCGGCGTAGCCAGGCCGGACGTCGGGGCAGACCGCCCGGCGTACCGTCGAGGAGTATCCGTCGGCGCCGATCACGACGTCGCACCGTTCGGTGGTCCCGTCATCGAGGACGAGGGTCACGCCGCCGGCGTCGCCGGTGCAGCCGCGAACCGCCGTCCCCTTGTGATACGCGCTGTCGGGGACGAGGCTGCGCAGGACCCTCCAGAGAACGCCCCAGTTGTGCGCTGCCCCCGGGAAGGCGTGGCGCCACAACACCCGACCCGCCGGGTCCGCCGGATCGGCCGTGATCCAGAGGCGTTCCGTTGGATGGCAGTAGGGCGTGTCAGCTGACAGATATCCCTTGGCGACCAGCGCCTCCCGCAGCCCGAGGGGTATGAAGATCCCCGCCCCTCGATCCTCCAGGTCGCCCCGGCTGGCCTCGAACACGCTGACATCGCAACCCAGCCGCCCGGCCGCCACGGCCATGGCGCAACCGGCGACACTCCCACCGACGATACCGACCCTGCTCCCGCCGACACTCACGACCAGATTCCTCAGGAGCCGAGGGCGGCGAGCAGGGCGGCGTGCCTGGGCATGCCCATCGTGCGGTAGAGGTCGTGGGCCTCCTTGATGAGGAGTGCGGCCTCGGCTTTGTCACCGGGGCCGTCGCGCTCGAGGAGCAGCGTGGCGAAGAAGCGGCGGGTGTGGGCCGCCTCGGGGAGGTGGGGGAGTTCGGCCGCCTGACGGAGGGCGGTGCGGTAGTGCCCCTCGGCGTCTTCCCAGCGGCGACCGGCGGCGGCGGCGATGCCGGCGGCCCGTTCGGGGAGACGCATGTCGTTGTAGTTGGGGCAGACCGTGTTGGTCAGATTGATGCATTCGACCACGAGGTCGTAGAGGGCGGCGGCCCGGTCACACTCGCCGAGCACGGACAGCCCTTCCACGGCCGACAGGAGCATCGTCCATTTCCCCCACCCGTTGGGCTGGCCGGACGTCGGAAGGCGGTTGTCCTCGACGTCGTCGAGCATGGCCAAGGCCGCGTTCCGGTCGCCGATGTAGGCCAGGTATTCAAAGAGCAACGCCTCGGGCAAGCCGTTCAGGGCACTGGGAGGGTCGAGGGCGACCGCCTCTTCGAAGGGGGCCCGGGCAGCCTCCCAGTTCCCGGCGAGGAAGCGGGCCAGGCCGATCCAGCTGACGGCGTGGATGAACCAGGGAATGCCGGCGCCCTTCACGAACTGCACGTCGGCTCGGGCGTACGCCTCCAGGGCGGCCGGGTCGGGAGCGGTGCAGAAGTCGACCATGGCCCGGACACGCCGGGCCTGCATCAGCGCCGGATGGTTCCCGAGCCGCTCGCACATCGGCTCGTGCTCGGCCTGGATACGGAGGGCGTCATCGAACCGGCCGACGTCGACCAGAGCGATCGTGGTCCACCCCAGCGCGCTGGTCCACCCCCAGAGATCGCCCGCCGCTCGGAGCAGTTCGGCCGCTTCCAGCCCCGCCTCGGCGCACTCGGTCTGGTGCATCAAGGCGAACCGGCTGATGCAGAGGAAGTGCAGGCAGTGCCCACGTACGAGCGGGTCCCCGAGCTGTTCGGCGATGGCCAGTCCCTGCCTGATCCGCTCTTCACCAACCTCGAAGGGAGCTTCGCCGCAATGAAGGACCGCCCCGGTGTGGGCGAGGAGCTGAGCGCGGTCAGCCGTGACAGCGTCCCCGAGCACGGTCAGGGCCCGTTCTGCCATCTCAAAGGATTCGTCCCAGCGGCCCGCCCAGAGCAGGCTGTAGGCCGCCTGGAGGCCGACCCGGCCTACCGCTTCGTCGTCACCGAGGGCCTCGTAGGCGTCGACCGCCTGGTGTAACAGCGGGATGGCCTGGGGCCAGTGGCCGGCGCTACGTTCGGCGCTACCGCTGAGGTCGAGGAGTTCCGCCCGCTCCATGGGCGTGGCGGCGTCGGCCCGCTCGGAGGCGCGCTCCAGATGGCGCAAGGCCTCTTCGAAGGCGGCCGACCCGAGGGCGAAACGCCCGGCCATGACGAGAGCTCGGAACGTGCGCTTCGGCTCGGCGGCCGAGCCGGCTTCGAGTAGGTGGTTGGCGATGGCGGCCGCCTGCGGCGCCAGCGCGGCGGCGTAGTGGCGCTCGAGGGCCTCGGCGGCCCGGGCGTGGAGCCGGCGCCGCCGCGCCGCCGAGAGCTCCCCGAGCACCGTCTGACGGATGAGCTCGTGGCCGAAGATGAAGGTGTCCTCGCCCGACCCGTTCTCGACCCCGGCGATGAGCCGGGCCCGCTCTGCTTCCTCCACGATGTCCAGCAGCTGGCTCTCGGGCAGTTCCTCGAGGCCCTGCAGCAGCTGCAGGCTGAAGACCCGCCCGAGGACGGCGGCGCTGGCCAGCACCCGCGGCCCATCCACGCCCAGGCGGCGGAGCCGGGCGGCCACGACCAGGCGCACGCCCTCAGGCACGTCGAGCTCGTCGGGCTTGATGTCGGTGCGGTAGTGCCCGTCGGCGTCGAAGAGCTGGCCTTCCTCGGCCAGGTGGCGGAAGACTTCCTCGGTGAAGAACGGGTTCCCGTCGGTCTCGGCGTAGAACACCTCGACCAGTTCGGGCGGAGGCGCGTGCCCGGCGAGGCCGGTCAGCATCTGGGCCACACCGTCGGCCGGGAGACGCTCCAGACGCATTCTTCGGGCGAGGCGCCGTCGGCTCAGCTCCTCGAAGGTGCGGGACAAGGGTCGGCCGGCGTCGACCTCGCTGTCCCGGTAGAGGCCGACCATGAGGACGGGGATCTCGGCGATGCGCTCGGCGACGTGGGCGATCAGGCGCATGGTGGGCTCGTCAGCCCAATGGATATCGTCGAGCACGAGCAGGGTGCGGTGGTCAGCGGCGGAGCGGGCCAGGACGTCGAAGACGCTGTTGAACAGGTAACGCCGTTCCTGCTCGGGCGGGAGTTCCAGCGGCGGAGGGATGTCCGGGCAGAGCCGGCGCAGTTTCGGCACGAGCCGGGCGATCTCCGAGGCTTCGTCACCGAGGAATTCGCGGAAGGCCTCAGGGCTGGACGCCGCCGCCAGCGCCTGCTCGAAGGCCTCGACGATGGGGATGTAGGGCGGGGCGCCGGCCGCCTCGTAGCAATGGCCGACGTAGGTGACGAACCCGTCGGCTTCGGCACGCCGGCGGATCTCTTCGGCCAGGCGGGTCTTGCCCACACCGGGTTCGCCTCCCACCATCACCAGCGCCCCGGTACCCGCCTGCGCCTGCGCCATGAGCCGCCCGAACTCGGCTCGCTCCGCTTCCCGCCCGACAAACGGTGTCTGCTCGGCGAAGGGGCCGGTCGCCGGCGGCTGGGCCGTGTCGTAGCCCAGGCCATAGAGGTGCCAGCGGTCCGGGAAGCCCTTGAGTCGGTAACGGCCCCGGTCGACGAAGGTGAAGTCCGGCCCCGAGCCGGCCAGCTGGCGGACGATCTCGGAGACGAGGATCTCGCCGCCCTTGGCCCGGCTGGCGATCCGGGCCGCGGCGTTGACCGCCTGGCCGTAGAGGTCGTCGCCCTCGACCACCACCTCGCCGGTGTTGATCCCGATGCGGACCTGCACCTCGTCGCCCGGCGCGGCGGCGTTGCGCTCTGCCAGCCCGACCTGGATGGCCTGCGCGCACGTCAGCGCCTTGCGGACAGAGGAGAAGGCGAGCATGAAGCCGTCTCCGAGCGCCTTGATCTCCCGGCCGTCGTGGGCGCTGACGCAGCTCCGCACGACCTCCTCATGGGCCCGGAGGATCCGGTGGGCGACCGTGTCGCCGCGTTCGGTCCGAAGGTCGGTAGACCCCTCGACATCACTGAACAGGATTGTGACCGGACCGTCGGGCAGCAGCTCGCCCATTCCCCCCCTTTGCCGCCACCGACAGTCTGCCATTGACCCGTGGGCGTGACGCAGCCTCTGTCGGCTCCACGACGGAAGCTGTGTAACGGAGTTCGCAGAGCCGTGGGGTGTGCCGGGTCAGAGCGAGGTGTCGTCGACCCAGCTCTCGAGGACGGCCCAGTGCTCGGGGATGGCGTTGACGTAGCTCTGGTTGGTGACCAGGAGTGAGCCGCGGCCGTCGAAGAACAGGGAAGCCGGCGTGTCCCAGGGGATCTCCTGGCGGGCGTTCTCCTCGGCGCTGGGGAAGCGGGCCAGCTCCTTGCCAATGGGGTCGAGGACCGAGATCTGGTTACTGCAGGCCAGCGACGCGTAGAGGCGCCCTGAGTGGCCGAAGAGGATCCCGTCGGGACAGGACATCGGCTCGGGGAAGCGGTACACGAAGGTCAGGTCGCCGGGTTGGGGCCGGTCGCTGGCCAGCGGCAGCGTGTAGATGCTGCCCTGGACGGCGGAGTCGGGCGGGTTGGAGATCGTGACGGCCAGGAAGAGGCGCGCGCCGTTCGGTTCGATGGCCAGACCGTTGACACCGAAGGGGCCGTCGAGGCGCGGGTCCTGGAACCAGACGGAGCCGAGGCCGCCGCCCGGTCGAACGCGAAAGATGCTCGCCTTCTGCACGTCGGACACGTAGAGGACGCCGTTCCGGTCGAAGACCAGGCCGTCGACCAGCGAATCGCCAGGATTGGTGGACGGGGCGCACGGCGGAGGAGCCGAGGAGCATCGCGGCAGGTTGGGGAACGTCGCGTATGTCACCTGGGCGGGCGGCGACACGTGGAAGTCGATCGCCAACACCCGGGGCGGGTTGCGGTCGGCGACGTAGAGGCGGTGGTCCGGCCCCCAGGACATACCGACCAGGCCGTGGACTGCCGATAGGTTCTGACCCTGGATGCTGAACTCGCCGATCGGCGTTCCACTGGCCAGGTCATATCGGAAGATGCGCGACGGCGGGCCGCCGGCATTGCCGGCCATCGACGTGTGGGTGCCGACATAGACAACCCCGTCGCGCACGAGGATGCCTTCGGGATGGCCGGGAGGCGGCACCCGAGTGAAGACCTTGGTCTCGCCGAGCGGGCGGGCGGCGCCGACCGGCTGGGCCAGCACGGCAACGAGGGCACCCGCCACGGTCAGCGCCAGGAAGGAACGCGTTGTCGGCCGGATCATGCGCGCAGCGTAGAGCCCGCCGGGCTGGCGGCGACAGCGCTCCCTCAGCATCGACTCAGTGGCGCTTCTTCTTCGGCAGGTAGAGGTCGGTGATCGTTCCTTCGAAGGCTTCGGCGGCCAGGCCGATGGTCTCGGACAGGGTCGGGTGGGGGTGGATGGTGAGGGCGACGTCGGCGGCGTCGGCGCCGAGCTCGATCGCCAGCGCCGCTTCGCTGATGAGGTCGCCGGCGTTCGGGCCGACGATGCCGCACCCGATGAGCCGGCCGGTCGGTTCGTCGAAGAGCAGCTTGGTCAGACCCTCGGTCCGGCCGAGGGTCAGCGAGCGGCCGCTGGCCGCCCAAGGGAACGTCGCCTTGCCGTAGGCGACGCCCGCCGCCTTGGCTTCCGTCTCCGTCGTACCCACCCAGGCCACCTCGGGATCGGTGTAGGCCACCGAGGGGATGACCCGGGCGTCGAAGTAGGCCGCCTTGCCGGCGGCCACCTCGGCGGCCACGTGGCCTTCGTGGGTCGCCTTGTGGGCCAGCATGGGCTGCCCCACGACGTCGCCGATCGCGAAGATGTGCCCGACGTTGGTCCGCATCTGCTTGTCCACGGCGATGAAGCCCCGCTCGTCGACCCCGACCCCGGCGGCGTCGGCGCCGATCGCCGCGCCGTTGGGACGCCGGCCGACGGCCACGAGGATCTGGTCGAAGACATCGGTGGCCGGCGCGCCCGGGCCTTCGAGGCAGACCTCGAGCCGCCCGGCGGCATCGCCCGCCCCTTCGCTCACCGCCGTCACCCTCGTGCCGAGGTACACCTTCTCGAACGAGCGCTTGATCCGGGTCGCCAGCGGTTTGACCAGGTCGGGGTCGGCGCCGGGGATGAGCTGGTCGAGGAGCTCGACGACGGTGACCCGGGCGCCGAAAGCGGCGTACACCGTGCCCATCTCGAGGCCGATGATCCCCCCGCCGATCACGAGGAGACGCTCGGGCAGGCTGGAGAGCTCCAGCGCTCCGGTGGAGTCGATGATGCGGCGATCGCCCTTGGGCAGGAAGGGCAGCGTCACCGGTTCCGATCCGGCGGCGATGATGGCCTGGCGGAAGTCGATCGGTATCGAGGCCCCGTCGCTGGCGGTGACCTCCAGCCGGTTCGGGGAAACGAACCGGCCGGCGCCGGTGACGACCTTGACCTTGCGCTGTTCGGCGAGGCCGCTGAGGCCGCCGGTCAGGCGCGTGACGACGGCGTCCTTCCAGGCCCGCAGCTTGTCGAGGTCGATGGCCGGTTCGCCGAAGGTGAGGCCGTGGTCGGCCATCTCCTTCGTCTCGCTGATCACCCGGGCGGCGTGCAGCAGCGCTTTGGACGGGATGCAGCCCACGTTGAGGCACACACCCCCGAGCGACGGCCACCGCTCGACCAGCGTCACCGCCAGGCCGAGGTCGGCGGCCCGGAAGGCGGCGGCGTAGCCACCCGGCCCTGCGCCGAGGACGACGAGTTCCGTTTCCATCGTTAGAGCACCAGCCGCCGGACGTCTTCGAGCACGTAGCAGACATGGCGCAGGAAGCGGGCCGCCAGCGCCCCGTCGATCACGCGATGGTCATACGACACCGACAGCGGCAGCATCAGCCGGGGCCGGAAGGTCTCGCCGTCCCACACCGGTGCGGTCTTCGAGCGCACCACACCCAGGATCGCCACTTCGGGAGCGTTGACGATGGGGGTGAAGTGGGTACCGCCGATCCCGCCGAGGCTGGAGATCGTGAACGTGCCGCCCGACATGTCGGCCGGGGAGAGCTTCCCGTCCCGGGCCCTGGCCGACACCGCCCCCAGCTCCTTCGACAGCTCGGTCACGCCCCTGCGGTCGACGTCGCGCAGGACGGGCACCACCAGCCCTCCGGGGGTGTCGACGGCCACACCGAGGTGGTAGTAGCGCTTGAGGACGAGGTGCTCGCCGTCGGGGGACAAGGAGCTGTTGAAGGTCGGGAACTGCTGCAGCGCCGAGACCGACGCCTTGAGGAGGAAGGACAGCAGCGTCACCCGGTAGCCGTCGGCCTTGGCGGCGCTGTCGAGCTCACGGCGGAAGGCGTCCAGGTCGGTGATGTCGGCCTCGTCGGCGTGCGTGACGTGGGGGACGTTGAGCCACGAGGCATGCAGCCGCGGGCCCGAGATCCGGGCGATGCGCGACAGCGGCTGCATCTCGACCGGCCCGAACCTGGCGAAGTCGACCGCCGGGACCGGCGGGATGCCAATCCCTGGTGACGGGACGTCGGGACTCCGCACGAAGGACAACAGATCCTCCTTCGTGATACGGCCCTTCGGTCCTGTGGCGCCGACCCCGGCGAGGTCGATACCGAGTTCGCGGGCCAAGCGCCGGACGCCGGGGCCCGCATGCGCACCGGC
>Ga0070681_10007553_pt1 | contig 10621 bp, 8 predicted proteins | sample KBSC83BmetaG_FD_65650 | JGI IMG/M metagenome (GOLD analysis project Ga0070681, IMG submission 65650) | Corn rhizosphere microbial communities from Kellogg Biological Station, Michigan, USA - KBS C8-3B metaG | ecosystem: Host-associated > Plants > Roots > Rhizosphere | place: USA: Michigan...
CCTGTCGGCAGTCCTCTTTTAGACACGGTTGATTACCTCTTCACAAAGTTTTCCGTACTCGATCGCACCGGATGAATTGGGCGCGAAACTGAAGATCGATTCCTTGTAAGCCGGAGACTCTTCCAGCCTGACGCTCTTCGTGATCACCGTTTCGAATAACTTTGGACCGAAGACCTTGCGAATCTGTTCGTGAACCTCGCGCGCCAGCGTCGTGCGTTTGTCGTGCAGCGTGACGAGCACGCCGAGTAGTTCGAGACCCGGGTTCGGACGCGCTTTGACTTTCTCGATCGTTTCGAGGAGATCGTCGGTGCCTTCCAGCGCGAAGTACGACGACTGAATCGGAATCAGCACGTGCGAAGCGGCGACGAGCGCGTTAACGGTGATCAGGCCGAGCGTCGGCGGCGTGTCGATAACGATGACTTCGTAATGATCGCGAAAAGGTTCGAGCCGATCTTTCAGGCGAAACGGCGCGTCGAAGTCGCCGACCAGCTTGGCCTCGAGTTTAGCGAGATTGATGCGCGCGGGAACGATTGACAGGTTCTCAACCGGCGTCGCGTAAATCGACTCTTCGATCGGCGCCTGGCCGTCCATCATCAGCTCGTAAATCGATCTCTCGACCTGCAACGGCTCGAGAAAAGAGATAGAGCTATTGGCCTGGGGATCGAGATCGAGAAGCAGGACACGTTTTCCCTTGCGGGCAAAGGCGGCGGCGAGATTAATCGCGGTAGTCGTCTTCCCTACCCCGCCTTTTTGGTTGGCGATGGCGATTACCATTCGCTGCACAGTGAGAATCTAGCGCTCCAGGTTTTCATCACAGACAGTCTGAACTTCTTCTCTGTGCCTCTGTGGTAATAACAAAACACAGAGACACAGAGACACAGAAACTACATTGGCAGGTCGCCGGCTTCGCCGATGACATCGGGCCATTCTTCTTCGCTGGTAGATAACTCGCTTTCGTCGGCTTCCTCAGCAGGCAAGGTATTGCGCGACGCTTTGATGACTTCCATGTCGACGTAGATGGGACAGTCGGCGCGCAGCGCCAGCGCGATCGCATCCGAGGGACGCGAATCGAGCACCATCCGGTCGCCGTCGCTGTTGCGCATTTCGATCACGGCAAAAAACGTGTTGTCGCGCAGGCTCGTAACCACCACTCGCTCGACGCGAACGCCGAGCTCAACGATCAGATTCCGCAGCAGGTCGTGAGTCATCGGCCGGGGCGGCGCGATCTTCTCAATCTCCAACGCGATCGCGTTTGCCTCGTACGCGCCCACCCAAATCGGAAGCATCGTATCACTCTGAACGTCTTTCAGAATGATAATCGGCGTCCCGCTATTAGGATCCATCATTAACGCTCGGATCTTTACTTCGATTTCCATAAAGCCGTACCCCTTACTCTAGCGCAGAACGATCTGTTCTCTGACGAACTACTTCGAATGATTTACCAACACTCCGTAAAGGCTGTTTGTCTTGGCGGCGGTCACAGTTACGTTGACTATTTCGCCTTCGAGGCTGCGATCACTGGCAAAGTTAACTACCTTGTTGCACGTTGAGTGCCCTGACAAATCGTTCGCGGATCTCGTGCTCTGCTTCTCAACCAGCACCTGCAAAGTTCGACCAACATACGATCGGTAAATGCGTTCCTGCGATCTCTTCTGCGCTGTTTCGAGTTCGAGAAAGCGGGTTTTCTTTTCTTGTTCCGGCACGTTGTCGGCGAAGGTTGCCGCCGGCGTTCCCGCGCGCTTTGAGTACTTGAAGATGTAGAGACTGTCGTATTCACACTGCTCGACGAGTGCGAGCGTTTGGCGAAAGTCGGCGTCGGTCTCGCCGGGAAAACCGACGATGATGTCGCTGGTCAGAGCCAGGCGGCGGTTCGAGCTCTTGATTCGTTCGATTCGCTGCCAGTAGTCAGCGCGCGTGTGACCACGGCGCATGAGTTTCAGGATGCGATCGCTGCCTGACTGCACCGGTAAGTGAATCCAGTCACAGAGATTTTCGTTCTCTTCGATGGCGGTGACGATGTCCGGATGGAAGTCGCGCGGGAAAGAGGTGGTGAACTTGATGCGCGGCATTCCGGTCGCTGCGACTGCGCGCAGCAGCCGGCAAAACGGGGTTGCTCCTTTAAATCCTTCCAGACCGTCTTCGACCCGCGGCCGGTAGCTGTTCACGTTCTGCCCGATGAGCTGAATCTCTTTGTAACCAAGCGCCTGGAGGTGCTTTACTTCAGCAACGATCTCGCTTGCCGGACGGCTGCGTTCGCGGCCGCGCGAATAAGGCACGATACAGAACGAACAAAACTTGTTGCAGCCTTCGATAATGGGAATGAAAGCGACGTGCGGCGAATGTCTTTCGGCAGGCGAAACGTCCCACGTGTCGGCTTCTCCGCGTTCGTCGAGATCGAGCACCTTGCGTTCGCCGCTTTGCGCTCGTTCGATCAACGACGAGAGACGATCGGTGGCGCGCGTGCCGATCACCATGTCGACCGACGGCGCGTGATCGAAGATCGACGAGCCCTCGAGTTGCGCGACGCAACCCATCACACCGACCAGGACGTCGCGCTTGTGCGGACGCGCAGCGCGGACTTCACCGATGCGGGTGTAGACCTTTCGTTCCGCCTTCTCGCGTACCGAACAGGTGTTGAGCAGGACCACGTCTGCGTCGTCAGCTGAGTCGCAGAGATCGTAACCGGAATTGCGCAAACCGGTGGCTGCGCGTTCCGAGTCAGCGACGTTCATCTGACAGCCGAAGGTCTCGATGTAAACTCGTGGCTTCATCCGCTTTACGATGGCCGACAGTCTACCAGAATCACTAGCCGAGATAAATCACGATCAAAATGGGGGTTGCTTGATTCTTCGTTGCGGCGCTAGTAGTATCGCGACTGTTCGTTATCTTAAATAAGAAAGGCTCCTCATGTCCTTCAACAAAATAACTATCGTGGGGAATCTCGGACGCGATCCCGAGTTGCGCTACACGGCTCAAGGAACCCCAGTTTGTTCCTTCAGCGTGGCCACGAACGAAAAGCGCAAAGATCGAAACGGCGAAATGCAGGACCATACGACGTGGTTTCGCATCACCTTGTGGAACCGCCAGGCGGAGACTGCCTCACAGTATCTGCAAAAGGGACGCCAGGTTTATATCGAAGGGCGTTTGCGCGTGGAAGAGTATATCGATCGCGACGGCAAGCCACGGCATTCACTTGAAGTGCACGCGACTGACATGCAATTCATCGGCTCCCGCGGTGACGACGTGCCGGTCGAGCGCGCAGCATCCGCAGGCGCATCGCCTGGTGGACCCTCCGATCAACCGGATTTGTCTGACGACGATATTCCGTTCTGATCCGTGGTGCCCCAACGACCAAACCGGCGCAACTTACTATACCGGCGAGACAATCGATCTTCCTGTGAACAACTGACTGCTTCAGCCAGTCGCTCGCTCAACGCTGAATCGAGAAAGCGAGCAGTCTGATCGTAGTCGTTGTGTGCGCCGCCTTCTGGTTCGGGGATGATCTTATCGATGATGCCTTCCGCGAAGAGATGTTGCGCGGTGAGTCGCAAACCTTCCGCAGCCTTATCTGCTTTCGACGAGTCTTTCCAAAGAATTGCGGCACAACCTTCGGGACTGATGACTGAATAGATGGAGTTCTCGAGCATCAGCACCTGATCGCCCACGCCGATCGCCAGTGCGCCACCCGAACCACCTTCACCGATAACCGTGACGATGATGGGGACTTTGATCTTCGCCATCTCGCGCAGGTTGTAGGCGATGGCTTCTGCCTGGCCACGCTCTTCAGCGTCGATTCCGGGATACGCGCCGGGCGTGTCGATGAAAGTAAAGATCGGGCGGCCAAACTTCTCGCCGAGTTTCATCACGCGCAAGGCTTTGCGATAACCCTCGGGTTTGGGCATGCCGAAGTTGCGGTAGCTGCGCTGCTTGGTGTCGCGGCCCTTCTGATGACCGACGACGGCGACGGGCAAACCATGAAAGCGCGCGAAGCCGGCGACGACTGCGGGATCCTCGGCGAAACGTTTGTCGCCGTGGAGTTCGACGAAGTCTTCGAACAGGCGCTCGATCAGGTCGAGGGTGTAGGGACGATTCGCATGACGCGCCAACTGCACACGTTCGAACGCCGTTCTCTCGTCCGCAGGTTTGTCCGCCTCAGGCTGGGGCGTTGCTTCTTTTGCCATTTAAGTTTCAGCTCACCATTGCGTGCGGCTTTGCCGCCGGATGTGCGGCAGGGCTTTGCCCTGCCGTAGCGTAAGAGAATTGGTGGGCTGCGCCCACCTTAAGTTTTCAGGCGTTATCAGACGCGAGTGCCGTTGCCGTTTGAACTCTTCTCTACACTGACACGACAGCCCAACTTCTTCAAAGCCTCTTCCAACTCGGCGCTGCGTTTTACGCGCAGCGCGCTGCTGGCCTTGATTCTCACGATCGTTCCGTTGTCGGTGAGCGCCTCGAGCGCGACTTCGCAATCTCCGGGATTCGCGTGCAACACATCCAGTATCGACTCACAGACGGTCGGGAAATCCTCCCCCTGCGGCGCGCGCAACACCAGAAACTCGTTAACCCGCGCAGCCGCGTCAATGCTCTGCACCTGGTCGACGATGATCGACGGCGGATTGTCTTCACTCAACTCGAGCCGGCCGCTGATCACGACCGGCAGATCGTTTTGCAAGACCGGCGCGTGCTTGCGATAGACTTCCGGCCAAAGCACGCACTTTGTTCCGCCAGCTTCGTCTTCCAAGCGGAGCAGCGCAAACTTGTCGCCCTTCTTCGTCGTGCGCGTTTGCAGGTCGGAAATAATTCCACCACAGGTTACACGGCTGCCGGTATTCAGACCAGGCAATTCAGCCGAGCCCACCGCCTTCACATTCTGTAGTACTTCAAGAAAACGTTCGAGCGGATGGCCCGAGATGTAAAACCCGAGCGCCGCCTTTTCCGCGGCCAGCACCTCGGCGGCCGTCCAGCCCTTCAGCGCCGGCGAGATCTCGTTCGCGAAGTCGATTTCCTCCGGCCTTGATCCGAACAATCCGCTTTGACCAATCAACCTTTCGCGTTTCGTCCGCTGCGCCCGCGAGAGCGCCGCATCAATGCAACTGTTTAAAGCACCGCGCCAGTCGTGGACCGGCCGGCCGTCTTTGAGCGAGTCAAACGCGCCGGCGCTCACCAGGCTTTCAAGCACTCGCTTATTCAGTGTTGAAGACTCAATCCGTTCGGCAAAGTCAAAGAACGAACGGAAAGGTCCGCCTTCCCGAGCCTCACAAATCGCTTTAACGATCGACTGCCCGAGGCCTTTAATTGCCGTCAGCCCATATCGGATCGCGCCGCTTAAAGGCGTAAATCCCGAGTTGCTTTCGTTAACGTCCGGCGGCAGCAAAGCAATCTTCTGCGCGCGCAACTCCTTCGAGTACTTAAACACCTTCGCGGCGTCCTGCGCCTCGCTGGAAAGCACCGCCGCATAAAAGTGTTCCGGAAAGTGCGCCTTCAGGTACGCCGTCTGAAACGCCAGATAGGCATAGGCCACACTGTGGCTGCGATTGAATCCGTAATCCGAAAACTGCGCCATCAACGAGAAGATCTTCTCCGCTTTTTCCTGCTTGAGGCCGCGTTCCACCGCGCCCGTGATGAACTTCTCCTCGTGCACCGCCATCTCTTCGCGCTTCTTCTTGCCCATCGCGCGACGCATCAGGTCGGCCTCGCTAAGTGTATAACCCGCAAGCTTCTGCGCCAGCTGCATGATCTGCTCTTGATAGACGATGATGCCGTAGGTGTTGCTGAGAATGTCCTTCATCTCCGGCACCAGGTAGCGCACGGCTTTCTTCCCGTGATGTCGCAGAATGAACTCGTCAACCATGCCGCCGTCGAGCGGCCCGGGACGGTAGAGCGCGTTCAAAGCCGCGAGGTCTTCCAGCCCCTTCGGCTTCAGCTTCCGGCAGATCTCCTGCATGCCCGACGACTCAAACTGGAAGACCGCTTCAGTCCTTCCATCAGCGAATACTGCAAGTGCTTTATCGTCGTTAAGCGCTATGTCGGACCAGTTAATCTCCACCCCAAGCGACTGTTTAATGCTAATTAAGCAGTCATTTATAACAGTTAAAGCGGTAAGCGCTAAGAAATCCATCTTAAGCATGCCGGTCTTTTCCAGGTCCGACATGACGTACTGCGTGGTGAGTTCTTCCTTCCCGGAGACGGCAACCGGGATTAACTCGTGAAGCGGCAGCGGCGAGATCACAACCCCGGCAGCGTGCACCGACGAGTGGCGCGCACAACCTTCGAGACGCTTGGCGATCTCAAGTATCTCTTTAACCTGCGCGTTGGTCTCCATCTCCTTCCGGAGTTCAGGTACTTGTTCAAGTGCCTGGCTGATGCTGACGTTCCGGCCCCGAACCGGCGGCGGGATCATCTTGGCGATCCGCTCGACCTCGGCGTAAGGCACTTCGAGCGCTCGTCCGACGTCCTTGATGGCCGCCTTGGAGGCGAGGGTTCCAAACGTGATGATCTGGCAGACGGAGTCGCGGCCGTAGAGATCGGCCACGTGATTGATAACGTCGCCGCGGCCGCGAACGCAGAAGTCGATATCGATATCCGGCAGCGACACGCGGCCGGGGTTCAGAAAGCGCTCGAAGAGAAGATCATATTGCAGCGGATCGACGTCGGTAATCTCCAGGCAGTAGGCGACCAGAGATCCGGCGGCCGAACCACGGCCGGGGCCGACGGGGATTGAGTGCTCTTTGGCGTAGCGAACAAAGTCCCAAACGATCAGGAAGTAACCCGGGAACCCCATCTGTTTGATCATCCCGATCTCGCTGGAGAGACGAGTCTGATAATCACCGATCGGTTTATTCAGTTCGCCGCGGGCGATGAGCGCGTCCCAAACCTGCTGGCGCCGGCGCTCAAAACCCTGCCGCACGATCTTTTCGAAGTACTCGTCGACCGAGAGACCCTGATCCGATTCGGGAATCGGATACTGCGGCAGGTAATTCACGTCCTTCGGCAGCTTGATATCGCAGCGCTCGGCAATCTCGACTGTCCGTGTCAGCACCTCGGGCAGCTCGTCACCGAAGATGCGCCACATCTCCTGGGGCGAACGGACGTAGAAGTTTGGACTTGCATACCGCAGTCGATTGGTGTCGTTGACTGTCTTGCCGGAACCAATGCAGAGCAGAACGTCGTGAGCACGCGAGTCGTCGGGCATCAGGTAATGCGCGTCGTTAGTCGCTACCAGCGGAATGCCGGTGCGCTTTGACAGTTCCACGAGCGACTTGCGGATGCGCTGCTGCGGCTCGAGCCCGTGTTCCTGGATCTCGAGGAAGTAGTTCCCTTTTCCGAGTATCTCTTCGAACTCGATCGCCGCCTTCGCCGCTTCGTCACATTTCTCCTGCGCCAGCATCGCGGACGGTACGCCTGACATGCAGGCCGACAACGCGATCAAGCCCTTGCTGTGTTCTGCCAGCAGCTCTTTATCGATGCGTGGCTTGTAGTAGAAACCTTCGGTGTAAGCCTTCGACGTGAGGCGCACGAGATTCTGATAACCCTCGTAGTTCTGCGCCAGCAGTATCAAATGAAAGTTTGCCTTCTCACCGGGCGCGCTCGCTGCTTTCTCTTTGCGACTACCCTTCGTGATGTAGGTCTCGCACCCGATGATGGGCTTTACGTTGTTGTACTTCATCGAGTTGTAGAAAGAGATCGCGCCATACATGTTGCCATGGTCCGTCATGGCACACGCGGGCATTCCCAATTCCGCAACCCGGCTGGAGAGAGGTTTGATTTGAATCGCGCCGTCAAGAAGACTGTAGTCGGTATGAAGATGTAAATGTACGAATTGACGATCCTGCATCTGTTTAATCTGCGTGCTTATTCCCACTCAATGGTTGAGGGTGGTTTGGAACTGATATCGTAAACAACTCGGTTAACGCCTCGGATCTCGGAAACGATGCGGCCGGCGATGCGTGCCAGTAGATCGTGCGGCAGGCGCGCCCAGTCGGCCGTCATGCCGTCGACACTAGTCACCGCGCGAATCGCGACAACGCGCTCGTAAGTCCGCTCATCGCCCATCACGCCGACGGTCGACACCGGCAACAATACAGCGAACGCCTGCCAAACTGAGTGATACAACTCAGCGCGCCGCAACTCTTCATCGAGAATGCGATCGGCGGCCTGGGCCAAACGGATCTTCTCTTCAGTAACTTCACCAAGAATGCGCACGCCCAATCCTGGTCCGGGAAACGGATGACGTCCCAGGATCTCTTCCGGTACGCCGAGCTCTCTGCCGATCAGCCGCACCTCGTCCTTGAACAACTCACGCAGCGGCTCGATCAGTTTCAACTTCATCTTCTCCGGCAGTCCGCCGACGTTGTGATGACTCTTGATCACCGCTGACGGGCCACGCACGGAGACTGATTCAATCACGTCCGGATAAAGCGTGCCCTGCACGAGATAACCGACGTCACCCAAACGCCGCGCCTCTGCTTCAAAGACGTCGATGAAAACTTTTCCGATCTGCTTTCGCTTCTGTTCAGGATCGGTAACGCCGCGCAATGCTTCGAGAAACAGATTGCCTGCGCGCACGCCGTGAATATTCAACTTCATGCTCTGCTGCAACAGCGCGAGTGTCGACTCAAACTCGCCTTCACGCAGCAGACCGTTGTCGACAAAGATACAAGTCTGCCGATCGCCGACTGCGCGATGAACCAACGCCGCCGCAACCGTCGAGTCGACGCCGCCAGACAAACCGCAAACGGCGCGCGCGTCTGCACCGAGCTGCTCGCGAATACGCGCCACCTGTTCTTCAATCACTGCTTCAGGCGACCAGTCGCCGCTACAGCCACAAACCGAGAACAAGAAATTTCGCAGCACGTGTGCACCGAGCGGCGTGTGCGCGACTTCCGGATGAAACTGGACGCCGTAAATCCCGCGCGCCTCATCTTCCATCGCGTTCAGCGCATCGTCAGTCAGCGCCGTCACTTGGAATCCGGGCGGCACTTCAGTCACGTGATCGCCGTGACTCATCCACACGTCCATCTCTTCCGGCAAACCGCGAAACAGCCGGCTCGTCACGTCGAGCACCTTCAACCGCGCATAACCAAACTCGCGATTCGGCGAGGCGACCACGGCGCCGCCGAGCTCACGTGCAAACACCTGAAAGCCGTAACAGATTCCGAGCGTCGGGCAGTCGACGGCTTCGAGCAGTTCGGGCTGCGGCTTGGGCGCGTTCGCGTCGTAAACCGAAGAAGGCCCGCCGGAAAAGATCAATCCTTTTGGATTCCGCGCGCGTATTGTTTCGATTGGAGTATTGAACGGCAGGATCTCGCAGTAGACTCCAGCCTCACGAACGCGTCGGGCGATGAGCTGTGTGTACTGAGATCCGAAGTCAAGTATGATTACGGTTTCGTGCTGTCGGACTTGGTTCATTGATTGTTTATGAAGTTGCAAATTATACATCTACTCTGCGTTTTCAGTCTCGTTTGGGGAAGTGTTTTACCGGAGCGTAAAACGGACAACGAACCACTCTTATCGCAACCCCTCACGGTGCGCTGGCGCTACGAATCAAACGTCACCCTCAATCTCACGCCGGCATTCGATAACGAACGGATTTATCTGCCGCTTGCGGGCGGAACGATCGTCGCCCTCAAAGCGAGCGACGGCCAGCTATTCTGGCGTTCAGACATGGGTGGCGAACTTTCAGCCTCGCCGGTCGCGGATGATTCAGGAATCTACGTAGCCTCGGAAATCACGACCCCAAACGGTGAAGCCAAGCGCTCGTCAGGCGCATTGCGCGCGCTCGGGCGCGAAGGCGGCGTGACGCAATGGATGACACCGCTCGTCAAACCACTACGCGGCGCGCTCACGATCAGCGACAGAAAACTTTTTGCGGGCGGTAGTGACGGACGCGCATACGCTTTCGACAAACGAACCGGCGGCGTGTTGTGGTCGATTCCGTTTCCCTCGCCTTTCAACGGACGGCCTGTGCTAAACGCTGGTCGTGTTTACTTCGGCAGCGAAGACGGAAATCTCATCGCCCTCGAAGAAGGCTCGGGTCGCGTGCTTTGGCGGTATCGCACCAAAGGGCCGGTGCATGGACCAGTCGCCGTGGCGAATGAGACTGTCTTCTTCGGTTCCGGCGACGGTTACATCTACGCCGTAACCGCCGATAAGGGAAAACTGAAATGGCGTAAACGAACCGGCGCGGGTGTCGAAGCGGTGACCCTCCCAGGTGACGATACGTTGCTCGCCGCTTCGCTCGATAACTTCGCTTATCTGCTGAATCTGAAAGGCACGATGCTTTGGAAGAAGCTGTTGCCGGGGCGTATCTCAGCGCAACCGTTGACGGTGCAGGACACGGCGCTGTTCACGCCGCTGTCTAGTAACGTCGCTGTCGTGCTTGGGTTGCGAGACGGAAAGCAGCTCAACTCGTTGCCGACCGGTGAAGAGTTAACGAGTTCGGCATCGCCGATCATGGTTGGCGACGCGGTGATCGTAACCACGGAGCATGGGTTACTAGCTTTCGGCCGGCCTTCAGAAGCGACCAACAAACCAAAGCCTTGAACCCAGATCAACTGCCCGAAGAACGGCCAACCGGGTTCGGCTCAATCTTCGCCTCCGGCGCCTCGCTGCGGCGCCAGAATAT
>Ga0070681_10007554_pt1 | contig 10621 bp, 9 predicted proteins | sample KBSC83BmetaG_FD_65650 | JGI IMG/M metagenome (GOLD analysis project Ga0070681, IMG submission 65650) | Corn rhizosphere microbial communities from Kellogg Biological Station, Michigan, USA - KBS C8-3B metaG | ecosystem: Host-associated > Plants > Roots > Rhizosphere | place: USA: Michigan...
TCTGCATCTGCGCGATGGCGAGCAAATGCGCGCGGTGCTGCCGGATACCGCCAAGCGCTTTGCGCGCGCGATCGTGATGCCAAACCTCACCCCGCCGGTGACGACTACGGACATGGCATTGAGCTATCGCGCGCGGATCATGTCGGCGCTACCTGGCGGGCTCAAGTTCGAACCGCTGATGACGCTGTATCTCACCGAGCAGACGACGGGTGACGAGATCCAGCACGCCAAACAAAGCGGCGCCGTTCACGCCGTCAAATACTATCCCGCCGGCGCCACCACCCATTCGGACTCCGGCGTAAAGGATCTCGGCAACTGCGAAGCCGCGCTCGCCGCCCTGGAGGAATGCGCGCTGCCGCTGCTGGTGCACGGCGAGGTGACGTTTCCAGGCGTCGATATATTCGACCGCGAAAAGATTTTTATCGATCGCACGCTGATTCCGGTGCTGCGGAAATTTCCGAAGCTGCGCGTGGTGTTCGAGCATATTACGACGCGCGAAGCGGTGCGGTTCGTGACCGCGGCGCCGCCGCGGGTGGCGGCGACTATCACCTCGCACCATCTGCTGCTCAACCGCAATGCGCTTTTTTCCGGCGGCATACGCCCGCACCATTTCTGCATGCCGATATTGAAGCGCGAAGAAGACCGCCAGGCACTAATCCAGGCCGCGGTGAGCGGCAATCCCAAGTTTTTTCTGGGCACCGACAGTGCACCGCACGCGCGCAACGCCAAGGAAGCGGTGTGCGGCTGCGCGGGCATGTACACCGCGCATGCCGGCATCGAACTTTACGCCGAAATCTTCGGCGCCAATAACGCACTCGACAAGCTTCAGGGCTTCGCCAGTGTTTTCGGTCCCAGCTTCTATGGCCTGCCGCTCAACGCGGACAGGATTACGCTCGCGAAAGAACTTTGGGACGTGCCGAAAGAGCTGCCGTTTCACCACGACGCGCTGGTGCCGTTTCGCGCCGGCGGAACGATAAGCTGGCGTCTGCTGTAGCGTGCTGACGCCGAGTCATTGAAAAGCCCCGCATTGCACGGGGCTTTCTTTTTGCCACGGTAAGTGGCGGTGTTGCAGCGCCGTATTTACGGCGCACGGATGACACTTGACGTGTCGAATAACGTCAGCGGATTTGCCTATTGTTTGCTATATGACCTCCTGTTGCCACCTATGAATATGCACAGTCACGGAAACGCTGGTATGGTCGGCTCGATTCCGCCGGATATCGCTTCAGGGTGGCGTCGCGCCACGCGCTCGCGTATCGCTCCTATTCTGGCGAGCGGTACGTCGACCATCATCAGCACCTGACCGCGCTCGATATTCCCCTGAAACGACGCGAGCCTGGAATTGGGAATTTGCGTTCCGGCCATACTCGACGCCCACGCACCGAATAGCGCGCCGGCCATCGCAGTAATCAATATTGTCACCAACTGGAGCGAGATACCGCTCGGCGGCATCCACACTACGAGCACGCCTCCGACCAGGCCCACGCCGCCGCCAACGATGAGGCCCAGTTCGGCGCCGTGCACGATGTCGGTCTTTTGCAGCACACTTGCCTCCGGCAAATCATCGGGCAGCGTACCGCGCTTAGCGAGGAAATGAATGCGCCGCTCTTCGATGCGCGCAAGCAGCATATCATCGAGCATCTCGCGCGCGGATTGGATGTCGGGCAGCATAAAATACAATCTTTTTCTCATCGTCGCTGTCTCCTTCGCTCGGTCAAAAGCATGATACTTTTCATGTTTGACCGCGAGCGCTCGATTTAGTGCCACCTTCAAGATGCTGCGGCGCGGAAAGCTCAATCAGGACAATGACAAAACGTCCGATGCGCAGCGCATGATAAAATCGTCGCGGGAGTTGGCCAGACAGTCGCTGTGGGCGCTAACTGTGCCGATAGAGGAAAGTCCGGGCTCCACAGGGTAGGGTGACGGTTAATGGCCGTCCGCCGCGAGGCGAGCAACAGGGCCACAGAGAATGAACCGCCGATGGCCACCGGAATCTGCGGCTTGCCGCAACTTCCCGCCCGTAATGGGGCAGGGTGGATCAGGTAAGGGTGAAAAGGTGCGGTAAGAGCGCACCGCGTTCGCGGTAACGCGAGCGGCAAGGCAACCTGCACCCGGAGCAACACCAAATAGGCAAGCGATGACGTGACCCACTGAGCTTGCGGGTAGGTGGCTAGAGCGTACGGGCAACCGTGCGTCGAGAGGAATGACTGTCGCGGAAGCGCAAGCTTCCGACAGAACCCGGCTTATCGGCCGACTCCCGCGTTCTCATCGATTACGCGCGCCCATAATAATTTGCGCTGTTCCACGCTGGCGCGCATCGGCAATGGCAGAAAGAAGGACGGATCATGAAGAAATACAGAATCGCATATATACCCGGCGACGGTATCGGCAAAGAAACCGGACCCGAAGGCGTGCGCGTGCTTGAGGCCGCCGCGCGCAAATTCGGCATCGAGTTCAAGTTCGACGAGTTCGACTGGAGCTGCGACTATTACGCCAAGCATGGCCGCATGATGCCCGAGGATGGACTCGCGCAAGTGCGCACGCACGACGCGGTATTTTTCGGCGCGGCAGGCTGGCCCGCGACTGTGCCCGATCACATCTCGCTGTGGGGATTGCTGATTCCGTTCCGCCGTAATTTTCAGCAGTACGTGAATCTGCGCCCGGTACGCTTGATGCCGGGCATCAAATGCCCGCTCGCCGATCGCAAGCCGGGGGATATCGATTTCTGGGTGGTGCGCGAAAACAGCGAAGGCGAGTATTCATCAATCGGCGGGCGTATGTTTGACGGGACCGAGAATGAAATGGCGATGCAGCAGACCACATTCACGCGGCGTGGGACCGATCGCATCATGCGCTTCGCGTTTGAGCTCGCGCGCAAGGGCAGCAAGAAGCACGTGACTTCGGCGACGAAATCCAACGGCATTTCGATCACCATGCCGTACTGGGACGAACGTTTCAAGGCAATGTCGGCGCACTATCCGGACATCAAGACGAGTCAGTATCACATCGATATACTGTCGGCGCATTTCGTCATGCATCCACACTGGTTCGACGTCGTGGTCGGCTCGAATTTGTTCGGCGACATCTTGTCCGATCTCGGACCCGCGTGCACTGGCACGATCGGCATCGCGCCGTCTGCGAACATCAATCCCGAGCGTGAATTTCCGTCGTTGTTCGAGCCGGTACACGGCTCGGCGCCAGACATCTACGGCAAAGGCATCGCAAATCCGATCGGGCAGATTTGGTCGGGCGCGATGATGCTTGAGCACCTCGGCCACGCTGAGGCGGCAAAGGCGGTCATCGACGCGATCGAAACCATTCTGGTCGAAGGCCCGCGCACCCCCGATGCGGGCGGCACGGCGACAACTGCCGATGTCGGCAAAGCGATTGCCGAAGTGATTTAGCGGCGCTGTTCGGCCGCGTGCGAGTCGCTGACATCGACTCGTTTGGTGATTGATAAAATCTGCCGCTACCCGCTCGATCGCCGGGATGCGGTGCTTGTCGTAATCCGGTCGCCCCAAATGGACGATCGTTCCCTCGGCCGCCCGCTGTTGTATTTCTGCAACTCGCCACCTTGATAACTCCTTGATAGTTTTGACGTAATATTAAAGCAATACTTGCGATAAATCTACTATCATATTGTTTATTAACGGTTATAAATTTCCGGATGTCCCTCTGCGTGAATTAGCGATCATAAGTCTTTGTCCTAACTGAAAAAATAGTTTTCCAACGCTTGACCCAAGGGATGGTTTTTCATATAGTGGGTCGTAGTGGGAAAAAGTGGGGAAATAATCCTTTTTCAGGCCTCAAGGGGGGGACGTGTTCCGCGGCGTAGCGCAGTTAAGTCTCGACAGCAAGGGTCGCCTCGCGGTGCCGTCACGTTACCGCGAAGCGTTGCTCGTGCGCTGTGCCGGGCGGCTCGTGATCACCGCCGATTTCGACAAGTGTCTACTCGTTTATCCACTTCCGGATTGGGAGCCGATCCAGCAGAAGCTGATGAGTCTGTCGAGTTTGAATCCGCGTATCCGTGATTTGCAACGCCGCTTGATTGGCTATGCCGAAGACATCGAGATTGATTCCGCGGGGCGAGTACTCGTGTCATCCGCGCTGCGCGATTTTGCCGCGCTGGGCAAACACGTCGTGCTCGTCGGACAGGGCAACAAATTTGAATTGTGGGACAGGGAGAAATGGGAACAGACGCTCGCGCGCGGTGAGGGATTCGGCGACAGCGACCTACCGCCTGAACTGGAGGGCTTCTCGTTGTGAGCCCGGGCTCACACTCCCCGGTCCTGTTACATGCAGCAGTAACCAGTTTGAAAGTGCGGCCGGACGGCATTTACGTCGATTGCACATTTGGACGCGGCGGGCACAGCCGCGAGATTTTGGCGCGCTTGGGAACGCGTGGGCGCTTGATTGCGATGGATCGTGATCAAGCGGCGTTCGAAGCGCGCGGAGAGATTGATGACGAGCGACTGCAGCTGGTGCACGAGAATTTCGGCGATTTGCGCAAAGTGTTGCGCGCACATCGCATCGCGCAGGTCGACGGTATTTTGCTCGACCTCGGAATGTCGTCGTTACAGCTCGATGATCCGCGGCGCGGCTTCAGTTTTCGTTTCGATGCGCCGCTCGACATGCGGATGGATACGAGCTGCGGCGCGACCGCAGCTGAATGGCTTGCTGGCGCTGACGAGCTGGAACTAAGGGAGATCATCCGCAACTATGGCGAAGAACGGTTTGCTAAGCAGATTGCAGCAGCGGTTGTTGCAGCACGAGCGCGGGGGCCTGTTGCTACCACACGCGAGCTTGCCCGGATCGTGGCCCAGGTCGTCCGCACGCGCGAGCCAGGGCAGAATCCGGCGACGCGTACCTTTCAGGCTCTACGGATTCATGTCAATCAGGAGCTTGAAGAGTTGACCCGCGTATTGCCGCAATGTGTCGCCGCGCTCACACCGGGAGGGCGACTCGTAGCGATCAGCTTTCACTCGCTCGAGGACCGCATCGTCAAGCGTTTCCTGCGTGCACACTCGCAGCCGCCACAACTGCCGAAACGCCTGCCGTTGCGCGCGGCCGAGCTGCCGCAGCCGCAACTGAAGCTGATCGGCAAAATGCAGCGTCCATCTGCAGACGAAATCGCCGCCAACCCGCGCGCGCGCAGCGCCGTGATGCGCGTCGCCGAACGAACGGAAGCGGCCCTATGAGGGCTTGCCTTTTTTCCGACGGGACGAAAGCGGCCTGCGTGCTCTCTGCTCGCGGCAGAGCGCTGGCGAGAGAGGGCTGATTGATGGCGCGGTTGAACCTGATTCTGCTTGCCATCGCGGTTGCCTGCGCACTCTCGGTTGTGACCTCACAGCACACGGCGCGCAAGCTTTATGTGGAACTGCAAAAAGAGCAGGGCCGCGCACGGCAGCTCGAGATCGAGTGGGGTCAGCTGCAACTCGAGCAGAGCACGTGGGCGATGCACGCGCGCATCGAAAAAATCGCGGGCGGCCAGCTCTTGATGCGTGCGCCGCCACCGTCGCGCGTGCAAGTGGTGGCGCCGGAGCCAGCACAATGAATTCCGCGGCCGCGCAATTTATGCCGCTTAGACTGCCGGCGTGGCGCTCGCGCGCGGTGCTGCTGTTGCTGTTACTCGCGTTCGGCGTGCTGGCAGGACGCGCCATCTATCTGCAGGGGCTGCACAACAATTTTCTGCAGCAGAAAGGCGAGCTGCGTTACGGCCGCGTGATCGAGCTCCCGGCGACGCGCGGCATCATCACTGACCGCAATCGCGAACCGCTCGCGATCTCGACTCCGGTCGAATCGGTGTGGGCGAGCGCCGCGGATATCGAGATCACATCGGCCCAGACGAAGCGTCTGGCTCAGCTGATCGAACTTGACAGCGCCGAGATCGAAAAACGGCTTGCCGATTCCAAACGCGATTTCGTTTATCTCAAGCGCCATCTGCCGCCGGAGCAGGCGGCGAAGGTCGTTGAACTTAATATCCCCGGTGTGTTTTTGCAGCGTGAGTACCGCCGCTATTATCCGGCGAGCGAATATACCGCGCATTTGATCGGCTTTACCGACATTGACGACCACGGGCAGGAAGGTCTCGAGCTTGCGTTTGACGAGCAGCTCGCCGGCAAGCCGGGCAGCCGGCGCGTGATCAAGGACCGACTCGGCCACATCATCGAAGACGTCGGCAGCATCCGCATGCCGCAGCAGGGACGCGACCTTACGTTGTCGATCGACGCCAAAATCCAGTACCTCGCGTATCGCGAGCTCAAGCATGCCGTCGATGCCAACCGGGCCAAAGCCGGCGGCATTGTCGTGCTCGATGCCAAAACCGGAGAAGTGCTGGCGATGGCAAACCTGCCGTCCTATAACCCCAACAACCGCGGCAAGTTTGAACCGGGGCGTACGCGCAATCGCGCGCTGACCGATCTGTTCGAGCCGGGCTCGACGCTGAAGCCGTTCACCGCTGCAGTGGCGATCGAAACCGGTTTATTCAAGTTTGACAGCATGATCCAGACCGGTACGGGACAACTGTCGATCGGCAGCGCGACGATCCATGATGCCCATCCGTCGGGCGCGCTCACTGTCGCACAGGTGATTCAGAAATCATCCAATGTCGGTGCCGCCAAGATCGCACTTGCGTTGCCTTCGGAAAAAATGTGGAACATGTTCAATCAGGTCGGCTTCGGCACGCCGCCGCGGTCGGGTTTCCCCGGAGAAGGAAGCGGCAAGCTGCGCGCGTATGCGTCATGGCGCCCGATCGAACAGGCGACGATGGCGTACGGCCACGGCATTTCGCTGAGTCTGCTGCAGCTCGCGCGCGCCTACATGGTGTTTGCGAGCGATGGCGAAATCAAAGCGGTGACGCTCATAAAGCGCGACGCTCCGGCCGCAGGCACGCGCGTGATCACGCCCGAGACCGCGCTGCAGGTGCGCAGAATGCTCGAGCTCGTGGTGCAGCCCGGCGGTACCGCGCCGCGCGCGCAGGTGATGGGTTATCGCGTCGCGGGCAAGACCGGCACCGCGCATAAGCTCGAGGGTGCGAATTATGCCGCGACGAAGTACGTGGCATCGTTCATCGGCTTCGCGCCGGCGTCCGATCCGCAGCTGATCGTCGCAGTGATGATCGATGAGCCAGGTGCCGGCCAGTATTACGGCGGCACGGTCGCCGCTCCCGTATTCAGCAATGTGATGGCAGGCGCGTTGCGGCAGCTCAGGGTGAAACCCGATGCACCACTCAACAACGTGGTGCTGCCGCCTCCCAATACACCCGAGATACGCGAGGATGTATGAGTGAAGCGTCCGGAACTTGGCGCTCAGCATGCGGCGGCGCGCGCGGATTGGATCTGCGCGCGATCGATGAACTCGGTATCCGGCGGCTTGCGACCGACAGCCGGCGCGTTACGCGCGGCGATACTTTCGTCGCCTATCCCGGACTTGAGCACGATGGCCGGCGTTACATCGCCGCGGCGATTGCCAACGGCGCGCGCTCGGTGCTGTGGGAAAAACGCGGCTTCCTATGGAAGCGCGCATGGCGCGTGCCTAACCTCGGCATCGTCGATCTGCGCGCGCGCGCCGGCCTGATCGCAAGCCGCATCCAGGGTCATCCGAGCGCGCAGCTGTGGATGATTGGCGTCACCGGGACCAACGGCAAGACTTCGTGCAGCCATTGGATTGCGCGCGCGCTCAACGACAATGGCTTGCGGTGTGCCGTGGTCGGCACGCTGGGCTACGGTTTGCTCGGTCCGCGCGTCGGCAAGTTGAGGCCCCTTGCCAATACCACGCCCGACGCGGTGTGGCTGCATGCGCAACTTGCCGCGCTGACGCGCCGGGGTGCGCGCGCAGTAAGCATGGAAGTGTCGTCAATCGGACTCGACCAGGACCGCATCGCAGGCGTGCAGTTCGACGTCGCGCTATTCACCAATTTAACCCGCGATCATCTCGATTATCACCGCACGATGCGCCGCTACGAAACGGCAAAGATGCGGCTGTTCGAGTGCGAGTCGCTCAAATACGCAGTCATCAATCTCGACGACGATTTCGGCGCGAGACTTGCAAAACGCATAAAACGCAGCGGATTAAATGTGATCGGCTACGGCTTCGGACCGCGTGCCGCGCATGGCGCGCGCGTACACGGCAGCAATCTCGTCTCCGATGCGCGTGGCGTGCGCTTCGATATCGTGAGCCCGTGGGGCAAGGCGCACGTGGCAAGTCCGCTGCTTGGACGCTTCAATGCGTCCAATCTGCTCGGAACTCTGGCGGTGCTGCTGGCGAGCGGTATGGGCCTGCGCCAGGCGATCGCCGCGCTAACGCATCTCGCACCGGTGCCGGGCCGCATGCAAACCGTCGGCGGCGGCACGCGGCCGGTGGTGGTCATCGATTATGCGCATACACCCGATGCACTTGAGCAGGTGCTGCTGACGCTGCGCGAGCTGGTCAAAGGTTTTGAATTTCGGGTTCCGCGTTCCGGATTAAAACCGAAAAAAGAAGGCGCTCACTCGCAACCGCCAAGCAAGGCCCCGCAATTGATCTGTGTCTTCGGCTGCGGCGGCGGCCGCGATCGCGGCAAGCGGCCGCTGATGGGTCGCGTCGCGTCGCGGCTTGCGGACCGTGTCGTGCTTACCAATGACAACCCGCGTCACGAAGCCCCGCTCGCAATCATCGACGATATTTTCGCCGGCGGCGACGGCGGCTGCGAGATCGAGCCTGACCGCCGGCGCGCGATCAAGCGCGCCATTCACGCAGCGCGGCGCGGCGACGTCGTGCTAATCGCCGGCAAGGGTCATGAAACTTACCAGGAAGTGAAGGGCGTGCGGCGTCCATTCAGCGATATCGATGTTGCGCGCGCCGCGCTTAGGCGGAGGGCGGCATGAGCCCCCGAGCAGGGGCCCCGTTTTACGGGGATGCGAGCCTGGCGAATGTCGCGGGACGCCGACAGCTGGGCTTGTGCGTTGCGGTGCGGGTAGCGGAGGGCGGCATGAGCCCCCGAGCAGGGGCCCCGATTTACGGGGATGCGAGCCTGGCGAATGTCGCGGGACGCCGACAGCTGGGCTTGTGCGTTGCGGTGCGGGTAGCGGAGGCGGCAAGGTGATGCGCGTCTCGCAGGCAGCACGCGTGCTCAATGCGCATTTCATTGGCGGCGACGTGGAATTCGCCGCGGTCAATAGCGACAGCCGTGCGATTCGTCGCGGGGATCTGTTTGTCGCCCTGAAAGGCGAACACTTCGACGGAAATTTATTCGTCGCCGATGCTGCGGCTGCCGGTGCTGCGGCGGCGCTGGTCGATGCTGCAGGCGCACGGACCGCGGATCGAAGCTCGGGCGCGCCGATACCGCTGCTGGTTGTCGCCGATACCCTGAAAGCGCTCGGTCAACTCGCCCACTATTGGCGTCGCCAGTTCGATGTACCGCTCGTTGCCCTGACCGGAAGCAATGGCAAGACGACCGTCAAGGAAATGCTCGCAGCCATCCTGCGCGAAGCGGTCAACACCGGATCTCCAGTTCAGGATCCCAAATCCCTGGTGCTGGCCTCGCGCGGCAATCTCAATAATCACATCGGCGTACCGTTAACTCTGCTCGAGCTGCGTCGCGAACATCGCTATGCGGTGATAGAGATGGGCATGAACCACGCCGGCGAGATCTCGTACATTACGCGGCTTGCCGAACCCAACGTCGCGCTGATCAACAACTCCGGCGTCGCGCATATCGAGAACTTCGGCTCGACTGAAGCGATCGCGCGCGCGAAAGGCGAAATCTTCGAAGGGCTGAGGCAAAACGGGGTTGCGGTGATCAACGCCGATGACCGTTATGCTTCCCTATGGCGCGAGCTCGCCGCGGGCAAGCGCCAGCTCGACTTCGCGCTGGAAGGCAAGGCCGCGGTGACCGCGACCTACGAGTCGCGCCAGCTCGACAGCGAAATCGTGCTCACCACTCCGCTTGGCGCGGCACGCGCCATCGTGCCGGCGCCGGGACGTCATAACGTCGCGAACGCGCTGGCGGCGGGCGCCGCTGCAACCGCGCTCGATGTGCCAACCGCGACCGTCGCAGCGGGGCTCGCGCGTTTTGGCGGAGTCAATGGCAGGTTGCAGCGCAAAACCTGCGTGCACGGCGCTACGCTGATCGACGATACCTACAACGCAAATCCGGATTCACTGCGTGCCGCGATCGCCGTGCTTGCACAGGCTCGCGGCAAAAAACTGCTGGTGCTCGGCGACATGGGTGAACTTGGGCGTGCGGCGATCACCCTGCACACCGAAGCCGGCGAATTCGCGCGCGAGGCGGGCATCGACCGCCTATTGACATTGGGCGAGCTGTCGGCGCACGCAAGCCGTGCATTCGGCGCAGGTGCCCGGCATTTCACGCGCATCGAAGATCTGTTGGCGGAAATCGAAAACGCGCTCGCGCCGGATGTAACGCTGCTCGTCAAAGGCTCGCGCTTCATGCGGATGGAAAGAGTCGTAAAGAATTTCGAGCTAAAGGATCATCCATGCTGCTAGAGCTCGGAGTGGTACGCCGCTCGCCCTGCGCCGCATGGCTGTCCGGAGGACATCCATGCTGTTAGAGCTCGTGGTTGAACGCCGCTCGCTCTGCGCCGCATGGCTGCCCGGAGGTCATCCATGCTGCTAGAGCTCG